>Ga0179591_1240010_pt1 | contig 11287 bp, 10 predicted proteins | sample CZOMad2_1_08_16f_FD_182891 | JGI IMG/M metagenome (GOLD analysis project Ga0179591, IMG submission 182891) | Vadose zone soil fungal communities from Angelo Coast Range Reserve, California, USA - CZOMad2_1_08_16fungal (PacBio error correction) | ecosystem: Environmental > Terrestrial > Soil >... | reverse complement strand
CGGTCTTCCCAATTAGACCCTCCCCCCCATTCCCTCGAGGACATGAGGATTTCTTAGTCCCTTGCAGCTTGCTCCGGCGGTGTTCTTTCCTTCTTTCGGTCCGGCTTTCGCTTAAGATTTTTTTGACGCTTCAAGATGTGGAAGGCGTGGGTTTAATGTTCTCCTTTTTCCTTTTTTCGCTTCTTCAGCTTCTCCTCCTTCCATCGAGGGTACGATTTTTGCCTTAGTAGTCCGACCCTAGCGCCAGAAGAGCTTGCGCCTCTTCCATCGCGTATGGTTTGGTCGGAGTCCGGTGGCTTCTCCCTTTTGCTTCCTGCCGTGCTGCTTGAGCAGCTCATTTTTTCAGGCAGCGCTTCGCGTGCGCTATCCCCTTTTTTTTTCTTTTTTCGACGGAGGCCCCCGCACAGAAATCTCTCTTTTGACAAACTCCGCGTCCTCCTTTTTCTTCGCCTCCCCCTGACCTTTAGAGACTATCTCCTCCACACCTTCCGTCGGTCAAGACTCCTTTTCTTTCTTCAATAGCGACGCGAATTCGAGCGCTTGCAAGAGTCTTTGGTTGGATGTCCTCGAGGAAATTTTTTTTTTTTCTCCCCCTTCTTCTTAGTAGACTCTTTGCGGTCCACGTCCTGAAATGCTGTTAGAATGAGCAGATGCCTTCGTGTGCTTCTAGAGTCGCTCGTCGACTGATCCCCTTTTTTTTTCATTTTCCGAGGCCGAGATTTCCCAGCCGGAGTGATCATTGCTGCTCGAGGATCTGGTTCTCCCTCACCCTCTGAAGTTGGGCATTTGTGCCCTGAGCTGCAGCTTTTCCCCCTTTCCATCTTCACCGGTCGTTGCGTGACCCCTGTAGTAACGACGGCTTTCGATATAAGGGGCCACGCCGCCCCTCTTTCCCTTACTGTTGAGCTTTGCGCGGGTCGTTGGGACGGCGGTCTGAGCCGGGGCACCCTCCTCCTGGCCTTTGGGCGCGGAGCTTTCCCTTGTTTTTCTAGGTAGGCACGCTCACCCGGCGGCGGCGAGGTTTCCTTTCCTCTACGGCCTAGTTGCCGGTTGATCCTGGGATCCCCTGTCGCGATCTCCTTCGGAGAGGTATTTTTTCTCTCTGCCCTCAGTGGGGACAAGCGTTTTCTTTTACGATTCTCGAAAGTCCCTTCCCCCTCTCTATATTTTCCCCGGACGTTTCTCGAATATGTTTTTTTCTCCACGTGATTGAAGAGGTGCTGCGCGAATTGCCCTCCTCCTTTTCCTCCGACCTACCCGCCCTAGAGGAGCTTTCGTTTTCTTTATCCCCCCAAGTTCCAGTTTTAGCAAAGGGCGGGTGCCGGCCCAGGGTGGACCATAGACTCTCTTATCTGTTGGTTCTTCTCTTCCCCAAGTGGAAGATCACCCGAAACGAAAGGGCATGGCGAGATTGACTTTAGTCAAGTTTCCTTCCCTTAGAGGTCGGGCTTCGAGTACATTTTGTTTTCGTACGGCGGCTTCCGGCGGCGAAAAAACATATTCTACGTTTCCCTTTCCAGATCCGCTTGAGCTGGAATTTTCCCTTCCCCCATATGGAAACTTCCTCAGAACATGGCGCTACAGCGTCCCTTTTCCCTTTGATTAATCCCGATCTTTCTTGCCTCGGCCTCAGCCGTGCGCGTGCTCATATGAAACCTCTACCCCCGCTGCCCCAATCCCCCTTTCCCTTTTGCGGTGAGAGCCCTCTCTCCCCGCCCGACTTTTTCCAGGCCAGCTGCACGTCACTCGAGCGTGGTGCTCCGTCTCGGGCCCTACCTCTCTTTGTTTTTTTTTGTCCGAACTTTTCCTTTTCTTTGCGTTGTGATCTCGTGGACTTATTTTAGTGTTGCTGCGCCCCTTAACCGTGTGATTCCTTTCGGAGGTTTCAGAAAGAAAGTGGGGAAGCGAGTGCTGTCGACCTCACGGGGCTTCGCTCTCGTTGACTGCCTTGCTCCAGACTTCGCAGTGGGCTACCTCTTTCTCCTCCGCCTTTATGATCTTCTCTCCCCCATTCTCGCGCCCTTCTTCCGGTATGTCCTAGGGTCTAACTTCTCTGCCGCATGAGGAGACCGAGTCCTGCACGTACGCTGACGTGACCCTAGGTCAAGAACCATCGGTACGTAGTCGCGGGGAACATGCCGGAGGCTCTGTGAGATAGTCCTTTCGCCGATAAGGAATAGGCGCAGAGGAAGGACGTTGCCGTAGAGTTTCGGATGCCGCCAGGTGCTCCGGAGGTTCCCGCTGTTAGAGGGCCTATCGCGGCGGCCCGTCCTGTATCGTTGTCTCGCCTGTGTGTCCCCAGCACGCTTCGCGCCGGTCCGGGACTGATCTTGGTCGTTTCTCCCATTGGCCCGTTTGTCCTCTAACTCGACGCGCTTAAGAAAGATGCGAGAGATGATCCTAGTACATACCAATGATCTAAGGACTCCCCTTAGCCGTGGGCGCATGGCGAAGAAAGAGAGCGACGATAACGGCAGGGAGCCCCAGGGTCGCGTAAAGAAGTTAGATAAAGACAGTCTCGACGACAAGCTTACGGAGATCGGGGAGCTGGCGTTTTGCTGCTATGTAGGCGTCTGCGCTCGTCTCTCTTACCCTAGGTCCTGGAGTAACCCTTAAGCAGCCATTTGGAGGCGATTTCCCTGCTTTTTCGACGAAGCGATCTTGGCGATTGCTTCCATGCTACGATATGGTAAATTGGCATAGCGTTCCGGTGAGCACGAGAGAACAGCCTGGACTCTTTTGTCCAGAGTAGGAGTGCATTCTTGTTCGGCAGTAGGTGTACGTTTGTGCGCGGAGTGCGACTGTAGAACAGAAGCACGTAGTAAAGAACGCGCGGAGAGCCTCTAGAGATACGGCACTTGGTCATAGGCTTTTTTTTTTTACAGCGGTCTTTGCAAAGCGATAAGCATTGGAACTCAGATGCACTGGACCGTCCCCTACCAAGCGGCGGCGGGAGTAGGAGCAAAGTGTATCGGTGTCTTTGAGCTGACGATTTGCGGGGAAGGAATACTTTTCGCTTAACAGAGAGAGCTCTCGATCCCGGACTGCCGTCCGCTACCTAGGCTGATCTGCCTGCTCCGAAGTGAGGCGCGAGCTTGTCTTTATTTAGCGTAGGAGAGGATAGGTTTGCTGAGATCCTTCTATAGCTCCTTTTTGCCGGAGGACCGGCCTTCGGACCTGGACCACGCCGAGGAGGTTCCGCACCACGTAAGGCGAGAGAGTTGGAGGTCTCTGATCTCTTCTAGGGGAGAGAGGAGAAGTGAAGCAGATAGAAGGTCGCGTTGATTTGCTTCTTATCGTAGTTTTTTCTTACTTTATAGTGTGAGATCTTCCTGGTCAGGACGCGGAGCGTGGTATTCCGCCAGACCTTTACCACCTCTACGCGCACCATCACCGAATCCATTCTCACTTACGCGGCGCTCCTGAGTGCACCGCAGAGCGTCCCAGGCCTTGTCCTGTTCCCCTCCCCCTCCTTCCCCCTCCCCCAGATTGCCCCCGCGAAATAATGTCTCCTCCCGAACGGCTCACATTTGCTTTTTTTCCTTAATCGCGGCAAATTTTACGCCCCCCACCAGCAGGAGGAGTGCCTCAATGTTTGCCCAAATTCTCATTCGCGCGCGTTATTTTGTAGGCATTAGGAAGTGTCGTCATCTCCCCTCGCGCAGATGCGCGATTTCCTTTTTCGGCTTCCTTTCCTTCGTTAGCGATCGACACAGGCTCCAATCTGTATGGATCGTCGCTTTTCCCCTTAGGAGACCTTTTGGGTTAGCAACCTGTTCCCCCCCTCCTGCTTTTCGTCTTTGATGCCTCGCTAATTCTTACCCCCCTTCCTGTGTCTGAAAGACTTGCCTTTCGACGTTCGGATGGCCTTCATTTCTTAGCCGCCGATAAGACCGATTACTGTAAGAGGATTTAAGCCCCTTCCTACCCGCGCAACTCGATTCAGCCGAGGCCGGGACGATGAGCTCACCCGACCTTTTGAAGAACAGAGCGCGAATGCACTAGTATTATTAAAGTTAAGACGAGCTCTTCGCTCCTACCCTGTTGCGTTTTACCCCCCTCCCGTGTTCTGAGGAAATCTGCACGACCTGTTTTTTCTCGCGAGAGATCATTTACCGGGCGATTTTGGATCATTCGACACCTCCCGAGGGTTCGGCGGTTTCCTGCGTCCCTCCTGCGGCCTTCTTTGTTTTCCCCCCCCCCCTTTTGGCCCCTTTCTTTCTGGAAAGTCGAACCCACGGCCGGCACTGCATTTCTTCCCGACATTTCACCGCACTCTCTTATTCGTGCCGTGCCCGCGGGTTCCTCAACAAGCTTGGTCCCCTCTCCGGTGAGACCAAACTAGACTCGCCTGAAGATCTTTTCCTACTAACATTCAACCCCCCCCTGACACACACACTCTCCCCCCTCCCCCGCCCAGACACCCTCCCCACCACGCTTTTATAGTGGTGACATGTTTCTACTCGGTGTGTTTTTCGTAGCACTCGTTTTACCTTTTTATTCACGGTCCTTGTCTCTCTGCCTAACGACACTCGACGAGCGCCGGACAGACCAAATCGTTGATACGCCCAGTCCTCTCTATCTCTCTCTTTCCCTTCTCCTTTTTGTTTTCTTTGGACTCTCTGGATTCGAGGGGACTAGAAAGATGTTTTCTCAATTGCGCTTTTTACTTGACTTTTCGTGATCCACCTCGACAGCGCAAGGTGCTTTCCCTTTCGACCTTTTTTTTATTTCTTTCGCCCTTGAGACCCATACCACAGTAGCGTCCGTGTGATTTTCTTCTCTGTTTTTCCCCACGTGGTTCGGTGAAGGTGAATGTTTCTTCCTCTTTCATCAATTCTTCTGCCCCTTGCGGGTTGGTCGTTCTTTCGAATCGCACGCAACCTCCTATTCTTTTTTCCCCCCCCTCGAACAGTTTTTTTCCCACTTTCCCCTTCTGTCCCAGGAACGACGTTGTCTTGTAAAGGGACGTTTGGGGTTTCCCCCCCTTGTCTGCTCGCATGAGATGCTCCGCTGAGACGATTTTCAACTCTCGTCACGCATTTCTTCCCTAGGACTCCATGTCTAAACTTCTAGCGCTTAGGAGAGCGCACAGTTCAGGGAACGCTGAGTCTCGACGAGCATCTTGGACCGGTCGTTAGACGTCCCTTACCGCTGAGTCCGCGTCCTCGGGGTATAAGAATGGCTCAGGTCGTCTAGACTTTGTGGAAGTATTTTACGCCCCCCCGTCTGCCTTTGCGTTTCGAGATCCCCCTTTTGTATCCCCGCAGGCCTCGAATCTATTTTTGCTTGATCTAGGCTCCGTTTAGAGACTCACGCCCCCACGACTTCTAGTCTGCCCCAGGTTGTCTAACCTTCTGTCCCTTCGAGAGTTTCTTACCCCCTACTTCCGCTTTTTTTCCGGAGGAGGCCCCTCCCCTTTTACGCCCCGCATTTTGGCCTGCTAGAATCCTCTGTTACTTTGGCCTCGAAGTCGGCCTCCAACTCTCCTTTTCTGTTCACCCTCTTTCTATGAGCTTTGAGTACCAGTACTCCTATACCATTCATTTTCGGATGAGGATTATGGATCTCTCGTTCCTTCTTGTCACCCGCCGCCCGGAGGGTTGTTTTCGGTAATTGCCTCTGATTTATATTCGTCAAGATGTTGTTTAAGGCGTTCGGGCTTAGTTTTATTCTTTTCCACTATCCGTTTCCTGGTCCTTCTCAGAGACATAGTGACAGAGGGCGGTGACTTAGTTTTTTTAAGAGAGCAGCCGTCTCTCCCTGAAAAGCGCGTCTTTTTTTTTCTGTAGAGTACGTTTCGGAGACTCGAGCCCAAGTTTTTCGTTGGTTTTTAAGAGTCCTTTTCTCAGATACGAGAGTGCCCTTTCTTCCTTTTTCCGAATTGCGTTCCCTGCCCTTCTCGGAGGTCTTGGGCGCGGCCCTTGAATAGCAAATCCTTGGCTGAGGAGTTTTTTCCCCCCCTCTCAGTATTCTAGCTCCGGCACGCATAGGACGAGCGGCCCTTCCACCAGATTCTCCGGGAACGACCATTTCCTTCTCTCCTCCCCCCTTTTAGAGCTAGACTATGAGACCGATTTTGTTTCTTCATTACCTTTCTTTGTCCCAATTGGTCCTTCAACCCTGTCCTTCCTTTTTTTTCGGAACCAGAAGACAGTGAGTTTTTTTTCCATTCTTCTATGAGATCGATTTTCTTTCGAAAGCGTCTAGTCGTCTTTCCTCTGCCACCCACCTGTCCCTTCCCTCGATCTCCCTTATTGCATCCCTTTTACCCATGCTCTATGATTCTTTCGGTACTCCCTAGGAAGTGGGAATCCTGTAAATTTTGCGTGCCAGATGATTGGTACTCTCGAGGTACACTTCCACCCTCAATTTTAGGTCCTTTGTGATCCATCTTCACGGATTATCGATAGAATCTTTTTTAGACACGAGCTATTTTCCTTTTCGATTTTTCTTTCAGGTCCGTGTCTTCTGAGGGTCTGTCTCCGGTCGCCTCTTGGCGAGGACGTTTTTTTAAGGCATTGATTTCTTGTCTTTCTTATCCTCCCCTCCCCAAAGAAAGTTGCTTCGTCTCTTCATGGTCGAGCCTCTTATTAGGACTCTATTCTTTAATCATTTAGAGATTCGTGGCAGGCTTTTTTTTTACTTTCCTGATTTGACGTCTCGTTTCAATTTTTTTGTTCGAGATTCTCTCCATGACGGTCCGATATAGCTGTCTCTGTTCCTTGACCAATATGGTTTCCCGGCCGTTTTATTTCCCCGCGGTGGCGCCCCGCTATTATTCTTCGCCCTTTACTTTCCTCCCTCTAACGCGTAGTGCTTGGTTGTGATGCCCCGTCTGCATGACTTTCCCCATGTTTCGGGTGATAGGCCACTTGGGTGGACCCCTTTTCCCCTCCCTTACCTTTTTTTTTTTCCTCTTTCTTCTTTCCCCCCAAGTGGCCGATCACCTCCCCTTCCTCATTGGTGCGCTGGCACTTGAGCATAACTTTATCCTGACTTTTTTTCTTGCCTTTTGTGCTGGCAAGTAAGCGGTTTCCCCTACTCTTTTTTCGACAAACAACTCTTCGAAAAGTTCTTACTGATCCATTCTTCCTTAGGAAAGGATTCGAACTCTCCACAGTTCGAAGCACTCTTTTCCCTTCCATACCGCCGCACCGAGATCTCTCAGGATTTACATTCATCCTTACCTATTCCTTCTGCCGGGCACATCGCCTCAACTACGCTGAGAGTGCTCATAGACCCCCCCCGTCCTCTCCTGAGGCCCCAAGCTCTTCTCCCGGGACTCTTCGGCCCTCGTGAAGGACCTCGCCGGATAACGGGATCTAGAAAACCTCTTTGCCGAATTCGACTTCGGTGTTTGCTCGTAGGCTACTCGTTCTCCCCCGTAGTGCCTCACCCTAGGTATAAATTCATTCCCCCTTTTTTTCTGGTCCCCCCTAGTTCCCTTAGCGACGGGCACCCAGATGCCCCCTTCCTTCTTTAGGCGCCAGACTTAGAGCCTTGATCCCCGACTTTTCAGGCTTTCTTAATGTTCTAGACCGGCATCATTTCCTCCGAAGCGACGCCGAACCTCCCCCCCTCTCTCTCCAGCCCGGAGTCACCTCGATAACCCTCCGCACTCGAGAACTCTTTTCTCTTTGAAGTCACCCTCTCCTGGACTCCTCCAGTGGAGGATCCTTTATAGCCCGAGGACTAGTGCGCGACGAGGGAGGTCCTTCTTCACTTTTAGTGACACGATTTCCGGGCCCCCCACAGCTATCCGCTGCTCAAGGCTAATGGCAGGCTCGTCAGGCCTGTACGAGTAGTTAAACTCCGAAATTTTTTCGGTGCTCTCCTTCCCTTAGGCAAAGAAAGACCCCCAGTTTGCTAAGCTCCTTCCCCCAGGAGAATTTCTTCCCTTGCGCTCTTTTTTACAGGCTTTTCCTGCAGGGTCGAAGCCCGTTATCCTCGTAGAAATCCGTATTTTACTTTCGGCACTGATACTATGTATTTTGATTAGTTATTCCTTCCTATAATTCTTTTTCGAGAAGCGAAGAACTTTTTTGTTGTCGAGAAATCCTTCTCAGCAGCTTTATTCACCTCTTTTTGAGATTCTCTATACCGAGTCGTCTCCTCTAATAAACACACTTCCCAGCCGTGCGTTTCCTGCATCAGTGCTCCACCTCACTAATTCGGTCAGCTGCATTGGTTTTTATCCTCGGACAGTGCGCCACCTCCTCCTCGCCCTTGAGATCCTACCTGGTTCTTGAACCGCTTTTATTTTCGCCAAGGTTCACCCCCTCTGAGTATTCCTCTCTGGCAAGTGCGGTGCCCCTGGGTGTGCCCCCAGGCTAAAACGTTCAGGCATTCTATCTTTTGATTTTTTTTACAAGTCCAGGACAAAGTCCCTTCGTCAACAGCCAGTATGCAGTGAGGATGTGCACCTTCTCCTTCATCGAGCGACGCTGCTCTCCCGAGGAGTCCCCCGCCGTGACCGAAGTCGCCCCCAGAGAACCTAAGACGGGGCGTCCATTCCCCCTTCTTCAAGTCTGACCCGACATCTCCTTCCTTCCCCCCCCCTCTACCCTTTACGACGGAGTCCCTAGCTCAAGACTCCTGAGTTTTTCCGCTCTCGGCGACTCGTCCCGAACTGTTCAGCCTCGCCTGCTTCTCTAGAATTGTCCCCTTTTAGTACTATTGTTTTTCATGAGCGTTGCGTCCCCCCTTCGAAGGGGCCTCCTTTTTTTTACCCCCTCTCCTGTCTCGAACTCCCCTTCCTGCTCAGTGCTCCCACGTCCCCCCCCCAGTGGGACCCGGCGTTCTTCTGAAATCTCGACAATGCCCACTATGCATTCGTCTTCCTTTGATGGACAATCCCCTAGGTTGAGTGCATCGTTAACTGACGCTTCTTGGGTCCTCGCCCTAAGTTTTTCCTTTCATTCTTTGTTTTTTGTCTTTACTCTGCCTTTTAAAACCTTCTGAAGTCCCTTCTCCCCTCCAAGAACTCACCCCGGCGTTTTGGTGCTGTTCCTTTGGTCTTGGGCCTTTTTTCTCTCCTCTTCACGACTGCACCTCCCCGCGTCGGAATGTGCGCGTCGCCCCCATCAATATTTGGAAGCGCCGACGAAAATCTCTCTCTTTTTCCCTATAAGTTGTTGTTGTATTCTCTCGTCTTTTCTTCCGAGGACCTCCCTCCCCCCTTCTTCATACGGATTCCGTCCCCTTAGTGTGCGCGCTTTCACCTTCCCACATTTTCCGTGTTCTTTTTTCGCTGAACTTGCCGAACCTTGAGCCCCCCCCCAGTGATCGGCTTGGTTTGACTCCTCCGGTACTCCGTGTTTGCATTTGTTTCCTTTTCTCGTCCCGGAATTCTTTCAGTCACGCTTTTCTTAAAGGACTTCTTCACACGTGACCGTTCAAGCGCACTCAACCTAGAGTGAGGCTTGCCCGCGTAGACCCCCCTCTTTTTTTGCCTTTTCCTCGATTCCAAGGAAACGACGGGTGCCCGGACACTTTTTTGTGGATCCTCGTCGCAGAGAAGGGTTTCCTTTTCCTTTTGAGACGCTACGCTGCGCGCTCTTCGCCGATGATAAATCTTCGCTGGTTCACCTTATATCTGAGAGTCGAGCTCACCCGGTCGGGTTGCTTTGCTGCTCGCCGCGTCCTCTTAGACGGGCTTCGCTCGCCTTCTTCTTGCCTGTTTTCCCTCGGTCTCATTTTCCTTCGCGACGGCCTCCTCACCTTCCTCACATAGCCACCTAAGACACTTGCGATGAGACCTCGCGTTTATCGTTTTCCTTCTTTTCCCTCTCTTCGGACCTCTTTTTTTCTTTTGGCGCGCGGTAGTCCCTTTTTCGTTCCATAAGACCTTCCTTCCAACCGTATTCCCCTTTCCTGGACTTTGAGCCCCTCTTTCACCCTCCCCCTACCGACGTGTAGCCTGGCCAGCAGGGTAGAAAGCCAACTTTCCCCTCTTCGAATCCCTGTTTTCCCGCCCGTCCCCTTCTCTCCAAAAAGCTTCCTTTCCCTATCTGAGATATTGGTTTCGTGAAAAGTCCCCCTTCCTCGAACCCTCGCGCGCATGAATGAGGCTTTTCTCCTTTTTCTTCTCAGGCTTTTCGTCGTGAGTTTCTTCTTTACTTGTCTTCGCTAGTCTAATCTGTTTCAGCCCCCCAGTTCGGCTTCGCAGGATGTCTCCTCACCTCGAATTCCTCTTACTTTCTCAAATAGATTCCGTCGGGCTGGCAGTCGTAGAAGTTTCGTCCAGTTCGTTCTCCCATGAAGAAGAGCTTTCTTGAGTAAGTGAGGCCCCCTTGAGTTCATTCCTATAGAATCCAGGTCAGATAAGAGAGTGAATTCTTGAGGCAGATCCTGGTCCGCGCTGTATGGGAAATGCTCCCAGAAAGTGCGCTAGGTTTCACTTATGCTTCTCATTCGCCCCATGTCTTCCTCTTCTACAGTTTAAACCCCTCTGTCCCTTTCCCACCCCTGACGATGTTTTCTTCTAATCTATCTCATCGCGCCCCGATCATAATGGCGGATTTTTACTCTCGGAATTGTGCCCCAACGTACTTTTCTCTTTATTCTTTGACCATCCGTCAGGAAAGTTATCTTACCTGCGTTTCCCCTCCCGGTGGGTAGAGATTCTGTAGTAGACCTTTGTTGCCGGTTTTTTTTGTCCCCCCCCTTCTCTTGACCTTCATTCAGGTCGTGTTCATCCCTTATTTTTCTGCATCTTGGCTTTTCTAGTGGCATAGGGTCCTTTCTCTTAAGCTTTTTACGAGGTCCTCCCCTCCCTCCTCCATGTTTTTCTCTTTGAAGTCGTTCACCGACTTCGAAAGATGCGCCTTCGAAGGTTCGCGAGTTCCGCCTTTTTCGAGGAGCGGGTTCGTGCGGGACTTCGCGAGGGTCTGTTCCTTTTCGTCCCTCCTTTTCCCTTGCTCTTCCTCCTTGGCTCGGATTCTTATTGTTTTCTTCTTTTCTCCCCTTCAACAGTTTTGGAGTATTTCCTTCTATGAAGGCCTTAAATTCGTTTAGGGGTCCTTCCCATTTTTCTTCCCATGTGAGTCGGTCCCCAGCCGATGTAGGCTGTTATCTTTTTCCTTTGTTGATTTCTCCCCTGCGGTCAGAGAGAGCTTTCCCTTCACGTCGAATTTTTTTCGTTTTGATGATAGCGGTTTTCTCAAGTCTCATTCAATTTTGACAGCACCCTTGTACTCTTTCCTTTTGCCCCCTTTCGCTCTGATGCACCTAACAGTTCCAGTCTCCTCCCATTGACCCGGTTGCGGTTTTCTATCATTTTTCC
>Ga0179591_1352004_pt1 | contig 11288 bp, 18 predicted proteins | sample CZOMad2_1_08_16f_FD_182891 | JGI IMG/M metagenome (GOLD analysis project Ga0179591, IMG submission 182891) | Vadose zone soil fungal communities from Angelo Coast Range Reserve, California, USA - CZOMad2_1_08_16fungal (PacBio error correction) | ecosystem: Environmental > Terrestrial > Soil >... | reverse complement strand
CCGGGGAAAGATGATCCACCCCCAATAATGTTGTTCGGCGCCCCCAAGGATCTTCTGGCCCCTTTTTCTATTTGTACCCTTTCCCCCTTTCCTTGCTTTTTTTGCGCACCTCATGAAAAAAAACACCCCCTTTGGAAATTTCTTCTCCCCCTTTATTAATTCGGTTTCCTATTTCTTTCCCTCGATGCGACCCTTCCTCTTCGATTCCTCTTTCCCCATTCACCACTGCTTTCTCACTCAAAACCTCCCCCAGCCTGTACTCTGAACACCTGTGCCTTATGACGTCTTTGTGAACGGTCCCCTGTTTTCTTTTTATTTTTCCACCTAGCTTAGCTCAGATTGTATTTTTTTTCCCCCCCCTTTATCGATCTTTGGCCACCTCTTCTTTTTTTTCTGTCCTCTCCTTTGAGCCCCAAGCATTCACAGCGAACCAAATCACCATCCTTCCCTTTTTTTAGCTGTTCGGACTGCATAGAGCCAGATTTTCCTCCTTGGCGGTCTACCCCTTCTCGATGACTGACCCCTACCGTACTCTTTAAGCCCTCCTCTTTGTCGCCTCAAAAACCTCCTTTTTCATTTTTATCTATTTTTAACCTACGGTGTTATTATAAAGAATATCCTTCCCCTCCTGAGCTTTTTTTTCTGGAATTTCTCCCCAAAATGTCTTACGAGGTTTTTGCCAGCCGTCAACCTGGTGTTTTCCTTTCTCCTACCCTCTTAGCCCCTCTTGATCTTCAATGCTTTCTTCTTCTTGCATTCGGTTTTTCGTTTCGATGCTGTTTTGCTTTTCGTTTCCCTTTCTCAATCATCCTGGCCGGGCCTCCGCAGTTTTGCTCCCGGTTGGTCTTATGAAAGCCTAATCCACTTACTTTTTTTTTTCCCTAACCCCGCCGTCTTTTCAAATTTTCCCTTCCTAGCACATTTTGTTTCCTTTCGCCTCTTTTTTTGACCCCCAGGAAATGTGATTTTTTTGCTTCCGACGAATGATTATGGGGAAGTCAGTTTCTGCAAATCTGTCCTTTTCTTTCCCGGATTTGCGCCTCCTCTGTGACCTTTTTTGAATCCCACTGTTAGATGAAGACCTGGTTTTGTTTTTTTCGGGGTACTTATGAGGTGCCATCTTCCTTCAGGCTTGACCCAAGTTCATAAAAATACCTCCTTTTCCCCAATTCCTTCCCTGCCGTGGTCGCCTAGCCAAATTTAGTGTTTGGTTTAGCCTTTTTAAGAGGGCTCAAGTGATAGTTTTTTCCTTTCTGGGTTCCTTGTCTTCTGTAACCCTTTTAGTTTTTTTCCTTTGGTTAAGAGCAACTTTCCCCCCCCCCCTAGACCCTTTCGTTCCGCCCTACCCATAGTTCTTCTCTCCTTTTAAATGGCTGGGGTCTTTGCGTACTCGAATTTCTTATGTTCCATCTCTTTTACTGTCACTCCCCCTCGTTTTCACCTTTCTTCTGACCATCTCCCTCTGATTCCTCCCCCCTTTGTTTTTCGTAATCGGCGATACGTTGAAGGGTCAATGTTTGTGGGTTGATTTTTGTCACCCTGAGTCTGTTTCCCCCCCTCCCCCCCCCCCCTCGCCTTAGTGACCAAATTCTCTTTTTTTCCCTTTGACCGTATTCCCCCCTCCGAAGCCGCTGTAGGTAAAATTCTAGGTTAGCACTTACTCCCCTCTTTTTCCCTCTGCCGTGCTCTGTTCCCCGGCTTTTGCTGGTTGCCCCTTGCCACTTTGTAACTTCGTTTAGTTGGTCGGGTTTGGGACGCTATTTTTTTCCGCGCGTGGAGTCTTTTCTCTTTTTCCATACCTCTATTTAATGACGCCCTCCTTTCACTTTCCGCGTCTTTGAACCTTATTTTTTTCACTGTGCCGTTTTCCCTTCCTTTCTTCTTTCTTTAAGGTCCCCCCTGATTTTTACAGGTTTCACCCCCAATTTTCCGCGGTTCAGACAATTTGCACTTTTCGCTGCCCTCTTTCTACATGTTTTTCATTCAAACCTTGCTTTTCGCGTTGAGGTGTTTTTTTCCCTTCCACCCAATTCCCCCCTTTTGATTGTCCTCTCCAATCCCCCAGTTCTCTCCCCGGTGTACCTTCCCCCCAAGTTCTTCACCCATTTTCCCTTGTGTTCCTGTCTGGCCCAAATCCTTTGCCTAATTCGCTCTTTATGTTTCTTCTGCCTCTTATTTTTTGAAAGTATGGGCTCACCTTCCTTCTTAGAGTTTGTGTTTCCCCCAGTTCAATCCCTCTTCCCCCTTTTTTTCAGGCTTTCTTTTTTGACCCCTTCTTTTTGTCCCCTATCAGAGTACATCTGTCTCGTTGCAACCATTGCGAATCGTGCTCTTTTCTGCTTCTCCCTCCTCCCTTTTTTCCTTTCCCAAGAAACGTCACGCTCTTTTTCCTCTCGATTTCCGATGTCTTTCTCCTCTTTGTGTCCCGTCACACTTTTTTTCCCCCAAGCCGGCTTCCACTGCTCCTTTCATCTTTCTTCTTCTCTCGTTTCCCTGTCTGGCTTTTTACGTGATTTGACCTTTTCTTCCCCCTTTACTTCTTTCCGTTTTTTTAAAGTCCAACGCGCGTAAAACTCCCTCTGAAGGTCCCCTCCCCTGCGGGTTGCCACCTCTTTTTTCTTCTCCTCGATTTGTTTCTCCCTTTTTTTTGCCTTTGAACCCCCCCTGTCATCCCTCCGCCTGTTTTTTTTTCAGGAGACCCGAACCAAGGGCTCTTCCTGTATGGAGCGGATCCCCCCAACCTCCCGCTCACCCCCCGGTTTCAGCGGAGGCTACATGTTAGGACCCTTTACTAGACTTCTTGCCCGCAGTCCATACCATTTGTTTTTTTTTAGCAAGCCTCATTCACCTTTTCCTGACTAATTCCGGACTCCTACTCCTTTTACGACCCCCGTAATTCTGCTTCTTACTTTTTTAACCATACCCTGTTGACATCCCCCCCCCGTTCGTCCAGTCTCCCTGAGCGGTTGAAACCCTCCAGCCCTCCCAGTTGATTAGCCCCCCCTTGCCAGCTTCCCACCCCCCCTCCCCTCTAGTTCCCGTCCTTTCCTTGAGTCTTTTCTATTTCTCCCGTCTTCCCGTCGCCCTCCGCGGACCCCAAAGAGGGGTATCCTGCTTCAGTTTCCCGTCTTTTTCTGCCCTTGAGACTCTTGCCCTCCGTTTCCCCATATTTCCTGTTTATTTTTCCCCTTCTTCGCTTTTTTTGGAATCTTTGGGTTTTTGAACGTGTCGGGATCCCTCCCATCTTTTTTTTCTTAACACCGAGGGCATTTTGTATCTTCCTTTACTCGAATCAACTACAAGGCGATTGGGTGAATGTCGCATGCGATATATGCTTCTTACTTTTTGTGTTTCGATTTACGATCTCTGTCCCCTTTTTCACTTACAACCCACTTGCTTGCTCTACCCCCATCCCCCCCCCTTTCTTGGACCGTTTTTGCGTTCCGACGAATTCTCTTTTGTCTTAGATTTTCTCCGTTTCCTGTTTATCGACAACAGACGTTCCAGACCTTCACTTTCTCCGCCTGTCCCCCAGACACTAGACTGATCCCACTCCACCTTCCCCTGCTCCCCGCACCATCACTGTTCGTTCAACTTCTCGTTCCTCCCTCTTTTCCTTAACTGTTGTTTTCGCCTCCCTTCCCTTTGCTCATGCCATTCACGTTTTTAACGCCATTTTCTTTCTTTCTCCCTTTTATCGGTTCCCCTCGTCTCTCTCAGCTTGCCCCCTCCTGCATCTGCACGATTCCCCATCTCAACTCCTTTCCCCGTCATGAGTCCCCCCCCATTGCTTAAACCCAGGCCGATTAATTCCTTATGAAGTCACTTTTGTAAATGGATTTGTCATTTTTAGGCTGCCCCCTCTTTTTTATCTTTTTCACCAAAATTGTTTCCTCCCCAGATCCTTCCCCCACTCCCGATTGCTAGAACGTTAACCCCGCCATCCAGTCGGCGCCTCCCCCCCCCAAGACCAGACCCCCCCTTCGGCGCTTGCCAGGTCCGCGCACATTTTTTTTTTTTCCTCTATGTCTTGCGATACCCAGAGTTTTTTTTCTCCGTCGAAGGCGTCCTCGCTTTTTGATGATAAAAAAGCTCTTTTCCCGATCTTTTTCTTTCCTCCTCCTTGCTCCGATATGACAGACCAGCTTTTTTCCTCTTTTTCCGATCCGCCTCTGCTACTTCGAAGGCCGCTGACCTTCCCCTGACTTGGTGGTAATCGCCTCCAGAGTATCCCCCCCACCAGAGTCCTCGTTCTCATTTGCGGTGTTTCCGAATTTTCTTTTTTTTTTTTTTCTTCTTTTGGTTCTGTCGTTTTCGTTTCTGATTTTTTCCCTGATCCCCCCCCCCCCCCCCCCCCCCCCCCCCCCCCCTGTTCTCCCAATTTTGACACCCCCCCTTCCCTTTGGCTCCACCCGAAAGTCCTCCTTCCCGGCAGAGGAACGTTTCTTCTTTGTTGCTTTCGTTGAATGATTGCTGTGCCTTCGGTGACGTCCCGACCCCTTTATGATTTTGTCCCTATCGGTGTTACTTTTTCTCAGTGTCCGCCGGCTCTTTGAGATCGATTGTCCCTGCCGGAAGAACTTTTTATACTTCTTTCCGTTCCGTTCCTTTGCCTTCCATGAGGCTCCCTGGCACCCCCTTTTTTTTTCAAATACTTCCGTACACCCCGCTTTTCCCCTCATATCCTTCCTTTTTGGTCCTCCCACTTGGGTTGGACTCTTTTCCTCCATTTTGTATCAGTTAGTCGTCGGGTGCAGTTCCTTCCCCTTTCTTTTTATTGGTTTACGTTTTTTTCCCCTCTTATCCCGAGCCAACCCCCCTGAAGATCTTAATTCTATCGTCTTTTTGTAAGAATGCTTTTTTTATCCTACCCACGTCATGTGAAAACGACCCCAACTCTTCGGATACCAATCAAAACATTGCCTCCCCTCCCTTTTCCTTTTTCCCCCCCTTTCCCTTGTTCGTTTCCTTTTTTTTTACTTAGATAATGCCGGCGGGTCTCTATGTTCTCCTTCCCAAGAGGCCCACCGATTCCCAAAACCCCTCTCCTTTTTTTTGAACTACCCCCCCCCGTCGTTTTCTGCCTCCTTTTTTCCTGAACAGTCCACACAACTTAAGCTGCATCTCCCCAATTAGTCCGGAATATGACGCCATTTTTTCGCTTTCCATTTTTAAGGCTGGACGGCCCGCTTTGACTTTTCGTCCCTGGTGGCGGCGTTTTTTTATTAAGTCGGGTTGAGGCTTCCTGTTCTTTTTTTTAGCCGCATGAGTCTGAAGTTCTTCCTTCCTGAATTCTTTCACCTTTTGTAGTATTTTAGTTTATCGTAACGGAGCTATTAGTTCATTCCCTTTTTTCAGGGTGACCACTGCCCCCACTCCTTCTTTCTTTTTTATACCTGTCTCACACCCTGTTCATCTTTTTTCAGGATCCTTCTCAGTTGTAGTTTGAAAACATGGTTTACCTTTATTCACAATTCCTTTTCGTTTTTCGTACTTTTTTTTCCTACATGCGAGCCCCCCCCTGTTTTGACTTTTTTCTTGCTAACAAATACATTCGTTTTCGGTGTGGTTTCTCCCCCCCCTTCTGGTTTTGTGCCCCTCCACTTTCGTTTTTCCCATGGCAACCCGGCCTTTTCTACCCTTTCCTTCCCTCTCTTCAGCTTTTCATCGCAGGCAGTTGTAGTTGACCTCGTGATCAATGTTTCCTCCACCCTCATCTGATATTTCCCCTACCCCTTTTTTTTTTTCACTCCCTTTCCTTGGACTTTTTTTTCCATGCTTCTATGCTTTTGTCAGTGCTTTTTTTGCAATCTGTTCCCCACCATTCTCATTCCTCGAGATCCCCACACTTTTTGATGCGGTTCCACTTTCACTCATCCGTTTTTTTTTTCTGAGAATCCAGAAACGTGGGTCCCTCGCAAGGTTGTTGTACTTTCTCTTTCTGATGGCGTGGGACGACTTTTTTCCCCACCTCTTTTATACAACTGCAGAGTTGTTCCCCCCCTTTCTTTTCCTGATTAGTTTTTTCCCAACCGAGGCTTTTCCTAGCTTGGACCCTTCCCCCCCTTCCTACCCTCCAAGTCCCCCCAGCGATTTCTTTGCTTACCCGAAAATCCGGCCCGGTTCCCAATCTTCCCCCCTCGTGTTTGCAGCCTTCCGTCCGTCATCGCGTTTTTCCCTCATGATTGATTGAACCCCCTTTTATCCTCCGTTTTATTCGAGAGGATCAAACTTTTTACCCAAGTTGTATTTTCCTATGTCTTCCACCTCCAACTTACCCCACCTCGTTCATTTTGATAGAGCTAAATGGTAGTTCCCTTGATGTTTCCCCCTCTCTGGTTTAGCCCAATTTAAGCTTGTTCATGTACTTTGGTGAGCCCTTTTATCGCACCTTTAAATCGTTCCCCCCCACCCCCCGCTCCTGATGACCCCTCTTCCCCCGTTTTTATGACTACACGTACGGCTGACTACCAACTTTTCCTGCGGAAATTCCCTTTTAGCTTTCCCTTCCCCCCCTGTAGCTCCGCCTCACGGTTGGTAAAAGAAAAGTAGTTTTTCCCCCCCAAGTTAATACGCCAATCTCTTTTTTTCAAATTTTTGATCTCCTTTTTCCCCCCCCCTCGACGTACCGTAGTTTCCATGAGCCTCTGGTTTCCTGACCGCGGTTTATACTTTCTCCTGCGTCATTGTCGCTCCTTGATGCTTGCTTTTGTCTCCTTTTTTTGCAAATTTCTCCCCACCACTTCGCTCAGGGGTTAGGTCTCGCGTTGGAAATCTGGTAACATGGAGGTCACCCCCTTACCTCGCCCCCCCCTCTTGCGAACCCTAAGACCTTCCTCCCCAAGTTTTAGTTTCTTATCGGCGACGGATTGTCTCTTGTTTTTTTTCCGAAAGCTAGATCTTTCCACATGACGATTTTAAGTGCCCTAAGTACCCACCCCTCTACCAATTATCCCCCCGTAACTTTTTTGGTTGCTTACCTTCCTCTTTTTCTCTTTGCTCGTTTCCATACGTACTTCCCACAGCCTCGGCCAAGAATACTTTTTTAATTTCCCCCCCCCCATCCGATATTAATCTCACCTCACGCTTCCCCCTCCCCCCCCCCTCCAGTTGGCTCGGACCTTCTCTGAACACGTATTTGTAACGTCCACTATTTCGCCGGGCGTGCGCTCATGAATTCAAAGGGTTTTTCTCCACAGTTGTTTATTTGTCTTCATTTCTTTTCCCCCCCGGTCAATCCTAGCCTTCCTGTAAACTCTTTTGCCACCCGGAGTATTTCCCCATATCCCCCTTCTCCGTCACTCCTACCTTTTTCTTAAACGAATACCCCTTACTCCTGACGTCACGTGACAGGGACGTAGTCTTTTTTTTAGGCGACACTTCATCTTCTTGCTTTAAGACTTGCGTCCCAACGGGAGTGCACCCCCCCCATCGGTCATAACTCCCCTCCTTTTTCTTCGTTACCGATGGCAACACACCCTCCTCCGTACCCCCCTCCAAAAGAACATTCAGCCTGAGGCCGTGCTTCAGCCCGCCCCCTCTCTTTTTGTTTAGGTCCCTCTTACCCCCCCCCCCCTCTTGATGTCCTGCGGGGCCCCGTTTATTCCTTTCACCCCCCCTCCATTTTTTGATCGACCCATACAAAAGCTCTTCTGTCGAATCGCTCTTTTCCCCCGTGTGTTTTAGCCCTTCTATATCAAGATCGTCATTTCTCCAACCCTCTCCTTTCGCGTTTCATTCTCCGGATTGCGCCTCGTCCTGGTTTCCTCTGCCACTTCATAGTTTCTGAGCATTGCTTACCGGTCCAGGCTGGTCGCCTCCGTCGGTTTTGTTTTTTTTTGATTTGATGGATTCTTTTTCCCTCTCCAGGACTCTCTTCGGGAGTTTTTTTTCCCCGGTCCTTTTCCCTTTGGTCCTACCCCTTTAAGCTAAGCCACTTGGTGCTCTCCACCTTCTCCAGTTTTTCCCAGTGATCCTAGACTTGAACAGTTTTTTCAATCCCCCTTCCTTCGTGGAAGATTTTTCAACCTGTTTACCTTTTAGGATCATCGTTTTTATGATGTGGCCCCCGGTATCGTTCTGCAGGCCGTCCCTTTTTTCGTTCTCGATTTCCCGATGACCTTACCGAGAATAACGGATTACCTGGTGTGTTTTTGTTTTTTTTGTTTTTTCCTTTTCATGCCCGGTCCCTTCCCCTGAGTCCGCCCTCCCACAGGTTAGTTACCCATTCATTCCTTGAGAAATCGGTTCCTAGCCCAGTGCTTTTTTTGGAATCGTTCCTTTTACCCCCCCCCCCCCCCCCCCCCCCCCCCCCCCCCCCCCCCCGTTTCTTTTTATTATTTTTCCAGTTCTAATGGGGTATAACGGTAGTACCCCCCGTCCCCCTGTTTTCCTTTTCGTGCAACCTCTAGGCGTTTCCCAGCCTCCCCCCCCACCTTGTCCTCCGACGGGGATACAGCACTGTGTACGTTTTTTTTCCATATCGACCCTCATCCCGCATAGATCTGTTAGTTCCACTGCCCCCTTAACTGCCGCATCGCCCCCTCTTCTTAACCCCTCCCCCTTTTTTTTTTTTCCACCTCGTTTGCGCTTCCGATTGGGTTTTTTTTTGGCTATCCAAGATTTTGACCACAAGTTCCAAAACCTCTCTTTCATCTGACCTATTTTTCATAGAACCCTTGACTACCTTTTTCCCCCCCCCGACCGGCCCACGCCCTTTTGCCTACTCCGAGATCTTGACTACTAATATCGCGTGGCCTGATACTTGCTCGACTGCTGAATTCATTCTCCACCTTGTTCACCCGCCTTTAAAGGCGTTTTTTTAGGGGTAGGGGTGACGATTCTTTTTTTTTCCTCGCAGTCTTCGATTTTTTCCTTTTCATATATATTCCCCCTCATACCTTTCCGCGTTGGTTTTATAACCCAGAGAGTCCTTAATCCGTTATTTAATCCCCAGTGCTGAGGTCTTTGTAGCCAATTGTGGTCCCCTCAACTGGCTCCCCCCCCCCCCCCATTGTATCGGCACTGCGGACTCTAATTTCCACTTCGACCATGTCTTACTTGTAGCTCCCTAACGTCATTTTCACACTGCTCTTTTCTCCTTTTGGTGGCGGGTGGAGGAATCTCTACGTCAGAAGCAAGGGGGTTGTTGGTGTGGTAGTGCTTTTTGTCTGTTTGTGTGTTTTTGTGTTTTTTTCTTTTTTTTTTTTTTTTTTCTCTTTTTCTCTTGATACCATACAGCCTTTGCAAGGTGGGCTTTCCCTCAATTCTGGTTCTTCGAGACCCCGATTCTCGTCGCTTGCTGGCACCAGCTTGACTCCTTTCCTTTCCATTCTTCTGGTATCCTCGGCCATGTTGGACTTATGTGCTTAAATTCTTTGAGCCGTCCGATCACTTATCGATAGGAGCCCCTCTTTTTTGAACTCCCTGGACCGACCCTGCATGCAGGTTGCAGTTTGGCCTTTTTTTTGTGACAACCTTTCCGGTGGCCCCCCCCCTTAAGAGTACCTCCCCCCCGTCCTCGGGACTCCAACCAGTATGACTGCAGGAATCAACCTTTCCTTTTGTGATTTTTGAGAGATCGAAAACGCATCATAGTCCTGTTGATTATGAGGTTGACTGGTGTACTGTCCGTTTTTCCCGGTTTGTCCCTTTGTTCCAAAGAATTTCCGCTTTTCTCTGAGTTGTCTTTCCCCCCCAACCAGTGTCTGGCCCCTATTATGAGGACACTTGACCTTTAAGTCGACTTCCTTCCACTGCTCCTGCGATGAGATAAACCAGAACACCCATTGACCGGACAGTAAGCCGCGGGTTGGCCATCATTTTTCGCCCCGTAGAATCGCTGGTTCCACCCTCCCAAGAATTTTTGATTGTTCATTTTTTTGAATGATTTGTCGCGATCGTTCACACAAGTAGCAGTTCTCTTCCGTAGGGCCGCTCCCCAATTAAAATTTCCACCCCTCCAGGGTTGTTTCTTTCGTTTGCTACATGTTAGGTCACAATCTTTTCACTTTCTTCATTAGTGTCCTTTAGTTGATAACACTTTTTGTTCGACGTTTTTTTCTCCCCAGCCCCTTCCATTGCTAGTGATAACCCTTAACTCCGACTGAAGATCACTTTCCTGACGCCCTGGTTGACAAAACCACGCGAAAGGGAACCTTGATGCCGTTCGCCCCCCCTTAGCCCTGATCACCGTTCCTCAGATCCGAGATTTACGTACCATCCTGTTTCCCCCAACCCTGACCCCCCGGGATGGCGCCATTGAGTCTTTTCCTTAGCTTCTTCCTGTCCGTTCTTTACTTATTAGAAATCTTTTCCGAAACGATTGTCTCTCTTGCTCTTTTTTTTACGAGTTGAACCTTTTTTTCCCCGAGTGTCAGCTTCCGGTGATTGTGACGTTCTTTCCTTTCCCCCAAACTCATGAGCGTTTTTCCTCTTCCGTCTCGTTGTTCCGCAACGCCCTTGGCGGGGAATACAGCTCCCTCCTGGCATTCATCCGACGTATCGCCGGTGAATTTTCCGAAAAGGTTGGTAATCGTCGCTCTTGCGGATCTGAGCCGCTTCTTGGTTTGGTTTTCCAAAGCCCGATTGCACATGACCGATTCTTTTTGGTAGTACCCAACATCTTGCTAGAATCCCCTTCTGGATGACAATTTTTTGGCTCTATCCTTTTCCCTCTGGTGATTTGTTCCTTTTTTTTTTGGATACCCACGGAAAAATCTACTCGTTCCTACGCTGGCACCAACGACCCTTCTTTTAGCCAGAAGGAACATGCACCCCCCCCCCATTTTGCGCTATGCGAACGAATTTGACCTTTCTTCTTTTCTTCCCGGTGGTATTTTTCTCCCGTGCGCATCTGCATTCAAGCCCTCCCACCACCGGACATTTCCCTTTAGTCTTCCCTCGTAACGAGTCTCGCCAGCGCCGGCGTTGCACAGATCATTGTCTTTCCCCATTAAACCTCCGCTTCTCAAGTCCCCTAGAAAACGATCTTCCCGAAGGGCGTATTCTCTCACACCTGTTCCTAGTACCTTTAACATGACGTCGACTGTCTCTCCGGTCCTATCTTTCATGACCCCACGCGCATGCCCCTGCGCGGCCCTCCCCCCCTAACTAGATGATTGAGACCGATGCCCGAAACTCACGCAGCAGTGAAATAAAATTGGCCTTCCCGCTGCGACGCGGTCGCGGAGCTCATTTTTAAGCCCATAGGCGGGCGTCCCAGAGCGATAAGCGGTCTCCGATCCGTATCGAATTTACTTTCACTGTCGTTTGAAGACAAAGCTGTC
>Ga0179591_1350104_pt1 | contig 11288 bp, 16 predicted proteins | sample CZOMad2_1_08_16f_FD_182891 | JGI IMG/M metagenome (GOLD analysis project Ga0179591, IMG submission 182891) | Vadose zone soil fungal communities from Angelo Coast Range Reserve, California, USA - CZOMad2_1_08_16fungal (PacBio error correction) | ecosystem: Environmental > Terrestrial > Soil >... | reverse complement strand
CATTTTTTTTAATTTGACAATTGGCTTCGCCATTTTAGGGGAGGGCCGGTTCGGGGTCACCACACTTTTCCCTTCTGGGGCTTCCTTCTTAGAGCGAGGAATTCTCCCCAACTCCCTCCTAAGATCGGCGCTGACTTTTCTTTCTTGTCCTTTGTTTTTTCCTCCGTGCCGTGAGCTAGACCCTTTTCCACTCAAGCTTGCATCTCCCTTTCTTCTCCTTTCTCGAATCTGGTCACCGTTCCCTTTGTTCCCCACCTCAAACAGTTTTGGTTTTCCGCCGAGCGCCTGTCTGAACCAACTCCCCCTCCCCCTTTTTTCTGCTTGTGCAGGAGAATTCGCACCCTTTCTTCGTTCTCTGTGACGCCCAACTCCCTTCCTTCCCTTCCCGGCGGCCTTGATTGAAGGGAAGTCTTCCACATCGCAGAGTGTCAGATTCTTTTCAACTAGAGCGATTATTAGCTTCTCCTTCCCTTCCTTTCATCAACATGAATACCCAAGTCAGTCCTTTCCCCCTAACCCCTTTCTAGTCCAACCCGCCACCCTTTTTTTACCCGCCGTTTAAACAAAAAAACTGGAGATTCATACTACTTCCCCTGACCCCTGTACGAGGGTATATATGGGACACCTCGATGGAACGGTTTGTTCCCATCTATTAACTCGCCGGGCGGTTTTTTTCTTCCCACTCTCCCCGCCAGTTTGTTGACAGGGTTTTTTATCTTCTTTTGAAGGGTTTCTTTTTTTTTTTGTGCCCCCCTCCGCTTTTTTTTTTTCTAGCAGAGTCTTCTTTCCCTTCCTGAATCGCCATGGTTTTACCCCCCCAATACCTTTTTTTCCCTCCGTCCGTTTCATAGCAGTCATTTCACAATTTTTTTTTAAACCCGCAGGGTCTGCTGCCTTCCCGTCTCAAGTGGTGTCTTTTTTGTCCCACCTCATGCCTGACCTCATGTCTTCTCCCCCCCCCCCTCAACCTTTTGATTAGTGGATGGCCCTCTCCCCCCCCTCTCGTCTGGCTTCTGTTTCGCTTACATTCCCCCCCTCCTTTTCCTACTTTGCTTTTAGCCGTGCCTCGCTCCTTTGACCAGCCGCCGATCGACTTTTAATAGGAAGATCTGCCCCGTTCCCGTCTTGCAATTCGTTTTTATCGCTTCCCTCGCCTACGCTTCGGGATCCCTTCTCCCCCCCCCTTCCCGCGTTTTTTGCGACCCTGGTGCCTCTGCAAAACACCTGCTCCCCCTCCCCTCCGCCCCCCATCACCCGTCTTTCCCTTTCCAGGACCTTTCCTTCTTAAAAACCTTTTGTTCTCCTAGACCCCCGGTGATCAATTGGTGACTGGTTTTTCTGCCCGTCAGTGTTTGTTGGCTTTATTTTCCAAAAATTTTGTCAATGAGTTTTTGTGCGGGCCTTGATCCTTTGCATGTTCCATTGGCTCGGCGCGTTTTCTAAACGCTTGGTCCACTTTTTACTTCGCTGGAGGTGGTGGTCCCGCTAGGTTACCCTCTCTTGTCCTTTGTACAGCCTTTTCCTTTTGCATGGTGGAGTAAAGAAACTCTGGGCTTTTCCGGTGCGCCGGAGCCTGATGGAATCTCGATTCGAATTTTGTCCGCTTTATTTCATTTAAAAGACCATTTTTTTGAAACCCATTTCACACCATTTCTCGTTTTTCTGATCGGAGAGTTTTCCGCCCTCCCTTTGCGACCGGGTCAAGTTCGATTTATACCCTCGAACCCTCTGCCTCCTTTTTTTTTTCTTGACCCTTGGATTTTGGTATTTCCTTCATCCGGCGGTCCAAATCGTCCTCCATTCCGCTTTTCGACGGAGAGAATGGTTTTACATGTTCTCTTGCGGGTAAGTTACTCTTTTGTTGGACCTCCGCCTTTTGTCCACGCGCTCTCCGGCGCGCCGCCAAAATGCCTCTCTTTTTTTTTTCTTGTCCTCCCCCACTGAAAAAGCAGCTTTCCCCCCCTTCCCCCTTCTCTCCGGCGGTCCACCCATTAAGACCCTTCTCCCCCCGGCTCCCATAATCATTCGTGACCAACCTTAGAATCTCCCTGGAAAAACATTTTTCAAAAATCTCGTCACGCAACAAGAAGGCCCCCACCTTTTGGGCCCCCCCGCCGGAACCTCCAACCCTTCAGGAAAAAATTTCAGACGGTCGTCTTTTTTCCTCAACCAGTGACCATGTTGATTTCCCCCCTCCCATATGCGTAAAAAAGACCCCCCTCCTTTCGTCTCAATTAGGCGCGGTCCCCTGGTCCCCCCTATTTTTTTTCATTCGTAGGTATCCCACCGCGGGATTGCCCAACCCCTAGTTTTAGGTCGTCCTCTCTTTCATCCTCGAAATTTCAAAGCCTTCCTCTTCTCCTCTTCTCAGAGGCGGATGTGTTTCAGACGATCTCTCAGCACGTACCGGCGCCCGTTCGCTTCTGTTCATTTTCTTCGGAACAGAGACCTCCCGTCGCTTGGGATCGTTCTCCCTGCTCCCTCAGGAACCTTATTGGCCTAATCTTCTTCTGTCTGAGGCCAACTTTAAATTCTTTGGTCCAGGCTGACGCCGGTGCTTGTGGTGTGAAATTGCTGATTCATGGGACGGCTTTCATTGATGTTTTTGGTCCCTCTTCCCTCTCTGACTTTAAATCAAAGCCGCGATCCCCCTTCTTTCTTTCAAAAAGCCCGTCCCACGTATTTTAAAGGACCCCCGGTCCCAAAACGTTTTGTTTTTTTTTTGTTTTGGCGCTGGCCGATCACCCGCCCTTATAGTTTTCCTCCCTTCTTTGACCCCAACCCTTCCCAATCGGCGTGTGGCCAATTACTTTTCCAGCCCAGCGCGCTCTTCCTTTTTTGAGTGAGTAGGCTTTTCCCCCAGCATCTGTTGTTTTGTTCGGCGGGGACCAACCAATGTTTGCGTCGTTTGACCAGAAATTTCCCTTTTCCCTTCCTTTGCAGTCAGAATTGATTTCCTTTTTTTTCTCGCAGCCTTCGCGCGGATTTCCTACAGTCCTTCGAACATTAGAAACCGCCGCTTTCCCCGCGATGTGATGATGCTTCCTTTCGGGCCGCCTGCGGGACCGTTATGGCCTGGACTCTCTCTCCTCTACCAGGTTCAGTCGCATGCGGCCTTCCCCTCCCCATGCGAGCGATTTTCGACCAAGTGAGATTCTATTCACAGCACTTTGGGCCTCTTTTGACCCCCTGCCGCGTGACATTGAATGCTCGCCCTACGCGCGTTTCCTTCGCTTCCTCTCTTGGCTTTTTTATAGACGTCCCCTTTCCTCGGCTGAAAAAGCGTCCTTCCCCCAAGACTCTCCTTGGGCTTTTTGGCGCTTGCCTTTGATTGAATCATCGTCACACGGCACTGGCCCCACGCGATGCAGACTTCCCGATCTTTCTCTCCCCCCCCCACCTGCAGTCGCGCCGATGACTGCCACTCAAACCCGAACGCTCCAACCAGTCCATAAGGTTAATCACGTTGATTTCATGAAGTGGTTGACCAAACTCACGCTGGCGGCCAAACTTCTGCCCAACACTCCCCCTTTTTTTTGAGTTTTCACCGTTTTTTACAATGAAAGAAATCTACCTTCCCCCTCCTCGATTATATCTTTCATCCTAATCAGGGTTTTTTGTTGAGTCTCTTCGTCTCCTACGGTTCTCCGGGCGCTACCGGTTTGTACACCAGGTTTCACCCTCCCCTGACTTTTTTCTTTCTTTGAAGGGTTGGGAATCGTTTCTCCCCCCCCCTCCCCTCCCTTCCGGACCCCATCGCGTGATTAACTTTCCCGGGAGATTTTTCGTTGGCCTTGTATAGCGCGACGGGCCATTTGGTTTTCCACCTCGCTTAGGGGCTGGCCGGCGTTTTTTCCACCGGTGCCGGATGGTAGGCCTTCTTCTCCCCCGCCCCCTTCGAGTTTTTCCACCAATTCAAGCAATCTCCTGTAGTTCGAGCTTTCCGCAGGACATCCTGCGCCGAACTGGCCACCCTGCGCTTTTTCTCCCGGCCTTCGCGCTCGAGCATTATCCAACGCGCGGGTTCCCCCCCCCCTATTTCCCAACCTTTCTTTCAGCAGTGCGCAAGTGTTCCTACCCCCTTTCCCTCCCCTTTGGCCTGATTTCAGGCGAACGTTAGGTCACCCCTTTGGGGTTTTCTGCTGCCGTGCCCTAATTGGCATTGCATGCGGTTCGCGTAAAGTTTGACCTCATCCCACCCCTCGCTTTCTGTTTTTCCCCCCCTCCCTTGCGTTTCATTTCGCGCGCGTTTAAGAGGGCGAAGTTGCTTTTTGGTCATCAACTGACGCATCTTGAATTTTGACCCGAAAAACGTTTTTTTCAATGCCGTCACACTCGTGTTTTTACGCCCTCCCCCAACTCTATGATTTTTTAAACGCAGATAGCCTCCCTCTCTCGATGTTTCTGTACTTTTGCCCCCCTCTTGGCGTTTTGTTCTGATGGATGAAGGGGTCGGTTCTCTTTCGGTCTCACACCCCCCCACCTCCCCTCCGGTTTTGAACGTTCGTGAGGGGTTTTTTTCTGCCTCCTCATTTGAGGCGCGGCGTATTGTCTTGACCTTCTGCATCTTGCAGAATGGATTTACCCAACCACATCCCCAACCCACGACTGGAAGTTGCATCGCAGCAGTTCACGCGGAAAGACGGGTGGCGCCCGGACCCCTCCTCTCCCGTGTTTGTTTGTCCCCCCAGGCTGCCTACTTCTCTTTTTCCCCGGTCCGCTATAGTGCCGGATTGCAAGAAACCTTGACTGTCGGTCTTCTGTTTTCAAGGACGCTACCGGTCCCACCGAGACTTCCGGTGACGGTTCGTTCGACGTGTCCCCTCCCTCTCGTCCCATCCGATTTTAGATCCAGATTTCACTCTTTTTCTTCTTTCAATTTACTTGTCGGCGAGGCTCGACCTCGCGGTTTCCCAAGTCCCCACCACACCACCCACGCGTGTTTTATGCCCCTTCTTCCCCTCTTTGTAACAAAATCGGTCAGTGCCAGTCCCTCCCTCCATTGCGGAAACCACCGTTTCCCTGGTTCTGTCTGCTGCTGCAATCCCCGTTGGTTTTCCCGCCTCCCCGGTGATCTCATGGGACTTGTTTTCAGTGACTTTGTTGGTTGGCCCCCTTCCGGTCCCAAATAGGTTGACTTTTGTGGCTGGGCCGGAGATTTTGTCCATTTTTTCCCTTGTGTGCTCGTACTTGCGGTTGGTAATCGATGATCATTTCGCCCAAAATGTTCCCCCCTTTTTTTAATGTGTTGGACCCGCGGGTTTGGTTACTGTGTGGAAAGAGTCTTTGCTTGTGGTTCCCGCCAACCAAACCCCCTCTTGCTGAAGCGAGCCGGAGCGCTCTTTGACTACGCGAACTTTCTCTTCCCTCCTTCCCTCTCCTCCGCTCCCTCTTACTCCCGCTTGTCCCCACCCCGTTTTTTTGTGTTGTTTTTTTTTGGTCCTTTCCCTCGGTTCACACGAAAGGAGAGCACCCCCCCTTCCACATCTTCGTTTTTGCGCGCGATTCGGACCTCCTCCCGGACTCGGCAAGTGCCCTGTCTACCCAGCACACCTCTCTTTTCCTCTCCGTTTTTTTCTTTATCTCTCTTTTCTCGTTTATACTTCCTGAGGTAGGTAAAAATCGTCGTATTTTCGTACATTCCGGCGTGAAACCGCTCTCCAAATGGTTGATGACCTTGTCTTCATGGGAGGTTTAAGTGCCTCCTTCGTCCCAAAAAATCGCTACTTCGTCACTCCTCTCCTTGCGCCGGCCCAAAAAGCGCGGGTTTTTTTTTTTCCCCCCCCCTCCCCCATCAACGCGGGGGAACCCTACCATCTCCCCGCGCCCCCCTTCCCACCCCCATTCCTGCTTGAGTCCCTTGCGACACCAATGATCATGGATTCTTGCACATTTTATCCACATGCTTTTTAAAAAATGCAATCTCTTTTCCACCCTGACCCCTTTTCAACACACTTTTTTTTGATACCTTTCCCCCCACACTCTTCCTTCAAAACCGTCCAATTACCATAAAAATTTTCTTTTGACAACCCCCTTCTTTTTATTACCACCGGCACGTCCTGGACCCCCCCAGAAAGTTTTTTTTTTTAGTGCACTGTCTGCTTTGTTCCTTTGAGTTTTTTTTTTTTTTCACGAAGCCTTTTCCCCCAGCGTTCTTTTTGACACTTGACCATAGGTCTCATCCTCGCTCAGAAGGCTGAACCTTCCTTTTAGCGCTTCGCAATGGAGTATGTGTCCGATCGCGTAGCGTAGACCCTCTCCCCCCCCCCTTTTCCCTCTTAAGCTTGCCGGTTTCCCCAGTAATCCCTGACAGGAGGTTGCGAGGTAATATAAGTCTACCTTTTTTCTCAGAAGTTTTTGCCTTTGCTTTAAAACATCGCCCTTGTAGAGTCGGTCCCCCCCTTTTCGCAGCCGGGCCCGCTTTTTCCCTCCTCTTGCCATGGACGGAGTTTTGTTTTTTTGGGATACCCCATTCATTTCAGGAAGGTAACTCCTTCCTGGCGTGCCTAAATCGCGCGTCACCCAAAGCAATTCTTTTCAGCCCGCCGGCACCCCTCTTCTTGTTCCTGTCAGAACTTCACGAACTTCCGCTTTCCCGAAGGATGCCAAACGTAGCGTTTGGCCAACGTAGCTTCCTGCCTGCGCGGTAGGGTCGTTATCCCGTTTTAACCTAACTTCGGGTTTTCGGTGAAACCCCCGTGTTGTGACCCTTTTTTAGTTGCCGAATGTTTTTTTCAGTTTCCACCGTCCCCCCGAACATGCGTCAGGTTGACTGACCGCCCGCTTCGCGCTACGACCCCTTCCCCCTCATTCTCGGAGCTTCCCTAGGGTAAACGCCGCGTTGCCAGACTTCCTCTATTGTTGAGCTTTGATCCCCTTTCCGCGTTTTTCGCTTGCCGGGACCGACTATCCGGTAATTTTTCTTTCGAGCCGGACCATTTTCCTCTTTTTCCCGAAATTTCCTTACAAATCCGCCCCCCTTCCGCTTTTGTTCGACCTTGCGCTCGTGATGACCAAACAATCACTTTTTATTCGTTGAACCATTACTTCCCCATCATGCGAGGCGAAGGCCCTTAGCTTTCTTTGTGGTCCCGGTTTCCCTCTCCGACATTCCCCTTAGGAACAAAAAAATTTTTCCCCTCCATCCCGGACCTTTAGTACACCCCCCCTGCAGGCCTCGGTCGCTCACAAGCCAACTCTTTTGACCTTTTTCCAGACGCATTCCAGCCCCTAATATTCTTTCGCCGGCAAACTTCTGACTTCCCTCCTTCCCCCCAGGCACCTCAACCCGAATTTGATAAAAACCGTACCATCCGTTAATAAACCCGATGGCCGTCAATTCGGTTGGTGACAGAACCATGCTTCCAAACAGGTTTTTTTCCCCCCTTCTTTTGTTTATTTGACACCTTTTTTACCCCCCCCGCCCCCTGAGCACAGTCCGAAGCTTTTCTTCCTTTTCCCCTTCCTTTGAGAGATCTTTTTTTGACCTTTGTCCTTGTTTGGACCCAAAGTTCCCCCTAAGACTCTTCTTTCCTCCTGGTTTTTCCGCTTACGGGACAAAACAGTCCCCCCCCTCCTCCCGTAAAATTTCGCTTTCTTTTCACCTTATTTTCCCCTGTTTGACTTTGAGGTGTAAGTTCAGGTCTCGTCCTTTCACCTTTTTAGTGAGAAATAGTCTTCTTTTTTGCCGGCGTCGTGTACCATTTGACCAGTGAATTGTGGCTTCATGTAGGAACGCTTCTCTTATGATCCCCTTCATTTTTCTCTTCTTTTCAGCGCCTCTTTTTTACGATTTCATGTCTCTCCTAGACCCTGGTCCACGACAGATTGGACCCATCCTCAGTTTGGCCTTCACGGCGTTAGATCTGGTCAACGCTCCTGGGGAACCCCTATCCAACAACTTTCTTTTTTTTTTTGGTTTCCCCGAGAGTCTCCCCTTTTTCTCCCAAACTCGCTCTGTGGATTTTTTCGGATTCCCTTTAATTCCCCATTTAGGCTTTTTTGCTTGCCCCGTGGCACTCTTTTCCCTGTCGGGACCGCGTTCCTTTATTCCATAACATCCTCCCTTCTTTCCCTCCTTTCTTTTCTCTGCGCTTGTATAAGAGTCGAAGGCGTCGGTCCCCCTCCAAATGAAGCAATTTTTTTGTTTTTTGAATGTCGAAAAACTTTTTTTTCCCCCCTCCCACGCTGTTCAACTCCCCTCCCCCCCACCTCTGGATGTCACCGCAGACCTTTCAAAGTTTTCTCAAACTGATTTTCTCCATATTGTATTTGACTTTGCACCAGGGCCGTTTTTTCCCAGACCTTCTCCAAGATCTCTGTTGGCTATTTTTTTCCCCCCGGCTCCAACTAGGTTTGTTCCTTTTTCTTTCTCTTCGTTGGCGGGTTTGATTTTTGTTGAGAAGAACTTTGCATTAGCTTTATTTCCCCTTTTCCTGATTACTCTCCACACCCCTTTCCTTAAAACTTTCCTTCCAGTCCTCATACCCACTCTGTCCCCTATTTCGGTCTCCTGCCCCCTCCTATACAGCAGTGAGGATGTAGTTTCCCTTCGCCGTCCCAGTCATTTCTTTTGAAAAGGCTTTATTATTCTTTTCCCTTCTTAACTTTTTCTGTAGGTCTTTCATTCCTCTTCCAGCACATCTTGTAGGTGCCCTTTCCGCTTTCTAATTGATTTCAGATCTGTCCAAAATAAGACCCCCCCCCTCTCTCTCGATTTACTTCTTGTCTTTTTTTTTTTTTTTCCTTTTTCTCCGGCGGCTTTTTTTCCTCACCGTGTTGCTTCTTGCCCTCAGCTCCTTTGTCCGTTACCCAATTCCCCTCTTGTGGATTCCCCTTTTCGATTTGAACCCTTCCCATCCCAGAAGAATACAATGTCCGGACCGGTCTTGTCTTCTTTTCCCTTCTTTCCAGGTTTTTCCAAACTTGGGTTCTACTAACCAAAGTGTTACGGGTCCGGTTTTTTCTTTTTTTTTTTTTGAAGTGGTTTTCATTTTCCTTCGATGCCCAACAAATTTTTTTACCTGTTTCACAACCCCCCCCCCCCTTTTTTTTTTTTTTTTTTGTTGCCCCCCCCCCCCCCCCCCCGCACCGCGAAACTTTCTGTGAAAGTTCTCGCCATGGTCTTGCTCCATTTATTCTTTTCTGGTTTGCTGTTTTCTCCCCGCTCCCAGGCACTCTTGTTAGGGATGAGTATGTCCCCCCCCCTTCTTCCGTAAATCTCCGAAGAGTTAGACTGAGAACCTGGTTCCTTCCCGTTGTGGTCCGTCGGTGGGACAATTCGTCTCCGATTTTTCCGGTGTCTCCAAACCTTGTTTGGATTGTGGTGTCTCATCCCAAACCATGTCATTCCGCTTTGCCCCATGGTCCGGCGCCAGAGTGTGTCCTAAGCTTCTCCCGTTTTTGGTTTGGTGTGTGGAGTGCATTTCTAATTCATTTGCCTCTCTTTTTTCACTTGACTCCCCCTCTCCCGTTCTTTTTTCATTTCTTGCCCATCCTAGTAAGAGTTCATCCCCAATCACACCCCGTGTTGTCGTGTTTTGCCGCTCCCCTTTTTACGCTTTAGATTTTTCCACGATTTCAGCATCCCTTCTCCCTTTTTGTTTATTTTTCCAGATACCCTTTGTTGTTCTTCTCCACACACGCCGAGCCCGTCACAGCGCGGCAGTTGATCTGACCCGTCAAGAATTTATAAATCCTTTTTACACGCATGCTCTATTCTACTTCCCTCGTAGAATCTGTATTTTGACTTGTATGGTCTTCCCCCCCATCGAGACTGGTGTCCCGCCGCTCCAGTTTTTTTCATTTCATTATTTTTGTCTCCCCGCTCCCCCCCCCACCTACCCCTTACCCCCATCCCGTGCCATTGAAGAGGACTTTTTTACTGTTGCCTTTATTCACGAGCAGCCTTCCTTTTACTTCAGTATCCCCTGTTTTACCCCCACAAGTCCCTAGTCGCTCCTTAATAGCGCTCCGAGTCGCGGCCATTCCTAGTACATGGTGTCCGTCGCTATTTTTTTTCATCTCATGTGGTTAGGAGGGATAACGCGTGAACATTTCTTCAAGCTTTCCTTTGCGAGCCCCCCTGTAGCTTTTTTTTCTTAGAGTTGAAAGAGTTTTACCAAAATTTTTTTCCTGCCCCTCCCCCCTCCCCCCCGTTGATTCAGTCCACCCCCCCATACGTTCCCCTCCTTTGCGCCCCATCGTGTTACTCATCACAGCCACCCTTCCCAACGTCTGCTTGTTGAGATGTGACGCCAACACGGTCTCCTTTTCTCCCCACACAACGTTCCCCCATCCTCTTGTTCACCATGTTTCACTCATTGTCCGCGCTTGCCGCGTCCTTCCGCCCTCCTTTTCGTTTCCTTATTTCCAGCCCATCGACTGCTCCCGTTTTTCCTCACAACCACGCCGCCTGCCGATTCCCCCAACAGGCTTTGACACGCAAAGTCCCTCATGGCGGCGTCCGCCCTCCCCTGAACGACCTCGTTTTTTTCGGCTCTTCTACTGAATCCCCCCCCAACTTCATTCCCATTCATGCATGAGACTATGTCCGGTGGTAAATGAAATCTGAATCACCTTAGTTTAGTGTACTCCTCCCCAGTATCTTTCACGTCACTAATTTCCCTTGTTTCCAATTAATTACGAGGCCAAGTAATGCCTTCATCTGCCCTATCTACCCTCTGTCTCATCTGCCAACTAGAGTAAGTCTTTTTTTCTCCCAAACCCTGAGTTCGAGCTTGGGGGCGGTGGTCAGGATTTGGCGATTTTTTTCAGCGGCCTCCCTTTTTTCATAAAATTTTAGTTTTTGATGATGAATCTTTTTTTTTCCCCTCAGAATGTCCGTCAAGTCTTGTGCCCACCCAAGTTGACTCTCCTCGTTCCCCCGGAACCAGAGTTCCTCTGTCGTAGAGGATACGATTCCTCCTGGCCCCGTGAATTTCTATCTGATGCCCCTGTGTTCAAACAGGCCGACGGAATCTCTTTTTTCCTTTTGCAATAGCCCCTGATATAGCCTGGCCCTTCTTCGTACTTAGACTTTTTCATTCACTGGTAAGCAGTGAACATACTTTATAAGTCCAAGAGTGAGGAGCAGATGCCGCAGCGATTCTGCTTCGTCCCGAACTTTGTCAACTACCCATGCTACCCCCCGTTTTTCATCTGCTCTACGACCTTGTGGTGTTACGGCTGAGAGATCTTTGAAATCCAGGCACAGTTCAAGCCTTACTTGACCATGGTTCAGAACGAGGGAGTCTTGTGTATATATTTTGTTCACATCGTTTCCCCCT
>Ga0179591_1276978_pt1 | contig 11288 bp, 19 predicted proteins | sample CZOMad2_1_08_16f_FD_182891 | JGI IMG/M metagenome (GOLD analysis project Ga0179591, IMG submission 182891) | Vadose zone soil fungal communities from Angelo Coast Range Reserve, California, USA - CZOMad2_1_08_16fungal (PacBio error correction) | ecosystem: Environmental > Terrestrial > Soil >... | reverse complement strand
ACCTCCTTTTCTAGTATGTTCCTACTCGCCCCCATCCCCAACTTTGGTCAATTGTGCGAACCCCTTTCGATAGATACCTTCGCGCGAACCTTTTCGTGTGGTTTTTCTCGAATCTCTTTTTTGAGTTTTTTCTGTGTTTTGATTTCCTCCCCCCCCCTGATTTCGTCTTTTTCTTGAAACAGCTGGCTCTTTCCTCTCGGTGAAGGTCGTCTCCCGGCCTGCCTTAATGACTCCCTCCTGGCTGAACCGTCTTTTCGTTTCCACACCAGTCGCCCCCCCCAATCGTTTTTACCTCGATCGTCTGGTCGTTTTCTGAATGATACCCTCTCAGTTTCTTAACGGTGAATGTAGTTCCCCTAGGAATTCCGATCTTTAATTTTCTCTTTCGCCTTTGCCTCTGTCTCTGACTTCTTCAAGACTGCGTTCTTCTATGATTTCGGTCCTCTTCATGAGCATTTCCTTTTTCCTTAGTTGTTCCTCTCCTTTATCTCACGTTCGTTTTCCCCCCCGCGTATTCTGATTTTCGGCATGTCCCCCCTCTTCTTTTACTTTTTTCTTGGGTGCATCCCTAGGTTCCCTTTTTTTACCCGCCCCCACGGCACCTTCCCATTAAGTGACCTTCCCTTTTTTGTTCGGATTTTTTTTAGACCTTTTCCTACCCTCCCCCCCTTTTTTTTGAACCCTTGACACCCTTCTCTTTTTTTCAACGCGTTTCTCGCCTACAAAATGGCGACACCCTTTGTCCTTTTTTTCCTTGACTTTCCCTATCTATTCCTTGTGGTCCTCTTGGGACCTTTCTCCCTTTTCCATAAACTTTCACGATGTCTCCTCACCTTCACGCAAACTTTCTCTTTCCTCTCCCACCACACCCCTAAAGCTGCCTTTCCCACGCCGCCCATTCTCGTCCGCGTCTTCAGCGTCTTAAAACGCCTTGGCGGAACCTTTTTTTTGAGACGCCCCCCACTAGATCCCCCCCGCTTCATTTGCAGTCTTTCCTCACTAAAGCTTGTTTAGCTGCCTCGACGTAGACCCCCTTTGGGTTCTCTTGTTTTTGCTGTCGTCCACCCATCCCCCTCTTTGCGAAGGGGTCGTCATCTTTTTCCGGATCTCCCCAGGCCTTTTCTCTGTCGCCCCCATCTAACTCCCTTCAAAGACAGAAAGTATAGTCTATTGGAAGTTTGACGGATGTACCTTTCCCATTTTCTCGTTAAGTACCCACCACTCTTTTTTTTTCTCCCCCATCTCTCCATTCCCCGCCCACCGACGTCTTTTTTTCCAACTACCTGATTACTTACTCATCCCTTCTTTTTTGTTTTCGTCCCTAATCCCCTTGTAATGAGATGATTTCTTTTCTCAGGTGTTCCCCCCGCCTTTTCTCCTTTTACCAATTCCTTTTTTTTCCCCCCTTCCGGTTTCTCTCCCTTGTTTTTTTGAACCCCCCCCCCCAATAGGCAGCTATCTATTTTTTCATCATTTCCTGGACTCTTTTCCGATCCGTGATGCCTACTTTCTCATACCGGCTCCTTTTCCCCCGCCTTTGCTCGAAGCGTGCCATGCGTAGAACCCCCAGATGTCCGTTCCGAGCCATTTCCCGTTAATGCTACGCCTTGCGCGCAGTCTTTCTCGGTCTTCACCATTTTTTTCTGGTAGCGTTCCTTCAGGGGACTCTGGGGTTCTGTCTCCCCCCCCCCCCTTGGCTTTGGCCCCTCTTGTGTTTTAGCTGAAGCCGGTTTTCTTGACTAAAACCACCCGGCACTCCTTCAGTTTTCGCTTCTATCGGTATTTCTTCGTTGCTGTCTATCCCCCACTCATTGTTGTTCTAAAGCGCGCTGGGATCCACCGGCATTCCCCCCTTCCCCACAGTGTCTTTTGGATCTGCACCGGTTCTATCCCACAAGTGCGTCTTTCACTTCGACACCTCTTTTGTGCTTTTTCTAACCTTTTCCTTTTTTCCTGTATCCTCGCTAGTCCCCCTTTAAAGATTTTTTATGGCACTTCTCCAATCTCTTTTCTGAAGACCAGTGGGTAACTGCCTGAATTACGCTTCCACGTTTATGGGCCAGTTCTATCCTATCTTCCTCCCGCTTTTCTTGAGGTCTCTCTCAGGCTTTTTTTCTCAAAAGTAGATACAGATTTTTTATGGACACCTGTGTTCCCGACTTTGAGCCCCTTCCCCCGTGGCTGTCCCTTCAAAAACCTCAGCTCCCCAAAGGGTTTCACCCCTCCCCCCCCCCCCCCGCTTCATCCTATTCCCCCTTTTCTAAGTGAACACTGGAATTTCACAAACCAATTTCTCCCTTTTCCTCCTTTCCCCTCTAGCCCACCCAAAATGAATTTCAAGGTACTGACCTTTTAAAGCCTATTGATGCTGTCCTCCTTCCGGCGCCTATTTAGGGATCATTGCGAATTTCCCCGTTGGACTTTTCCGCTTTGACTTTCTCTTTTTCCGTTGCTTGACCTCCTTGAGAGAAATCCCCTTCCCGATGTTGTTCCTTCCTGCAACAACTCCTCACTCCCCCCCTCCCCTCCTGTTTTTCCTTTTTTCTTTTTTCTCCTGCGCTTCCCCCCCCCCTTCTTTTCGATGGAACAAGAGGTTGTTTTTTCTCAAACGCGCTTCGCCCCTCCGTTTCCCGGGTCGGGTGCCCCCTCCCCCTGCGTCCCTATTCCGGCTCCTTGATTTTTTTTTCTGAAACTTCCTTTTCCCGGCTGTCCAACAAGTGTACCCTTTTTTTTCACACGATTTTTTTCTTTTTTTTTTCTTTTTTATTTTCGTGTTTCCCTTTTTTTTTTCCTTCCTGAAAGTCTTTTTCTGAATAAGCGTAGGGCCCTCTGCCCCTTTCGGTTTCTCAATGCTTACTCCTGCGTATCCTTGTGGCGCCCTTTTCCCCGAAGGGAATAGCACCCGGGGCCCCCCCCCCCCCCCCCCCCCTTTTTTTTTTGTTTTTCTGGGTGGTTTTTCCTTTTTCCCCCCCCACCCGGATGGCTCTTTTAGCTCTGTTTCATGCCCCTGCCCTAAGCCACGGAATCCCCCGTCTGCTCGGCCCCTTTAGCTCCCCTCCTGTGTTTTGTCCTGTGGACTGCATGGCCTTCTTTGATTCTGCCTTGGACCCACATGCCACCTGGCCCGCCCCTTTAGATCGGATCTCCATTTGTCCCCTTTCTGGATTTTGTAGTTTGAACCCCCCCGCACCCTTGTTCCCACGGGTTTTTTCACCCCCCCCCCGCCCCCCTTTTCTGAAAAAAACGCCGATGTGTCTTTCTTGATTTTCCGTCGGAACATTCAAGGGGCCCTTTTGGCGCTTCGGTTTTTTATCTTGGAGTTGATTTCAAGTTCCTTCACCGTCCTCCCCCCCCCCCCTCAACTTTATTCTTTCTCCCCATCTCTTTGGAATGGCTTTCTTCCAATGTTTTAGCGATCTCAAATACTCCTGATAGGTGCAGAAATTCTCTTTCCCCCCCCAGACTTGAATTTCTTTTTCAGTACAGGCCCCCTTTGAACCCCTGGTGGCCCCCCGGGTTGCTGGGTAGGTTTCTTTGTATCGTATTTTTCCCCGTGGGAAACAAACCCCCAAATGACCCTGTCACTGAAGTGACCTCGCTTGACTCGGAGGGGGAGAGCTTTTGGGCTTTCGGGGTAGGGTTTCCCCCTTTCGGTTGATTCCCCAGAAGTTGTTTCGCAGTCCAAAGGACGTGCGCCCCCACATTTCTTTCCTTTTCCGGTCCATCGACCTTGCTGCGCTCCTTGGACTTTCCCCGTTTAGTGTCTGCACACTCATTTCAGCGTCCCCTTTCCTTCCTGTCTCACCTTGCTCCCCCTCAGGTTCGATCTTTTTTTTTCTTGTTCAATTGACCGCCCTTCTTTCTATTCGGCCATTGCGAAGTCCCAATTTATAAATTGTTCCCATCAAAAAATCTCTTCTCCGGGAAGGGCTGTATATCCCCCCTCCTCCCCTCATTAACCCTCACTCTCCTCTTTCTGCTTAGCCGTTTAACCATTTCTTTTTGTTTTCTTTTTCCAGAAGCTGCTTCTTTTTATCCCCCCTCCCCCAAAATCCCCACCTAGAAGGCGAAGTCCCCCCCCCTTGCCTTTTTGAACCCTCTTCATTTTCCACCCTCAGTATCCCGCGTTAGCGCAGCCAAATTCTTCCTGCCTACCCCCCCCCCCATGACACAAACCCCCCTGGTTTCTCCACCCAAGGGCGTCCCTTGAGTCTTGTTCCAACAGTTCCCTTCCCCCTCCTATGAGCCCCCTGAAGTCTCAGGTACCTCTCTGGGCCCCTTCCACCTCCTAAACCCCGTCCCCCCAAAGCCGCCTTGGATGGTTTTCTCCCGATGTTCCATCCCCCCTTATTACTTGAGTTACCACTGTTTTAGTCCCCAAAAAAACTGCACTGTTATGATTTTTTCCCTCCCAATTTATTCTACAACTTTTCTTCCGGATTAGGGGTTTGGCCCCCATTTCTAACCTCCTTCTCTGTTCCCCCCCCCCTAAAGGTTCTCCCCGGATTCCTTGGTGTCCCCCCTCTACCCCTCACCCCCCCGTATGACTGTCTTGGAAGGCCCTCTTGGTTTTGTATCCTTGAACCCTTCCAATTATCGCCCTTTTAAGTCTCCTCTTTAGCCCCATCCCTTTCTTCTGCCCCTTGCACTGACTTCCCTTTTCTTTTAACAAAAATCCGTCGTTATCTCTATGGCGGCTCTGTCTTGTGACACCCGACAAGGTTCTCCTTGGTCTTCCCTGCCCTTTTTCACCATTACCGATCCAGAAAAGGAAAGAGACTCGAAGCGTTCCACATGGCTTTTTCCCCTTCTTTCCCCAGAAATTTGGAAGGACCTTCCCCCCCACCCGCAAAGCCCTAAGAACAAACCGCAATATTTTTTTCTTATGTCCCTTGGTTCGCTTTTTGTTTTCCCTCCCCGAACAAACTTTTCTCCGATTTACCTCGCTTTCGGGCATCTACTACCAAGATGTAGTTCCACTCCGTGCCCTTCTTTCATCCCCCCTCCTTTTGCGCCCCTTCCTCCCGAGTTGTAGAATCCTTCCGATCTCCCAGCTGACCCAACCTTTTCCTTCGTTTCGCTTGTGATCTTTTACCCTTTGTCTTTGACCCCCCCCCGAGTTGCTTTTTACTCGAAAAGCACCTTCCAACACCGTCTGTTGGTTAATTAGGTAAGATGCACTACCGAATCCCAACAATCTTCCTCTATAAGTTTTTACCTGCCCTTTCTTCCAAATTCTTTTCTGGCCTCCCCTGTTGATATGAAGGGCCTTCCCCCAATTCTCAGACCTCCGCTCCCCCTTTGGAATCCCCTCTTTCATTTACTTTTCCTCCTTTCGAACCGGGTCTGTCAAATATTCCCCTTTTTTTTTACTCTGCCTCTTTTTGGGAACCATCCCCTCCCGGGGGCACCTTACCACTTTTGCCCGTTCCCCGGCGGGTACTTCCGACACTTTTTTCCCTTTTTAATTCTCCGGACCCGGGAATCTCCTGCCTGTCTCACCTCCACCCCTGATTTTTTTCAATTTTCGGGCTTTCGAACTACCCCAGCAAGGCGTCGACCCCTTTATGAGGGGTTCCTTTTTTTTTCCGGGCCCATGGCCCTGTCCCACTTCCCCTTGGTTCCCTCTTTTTCGCGATTTTGGAAGGCGTTTCCAACGCTGCCCTGCTGACGTCTGCTCCTCGGATTTCCAATCCCTTTTTTTTCTGTGTACGCTCAACCCGTGAAAGTTTTTCTTGTCATCTTTCAACCCTGAGGCCGCGTCCAGTCACAACTTCGGCCTAAGAGAAGCCTTCTAGTTTCCTTCTCCCTTCTTTTTCTCCCCCCGTTTTCCTCCCCCCCTTTTTCCGTTTTTTTCTGGTAGAACCTCTACGATCCTGTTTTTTCCCCCAACCGTTCAGGTCCCCCCAAACGCTTCTTTTTAGCGTAATTATGGATCTCCTTTTTACTTTAGTCCTCTTTTCAATTTTTTTCTTTCTTTCGGACTTTTTTCACCGTGCCTCCCTCCATGACTCTCCTTTTCCTTTTCCTCTTTTTCTCTTTGTTTTTAGCGACCCTCAAGTCCCTTTTTTTTTCCCGTCGGAACACTTCTTCAAAAACTCACAACCTTTTTTTGGGGGATCGCAAAATTCTCCTCGCTTCCCTCCCCCTGATGCCCCACTCGCTCTTCCTTCCTTGATCCCTCCCCTAAGAGTGGATGTGTACCTTGTTTTGTCTATTTATTCGACATCCCCTCAACTACGACCCTTGAACCCTCACTTCCGCGGGGATATCGCCCCAGCAGTATGAAGCTTCAGGTGCTGACCCCTCCTTTGATCTCTCCCCCACACGTTCCTTTTTACCACTTTTCAACATCCTCCCCCCGAGATCACGAAGCTTCTTATGATAGAGACCCTTTTCCCTCTATACATTTTCTCGTAGGTTCCCAGAAGAGCTTTAGATCCAAACGACTCCTTTCTCCCTGCCCCATTTTAGAAGCGGACGCTTGTGCCTTTCTGAGAGCTTCTTTCTTTGGTCCCAGGATCTCCTTTCTGCCAATGCCTATCAGAGTGATAATGCCCCCTTCCTAGTCTTTTTACCTCTTCCCCCCTTCTGATGTCTGGCCCCGTCCTCTTTTTGAGAATCCCTGTTCAGATGGGCTGTTTACACCAACGGAAAATCCTTTTCTTGACTTTTCTTTGTCTCGTCGCGTTTCGATTTTCTTTCCCCCCTTTTTACAACACTCCAATCTTCGATGTGATCCCCGTTCTAGAACCTCTTTTCCGACCCTTTTTGTTTCCTTTCTTGATCTACCTCAAGCTCTTTTTGGTCTTCTTCGTGAGGGACATATCTAATGCCAGTCTTTTGGGCCCATAACCTTATTCCTCCAACCTTCTCTCCTTTACCCGACCCCCAATCAAACAAAAAAGAAGCCGCAGCTCCTTCTCGTTCCTCCCTCTCATTTTTTTTGCCTCTCTCTCCCCAAGGGGTGGCAACTGGAGGCGGTCTTCCTTTTGAAACCTTTATCAGGTCTTCATTATCCCTTACTCTCTTTTCCCGCCTCCCCCGATATAGCATATTATACTTTTCCTTGCTGATCCCCTCATTGCCTTTATCTTCCTTCCCTTCCTCCCCCTTTTGGTCGCCCTAAAGCCAATGTCACGACCTTTTTCTTTCTTTTCTCGCACTTCCCTTTTTTTGTTTAGATTTTGTCATCCCTCTTTCTGACCCACCATCTATTGTTGTTGTAAACATCCTCCCCGTACGGGCATCGCTCCTAACTGGACGTCGGTTTTTTCCACACTCTGTTTACCGGATTTCCTCTAATTTCATTTTGGCGAGATGTCTTTTTCTCCCGCTATCTTCCCCACTTCCCCTCTTTTTTTTCTGGGTTGGGCCATCGTTCCCCCCCTTTAGGGCGTTCATCAATTCTTTTCTTTTTCCCACATGTACAAATTTTTTTTGCATAAACCTTCTTCTCGAAGGCCGCGCCCTTTCCCCCTTGTTTGCTTGCGAAAAACCCGTAGTCCAGGCGAACTTATCTTCCCTCGGCCATTTCTTTTTGGTAAGTTTTTTTTTTTTATCTCTTTCAACTTATTTTTTTTTCCCCACGCCTGTCTTCTTGGTATTCGTTTCTTTTCCCCACAACATCTTTTCTCCTGGCTTCAGTTTTTCCATTCCCCTGGTTTTTTGTTGTTTCCCAAACTTTGATGCCGCTTCTATTGGTTTTGTGAGCCCGATATCCTTTCTATGCTCTTTTTCCCCCTCACCTGGGATTTTCTTTCTTCGCTTGGTGTGAGTATTTCCTCTTCTTCTCTTGATACCCCTTTCGCCCCTCCCCCGTGTTGAAACCCCCCCTCAAGTCTAAAGGTGCTGGACTTCACTTCACCTAAGGCTCGCATTTTTTTTCTTCCAATAACCCTTCCGGGACTTCCATCCACTTTTTTAGGCACCCCCCCCAGATTGCCCGCAATTGACTGAAGAAACCTAGAAAACTGCCTTAATGACGCTGAAAACCCCCCCCCTTCCCAGTTCTCCTTATCAATCATTCCCGTGCCACCGACGCAGAAACTAGATAACTCTTGCAACTATTCCTGTTCCCCCTGGACATACCCTTTTGTCACCTGAAAGGGGGCTGCGAAAAGGGATGTTCGCCATTTCTGCACAAGTTTTTTTCCCCCACAGGCGACCTCCCCCTACCTCCCCTTTTTTTCAGTACATTTTTCCACGGGAATTTCTTCCCAACTGACCCTCCCATTCTAGCTTCCCCTGAATGAAATTTTCCCTCTCCAGGATGGCCCTACAGTGATTTTTTTTTTCTCTCGACCGGCCTCGTCATGACCCCAACTTCTTCGCCATTTTTTCCTTTATTAAGAGTTGCAGACTTCCATTTAGAGCCCTTCTCTTTTGGAAAGCCCGCAGAGACCGTAAACTTACCCGCTGTTTCTATGTTAGACCCCCTTTTACGCACAACCTCGGCTCTTCGTCCTTTCTAGTTCCCAAAGGCGTTGCCCCCCCTCCCATCCATTTTTTCCCTCAGCGCTTCTCCGCACTTAGTTAGCTGCCCCCTTTTCATGCCAGATTTCTTCCCTTAAGGAAATGCCTTTTCCCCTTTTTAGTTTTCCCCAAGGATCCGGTCCCTCTCTTTTTCTTTCTTCACCTTGACCCTGCTTCCTTTTTTCCCTTCAGGACCCTGCTGAAGAAAAGTCAGAGCTCTCTTCTTCTGGAGGTCCCCTTTTGGGAAGGGAGCCCCTCCTCCCCGCCCCCTGGCCTCCCCACCCAACTTTTTTCCCCCCCACTTGACCCCTTGCCAAGATTGGCTCTACATAATGTTTCTTCTTTTTCAGGCATTTGGAGTTCCCTTAACTTGGTTGAGCCACCCCCCTTTACAAAGTATGATACTGAAAGCTCTTCTCTTCTGAAGAAGTTTTTTTTCTTACGCACGTTCCCGACCTTGCTCTCTGACACCTTTTTTTCTTTAAGAGCCCCTTTCCCCAAGATGAGGCCCGTTAGACTTTTTGGGAAGCCTTGATGGGGAGGCCCTCTCACCCTCCCCGTTTACACGCTTGCCCAATCTTTTCCTGGAAATCCCCCCCCCCCAAAACCCGCCTTTCTGTGTTCCTGACCCCCTCGGGTTCTTTTACCCTTTTCAGCCGCGGTTCCTTTCCCGGCTCCGGAGTTGCGGTAAAGCACCTTCGGACCAAGCGGTAACTCAAATCCTGTCGAGCCCACTGCCTAGATTGACCGCGTAGATCCTCCACGATTTCCCCCTCATTCTGCTTCCCTTCCAGGCTGGTATTCTCCTCCCTTCCAGCGAACTGAAAATGTGCCCGTTTTATCGGTAGCGGGGCGTGCTGTGTTGTTCTTTTCTTCGTTGGGTGTTTTTTTTTTGGGTGACCCTTTTGTGTCATTCCTTCGGGGCAATGCGCACATGCTTTTAGGTGTCTGTTAGAGGGAGTCCCCTTCTTTGGCGTTCCCCCCCTTCTCTCCCCTGGTGCTCCCCCCCCCCCCCGGGAGGCCATTGTGCCGAACCTTGGAAATTCTTCCCCCCCCCCGGACTCTCATGTCTCCATCTTGGCCTTCCCAAGAAGAAATCTTGGCTTCTCGATTTTCCCCTCTTTGGTCAAAACGTTCGTCATAATAGACATTCCTCACTTTTTGAATTATTCTCTTATATTCTCTTCCTTTTGTTTTGTGACCATGCTCTGTTTTACTGAAAGTTCTCCTTTTGACTTAGAGGCTATTGTTCCGTCACCCCACCTGGTCCCCATTCTTTGAGGATTCGACGCATTTGTTTCCTTTCAAAGTTCCCCCCTTCCCACCTTGTGCTTCTCGAGTTTTCCTTAGTGGTTACGGAACTTTTTTGAAGCCCTCTCTTGGTATAAAACACCTTTTTGCCTCCATACTTCTTCAAATAGGAATTAAGAATGAACAATCCCCGTGATATGGCTCTTTTTGGACCTCCCCTCAGAAAACCTATGCCAGTTTTCTCCCCCCCCACTCCGTCTTTTCCGAGCCCACACCCGTAATTATTTTGTTGTCTCCCCCCCCCCCACCCCCCCCTTTTTTTTTTTTTTTCCAAACCCCCACTGATTCTTGAACCTGGTGTTTTTTACCTGGATGTCAACGATAACAGACGCTTGAGGCCTTCTCTTTTTTCTCTGCGATTCCCCAAAAGCGCGGAGACTCTAACTGTCTCGTGCTACGAAGGTTCTCAAACTTTTCCCCAATTTGGCGACTGTCCTAGACCCCCTTGTTTAGGGTCCTTTTTGGAGGACCTTAAAATGTACAATTCCTCCGAGGAGGACTTAGATTCCGCCGCCGGCCGTTCGTTCAACCCTTCACCCCAGCCTTGACTCTTCGGTACCGCTCATTTTAGCCCTCCCTGTCTTTTCCCCACGAGACGCTTTACTGACAGCCGTTCCCCCCCCGTTCTAGGCTGCGCGCTTTTTTTTTTACTTGTTAAGCACGTAGTCCACCCGCCCGTCGTTCTTCATTCGATCCTGGGGATGTGGCCCCACCTCCAAGGATAGATTTCTTTTTCTTCTTACTCTTCCTCTGACCATATGTTAATACTCCCTTCCCCTCCCTGACCCCCTATTTTTCCCATTGGGCCCCCAGCTGACTCCCTCCGGACGGATTTTCTTAGCTTCTTTCGAGACCCTACTCTACGACCATTCTGATGACCGCTTCTCCAGGAAACCCCCAAAAGGTACTGAGAATTCGATTCGCTTCTCTTCGGAAGATTTTCCCCTTTACAACCCCACTGTTTCTTTGCCTTTGCTTTCCTTGCCTGAATTCTCCTTTTTGGCGCTCTTCCCGAGTTTACAATATGCCCCAGTACTGGGCTGTTAATCTACAGGGGGAGGATTGGGCGGAGAGGGGGTGAAGGTTTTGTGGGATTTCACGTGGCTTTTGGTTGGCCTTTCTTTTTTCCTAAGAAAGACAGAAGTTTTTTTCCGTCCCAGGATCTATTCTCTTCAGGTTCTTCAAACACATACCCGTGTTTATTCTCTTTTTTCTTGGGTTTCCCCCACTAATGAGGATGACCCCCACCCCCCTCGCCTTTACTGCAATTCAGGGCCTTCTCCAAAACTTTTTTTGCCATTTTTTACCCCCTTCGGTGAGTTTAGGTCCCGACTGACTTCCCTCCTCGCAGGAGTCTTTCGTCCTTTTCCTTTTCCCCCCGAACTCCTTTCCCTCCTTCGAACCTCTTACTTTGAAATGACTTCCCTGTGCTTTTCTTTCATTTTAAAAACACCTCGGGGAAAACCTGAGTTTGCTCCCCTCTTTGAAAAAACCAAAGTTTC
>Ga0179591_1276358_pt1 | contig 11288 bp, 20 predicted proteins | sample CZOMad2_1_08_16f_FD_182891 | JGI IMG/M metagenome (GOLD analysis project Ga0179591, IMG submission 182891) | Vadose zone soil fungal communities from Angelo Coast Range Reserve, California, USA - CZOMad2_1_08_16fungal (PacBio error correction) | ecosystem: Environmental > Terrestrial > Soil >... | reverse complement strand
GGAAAAAAATATCTGTTCGTCGTCCTGTTTCCCTTTTTTGTTTTTTGGCTTTCCACAAACTTTTGATTCCTTTCCCCTTTTCTTTTCCCCCTTTGGTCTCATTCATTTTTTTTTACGACTTTTCAACACACCACTCGTGCATGACCCCTCAAAAGTTTAACCCTGTGAGACCTTACCGTGTCCCCCACCGAATTATCATCCCCCCATTTAGAAACCTACCTTATTTTTTACGTTCCCCGAGTACCGTTCCCCCCCAGTTTGTTGTACGCTTAACCCTTACTACCTTTCCCCAAGACGAAACTTCCCCCTTCTTTTTGAACGTTTCCTTTTGACTAATAAGGCTCTCATAGACCTGTGATTCTCTTCCCCCTTTTGTCGCGGCCCGGTTTTTCAACCCAGCTGGCATGCTTTTTTTTAGGGTTTCTTTTTTTTTTTGGGTCCTTGGCCTGATCCCCTTCTTTTTGACCTTTGGTGATTGAAGGTTCCTGATTTGACATTATCAACGCCGGTTTTTCTTTTTCCATATCCCGCCTCCCCCGTTTTCGGCAGATTTTTTCTTTCTAACCCCCCCTCCCGACACACTCCCAACTTCCCGGATTCGTCACCTTCCCAAAACACCCCTTTCAAAAAAAGGATTATTTTATAATAAAACCTCGTTTTCTCCCCCACCAAGTTTTCTCTGCCCAGACGTATACCCTTCTGTTTATGAGGTTTTTCTTTTTTGACCAGGTCTTGGTTACACGGTAATGTTGGCCCTGGACCTTTTTTCCCCCCAAACCTGGAGATTTACCCTTTCTTTCTTCGAACAAAAATTTTTTCCCCAGTTCGTTCCCTGTTCCTTCCTTGAACCCTTGTTTTCCAGCTACTTCTTACAAGCTAGAATTGCTTTTGTAGATGCTCTGCACCCGCCCATGGAGTTTGACCTCCTTTCCCCTTTTTTACTGCAACACAATTACCCCCCCCTGATGAGCAGCTGTGTGACTTCTCTCACCCCCCCCTTCTTTTGAGGGTTCCCGGGCCTTGTTGCAATCAAGGTCCGGCCAGGCCCCCTGAAGGGAAGTGGGAGCACTTTTTCTCAGGGGAACGTTTTTCGTTCCCTACTTTTCTTCACGGCATACTGGACCATTACTTCTTGAAAAATGAATTCCTGACTTTTTTCTCTCGGCGTAGGCACCCCCACCCCCTGATGGAAGTTCCACTGTCGATTGCTTTTTCCTCTTGCCCCTTTTGGCTTTTCCCAGCGCTCTCAGGCTTTGACCGCGACAAAAACCCTCCCCTGTTTCCACCCCATGACCCTCCGTGAAAGTTATTGTTTGGCTCGGCCCACTCCTTTCCAAATTGACCACTAGCCGTGGTTGTGGCGTTTGGCGGTCATTCGGATGACGGACCGGTGTTCCCCCCCCCTTTTTTTTCCCGATCAGCCTCCAGTATCTTTTCTTTATTTTAGATAGACCTGCTTCGAGTTCGTTCCTTTTTTTCCCCAAGGCCTCTTGAAGTTTCCTTCGTTTATTTCCTAGGCGACAAAATGAACCCCCTCCCACCTTTTGAGCACCCCAATTTTCTCTCCCCTCCCCCCCCTCCCAACCTTGTTTTGGTTGTTGCGCTTTGTGTATTTTTTTTTTTTCCCCCCTTTCTTTAGGACGCATAAACCCGCCATAGTTACCTTCATCACGAGTCTTCCGCCTCAACCCCTCTTTCCCCTCGCCCTTTTTTTCCTCTTTGTATAGAACCCACACTTTTTTTAGAGACCTGAACCGTCCCTTTCAGTCTCGAACCCCGAGACCCCCGGCGGTCCGTTTTTTTTTTTAACCCCCACGCGCGTGGAAATGTCAATCCCCCCCCCCCTCTGTGCCGAAGGCACTCACTCTCCTTCAATCAGTTCACTCCCTTCTTTTCCCCCAGGCCTTTTTGATACGCGTTCCTGGCACGGGGCCTTTTGGCGAGGAAAACGGTTTCACTCCGAGTTTCCAAGTTCCCCCCAGTCTTTCCTTAAAGCATTTTTTCCTGACGATTTGAATTTCGCCCTTCGTAAGTATGCGAGGCCTACTTGATTTTTTTTCAAAGGACAGGCCCTGTCGCCAGATAAACATTTCCTTCGTTTGCTTTTTTTTTCAGTTCTTCTGAGCTATTATGTCACCTGACGTATTCCAAACCCGACCGCAAAGCGGTTTTTTTTCCCCTCTCCCCCCCCTGTCTTTTTACTTTTTCATATGTAAATTGCCTCCTATGTTGAGTGCCCCCTTCCGGCCCTGACCCCGACGAACATGGCCTATATTTGAAGCCAAACTGCCCCCACTTTTTCCCGTTTGTTTTTCCAAACACTGGGCCCTACTCCTGTTCCCTTATTACCGGCCGCCACGGAGATTGTGCTCTGTTTCGCACCCCGGAAATTATCGCTTCCTACCCGGCGGCAACAAGACCCTCCCCACAATGATGGGTTTTTGAATTCTTCTTCCCCCGCCTTTTTTGACCTTTTGAAATTTGCCCGTGCAGAATAGGTCGTTAGATGTTTTTTTTTTTCCCCTGTCGTTTGAGCTCCCCCCCTGAGGTCTACGGAGTCTTGGTTCTTGATTTGATTTCCCCCAACGGCCGGTTTTTTGTGTCCGGTTTTCCACCTCCTCAACCTACAGCACAGGCGCGCTCTTCTTTCGGCGTTTGTTTTGTCTCGGGGCCGGTTTCCATCTAACCTTCTTGAAACTCTTTTTTTTCTTTCTGCCGTCACAAGGACCGTGCTTCACCCCCCCAATCTCCACCCCCCCCTCATCGTGATGCCTTTCTTGAATCCCCCCCTTTTCCCAACCGTTCAACAAACACGGGCGGCTTGGGTTGGGATTTCCCCAATCATTGGTGTTTCCTTTTCCCGTATCATCTTAGTGTAACCGCGCCGGTTCCCAGTTGATAACCCTTCCCTGTTTCTTTTTCCCAATGTCGGAGGACCTTTGAGGCCTCCCCCCCTGGGTACAAGGAGTTATTTCGAAGACTTTTTTTTTTTTCCCCTACATTGTACAAATGATGGAGTTCCAATACCCCGTGCTCCCCACCAAACCTTTTTTTGTTGCCTCTTGAACCCAACGCCCAGGTCCTGGATAAACCAGGAGACCCCAACCCCTTCCCGGTATATGTTCCCCCTAAAACCCGGGAACCCTCCACCACCCCGTAAACGTATACAAGAACTTTACAGTCCCTTATTTCCCTTTTCCGTTTACGGCCTAGTGGATTTGAGTTTTTGAAAGTGAACTTCTGATGCTATTTTCCGTGAACGTTGGTTGTTCGTCTCCAACTGTGTCCCCCGTTTCTTTCAAAACCTGTTTACCCCCCCCGTGTCCTTGCCTTGCCTAACTTAAGAGTTCCCCACCCCTAGCAACCCTCCTGACCCCCCCATCATGTATTCACCACGATTATGGCTTGTTCTTTTCTTCCTTTGTCCCATTCGCTCCTGTTTGCCCTTCCTGCAATGAAAAGTATGTTTCCTAACTCTTTTCCCTGCCCTGTTACCCCACCCCCCCCGACATGTTTGGTTCCACCCCAATGGACTTGTTCAGCCACTTTTGGTCCTTGGCAACCGCTTTCTTACTTTCACCCTTTGCCATACACCCCCTTTCACCCCGACCAACACCGATCTTTTACTTCGTTCCCTTGAATTTACGACGCTTCAACCGCAATTCGTTCGGGCCACTCCCTTTCCTAGATTTCCCAAAAAAAGAAGTGGGTCCCCGGGTCCTTTTTTCCCCTTTCTGGTCCCCAATGTTGGTATTTATGCCACCTTCCCCATGTACCTTTTTTCAATCCAGGTTTTTCTTTCAACCCCCCTTTCCCCCCCCCTTTAGCCTGTTTTTTCTGCGGTGCGGACACTAACCCCCCACGCTTATGTGGTGGTTTGTTGTTCCTGATGGGTTCGGCACCCTGCACATTTCTCAAAAGATTCTCCTTCCTAGTATGATTAAGAGTGGAGATTTTTTTTTTTTTTCACAGGTTTCCCTTACCCCCCCCAACCGGAATTAACGTCACTTTTCTTATTTATACACTCCTTTTGTCTAGGTAAACCCTCTCCTCTTTCCCCCCCACGGACAGGGTGTTTCCACCAACACCGTTATAACGTCTTTTTTTTAGTCCATTCTGGTGTTTTACACCCTGTTCCATTCCATCTCCTTATTCAGGCGTTCAGCCAGTTTTTCCTCCTTCTCTGGGGCAATCCTCTAGTTGGAAGACTCTGGAGCATGATGGACCCCCCCCCCTTTCAAATTTTTTTCACGCTAGTTTGCCTTCTGATCAGGGGACTATACCCTTTTTTTTGCCCGCGTTTTTTCCCTTCCCCCCATGCAGTGGACCCCTTGTGCTTTTACTGTAGACAATTTACCCCCCTTCTTTTCTGGAAGACTGTTTCTATTTCAACCATTCAGCAAGTTTTCCAACCCGGCAACCCTGCTTTTTTTTCGGCCGCATTTTTTTTTTCCCACTTAATCTTCCCCCCCTTTTCCCCTTTTCCATCCCGGAAATATACAAAAATTAATATTATTAACACAGTCAACAATGAGTTTTTGGTTATTTCGTGGTTGTGGACAACCTTTTTTCCTCCTCTATATCTCCTTCCGTTGTGTTTTTCTGAATCTTCTCCTTTTCCGAGCCCCGCCGTCCAGACAAAATAACCCGGCTTTTTTTTTTCATTCCTTTCCAATAAGGGTCTTGTCCGTTTTTGGGTATTTTTTTCTTCTTTTCTTCTGTTAAAATCCTTGCATACGAACCCCTTCCTTTTGCTTTCAACGCCACCCTTTTAAAGGTTGTTTTTTTCTTTTTTTTTTTATTGCTTTTTTTCCCTCGGTTTTTTTTCTGCGTTCCCGTAATCAGTTTCGCGGTTTAATTGCGCCTCCAATTTCATATTTTTAACAAAATGTTTTCCCCTTTGTGGTGTACATTGCGACACACAACCCCACTTTCCCCCCCCCCCAACCCCCGGTACCATGTCAGGCTCCTTGATTGTCCCCCCCCCTTTTTTTTGGTACCGGTGGTAAATTTAGGTTCCCCCCCTGGGCTCCCTTTTTCATTTCACCCTGGAGTTTTTCCCCCTCTTTTGAAAGCCCTCCTTAAGGTTCTTCATTTTTTCCTTCGGCACCTTTTTTCAAAACCCTTCAACGTGACTGAAACGTTCTTTTTCTCCGGTGAACCACTCCCGCGAAATCTTGAACTTACGAAGCAAGGCAGAAATTCCCTGGGCCCTTTTTTGCCACTTGGTGAACCCTCCCCCCCATCGTAAAAACCGTTGACTTAGGGACTTTTTTCTCCGCAAAGTTTTTTTTTTGCTGTTCCCTTGCCCCTTTTCTTGTTCAAGCTTTTTCGGGCCCCTGATTCCCGTTCCCCAAGGACTGCCCCTCTGTCCGTTTTTGCTTTGGATTGTTTCCCGTTTTATTTTTTTTACTTTGACAGTTCAACCTTGTTCCGGTGGGCACCCTCTTTTTTGAGTATAGGCGAATTGACGGGGGGTCTGTTGGAGTTTTCTGTACCCCCAAAGGGTTCTGTCTTAATCCGGTCCAACCACCACACCTCCCTTCCCCCCGTTTTCTGGGATCGTCGTTTTCCCTCCCCCCCCTCCCATTGGAATTTTGGCGATTCCCCTGTTTAACATTTGACTTGGTCCCTCTCCCACCCAATGGTTTTGTTGGCCCCTGTCCCACTGTTCCAAAAAAAAAGTGTGCTCTTGTTTTAGTCACCCGGTCTTGAGTTGTTTGTCTTTCCCCCATGGCCAGAAGTTCTTGTAACAACGCTTCCTTGGTTTGAAGCGGTCTAATAAGGTCGGTTACTAAGACGTTCCTCTTTTTCAAGATCTTTTCCCAGACTTTTTTTGTTGACTGGTTGAGGTTGACGTCATTCACGTTTGGTTGCCAAAGCCCTCCGCCTCTTTTTTTTTGGAACTCTGAATTCATTGACCCCCTTTCTTTTGTTTCAGCTACCGCTCGACCCTTCGTTTTCCCGCCTCGTCTTGCTTTTGCACACTGTTTCCAAAAAAATTCCCCCCCTCGAGTCGAGGTTCCTTCCTCCCACCTCCCAATTGTAAAAGATGTCAATAGTCCTGTGAGAACTTTATATCAGGATTTCTTTTTTTACGTGTTTTTATGTATATCACTTCTTTTTTCAGCAGCGTTCAACTCCCTGTCTTTTCTGTTTTAACCCCTCGTTTTTTTTTTTTTTCCCAATTTTTTTGTGCAGTTTCTTAGATAAGTCTCACCCATTTCTGTCAATTGTTTCCCTTATCATCCTGGATACCCCTTGCTCAAAAACTTCCAACTTCCCCCCCAGTTTAACCCCGACGTTTTACGTTGGGAATGAACCTCCTTGGATGATACTGCTTTTCACCTCAGTAGAGTTTGAAGGAGTTTTCGGAATTTTCCGGGTTGTACACTGTCCCCTATTCAGTTTTTTTGTCTGTATTTGGTAATCCTTCCCTTATTTAGAGGGCCCAGAGGAAGTATAATTTTTCTGATCCTTTCATTTTTAATTTTCCCCTCATGTTACCCCTTGGTGTCCCGTTTGCAAAAAGGCCCGGAATGTTTGAACCCTGGATTTTCCCCCAATTGTCCCACTCCCCCCTGCAATTTGCACACCCCCCCCAAGCAGTAATTTTTTTTTCCCTTGTGGTCCCTTCCGCCGGTTTTAGATTACACGTTTCCCCTTCCTTGGGGTTTGATATCACCCCCCGCCCACTAGTTTTTTTTCAAGTTATTCCCTTTTTCCCCCCTTCTGTGAATCATCCCCGCGATTTCCTGTTGAAGGTCATCCTTGTTACAGCCCCCTCACCAAGATTGCTCTTTGCTATGTGGGCCCTCTTTTTTAATCCACCTTAGCCTTGCCCCTTGTTTGCTTGCGGGATATTGATTTTGGGTTACCTCCATCCGAACTGCCGTTTCCCCATAATCAGCCCCTCGAGTTTTTTCCTTCCCTTTCATCGGTCCCCCCCCCGACGTTCCCGGACCCCACCCCCCCTCACCCTCAGATTTTCGTCCTCACCCCCAAACAATTGGCAACTTTCTTGTTTTTAATCGAACTTTCTCCCCCCCCTCGTTTTTAACCCCCCGGTTCCCGTTTCTCTTGGCTCCTCCGAACCTTTTTTCTTTTATTTTGGGAGGTGCGCAGTTCTTCAAAGCTGGGAACTATTTTAACGGTCCCCCGTCCCCTTTAAAATTTCTTGTCTCATGTTTCATTCCGGAGGCACCCTCCTTTCCAATTGGTACTTTTCTGATGACAAATTTGCTTTGATATCATTTTTTTTACGGCAAAGTTTTCGACCTCTGACAAAAGCGTTTCTCCACCCTTAATCATTCTCTTCCGGGTTTTTTTTTCTTCCTTTCCCCCCCTTTCCTTTCGGTTGTGTCCTCCCTTTTTTTAGTTTTCACTTTTTTCCTTTCTCTTTATTCTGACGGCCCATCAACCCCTCCTTAAATTTTGAGCACTTTTGCGCCAAGGGGGGTCCCGGGTTATGACTGGTTGGCTTCCGACCCCCTTTTTCTTCCCACTTCAGAAATGTCAGTCTCTGTCTTCGTGTCCTTTGCAAAACCCAAAGTCCCTTTTTCAAGATTTTCCCCTATTTACCCCCAGTATTTTCCTTCTCCTCTTTCTTCCAAAGCCTCTTCTTTTTCACTTCGACACCCACTCTCCCCCCTTTCCGTTGACCACAAGCTATAGATCAAGTCCTTGGGGCCCTTTTTTCTTGGGGTCCAAATAGTTCGGAAGTTGGTATGCGGCGACCTTTTGATGGTCTGTCGTTTTTTTTCCTCAGGGTTTACCTTTTTCGTCATTTTCAGACCCAAAGTTTTATGTTTTTCTTCCTCGCCTCAGGTTCTTGCCGGGCGGTTGAGGTTTCCTCCCCGTTTGATCAGATTCTTCTTTTATGAATAGGCTCCCCCCCTTCCCCCCAAGAAAACCCTCGAGCCCCCCCCCCCCACTTATCTCATCTCCTTTGTTTGTTTGAGCAGAAGATTGGTGATACATGGTGCTTTCCTTTTTTTCCTTTTTTTCGCTGTACCCCCCTCCCCTCCTCTTTTCCTCACAGATCCCTAGTTCTTGTGAAACCGCCTTCTCCCTGATTTTCCTCATAACAATCTTTCCGGCGAGCAGAAAATTAACCCCCCTTCGTTCATCACGAACCCTGGCGTCGGTCCCGGTGCAACATTTTTTTGAAATTTTTTTCCCCCCCTTTTCTTCACACCCCCCCCTTTTGATGTTTTGCGTCTTTTCACGCCTTTTTCGCTGTTGTAGTGCGCCCCCCTTTCAAGAGGACTCCTTTTTTTTTCGGACCTCTTGTCTAGACTCCTTTTTTTTTTACACCCTTTTCTTCGTTTTTTTAACCCCTGTTTGCTTGCATTCGGGCCATTCTACGCATCTCCCTTTCCCCATTAGTAATTCCTTAAGTATTTCTCCCGCCACCTGTTGGTTTTCTTAACAGTCCTGTTACCAATCCCTTACTCCCTGTTTTTCTTGAGTAAGATCGTCCGATTTCTTTTGCCCACATTGCCCTTTTTCTTCCCCCAAGTTCACTCCAGGTTGTGCCCGTTGTAGTGTCGAGGGAAGTTGTACCTTTTTCCTCCCTTTTCACTATTCCTTGCTTCGTCCTCTCTGCCCTTCCTTGACCCCCTCCGCGAAAAAATGTTTTCCCTTTTCCCCCCTCCTGATTGAAACATTTTTGCGAGGCCCCTCCGTTTAATATATTTTTCCCCTAGTTTTTGTGAAGTTGCCTCCCCCCCCCTTCATACCTTTTTCCCCCCCGTTATTTTTTTTGCCATTTTACCCGAAAAATCCCTTTCTCCCCCCCAAAAAACATGGTTTCTTGCTTTCACCCCCCTCCTTTCCTTTTTTTTTTAATCCCTTTTTTTGCAGGTGAATCGACTCGACTGCGAGATGTTTCTTTTTTTCTCCCTGACTCTGGGCATCTTCATGAGGCGTTTTTCTTGGATTTAACGTCCCGGGTCTTTGAGCCCACCAGTTCCCAATTCCCTTGAAGGTCTCTCTTTCTTTTTAGTAATTCTCTTAGTTTTGTCCTCCCTATCCCCCCTTTCCAGTGTTTTTGCTGACTTGCCCCTTACCAGGTCTATTGCCGCAAGAGAGTATGCTTTGCCCCTTCTTTTTCTTTCCCCACTCCATTACCTTTCAACCCAACTATGGCGTCCTGGCGTTTTGATTATCACCCCGCCCTCCCTCCACCCTCTTACCCCCCGGAGGACCTTTTTCCCCCCCTTTACCTTTTTGGATACACACCCTTTTATGTTCTTGATGAGGACCCGTCGGTCGGCGGAAACCGGGGTTTTCAAGCTTGTCCCTCTTTTCTACCCCCCCCCAACTGTTACCCTTCTTTGAACCTTTTGGGTCCCCAAAAACTTACCCCCTCGAAAGGAACTCCCTTTCCCTTGGTTTCTCCACACAAGAATGCCGTCCCAACCCTTCCGACCAGAGGTTACTTGTTACCCCACCCGGAAAACCTTCCCACCCCTGGTCGAGATGTTAACTCAAACTTTCCCCCCCTTACACACCTTACCCCCTCCCCGTTACCTAGTCAGGTTTGCGTGAGTTACTAGTTCTTTCACACATAACTTTCTAACTTCCAGACCTTTTTGTGACGACTTCCCCCCCCCCATGACCAAAGATGTGTTTTTTACCCCCCCCTCATACTGCGTACCAGAGCCCCCTTGATTCATGGTCTATGTATACACCCTTCCCACTGTAAACCCCCTGATCTCCCATTCACCCCCTCTCCTCTATTCCCCTCTCCCCTACTTTCTTTCCCTCATCTTCCGCCCCTGTCCGCCCCCCTCCTCCCATCCTCGCCTTTCCTACCTCGCATTCCATCCCCCCCCCCTTACACTCCCACCCCACTCCCCCCACCTCCCTTTCCCTCCCCCCACACTTCTCCACTCCCGCCTTTCTCCGTGCCACCTTTCCTCTCTCTTACACTCTCCCACTCTTACCCACCTCCCCTCTTCCTCCCCCCCCCATCCACTCACCCCCCCCAAACACCCCTTTCTCCCCCCCCCTTTCCCCCCACTCTCTCATCTACCCCTTTTGCCCCGTTATCTATCCTCCCCCCTCCTTCTATACTCTTAAAACATATTTATACCAGTTTTTCCTTTTGAAATGATTCTTCCTTCCATGAGATCTTTGCCCCCCCTTATTTGCCTCCCCCTTATTCCCTCCTTGATTCCTGTAAAGTGGGGAGGGAGGTGTCCCCCCCCCCTCCCCAAGCGGAAAAACCCCTTCGTTTTTACCGCACCCTTTTAAGGTTTTGGACCCTTACAGTACGTCACCGCTTCCTTCCAACAATCTCCCCCCCCCCCCCAGATTTTTTAAAGTCCCCTGAATTCTCTTTCCCCTTACCGTGTTCCGGGACTACCTTTCGCGGCATTCACCGCCCTGTCGGGTTTAGGCTTGGGTCGGCCTTTTTTCCACTTGAGGACTTTCCCTGGTCTTCTTCCTTTTTTGCTATGACCCCAATGACATTTCGGTCTGAAAAGTTGCTCTTTTTCCCCCGTCTTGGGTTTCCCTTGATTGGTAATGAACCCAGGATTACACAATTTTTCCCCCACCCCCCTGCTTTTTTCCCCTTTTTGTTTAGACAATCCCCCAACCATTTTTACTTGGTTTCTCACCAGAGCCCCCCCCTCCATGGCTTTTTTTTGCCCACGTTCCGTCCACTTTCCCATCTTTTTTTTTTTTCCTAAAAGCACCCATTGCGGGGAAACCCACCCCCCCAACCTGTGATCCCGTTCTAGTTTCTTCCGTGACAGCTTCTCAAAAATGTTTTTTCAACAATCCTCCCAATTCTCCGTCCTTCCTGGTTAATAAATTTCCATTTCTTACTCCCCATTCCAACTGCTTCCTCCAGGTTTTCCTGGGGCGACGTGCCACCCCCCCCGGGTTCCCAGTCCAACCGCTTTTCCCCCCCCCCTGCCCGTGCTCCCACCTACCATACACGGCAGTCCAGGGGTTTTCATATTAAACCCCGTTGTTCTTCTTTTCGGCCTTTTCCAAACTTTGTCCACTGTTACGCCCAAGGCCCCAATTTTCCCTTCTTTAATCCCTTCAGCCGGGAGATGTTACCAATAAGAATTCCCCCCAGTGCCCCTTTTCCCTTTGGTTCTCGTTCCCTCCCCTTGCCCCTTTATATTTTTCAATGGTACTTAACACCGTCAAATGACCAATAAGGTTCCACCCCCAAACTCACTTTTTCAACCAAAGCTTTAAAAAAAACATGGGTGGTTATTATTTGGTGGTGTAGCCCTTTGTTCTCGACTCTCTATATATTTTTA
>Ga0179591_1365543_pt1 | contig 11289 bp, 12 predicted proteins | sample CZOMad2_1_08_16f_FD_182891 | JGI IMG/M metagenome (GOLD analysis project Ga0179591, IMG submission 182891) | Vadose zone soil fungal communities from Angelo Coast Range Reserve, California, USA - CZOMad2_1_08_16fungal (PacBio error correction) | ecosystem: Environmental > Terrestrial > Soil >... | reverse complement strand
AAGTATTCGTTGAAATAATCCCTCGGAGAGAACCCCCTATTTTCCACGTAGATCAAAACAACCCGAAGGGCTTTATGTTGAGTTTCTCCCTCAGATTCTTTTACGACAAACCCGTGCGCGACCCCGCGGTTGGACTTTCAGTAAGACCTTTTTGCACTAGGCTTGTACCCACGTTGAAGACACGCTTTTATCACTATGTCAGGATGTCACCCGTCTTTTTTTGGTAGGTACTTAAGGTCTTTTCTGAATTTACTCTGAAGCAGGCTCTCCCCCCCGGTGCGACATTCACCTAACACGCACAACCGGTTTCAGCCTTCTTATAAGGATCCGCTCCCAAGACCTCCCCCTCCAAGGACCGTTACGATCCTTTTTTCACTTCGCTTTCGGACCTTGGCTATTCTGACCTCGGATGCTTGATGGGACCGGTGTGCGTGATGTTTCTTTTCTTTTTCCCCCATTTCCACGCTTTCCGCCCGATAAAGATCATATCCCTTCAAGTCCACATGTTTTTTGCCCCCCTAAGGATTCAATCCCCCTGTTCGTCCCTTAATCTTGCAGCGTAATCGAACACTGTGCAAAACGGTGCTCCCCCCCACGCGGCTAGCGAACTTCCCATTTTACCTAACCAAGGGTCCGTCAGATGTGCCCCTCCCCCTTTATTCCGCGGTGGCGCACAGATTCTTCTTCTTGGATAGCCGTTTCTCAAGAACGGGAATCCCTTAGCTCCTAAGGGGGCATAGCTTACACCCCCTGCCCTCGAGTCCCCCCCCCCCGAGGAGGTTACAATTACTCGTTAATCTTCCGATTCGGCTCGGAACGTCAACTGACGTTTTTTTGCCGAAGCCATTATCCCCCAAATCTTCCTCCGCCTCTTCTTTGGTGCCCCCTTCAGCCTTGATATTCTCTTTTTTCCCCAAAAAACCAGAATCCCTCGGTAAAGCTTGATCCTATTTCTCTAATAAACATCTTCAAGGAACACAGATACAAGTTTGTAACGTGAGGACTTACTAGTATTACTTTTCCCGCTATTAATGTCCTGGCGATTGCCTGCTATTCAGCTCCCGACAGTGTAGCCACATGGAATTGACTTCCCCCCCAGAACCCCCAATTGGCAGCCCGATAATAGTTTTTTCCCCGTAAGCGAGATTGCTTCTCGTTTTCCCCCCGGGAGCCGAGTCAAACTTCCCTTTCCCGACCTTTGTGACTCCGAAGCCAGTCGAAGACAAACCCTCTTCCTAGAAGAATTATTTCATTTAAAATCGACGGGTAGACCCCCCCCCCCGTTATCTGCAATGTTTCCAGGCAATCAGTTTGCTGAACCGTGTCAAGGAAAGACCCACAACGTAGGAACCCCCATAAAAAGCGTTCTATGCGGGTTCCCCCAGGCAAAGACCCCCAGGAAGGAAAATGAAACTCCCCCATCGGATGAAGACTAATGACAAAGCCCAGAATTCCAAGATTTTCATACTTTCAGGGCGACGCACCCTTCCTCCGAAGTTTTTCCCTAGGCAAACTAAACTAATCATCTGTAGAACCAACTGTAGGATAGGTATATCTTGAATTCACAAAAGGAGAACTGTAACACAGACTGTGCTTTAAAATAGGTGTTCTGATTTACTAGTTTTTTTTGCGTGCACCGTCGTTAATTCGACAATACGGAAAATGCCCCTCCTGAACTGCCATTGAAAATTAACCCCCCACTTTACCATCCTTCCTTTTCTCCCCCTAACGACCAAAACGCCCCGGCAAGACCACGACCTCTTGTTGATCAATTTCATCCGCTCTTTCCAAAGGTAGTTTATTCCCCACAGGGCGATCTTTTTTTGAATCGCGTCGAAACCTATTCTCAGTTCAAGTTCTTTCTTTCAACCATATATTCGTTTTCCTAAATTCTAGCTGGGGACCTCGCAGCTTTATAGTTCATTTCTTTTCCGGCAGTATAAAACCTCCAACACTCAAGAGCTGTCACCCACCCATTCCCCCCACAGGTCGACCGCGTAGCTGGTCCAAGGTTGAGCCGGTTTCGGGGCAGACTTTCTTTGCCTTATGCTATATGTCCCGCGCCCCCTCCAAGATATGTTCCCGCATAATTTCTTAAACCTTCCGGCATTCGGCACTCCCTATTTCTTGACGCGGTGCCCCAGGCGTTTACGTCCAAGACTTTCTTATCATTGGACGCTTTCAAAAACGTTCTTGATTTTCCCCCACATGGAATCTTCCCCCAATAGAACAGAGATGACTTCAAAATAGTGGGGGATGTCCATTAGAGATCATTCCCAAAAAATTTTTAAGTTATCTCTTGAAATGGCATTTGATGCCGCTAGGAACTAAAGGCTGAAGCTCCTTTCCTCCCCTGCGTTCACCGACTTTCTGCTCGTGGCAGTTCGTGGTTGGGGAGCTGTCTTAGACACCTTAAGTTCTTTTTTCACAACGCTTTGCTTAACCACCACGTGGCCTCACCCGAAGAAAATTTCGCCTCTTTAACCGGCCTCTAATTACTATGAAGACCAGCCTTACCCCGGAAATGTCCTCCCCCGGAACCCCTTTGTGAGGCCCACCTCACAATTTCATAAACAATAATAGGCCATACATATCCAACCCTCTAGTACCCCCTTGTCCTTTTCCTAAAAATCCCAGAATGAAAGACAGAACCATGAAGAACCACTCCCCCCCAGTTTAAAATTTCAAGGATCATTCTTTATCCTCCCAGGCACAGTGGATTTATTTTTCCCCCCCCCTTCCAAGAAAATATTAATCTCTTTTCTGGTAAGGAATTACTTCTGATACAAGTTCGCGAAAATTTCCCTTAACTGCCTTGGGAAGACACTTCCCTCCTTTTTAGACTCACCCCAGACCTACTCTTTGGAGTCCTGTACATGGGCAAATTTTTTTTGCCCGTACCACCCCTTCGCTCACCCTTGCTTCCTTTTTGGTACCAGTGTGGATTCCTACGGATGTAAACCAGGGTCTTCTCTCCCAAATTATCCTCGGGAGGTACCCAGACCCTAAATCTTCCTGATTGTCAAAAGACCTATCATTTCAAATTTTGATCTATTTTCCACTCCCCCCCCCAATTTTTTTAGGGATATCCCCCCCCCCCCCCAATTTTAACCATTGTAGATTATTTTTTCCTAAAGTAGCTGTGTGAGTTCTTAATAAGAGCTTTCCCCCCCCAATTTGTAGAGTAACCATTCGTCAAAAAGTTTTACAACTTTATACCCATTCCCCCCGTGTACGTTGATTTTTCCGGGGCAAGTTACTTTGGCCCCCCCCAACCTGTAAAAGATCCTCTTCTTGGTGTTTCGTCGTAAAAAAGTGGCCCCGTTTTTTTATTCTTAAAAGTAATACATTCACCGGATTTTTATTTTCACGCCAGTACGTCTAAGTCGAATTGACTTTCTTTTCCCTGATGGATTTTATAAACTAAACGGTTCCTTGGGAGTCTACACCTAAAGGCTCTGAACCCCCTTTTCCCTCATAGTCCGGATTTATATATGTAGGTGTTAGGCACGAGAGATGGTCCCTCCTGACTGGTAAGTGCTGTTCTGTTATCGCCTGAGGATACTTTGCTACGTCTGGAGTTGTTTCCGCCCATCCTGACGCGTACCCCGCTGCCTGTCCATCTTTCTCCGCTTCTTTTTTCGAGTCCCCCCCCGCGAGATCTTTCTCTGGTTGTGTGGGTGTGTTTTTTAATCATAACCTCGTGTGTTGAATAAATATGAGTTTTGCAGCTCCCCTTTACAAACAGAGTCCTTACTGAGTTTTTGAATTTCTCGCTGAGAGTCATCCCCTTTCTGTTAATCGGATCCCTTCCAAGTGAGGTTTGCTGGCTAAATTTTTGTGGGGCTACTCGAGACAATCCAGCCCCCACCGTTGAATCGCGCCCGGTTTTTCCCGTGACTGTCCCCTTTCTCAACGAAAATTGTAATTCTCCCCAAATGCCCCCATAATTTCTTTTTGTAACCCCCCCGAATTGGTGGATTTTTCAGACAACCTAGTCAATAGGCTTCCCATCTCCTAATGGTTAAGATCCATGTAAATGATCTTACTGGCTTGTCTCGTTGGCAACAAGCTCCCCGACATCAGCCCGGGCCCAGAGGTTCCAACCCAAAACATTACCCCCCCGTTCCACACAATAATTTAATTACTCTTTCTCCGGATTTGGGAATTTTTTTACTTATGAGCTTACGTTGTTGATGTTGGCTTCAACCGTGTTAAAATAAGGCTCGAAGGAGATTTCTCATTTCCCCTCTGGGAAATTTGCGACTTCGGCGATGAGGTTGAAAGCAGACGTGTGAGGCATACCGAGGAGGACTCCCCCAGATTTTCACAAGCCCCAAGCGATTAAGAAGCTTTCTGCGCAAGACAAATAACAAGTCGGGGCGGATCTTTTCGTAAACAATGCCGCTATCCCACAAACGATAGGTTGTAGGCCCCCAGTCCTTTGGAGTTGGCGATGCCCAGGGCTGGGGGGTGATTTGTTTTTTCCTTTACCTTAAGTATTTCAGTGTTATTTAGCATTTTTTTTCTCCCTGTGTTTTTAGACGTTGATGCCATTCTGCGAAGCTTGGGTTGAATCACCCTTCGCTGTACCTCCTCCCCTTTGTTAAATCCCCCTTTCTCCGCTAGTAAGTCCTACTCTTGGGCGCCCCTCGTGGTATGTTGCTCGCTGGAAACGTCGGCTTCGTTCTTTTTCCCAGTCAGAGCAGAAACTGGGCAGTCCCGTTTGATTTTGTTATGAAGCCCACGCATTGCTCGACGGGGAATTTCGTAGGTTCCCCTCAGCGTTGTTCTGTGCTTATAATTATGATGGCTTTATTCGATTTTTCCGGGCAAGTGCAAGAATACCTTGCACAATCGCCCAGTCAATTAAATCAGATATTAGATCTTTTTTTTGACGAACGGGAGGAGTATCCCCCCTCAATCTGGACGACGGTGGTTATCGCCATTGGTGTCTGAAACATCTAGTAAAGGATTTTTTCCTCCCTTCCGAAGAAGAGCTTGCCGCGTCAATTGCTTTTGGTGGTTTCATTTTTCGCCAATTGCTCCCCCCTTGTCCCCTGGACATACCGCCGCGCACCGACATCCTAGAGAGCGACTCAATCCAATCCATAACATTTCTTCATCGTTTGTGTTCTTCCCGCTCACTTGCTGATATGAATAGAGGTGACATACAAATCATTCCTCTTATCTTTGTTTGAGCGATCCTAATTGTGCCGGGAACCCCACCCTTTCCGACCCTAATGGTGTGAGCATGGCTCGCGGTTTGCGGCGCTTTTTCTTTGTCATCCGATAGATCTAATGTTTTGCCGACGGAACCGGTTTTTTTCAAACCACACTCTCAGTTATGATTTGTGAGAGGCTGTTCCTGAGTCGTAAAACGTGTCGTGTTTCCCTAGTTTACCCTTTAGATCCCAGAAGAATAGGTGAGCCCCCCTCCTCGTAAGAAACTCTCATCCACCCTGTCGGTCCCCCCTTCCGGTAAGACTCATAATTGGTGTCCCTTTTCTATTCCTTTGCAGCTTATATGTTTTTTTTGTCCATCGTCGTGATTCACCCTCCATTGTTTGGACTTGCTTGCTTCGTGATCGGCCCATCAGAGACCTGATAGAATCATTTCTTTACTACCCCTTTTCCACAGCTCCCAAGCCCCGTGCAGCTTCTTCAGCACTCCCGCATTCATTCGAGACTCACCACTGTGCAACCTTCCCCGTTTCGGTACCCTTTCCTCTCCCAATGTTCGGACAGCTCTGTTTTTGTAGATACCTTTTCGCCTGAATGACCACCTTGCGCCTTATCCCTCGCAAGCTTTCTTTTGAGCAGTCTGCCCTCCCTTTCATTCTACCCATTGTTTCGAGTATACTTCCTGTAGCTATTTCTGCCAACAGTATGATTGTCCCCAAGGTGGTTGGACCCACACCCATGTGTTCCTATTGCACACCCCCGATTTATGATCTCATTATTCTGTTTGATACACATAATTATCCCCACCCCTACCCCGACTGTCCTACATCCCCCTATGTGTTTTTTTTTTTTTTTTTTGTTTGTGTTTTTTACTATTTATATTCTTTGTTCTATTTATATTTTTTGTATTTTCTAGATTGACTCCCTCTTTTCCCCCGGGCATGCTCCCACAAGTGCCATTTAGCGAACATAGGATTTTCTGTCTTGAGAATGTACTATGATGCGATCTTCCTCTTGAATTCTTACCTGACTGCACCTCTCTCTACCCCGTTGTTCCTTTCATGATCGTTTGATCTTCGTATTTTCAGTATCCTTTCTGTTCCCCCCTCGGCCTTTCACTTCCCGAAGATCAGCCCCTTCCCCCCGGTGGTATTCCCTCCCCCCCCGCTACTTCTTTTTGTCGTTCGGTTTCATAACTGACTTTCCCATAGATTCATCCAGGCCCCCCCGTACCGCTGCCCGGCCGACTGGCCTTGAGTGCCTCCCCACCTTTCCCCCAATCCGAATCGTTTTCCCCCCGCCGGTTCCAGAAGTCTGTACAACTGTGCCCCGCGTGATTGGGCGCCCCTCATTGTAGTCCCGCCTTGCAAACATTTTGTTTTTGCATGATGTCCCTTTTTCTCCCACAGCACGAGACTTATCGCCTCCCCAACTGGCATGTCCTTGTTACATGCATCCCCCCCTCTAAGCCTGTCACTTTTCCCCCCTTTTAATTCCCCTTCCCCCTTTTCAGGTACTTTGCTACACACCCTCTCCTCTCCCTGACTCACTCACTGCGTTTCTTTCCTTTTTCCTGTCCAGGAGGGAAGATTTTAGGCCCCATGTGTAAGCATCCGAAGCACTCATTCCCCTGTACCACAGTGTCTCTGTCTAGAACTTCACGTGATCTCTATCTACCCCCCGCACTGTCCTACCCTGTACACTTACCTTTGCACACCTTTATTCTGCCCGACCGTTATTCTCCCCCAACCCCCCCCCCCCAATGAACTCACATCGCTGTGGTCGTAACCCCATGTTGGCGACACCACGCAGACTTTCCTTGTCGTTCGCCCTTTTTTTTTCCCGATTTTGGCCAGCACGCTTTCTACCCTGTCCTTTGATCACGCTGGCCCGAGAATGTTACTTTTTCGACCTCCCCCCAGAATGGGCTCTTCTGAGCCCCTAGGGTCCCCTCCCTCCCCAGAGCGCTTCGGTCTTAAGCACCAGAAGTCCCCCCGCATCGTTACCTCCCCACCTTTTGTGAGAAAGAGTTTTTGCTCAATTGTCACGTCTTTCAAAAAAAGACGGTGTCGGTAGCGCGGGAGCCGGTGTGTCGGCGCGGGCGGAGCTCGTTGTTTTGGGTTTGGTTGTTATTCTCCTTTTCTAGTGACGTGGGTGGCCTTAACCAGCGGCCCTTCAACATTTTCACATTTCTCCAAATTGCAGAAACGTTTCCCTCCCTTCAAGGAGTACCGGATCAGACCCTCTACCTCCAGCCCCATTGGTCCTCCCTTGTCCTTAGAGTCTGGGTACCCAGTTGTTTCCCCTCCTGAGGATTTGTAGAAGGTGCTGATGCGGTGTCGTGAAAAACAGTTCCCGGAGTGCCGACAGATTCGTCACGCACTCCCCACGCAGCCATTAACCATTCAATTTTCCACCTCTGAGAACCTAAACCTTTGTGCTCATAGCAGATTTCCTAGAAAGAACCGTCCACTAAAAAGGTCTCGTATAAAGAGGGCCCCTAGACCCCCTTGTGTTCAAAGAGGCTTGGACCATTTATATTAACGAGTGCTGCCCAACCTTTTATATTTTGATTTTCCCGTAAAAGAACTAGTTCCCCCTACCCATTCTAGACTAGAAGAATCATTTCCCGAAGGCCCTTTCACTTCGAGGGTTGGACAAATCCTTTCTTTCCTCGGTTCAGTCCCTACTCCAGGAATATACCTGAAAAGTCTCTCTGCCCGAGAAGCCATTTTCACACCCCCACCCATTTTTTTCTGCCTGCATTGGTTTGCATGAACTGTCCGAGGATAGTCTTAAAAACCTCTCCCAGAGACAGGTTCAGGCATTTTTTCATGATCATCAAAAGAGTTCCTTTTTCCCTTCCCAACCAAAGATAATCCTGTTGATGGACTGTCTACTTCTTTAGCTTTTCTAGTTCGAGCCGGGGCGTCGATGGCGTCTTGACGGCGTTCTAACCTCTCAGAACTTGGATATTTGCTCCCCCTCGAACTTCTTACCCCAGCCCTGGTCTCTGACTGATACCTAGGAGTACGACCTCGTGGTCGCAATGATCTTTTTTCCACCCCAGGGCCCGATTCGTAAAGAGGACTTCAAACAATGCCCTTCCTCCGACTGCGCCGTCCCCCCACCCAACTCACCCTCGCTAAGATATGTATTCTAAGACTGATTTAGTGCCAGTGATGACTTCCTTGTACCCGGAAGATTGCCCCCTTACCCGACAGCAAAAGTATACTCCACCCTACCCCAAAGTCTTTTAACTACCCCTCCGGAAAATTACACTTCCCCATTTCTGGAGGATTCTCCCTCGCCCACAACTTTTGCCCGATTTGATAGGGCTGGAATAAGCCGCCTTTTACGAAAACTGCCCCCACGAAATCATAGGGGTAGCCGCCATCTTCGGCTGAATTTGAGCTAGGATGACAATTCCCCCACCCCTGCGCCTTTTTTAAAAAGATTCTTTCTTGTATTGTCCACAATCTGGTCGCTTTATTTAGCAATAGAGCTACACGTTAGAATTCCCCTTCTGCCCCCTGACTTCCCACTCCCCAGTGAAACATCACCCCCAAGCTCTTCATCGCGAGACCGCTCCAACTCATTGATACAACTTCATAGCTGGGGTCTTCTGCCCTCCCCCCCCTTTGACAGCTACCCCCCTGGTCGTTTAATCCCCCCCCCGTCGTCCCCTTTCTGTTGGAAATCGCATGAGTTGCCAAGTTAAGTACACTGTCTATGGACAGCATTTCTCAGACCCTCAATGTAGCTAGTGAAACCCTTTAGCCGATAGACGTTTTCGATTCCCTTGTTTTTATTTCTCAAATTCCCTACCCCCCAATCGCTCTTCAACAAAACACCCACTTCCCTCGACCTTTAGCTTTGAAGTATTTTTTGTTCTTTGTAAAGGGTTTTTCCGGGTCCTCCCCCTGTTAGGTGTGTATCGATTCACTCGAAGGCCCCAAGATCTTCCTTGACCAGCATCCATGTCCAACTTGAGGCATGGACATCCTATTTCACGAGGTTCGAAACCCAGTCTCCTTTTTTCCGCCCCCACGTCTTGGAGATCCTGTCTAACAACCCCGGTTAATTCCAACCCATTTTCCATCCCAGTTCCCCCGATTTAGAAAGGCTTCATTGGACCAAAGAACGTTGTTTGAATGCTTCGTGAGTCACCCCCCCCCCCCCCCCCCACTCCTACTCAGCCAACTTCTTCGTAATTGTACATCCCTTTTTGAAACCAGTCTCACTCATCGAAGTTGCCAAAATTACTTGCGCATATATTTAGGGGGTTTTCCTCTGAGAGTAAAATCACCTTCCCCAAAACGCGGTTGACTCCCTTCCACACTTTTCCCCCGAAATCGACAATTCCCCTCGGGATTGTACACCACCGCTCCCGCCAAGTATAAGATGGCCGGCAACTCTACCTTACACCTGCCCAAACTCCCTCTTCCAAAATTGTCCAAGGCAATCTTTTCCCTCTTTTAATGACCACTGGAGTGTCCAATTTCTAGTCTTTGAACAACCTCCCCCCCAGCACGCAGACCCCTCCACTCAGATGAGTTGAAAATTCCCCTTGACTCGTGATTCCACTGAACGTGATTCTTTTTCTTAAACTTTTGTTTAAAGGCAATTTTGGAATCTCATTATTCGTAGTACTTCCTTTCCTTACCTCGAGCAAAGGTATTTAATTGTTACTTTGACGACTTAACCCATGACCCCTCTTTTTTTATAGCCCCCCCCGAAATATAGGGGGGAATTTTTTTCAAGGGAAAAGTTTTTCCCCCCCAACCCCTTTTTTCCCGGACCCCATTGATCATGGCTCAGTTTTTATGTTAATTTGGGGTCCGACGGTGTCTACGTTTTAACAATTTGGGGTGAAGACGAGGATTACATTCGCCGAGCTCTTTGGACCCCCAAGAATGTTCTCCCTTGCTTTTTCAACTTTATCTTTTTTTCCCCTCTCCCTTTTCCATAATCGTGGTTGTTGTATTCTCAAATTTTGCAAGCATTGACTTTGTTTCCCCTAAATCTAGCGTCGTGACTGGTTGCTACACTTGTCGCGGCTGAAGTTTTTACCCCCCTAAAGCCATTCATCACCCTCCTGCCATGAAACCCTTGATCTTTAACGGGTTGTCAAGGTCACCCGTTTTACCGCAACCCCCAACCGAAACGATTATTCTTTTTGCTGCGAAAAATGAGGTGAGGTTATTATTCACCCCTCCACCGTACAATTGGTCTTGGTATTCCTTTTAGTGCCTGTCACTACGCGAATTAATCGGTTGATTTTCTCCATCAACAGTTCTGTGTGATCAATTCCCGTATCCTTGGATCCTTTTCTCGTTGTTGAGTTTTATTTACGTCATCGTCTTGAATTTTGCCCCGTGTCCACCAGCGATAGAACTCGAATTTAGGAGGATTTTAATATGCATTGCGCGTCTTTCGTACGCTGAGTGGGGAAGCCTGTATTTCAGGTAAGGACCCTGATGCTTTTTTTCCTCTATCTCTATAAGTCGAGTCCCCCGGTCAAAGCGCGCGAATGAGGTATTCTCGGTTTCGCCTTTTTGTTTTGCTGTCGCCCCAGAAAACAATGTTTGGAACACTAAATGATTGTAGTTATCCGGCCCATACAACACACCTGACTCCAACGCTTCGAACAGTCATGGGACTTCTTCTCTCTCGAAGTAGACTTTGTTCCTCGTTCGTCTCACAAGGCGGTTGGGCTGAGAGCCACTAGTGGTGGTCCAATGAAGCCGGCTCAATTTCAGTCCCCTTCGTTTGGATCTTGCCTTTTTTGTAGAATTTTTTCTTAAAGGGATCCCCACTACCCTTTGAGCAGTGACAGCCCCTGACTCCTTTCCCCCCCCCCCTCATTATTCAGAAATCCCTGGTGAGCTCAACTCGGAACCCTCTTTTCCCGATGTCTGCCCCGGGTACGCTGAGAACTGGCAGGCTTCCCTTGGTACCTTTTTTGAAGAATACCCTGGACGACGTTTCCCGAACCTTCTGCAGCCCCCAAACATTTCCCCCCCCCTGTCCTCCAGTCGACGGCTTTGCCATTTTTTTTTTTTTTGAATAGCTTGTTCCTTCTTTTTCGGTTTCCGGTTAATC
>Ga0179591_1332355_pt1 | contig 11289 bp, 9 predicted proteins | sample CZOMad2_1_08_16f_FD_182891 | JGI IMG/M metagenome (GOLD analysis project Ga0179591, IMG submission 182891) | Vadose zone soil fungal communities from Angelo Coast Range Reserve, California, USA - CZOMad2_1_08_16fungal (PacBio error correction) | ecosystem: Environmental > Terrestrial > Soil >... | reverse complement strand
CCGAACGTCGGCGAGACGGACGGTCGAAGTTTAGTGTGCCTTCTTCTCGTCATGTTTTTTTACTTCCCCTCGGTTTGTCTTTTTTAATAGATGAGCGGGTGTGATCGCCTTTTTCGTCTCAGGCTATACAATGGAGGGGTAAACGTTCTGTCCCTTGCGAGAAAACGCACGGCTGCAACAAGCTCCTTCCTCTTGTATCGATCGGAATCGGCTTTCCCCCCCAAATGATGAAGAAAGGAAGTTTTGGTCCTTTCTGCTGCCACTACTCTGTAGTCGTTTTCTACTCTATTTCAAGTCAGGAGCTCCTACGGAAATCGATTGGCCCTCCCCTGATCTTTTTTCTCGTTTAGTCACCCGGAGATAAAGTAGTGAATTGAATTTTTTCCTCGACCTTACGGAGAACCCGTAGAGGAACGCCCCGACTCTCACACTCGGTGTGAACTACTTTTCAATCTAGTCAATATGTCTTTTTTTTTGAAAGCCAACCCCCCCCGCCGTTTCGTTTTTTTTCTTTGTTTTTTGAAGTGTAATGAAACTTCCTTCCGATCCAAACTCTATCGATAGACTGCCCTATTCTCTGTTCCATCCCCCTCCCCCCCCGCCTCACTCCAGCGACCTTTTTTTTCCTCCATCGCCTTAACTTTAGGACCCAACAAGTGATCGCTTTTAGACTTCTTTTTCACTCCGCAGAACAGCCGCTGCGCAGTTTCAGTGTAACTCTCAGCACTTTGCTCCCCCCGCGAACGACTCCTTCTCCTTGTTTTCCCGTGGTTTACTTTGTTTTACAACGTCATTTCGTCGCGCAGAGGATTCATCTTTTCCGGCTTCTTTTCCCGCCTCAGGTTCTTTAGCGACGTGCCCCTTCCCCGTCCTGAACCTACCCTAGAAGAGACTGGTATCGCCTTTTCTGGCCCTTCCCCTTCGCGCCGTTCGTCTTTCCCCTCGCTAAAGGCGCAACGACACAACCGATGAACATCCAGTTCTTTTCTGGATTACATAGCCCGAGCGGTTCTCGTCTTCACGCGCGTTGACTAAAAAAACCACGGTCGCCCTCATGCGAAATTATTTTGCGTTTCGAATCAATTTTAGATTCCCTTTTTCGCGTTGACTTAGAAGAGAACGTCTTCTTTTTATTTTTATCGACCTTTCTTCGTGTCGTAGGAGCCTAAGTAAATAGGACTTTTATGCTCCGCGAGAACCCCACTTTTTTTTTTTTTATAGCCGCGACGAGCGATGGTCTTTCCTAGTCGACTATAGTGACTAGACTCTCGCTACTTTTTTACTCTCTCCTTTTCCCGTCACGAGGTCTTTTTTCCTAGCGTTTCGAGCGTGAAGCATGGTTAGAAGACCGGGGTGTAGTAGCGTTATCCTTAACCTACCCTATTACTTCGGAAGTAGAAGGCCTTCCTAATTCCGTTTAAACCCTAAGATCTTTCCGGTTTTCCCTCCCCTTAGGTTTAAGTTTGAAAACTTGATGACGATTTTTTGCCCGGCTCTGCGCGGTAAGCGCGTTTTCGCCTGTTCCCGGAGACGCGCCACTTTCGTGTATTCCCCTTGAGACTTCTTTTCCTCTTTGCCCTTCGCCCTCCCTATCTCGGCCTTTTGACATGTGACGAGTCACGCGGTCCTTGACATTTTCTTTTGAAGGGCCTCGTTTCCTTTCCTACTCACGTCGCTCCCCTGTTCGTCGCGTTCCCTAGCGAGCCTGCTCCCGCGATGCTCTATTACCTTAAGTTCGTGTTGTCATTTCGCCTCGTTAGGGTATTTCCCCCGAGGGTCGTTGCGTTAGTTTTTTAATTTTTTCTGTTAGGCGAAGTCGACATTTTCCGCACGCGACGCGTCGCACGTCTTTTTTTCTACTTTTTTTTTAGGTAGACTTTTTTTAAGATCTTTTTACCTCGGGTCTCCATTTCATAGCGAATCGCCCTCCCCGGGTTTTGACCCCTTCCCAACTACTCTGGGCTAGGGGAATTTTTTGGTTACTGTTTTTTTCTGGATTGTTGCCTTTCGCCGAAAGTTCGATCTCTCTTTTTTGTTGTTTTTTTTTATAGATAGATTTCGGGAGCACTTCCCCCCTCATCTCCCCTCTGGAGGGGTAACTTCCTGTTTTGTTTCTCCCGTTAGGTTCCAGGTTTCTTTTCTTTTTTTTCTTCTTTTCCATGGTGAGAAAACAACAGGAGTGGTGCCTTCCTCGACGGCCCTCAATTCGTAACCGTCCTCTCTGACTCGTTCGATCTTCCAGTCTACTTTTTTTGAACAGCCCGTACACGAGCCCCTCTTGTACGCTTCCTTCTTTCACGGTCTGCTACGATTTGAAAACGAACCGTACAAAATCACTTCGACGGTAGGGTCAGGTCTATGCCCGCAGACATCTTCGTATTAAACATGGAGATCTTTTTTTCCTATGCGTTCTACGAGTTCAGTCTCTCCCTGAAAGCGTTCGTCCTCTTCATGTGACCGAAGATCGTGTCTGGAGAAAGGGGTGCAGCATGCCGCAGGGCTTTCGACCTTTTTGTGGTCGAGAGCTAAATTCATGATTCTCAGTGGACCCCGTTTAATGAGATTAGCTAGTTCTTTGCCGAGATCTTGCAGGTGAAGGCGACTCAATTCTTTATAATTTTCTTCCCTCCGGATGGTTAGGGAAACCCCGTCACCGGCTGACTCTTGGGGATGCCGTTCTTTGAATTTCATCCATTTTTTCCAGCCCTTACGAAGGGGTTGATGGGATTTTTTTACTCGCCTACAAAACGGTTCCCCTTATTCTCTTACACTGCAAGGTATCCCTTTTCTTTTTTTTTTCTTAAATCGTTAGTCGGCGAGGTAGTACGGCCCTCGATCCCTATTCTTTGTTCCCCTTCTTCCTTGTGGCCCTTCATCTTTCTCTGCCTTTAGTATAGCAGAGGAATGACTTACACTTCCTCGGTTTCTCGATTTTTTCACGCTCTCCGCTCACAAGAACCTTTTTTGTTTTTTTTCTCCCGTCCCCGTTCATGTCCCCACCCCTTCCCGCTCTTCTATTCCGAACCGTACGTGATAGACTTCCTGCACTTTTCGGCGATGATCTCCGTTTTTTTTTTTGTTCATCACCGTTCATAAAGAGAACAGAGAGTTTTCCCCTTCACCGAGCGTAAATCTCGTCGAGGAGGCTTGGTCACTTCCTGTAGAGTTGGATAGACTGGCGAAACGTTCTCTTCTCTGTGCCCAGATTTATAAGTCAGAGGATTGGCACCTTTTTTTCCCCCCTTATTGAGGTTCCTAGGTAAAATTGACTAGTACTTTCCTTGGTTGCTTCGGCCGTGGATATTCTTTTTCATGAATTTTCGAGAAGAAGTTTTTCATTCACCCCGTGCCACGGGAACTCAAGCTGGGCGGTTCTCTTTTCGGTTGAATTTCTTTTTTCGGAGGGGAAGGTCCTATTTTTTCTTTTTCTTCCTCGGAGGTCGCCCTTTTCCGACACTGGTGCAGGTGTCGCTTGAATTTTTTCTGAAATAAAGCCGTGTTTCTCGCGATCGAATTCTCCTAGCTTTTTCGCCCTATATTTGTGTTATTCCGCCTTTTCCCTTCCTTGCTCCCGTAAAATAGAGGAGATGTTTTTTTGCTTTTCTTCGTAAACTGCTTCTGCCCGAGTTCAAACCGGTCGGCGTCAAGGTAGGATGAGCGTCACTATCCAGTCCCTTTCGCAGGACGTCGATTACAACCTGAATTTTTGTTTTTACGTTTTCCGTCGCTTAGAGAGGAGTTTCAACTACCTTCTCTAGTTGCCTTTTCTGCGCCCGTCATTTTCCCCTGAACGTCCGGGAGGAGATCTCCTTCTTCTTTCTAATTCCCCAAAAAAAAAAAAAACGATGCTTCTCTATTTCTAGCAGTGGTAGCCAGATTCTTCCTTCGTATTCGAGGATATTTAGATGACCGTGAGGTTCGAGATTCTTCTTTCCCTTCCATCCCTTACCAAGTCTTACTTCCGAACTCCATCAATCCCTAGGGATCTCCAGCGAGAGAGACGACCAGATTTTTTGTTTTAGGTTTTCGGAAGTAGAACTGAAGTTTCATTTTTCACCCCCTTCGTCATTCCCTCTACGATTTTTTTAGTAGGCTTTCAAACGCCGATTCTCTCGAGATTACCGGGGTTCGAGCTTTTCGCTTTTGTATTGGGCTGGAGTGCTAGAGACAATTCCCCTGACCCGTTTCCTATCCCCTCTTTCGTTGAACGGCTGAGAAGGCTCACTTTCGTCACTTTCCCGTGTGCTAGTACCTGCGTACGCCCGGGTTCTTGTGGTGGGTTCAGCGTTAATCTAAGTCTCTTTTGAGACTTTTAGTAGTGTTTTTCAAGGTTTTTCCGTCTGCAGATGTGTTGTCTCTCGAGCTTCTTCAGATGAGACCTTTTTCTATACCCCCGCTCTCTACTACCTCCAAAGGCAGATTTCTGGCTCTTTCTTTCTTAACCCCTTCCTCGGATGTCTCTTCCCACCGCCTGGAGGAAGCTTCGTTTTCCTCCTTTTCTCCCGGGTTTTTTTCCTCTCGATTATGACCTTTCTTTCTTAGTAGCTTCTTTATCCCCCTGCCAGTGGAGCCAATGCTTCTGCCCTCAAGCGCCAAGATTCTTCTCCCTTCTGGACTTTTCCGCGGCCGCACCCGACATGAATTCTTCTCCTCCTTTTGTGTCCGGGAGAGGTGATGAAGCCCTTAACTCGAGCACGTTGCGACTGCGCATGACGACAGCGAAACAGGTAATTTTAGCCCCTTTTTCTTGGTTGATGAGCGTTTTTCCTCTTCCTCCCTAATCGTCGGCTCTCCCCCTTCGTCTTCTTTCCCCCTCTTGCGCGTAGAGATCCGAACCCTCGTCTCTCCTCCGCTTTTGCGAGTTGTGTGATGTTGTAGTATAAGAATAGCAATTTGATTTTTAAGTGAACTTCCGGTTCTCGCGACCTAAAGGCCCTACACCTTCCTCAGGTATCGATAGCTCCCCCGTCACCCAACAAACATAGGACGAACTTCTGACCTTTTTTTCCCCTTTCTCCTTTCCTCTGTAGAGATAGCCAGGTAAGCAGCGTCTTTAGTCCCTTCTTTCTCCTAGGCACTCGAGGCAGGTCATGCCTCCTCCCTTCGTTAGAACCCTGTCTACGTTGCAGATAGAACCGTGGAGCTCCTTCCCCGTATTCCTCGCCCCCGTTGACGCTTTAGACCGACCTGTTGCGTCTTCCTCAGGGTGTGTTTACTCTTTCTAAGCTTTTTCTGACGATGATAGGCAGCTTCCCCCCTCCGCTATTTTATTCTTTGTTGCCTCCGGCAAAGGCGACGTTATCAGACTCCCCCCCTCTCTAGTCGTACGATGAAATGAGTCTTCTTTCTTCCTCGCTACGATAGGGATGGTTCCCTTTCCTTCCCCGTTGACCCGAGAAACTTTTTTATAGCGGCCGAAGAGGTTCATTATTCACTTGATTCGTTTCATGAGCCCCCTTATTCCTCTCCTACTTTGCCCGAGAGACGCTCCCCTTCGTGATTTGCGACGGTGGTTTCTCTACCCCTTGTCCTTATTTATGAATTCACATTCTTTTTTTTTATTCACTTAGTGGACTCGGGCCGGTACATAGTCGTCCCTGTTGCCTATTTAACGATCCTCCGTAGAGAAGGACCCCCCCCTCTTTCCAGTACCTCGCGCTCAAGGGCGCCTCTATTCGCTACCTGAGAGTGCCCAAAATGCAAGCTGATCTCTGGTGAAATAAGAATACCCCTTCGGTCTTCGTCCCCCTTTTGTAGCTTGGACATGCCCCCCACCTTCTCCTAGAACTTTGCTAGGAGATGTAGGCGTAGCTTACTCTTGACGTAGTGAATGGTAGACTCTCCCGCCCTCCTGCCGGTCTGATCCCCCCCAGTCATATCTTTTTCTTTCTCTCCCCCTTTTCTCGTTCGTGCGAGCCGATCCCTGCCATTTAGGACTTTAATCAGAGATTCGCCCTCTGAGGTCTCCCCTTCCCCTCTCTCTTGAAACTTGAAATCGAGACGACTCCTCGCCGCCCCTTGGTTAGAGTAAGGCCCCAACTCCCTCTCTCGCTTTTCTCAGGTATGGTTCAGTTTTGACACTCTGTCGCTTCTCCGTCGCCATTCACCCCCCCCCCTCGGTACTCGTCCCACGCGTCCCTTCCCCGGAAGACAATGAATCAGTCTCTTCTCCCCTTTGGTGCTTCCTGTCACCCTCCCCTTTCGTGACAGACCCCTCCTATTTCTTTTCACTTCCCAATGAAGCCAGCTCATTCCTGCGTAGATGCGCCTCCTCATTCCCCCTGGTAGGCTCCTTCCTCTCCTTAACCCTGCAAGGTAGAGCTTTCCTACCCCCCTGGCTTCCTCCTTTGCCCTGGTCGAAATACCTCCCCCCTCTGTGGAGATTTCAGGTATCTCATTGAAGACTGTCTCGTTCTAGTCTTTCCCTTTTCTAGCAAATCTGCCGCAGTTCAACTTTTCTCGTTCCCCTATAGAGCCGGAGGTCCGTCTCATGCATGTTGTTTTTCTAGTCGACCTCCCATCATTCCTTCTTCTTTTTTTATTTTCGGACTCTTCGTGGATGTCCTTCTCCAGGCGGCCTTTGCAATATCACACGTCCTCGTTTTCCTCCCTCTCGGCCCGAGTTCCAGCGTGGCCAGAAAGATCTACGCTGAACTCCCCCCCCGTTCTCCCTCTCTGCAGATCTAATCACTCCTTTTTCCCCCCCTCTCCTCCACACCGTTTTTTTTTTTTTTTTTTTTCTTTTCAAGTGGCCTGGGAAAGGCACGTTCGGTTAGATGTCTTTCCTGCTTTCCTTCTCCCTCTTTACCCCCATACTTTTTTTCTGCGAGTCTGATGTAGGCGCACAGCCCTCCCGTTTTCCCCTGAACACTCCAGAGCAATCTCGTTCGTGTCTAGAAGTTCTTCGGCCCCTCCCAGGTAGTTCTCTCCCCTCTGAAGGTGAAACTTTTACCCCTTCCCTTCCGATGAAGCCCCCCTTTTCTCTCCCGACTTCAATAAAGATCGGAAGCTTCCGACGCGCTCATTTCGCGACTAGATGCAAGCCGGCAGCGACTGCTTTCCAGCCCGTTTCCGCCCGAGTACCTTAAGACTGAGACGGAGCTCCGATTCCACCAGCCATTACGTACATCTCCCCCATAGACCTAGACTCTGGACGAGAAGACCTTCCACCCCTTATAGCTCCGTTCATCCTCCCCGCCGACCCCTGAGACTGTATCCCTTCGGACTTCCAGATTTTTCCGAGGAAAAACGCTCCCCCCTCCCCTTCCTTGGACCCCAGTTCAGAGCTGGGTATCTAAGAGACCTTAACCTTTTTTTCCTCCCGCTAGAACCCGGTTGCTTACAGACTTCTCCTCCGCCCTCGCTCTCTTCCAGGTGACTGTGAAGATCGTAATCAAGGTCTTATACTTTCTTTTAACAGGCTCTCCAGCCCTACGATCGCATCCCTTTTTCCTTGGCTTCCGGTCTCGTCCTTCCCCCCGCGAAGGGTGGATGTTTCTCCGGGCACTAACCCCGGTCTATACCTGCAACACCTTCTTTCCCGCTCTTCACGGCTCTTTTATGAAGCTCGTAAATTTTGCCTCTTAGTTTCGTTCTCTGGCAGAGGATTTTTTGTCCGATCGTCTCTCTGGGGTGGATGGTTTTCTCTCCTCCGCGTCTCGGCGCTTCCTTTCCCCTGAAGCGATGTGATCTCTAAGAGTGAAAGACCTTCCGCTCTCCTCCTCCCCCTGTAGATGTTTAGAAGATGAAGAGTATTTTTTTTTTTCTCCCCCCAGGCCCCGCGTCAGCGTATACGACGTGCCTCCCCCTTTATACATTCCGATTCGCTTTCAAGGCTCCTTTTTTCACACCGCAACGGCCCTTTCCCCCCGTTGCCGCCCAGCTAACAGCTCGATTATTTCTTCCGACCGCTCCACCAAGGTTTTCATCTTTTTTCTTGACAGAGTTGGCTTCGCCTTTCTGATCGACGGTGTTTCGTGGTAATGTTGACCCCTTCTTTTTTCCGTCTTTAGAGGAGAGGGGTTTCCCGTGGCAGAGGTACCACGCGATAGTAACCACTTTCTTTGTCTGATAGGACTGCTTTGCTTTTTTCATTTTTGGAATGTCCTATGTTTTTTTCCCCCCTCTGCCTCCTCGAACCAAAGTTGGACCTCCCAAACCAAGTGCGTCGTCCAGCGAGTCTGCACCTTTCGTAATCTTTTGCCTTTCACAACTTATGACGAGTCCTCGGCCCTTCCTTTCTACCAGACGAACTTTTTTTTTCCAGGTGTAGCAACCAGCCGATTCGCAGCATAGATCTCCTCCTTATCCGCGGGCGTGAGACGCTATACCCTTGCGACTGGCGCTTGCAGGCCGGCCTTCCCCCCTTCCGAACTAAACTCTTCTACGATTTTCGAATCTCCCTATATTGTTTGCGTCTAAACAACTTTAGCAGATTCTCTTTTTTTTTTTTTGTTTCCGATTTCGGTAACTGCGACGTTTCTTCGCGTTTTCTCGCCAGGAGGCAACGACGTTTAGCTTTTTTGTCCAGTCGCTCATTAGGGAGGGCCTGAACCTGCCTCCCACTTTATGTTTTTTCTCAATATTCCGGGATCAGCCCGGTTTCGATTCGAAAGAGGTAGTGCAGCATGGAAACCCCTATCTTTTTTACGCGCCATGGAGAGCATTGTGGTTTCTTTCCTGACTTTTCTCCTAAGAGGGAAGATTTCCTTTTTCCTTGACCGTAGTCTCTCTCTGAGATCCCGTTTCAGAAGTGTCATTTCTTCCCTTGTCTTTGGTTTCCGACAATTCCCTTAGGCTATCAACCTCTATTTCAAGCCTTTTTTTCTCTTCTTTCCCCACGCGAGTGTTAGTGCTCGTTTCGATTCAGGCACCCCTGCGACTAATTTGCTCCTCGACTCGTTCGGCGGAGCGCTGTCATCAAGCGACTTTTTTTATCCTTGTTGACTTTAGTTTTCGCGTCCGAAGTATTTTGAGGGTCTGTTAGACATCAAGATCGCCTAGCCTCTCGTGAACGGTCGACCGTTTTTCTTGCTCAGCTGACCTTTTTCGTTCCCTTTTTTGAATGTTTTCAGCGCAAGTCTTTGGACTTGCTCGTCACTTTTTCATGCCGAAGGTCCCCAGAACGATGCCGGTTTCTCGCGAGCGCGATTTAACCCTTTCAGAGCACCAGAGACTATAATCCGAACTTGGTTTCCTCCCATATTTAAATAATAAGTTGTTGTTGTGAGATCTCTTGCCCCTTCTCCCTTTCCCGTATCTCGTCTTACGGCGATCCTATCTGCGAGCAGATAGGTCGGAGCCCTTACGACCTTGAGAACCGGAATTGTTTACGAGCTAGCAAGGATATGCGCTTGCTTGCTGTTTCCCAGTCTACGGACGTCCGCTTCCGTTGCATTGCCCGAGCCGGCGACGTAAAGATCTTTTCGAGGCCGTTGATGAGTCCTCTTTCCCATCGATCCCGGAGCCTATGCCCGACTTTGCTTCTTCCCCCTCCCCCCTTATCCATCCTCTCTTATAGAGGGGTTTTTTGATCCTGAGATCCTCTCCTAGTCGCTCTTCCTGCTGCAGGTAGCCGCCTTCGGTCAGTCCTCGTCGCACGAAACGCCGGTTCCCTGATGCGCTTGCTCGGTGATCAGTCTTTTCTTCTCTCTTCCTCTGAAGTGGTCAGTGACAAGTCGGGCGTTCATTTCTCGACGAGCCCTTTGCTCCGCAGATTCCGATGGATCGGTCTCCTCCTTCTCTTCGAACAACCCTGCTTCCGGCTTTTCCTTCGGGACTCCAGATAGGGTATTATTTTGATACCTTCCTTTTTCTTTTGATCTCTTCTTTCCGTGCGCGGTTCTTCCCCTTCTTTAGTGAGCCTCGCTCCGTGAGGATCAGAAGTTATTCCCTCCGCCCTGACGAGCGAATTGAAGCTTTCCCCCCGCGCCGTCGTGCCGTAGAAATTCTTTTTCTCTCCCAGAGTCCCCCTCGCGACGCGCTCGACGACCGTTGCGCCGACCGCGTCGCGTTGTTCTCGTTGACGAGCACTCTCTTCAGCTCCCCCGAGATTTTGGACGGTTTCCCGTTGACTTCTCCTTTGAAAGACACGTCTCCTCTGACACCAGAGCTCGCTACTCGGCCCGGCAGAGGGCGCGAGTCCCGCTACGAGCGCGATCGTTCTCCGCTACTTTTGTTAGACTTTACTTTTTCTCCTTTATCCCTCTGTGCTTCTCGAGACGAGGAAGAGGAATGCATATTAAATGCTAAGCTCCTCATGCTCTTTCCGATCCTTCGCGATTTTTTCTTTTGAGACACCCAGTTTTTACACGGGCCTTGTCGAAGAAGATGACCCATCCCGATCTACCTCTTACGGAGATAGCCAGAGAAGTGACCACTAGTAACCCTTGCTTGGCACTGACCTTTTCCCGCCATCTACGTATAAGAACATCGTGCCCCGCAGCGCCCGTGATCCTTCTTCCCACTGGAGAGTGCGACAAACTACCACGCACGATCCCACCCTTATTATTGGCCGCACGACGCTTTTAGCTGTTAACTCCCCTTTCGATGATGGTAAATGTAAACCACTGCGCTTCATTCTGAAGCCACGCGTCTAGGGAGATTTCGCAGCTGTATATCACCTATTTTTTCCGATCTTTTCGCGAGAACAGTTTGTCTTCTCACAAGTCACCATGTTATTATGCCTTATGCAGAGAGAGTATATTTATCCTAACTTTTCTCATACTCGAGGAACAGCTATCCTCTGCGATGCTCCTCTTGATACCTTCCACAATTCGCGATCCCTTTTTCCCCAATAGAGCCTGAAAGTAAGTCTGTTACTATCCGTCCTGACCCTCGCCTGCTCGAGCGTAGCGGTAGTTTTAAATCCGACATGGTTCTTCTTCCGCCCCCTCGCCCCACATTCTTTTGGCAGTCTAAGGCATCCCCCCTTCCTCAACACAGGAGACTGGCCGCCGATGACTTTTTCCGAAGGCCCCGCTGGTTGACTCCCTTCTATCTCTAGTAAATATCTCCACCTCAGATGAACCTTCGGACCTAGAGGCGTTCTTCCAGGCAAATGGTACTGGCTCCTGATTAATCTTTTTAGAGATAGACAACGTTAGCCCCCTTTTACCGCCGTCCCCGGTACCCCTACCGCTTCTCCGCGGGTTTTCAGCTTTATTTGTGACTCCCACTTCTAGAACGCGTTCCTGTCGTACAGGCTCGGGGATTATCCCATGTTTACTCATCCCTTTTCGTCTCGTACATTATAGAGCCTCGACCTCTTTAGGCTTCGAGCATTCGTTT
>Ga0179591_1366939_pt1 | contig 11290 bp, 15 predicted proteins | sample CZOMad2_1_08_16f_FD_182891 | JGI IMG/M metagenome (GOLD analysis project Ga0179591, IMG submission 182891) | Vadose zone soil fungal communities from Angelo Coast Range Reserve, California, USA - CZOMad2_1_08_16fungal (PacBio error correction) | ecosystem: Environmental > Terrestrial > Soil >... | reverse complement strand
CTAATGAGTACCCTTGATTAGGGGCCAGGTGGGTGGCGTGTTCTCCTTCCAAACTTCTCTTCTCTCTCTCCCGTACCTTGCGCGAATAACCCCTTTCTCTTTTTTTTTTTGGCCGACGTGGAATGACACCCTCAGTGGTAGACCGCTTCCCTGACTTCTCCTGAGCTGAAAAATCACGGTCCACCCCTTCGAGAGAACTCCGAAGTCCTGCCTGCAGATGAGGCGTCGGAAAGCTGAGACCCCCCAGGAGTAAGTCCCTTCCAAGACTGCTTAAGCTATACCCGAGCTAGGGCCTTCTTCTTTTTTTAACCTCTGCGAGACGATGAAGCTGAGACTTGTCATCGAGCCGTCTTTTTTTTCTCGCCAGGAAGGACTTGCTTTCCTCTTCGTGTTGTCCCACGTCTTGTATTGATTTCTCATTCTTACCTCTTCCACAAGAGATCGAGAATCAACCCGGCAAGAGTCAGCGCTTTCCTCTTTGAGCTCCGTGCTTGCCCCCCGTCCGTTGACTCTCTCGCACATGTGCTCCCCGCGCATTTTTCAACTACTATGCCTGTCGAAGATCACACCACCTCCCCCTTTCATCATTTTCCCCCCCATGTTCGTGCGATTGACAGCGCGACCCTGGTCTACCCGTGAGGTTCACGATGGCCAGCCTCCCCAATTGTCTCGGGTCCGCTCCCTCCCAGTCCGAGTATACTCCGAGCACAGCGGTAGCTACGTCAAGATGCGCGGCCTTCCAAAGCGCGGTATTTTGCTCATTCGCCCCTCCTTTTTGGACCGACTTATGGCCTAAATGGACAGCCGGATGCTCCTTCTCTTTGGGGTGGCATGGACCTTTCTCCTGTATTGAGGAGGAATTCAATGCTTTAGGAAGGGCTTTCGTCTTTCCCTAGCTTAGTCTAGAAGTGTGTTGCTTGCCATCACGATCTCAGCTCCTGATCTCCTGGAAGTTTTTCCTACCACTCCAGGAGTCTAGAGCGCTTTCCACGCCGTACTAAAGTCGCACCCCTCCCCAGTTTTTGAACATCGGGCCTGATCACTTACATTCGCCTCCACCCTCTAGTACTATTCTCCTGCTCACAAGCCGAGAGCATTGCTGTCACTTTTCTTTGGCCCATAGTAGCTGGGCGCAAGATGCAAGGGCGGCCGGTTCCTCCCTTTCGTCACTTCAAGAGGAGGTTCTTACCCAGGAAGGCTAGGTTGGACTCTCCGGACCCGACTTTCTGGTGACGTTCGAGGATCGCCCCCTCCTCCAGGCTGGACTCTAACTCTCCACCCACATGAAGACTTCTCTCCTGGTACCCAAGAAGAAGTCCTAGATAGCCCTTTATCCTCGAGCGACGGAACAAGAACAACTCCCTTCACCCCCCCGAGACCTTCCTTCTAGCCCAAGGTCCTCCATCTTCCCCTGGACGCATAACTTCTTTAAGCCCACGTGAAAAGCACCAGATCAACCTGTAGAGGCGCGCGGACCCTCAGAGCATTTTTTTTGTGGCGTTAATTCGCAGAATTGGCACGGATGCCCAGTCCTACTTCCCGATCGTGTACGGCTTCCTTCGACACTTTCCTGGCCTAGATAGCCAAAGAGTGACAACGGTCCCCTTATGGAAGGGGTTAAAATCTGCTCTTACACCCAGTACGTCTCTCTTATAATTCGAGCTGAAGATCCAGAGACCTTTCGGCCGACACGTCGTAATCCCAGGTTGTTTATTAGCTCTGAGGGGCGCCCCAGAATTCGCGTCAGAACCGGCGTCGAGGTAGTCCTCCCTAACCTCATCCTTTCTTTCTAGATGTCTAGAAAACAACTCTCGGGCCAAGGCCCTCCCTGGCGTTCCTTTTTTCCTGACGCGACTCCCTCGACTCCGCCGGTTACTTAAAAACGTACACACGAAGGTATGACTGACTAGCTAGACACGTTCCGGGCCCTATCGCCCCCTCCCACGCCCTCAGTCAAACGTGTTAAAGCGGGATTTGACGATTTCCGTACACTTCTGCCTCCGGTTTTTCCCTTCCCCTCCTGCTTTCCCTTGATCAGGCGGACAAGCTTCCCTCCCTCAAAAAGAATGGACATCGAGCTTCAATGAATAGAGAGATCTTTACGACGACTTGGCATTTGTCCGTGGTCCTTTGTCTCATGCTTTCGACTTCCCCGCTGTTTCCCCTTTTGTCTGAGATTGAGAGCGATTAGGTGAGAGGGCTTGATTTTACGCGGGAGTCCTGAGTAGGGATCGACCCTTGTCTATCAGAGAGACATTAGGTCGCCGTCGACCCGCGGGAACTTATCAGTACTAGCTCCTGTCCCCACTCCGACGTCCTTTCCTCTTTCGAGCGTCCAGAGTCGAATTCATTTTAACCCTCCTCTCCGGCAGGCGGTAGGCCCCACCCCTTTCCGTTTCCTCCTCTAGAGGGTCCGACGCGTCCATGGAAAAGTCCCCCAGCGGTGGGGACTTACTTTAGTCCCTTTTCGTCTTGTCGCTCCTCCCTTCTCTATCAGTGTCAGATCGTCTCACGTGCTGGTCTCTTAATGAATGGAAGGCCCGCTGTGTCCTCCCGTAGTGTGTTTACCCACGTCTTTTTTCTTTCCTCCGATTTGCCGCCCGAGTTTTTCTTTCCAAAGCACCAAAAGGAGACGCCACTCCCCAGTCCCATAGACTCGTCATGCAATCTTCCACCTACCCTACCTTCTTCTCCTGCTTCCGGCCCCGCCCTCCCTTCAAGGACTGCTTGGGATTGTAAATTCTCAACTTTCGCCTCTGGTACCTCCCCAATGCCTCGGCCAGAACAGGAGGCAATTGTCCCGCCTTCGCATCGTGACGTCTCAAACCTCTTTTAGTTTCCCTGCGTTTCTCTTTCGCCACGAGACGCCCACTTCGGTCAAAGCAGGTCGTGAACCTCAAGAGAGCTGACGTAGTCCTCGCACTCCGGTAACCTTCTTCCCATTGAGGGAGGATGAATGGGTTGTCTATCTTCGTACCCCGCGAGGATGTCCCCCTGCGCGGGATTCCCCCTCATAGCCGCTTTCTCCACTCGGTCTTGCCCCTGGCCTTTAGCTAACAGCTCCGAGTCGATCGGGATTAGAGGCCCGTCTTTCTCCCCGTGGTGATTCTCCGATCTCCTGATCACCCAGAGACGGGAGGTTCCCCCACCTTCCTTCCCCGACTAGTGTAGTACGTGCTTTGAGAACAAGACCCTCCTTCCCCTCCTGTCATTAGCGCGATGGTCTCCGGGCAACGCGCGCCAGAGCGCTTAAAGCGCTGCTCCCCTTTTAGCTGGCATGCCTGGATCGCCGAGCTGGCGGAGCCCTCCCTCATTCCCTCTCGTTGCTTCCCTCACACCTTCTCCCCTGACGAGTTCCGTCGCCCGGCGCGAAGGTAGTGCTCCCCTTCCTCCCCTGGCAGTAAAGTGGCTTTCGCAGTAGTCGCCGCTGCCTCCTGTCGGATCCCCTTTTGCTTCTTGCACGGAGCCAAATCCCAACCTTCCACCGTGCTCACAATCTCGGGTTTACTCCCTCCTCCCAGTCATTCCCGTTCCCGTCAGAAGAACTCAAATGCTCGCTTCCTTGTCGTCGTTCGTTTCTTCTAGCTTCCTCTTTCTCGCGTAAGGACCGTTTTCTCTTCAGGGTGCGAAGATCACGCGTTTCCGTTCCTCTATTATGTTTTTCCTGAGAGAGATACCACGTTTTGCCCCTGGCCTCCCTTGCTAGGAATCCTCGGCGCGGAGACGTCAAAGAAGGACGCCTGCCCTCTAGACGCCATTTCTGCTGGGTCAAGGGAACGTTTGGTGAGCTGTCCTTCATGGTCTTCCCCCGTCTTCCTTTTTTTTTTTAAGGTGTTTCCACCAACTCTCTTCTCTCTGGACCCAGGACGAGCCTAGAGGCCCTTGCCCCCCCTGATCTCTTTTTCGAGCCTTTTTTTTCCGAAGAGTTTTTTCTCCCTTCTTCCTTTCCCCAGGATTTAACATAGTAGATGCGAAAGGAAGCGTTCATCTGAACCGTTTGAGAGCCGGCCAGCTACGCGAAAACGGTCCATCCTCCTCCGCGGACGAAGACGGCGTAAGCGCTCCCCGCGCAGTCCGAGAGGCCCACAGGGTAGTAACCCGAAATACCTTCGCTGCAGATCCAGATCTCCTTCCCCCCTGTCTCGTAAATATTCCTCTTCACTGTCTGTGTGTGACAAAAAGGCGCTGGCCGTGACTCCGGTTCCTTGTCGCATACCCACCCCGCGCGAGAATCACTTGAGGTCTCTCTAGCTTTTGCGCTTGCCGCGAGTCCTCCAGAAGTGAGAGTTGCGCGATCTTAATGAATGCCCTTCTTTTTCCTCGTCGGGGCCTTCTCGAAGATAACCACACCTTTCCCTCCCTCAAGGGGTCAAATGTTTTTTCCTTCTACTCCTTGCGTGAGTTTTCGGATGGGCCCGGACTTAAGATGAAGTATCGGGCCTTTAGATCTCTCCCCCCCCTCCTTTGCCGCCCCCCCCATACCCTAACGGCGACCCTCGGTCACCCGCCTTTTCCTATTCCCCCCAGCCTCTTTTTCCGACCCCTTCTCCGGTGAGAATCGGACAAGCCAGAAGTTCCCCCCCTCAGGAGAAGTCTTTCCTTCCTTTTGTTCGGTCTAGAAGGAGTCTCAACTTTGCTGCCCATTGCGTCGAGTTTCTTCGAGCTTTTCGCCATCCCTCTCGCCAGCGTCTTCAAAAAGTTTCGGAAAGGTGGAGCAAGGGCCGTGTTGACGACCAATACTTTTGTAGCTCCTCTTTCCCTCCTGATCAGTCGTCTCGACAGCACTTGGGACGATCGTGTGGTTCCTGTCTCCAGCCCCTTTTTAAGCCGAGCTGCCAGGAACTTCGCTAAAGTTGCTTGGAACTGAGGCTTGACTCGCGCGGCCCTCCGTCGATCTCTTTTTTCGGGACATCCCCTTACCGGCTTAGGACTCGGCGGTGAAACAGGAATGCGCCTGGACAGAGCCTGCACCCGTCCTTTCCCTTGGTGGAGGAATAGGCAGGGAAAGCGCCTTGAGAAGGTCCCCTCGACGCCCCTCTAACGCCTAATTCTTGCCGCCCTCCGATTCTTCGGACGCCCCCCTCTCTTTGTGAACATCATCGACGCGCAGGACTAAGAAACAGGTCTCCTTGGGCCTTTCCTCATCGCGAAGAAGCCGTCAACCCCTCCCAGCCTTTTTCCTCTGCGCTATTCTCTTGCTCCTCGAGTTTCCATTAGGTTGTGGGAGCGAAGCTTCCCGGATTACGGCATCCTCTATTAGATGATTTTTGAGTCCCGCGAGTAGGCGTCTACCGTGGTGATTTAATTTGATTCCCCTCGCCCCCTTCAAAAGTTGGAGATGGAAGTCCATTGAAGAAGATTCTCTCTCTATACCCATTTTAGACTCTATCGATGAAGAGGCCCCTTCCTCCGGCGGTTTCCGTTCCTCTGGCCGTCATCCCGGTGACGAGAGCAGAGCTATAGGGTTCTTTACCTGATCTTCTCCTCCCAGAGGTCTTTTCTCCTATGATGCCCCCTAATCGTTGTTTTTTCTAGATATATGGGTCGAACCCCTGGAGCAGTGGTCGAAGAGACCGTAAGGACATTCCCCGCAGTCCCCCTCTAAGCCAGATGCTACGGCCCGGGTATTCCCGGCTCGCGTTTTTCTCCCCGCCCCTTCTCTCTTTCTCGAAGCGGGAAGAGATCGTAATCTTGATGTCTCAGCCGAGACTTCAACTCTTCCCTTCGTCAACCTGGGCAACGCTGGGGATATAATAGTCCCTTTTTACGCCGTAGCAGACTCGGATAAAAAGAACCTTTTACCTCTTTGATGATCCGCTCTCGCCATGCCCCCAACCAAATCCTTTAAATCTCAGAGAGGATCTCGACAGCATATGCGAGTGTTCTCGTGTTTGTGTAGAACGTTCGCAATTCTCGATTGAACGACTTACCCGTTTCTTCTAAACTGTGCTAAGATTAGGAGCAGTATATGGTAGCTCTTCCCTTGGGAGGAATGGGAGCGGAGAACTCTCTTATCCTCCAGTTTTTGTCCCTAGTAGAACTTCGCCTTCCCAATCGATGCAGATGAGGATTCCTCCAGCATCCGTAATTTCCTTCTCGTAACAGCAGAGAATTCCCCCCCCCAACCCCATGGTTTTCCCCGTGCCGGACGGCTATCTTTTCGAGAAGTGGCTCTTCGTAGCCCCCCCTCTGACTGCTGGCCGCCGATAATGGCCCCCTCCCAAAGACCATTTCGATACTGGAGCTCTTAGTAGAGCGGCTTCATGTTTTGCGCCACGGGACAGTTCCCCCTCCCGTGATTTCTGGAAGGTCCCCTTTGTGTTAAAGCAGACTATACGACGCTGGAAGTGTTTCTTTCCCCAGGCCTTCCAGCCCAGTCTACGACTTGAGGCTGCCAATCTCTATTTCCCCACTTACAATTAGCTAGAGCTGCGCTCGAAGCCTCCCCCCATGAGTGAAGGTACCCTCCTTTCTTTGAGAACGAGACACTTACCGCTTGCACGCGCCCCTTCCTTTGATTTCCCCATCCTTCTCTTCCATTATAACCCCACGAAAAAAAGGATTTTAATTTTTTTTTTTCCCCGCTCCTCCCTCCCTCGTTTCGCTTCCCCCTCTTCTGGCGAGACGCGGGGAGAGAGATCAGACTTGACGTCTCCTTCATTCGGTTCCTCCCCCCCGTGACAAGAAGAGAGGGCACGGCCCCTTCGCGCTGCACGCGCCCCCCCCCCCAAACATGGAACGTTTTTCCCCCTCGGATTTCTTTGGTGGTTCATCTTCCGAACAGCGAGGAGGTCCCCCTTGGTACCTACAGTTTCGAGCTGAGCCTACTTTCCTGATGGAGCTTTTATCTTCCGGCGTCTTTGTCCTGTCCGATGTTTATCCCTGCGCTGCCGTGGGATCGGACTATCCCGGTCCCGCTTTCCTCCATGATCTGACGAGCAAGCCCCTGGTGGACACCCCCTTCAGTTCTGTAGGAGAAAGAATCGCTCTTATGTACCCTAGCCCCCGACCGTCGGGTTTTCCCCCGAGTCTGAAAGAGACCCTAGTTTAAGCCTTGGGTATCGCGAGGTCGGGATCCATTTTTTTCTTCTGGTCTTCGTCTCCAACGGTCCATCTTCGAGGAACTTCCTATAGCCCCGTCCGTGGGTCGGGTAAACCGAGCGCAGGAAGCTTTGACCACCCTTGACTCTCATCCTCCTCTCCCGGTAGTACGCGAAAGGCATCGAGCTTAGGAGATGGACCCCCTCGAGACCTTTGCACGGATCGGCCCCTTCTTCATCCGGTTTGAAGTTTCCCTCCGAGTTGAAAGTAAGTCAGTCGAACAACAAGAAACTTTATTTTCCCGTTTACATTCTTTCGAGGAAGAAGAAGGTTCCGGAGAAGGACGTATTCTCAGATCATTGGCAGCAGATCCGTGTCGTGGTATCTATTCCCCCCCCCCTCTCCCTACACACGCCCCCCTCTTCATCTGCAAGCCTGCAGAGCAAGAATTCTGATAACGCAGCCTGCTAGAGAAATAGTTGTTCTCCAGGTCCCTCCTACCACGAGAGAATTTTGGAGTGACGGGCAGGACCGTCACAGCTTGATGTCCCTGGTCCCCTAGATGGTTCTCGTGGAGGTGTGCGGCTAAGTGAAACTTTTCCCCTTCCCCGCCCCTCGAGAGCGCCTTTTGTTTCTACCCTGAGCGAGCGCGACGTGGTCAAAGTCCTTGGCTTCGCGTCGGCCTGTCGCTGTTCTTGCTCGACCCTCCTTTACCCCCCATCTTCGCCGCCACGGCCCCGAGCTGACCTTCTGGCCGCCAGTCCATGCTTTCCCCGTCATTTTTAAGAACGACAGAGGCGAAGAGTAGTACCAGCTCTCTCGAGATTGAGGTTGAGCTTTGCTTTCTTTTCCCTGCGTCTCTCCTTGACGCTGAAGATAGGTAATCGAATCCTTTTTTCTCCCGAAGCGTTCGCCCTTAGGCCAACGTTTTCGTGTTTTCTCCCCCGATGGCTCAGCAGATAGAGAGGTTCTGCATTTTAATGCTTTCGAGATAAAAGAGGACGTGGGTCTCCGATCCGTCGGCTCCGTTGCGCGCCCTCTTCCCCCTTTTTGCCCTTGTCGGCCTCCTCTGTGCTGCGGTAACCGCGGGTTACCTTTTTTTTTACCTCTCTTTTTCGACACCTGCTCCAAACTATGGGAACCCGTCAATGGTTTTTCCGGGCCCTTTCATTTCCACGGGCAATCGCCCGGGCTGTTTCCCGGCTGGGCCCCATACCTATGACGGCTTTCCTGTCTTCCTGCTTCCTCGTCTCGCTGACAGCCCGGTTGAGCTACGTCCTTTATGCGTTTCTTACACAAGTCGTTTCTCGGCACGAATGGCAACTGATCCCCCTTTTTCTCCAGACTCGACATCTATACAGCCCACCCGTAGTCAAGTTTCTGAGGGAGACCTTATACGTCCGTGCGATGAAGAGGATTCCCCTGACATGCCCATAAACGGCTAGAAGGTCCAGTAACCTTTCTATTTAGCCTCGTGCCTTGTAGCTTTTCAACCCTCATCCAGAGCTCAAAGGTAGCCCCCCCAGTGATTGATAAGGGAAGTTTTCCCTACTCGCTCATGTGAGCTCTCTTTCCCCCGACAAGAATTAAATAGTTCCCCTGGGACGATAGGGCCAGACTTTGATTAGCATTTTGAACACCCCCCCTTCCGTCGCACTCTTCAGAGTAGACCAGTTTTTAGCTTTACTTTCCCCTATCTCGCGCCTTTTCGTAACCTAGCGCGCGGATGGAAACTTTTTTCTTTGCTCAGGCACGACCCGGGAGGTTCTCCCAGTCATGTTTCACTCCCCTGGGCAAGATGACGTGAGGGGAATGATTTATCCCTCCTCTGGAACGAGCACTGTTCGAGGTCACATTGCGCATTTCTTTCCCTTTTTTTCCCCCTTTCTCGTTTCCCGGCTCATCGACGCGCACAGTCAACTCCCCCCATTCATCGTTCTTCTACAGCGTTTCCGACTCTTTCTTCATCTAGCACGACAAGTGGTCTTGGAAGCTGCAATAAATCCCTTTCCCCCCTTCCCGTCTAACAAAGACACAACCTCCCCATCAGGTAGAGGCGAGATCGAGATCAGACGAGATTTCCGGTTGGTTCGTCTGCAGATTGGCGGGCATGATTGAAGCCCTAGACCTCTGAGTGGTCTAGTGTCGGCAGCCTCCACTTTTTCGGCCTTGATCGTCACCCCAGCGTGCCCCACGTTGTCCCTTGTTTCGTTTTTAACCCTTCTTCGCTCCTTTACCCCTGCGGCCCTTAATACGTCCTGATCTACCTTCAATCTTCTCGGAAGATTCTAAGCTCGCGCGCCGTCCCCCGTTTGTAGATCCCTCCGAGCGTCGCGGGCGCCCGGAATGAAGTCCGATTCTTCCTCAACTGCAAGCGGAGTTTTAGAGACACCTCTTCTTTTTATCTTGCTTGCGAAAAACTACCTAGGATTTTGAGAAGAGAGATTTCTCCCGGGCCCTCGCATGAGATTTCCAACTCACCTGTAGTTGTTCCTTCTCCCCCTGAAGGCGTATGAATCTGAAGCTCGTCTTTTGAAGAGATAGACTACTAGCCGAGAGCAGCTATAGTACCCCTTCCAGTCCCTTTTACCCCACTTTGCACTCTGGGGTCCCTCTAATAGGGCACGGGAGAAAGTTAGTAGGGGAAGACCCTTCTGCCACTCCTCCCCCTCTCACAGGATGCCCGAAGGGACCCTCTTCGCCTTTCCCAAAATGGAAAGATAGATTATGATGTCCTCCGCTCCCTCTACGGAGGAGCTGATGGTAGTGGTAGTACCTTTTATCTTCCTTTTTGGCTCCCTTCCCCCGCTCCGTAGTTCCTACCCTTATGCTCGCGGATTCGGCTCCTTTTTCTGATGGTCTCTGACTTAGAATCTCTCTGGGAGAGTTTGACGTTGCGTAGTGAAATTCCTTCTTGGAGAGTAGTCCCCTTCTCAGGGGACCTTCAAGTCGATGGAAATCTTCCCCGCTTTTACTCGTCTTAACTTCCCTTCACAGAGTTAATTATAAAGAGCTCGACTAATTCTTTACCCATCGCCTTGCTTTTTACCCCCGCCGTGGCCTGGTGCGCTTCCCGCCCTCGCTCATTCCCCTGGTCCTAATTCTCCTATTGGAGCCGCCTTTCGGCGGCTTCAAGCGGGCGCCACGTCTCTCCCGTTGTCGAGAGAAGACTGGCGCGGTTTTTTTGTAGCGCTCTCCTTGTCGTCCCCCCCCCCTCTGCATAAGACGTTCAGCCCCGTTTCTCTCTGTCCTGGAGTGATGCAAAAGCCGGCGACGCTATTTCTTTCTCTCTTTAAGCTTTTCCCCCTCCTCCTGTGAAGGCCCGAGACGAGCACGGTTCCGAGCCCAACGCTTTTCCCTCCTCCGCGGTACTTGTTGTCCATTTTTCTCCCCATTTCTCATCGGAAAAAGGCCTTTCATTTTTCCTTCCATCCACAGAGCGTCCGAGAAGAGAATAGTGTCTGCTTTCCCCCCGCCTTTTCCCCCTTCCCCCGTTATTTGGTAGAGAGATCATCCTTTACTTTTCCTCCCAGTAGTCTCTGAACCTCAAGAGAGTTCCCGATGCCAGTCCGCTGGCACTAGAACGTCCCAACAATGGAACTGGTGTCCCTTAGGTAGGGGGCTTGTTTTCTGAGAGTATCTACCCAGCGAGGATTTCAAGCTCCTTTTCTCCGCATCCTCTATAGCGAACACGCAGTCCGGCGCGCGAGGATCCCCAGAGAAGCGTCCCTTCCTCTCTTTCTTCCGATGTAGTATATTTGCGCGTTTTCTTTTTTGATTCTCTATCCTGTCCTATCGAGCCATTCACCGAAGCCCCCCTTTTTTAATTCAGTTGCGTCCCCGAGAAAAAGACGGCTCGCTGTCCCCTCTTCAGCTTTTCGCTGACCGAGTGTGTGGACGCTGTCCCCGAAGACCCTTTCCGGCCCTCTTTTACCTGACTCCGCTGTCTCAGACCGTTGAGCTGGGAGGGCTCCCCGCTGCCTGCCGGTAGCTTCGAGGCCGTGGAGATTCCCCGCTTTTTCTCGGTTCTCCTCCCCCTGACCGAGCTCTCCCGGTAGAAGTAGGTGAAATGAGAGATTATCCTCGGTAGTCTTGTATCGTCCTGGAGATGGCCAAGGAGCGGACCGTGGTTGCCCCGTTCCCCCTCCAACCTCCGGGCCCGAAGTTGATCCAGCGGTCACGTGTCAGTCGCGAGAACCTCCTTTTTTCTCTCGTGGTTAGTCGTCGTCTCGAGAAGGCCCGAGGCCGA
>Ga0179591_1351800_pt1 | contig 11291 bp, 12 predicted proteins | sample CZOMad2_1_08_16f_FD_182891 | JGI IMG/M metagenome (GOLD analysis project Ga0179591, IMG submission 182891) | Vadose zone soil fungal communities from Angelo Coast Range Reserve, California, USA - CZOMad2_1_08_16fungal (PacBio error correction) | ecosystem: Environmental > Terrestrial > Soil >... | reverse complement strand
CCCTTTGCCCTCCCCTCTCGATGTGTTTTGGTCTTAACCGAGGACCCTTTGCTGTACTTTATCTGTGCCTTCCCTCCAGTTTTACCGCTCATCCGACAGTGATCACAGTTTTTTTCCAAAATGCCCTTTTTCTTTTGACTCTTTTCTTGGCGGAAAACCACGGATTTTTTGAGAACTTCCATAGGTTTTGCTCCCGCTAGCGAGCTTCGCGCTAGGGCACCTCCCCAAAACATTCGCTCGACAATAGAGACCTTCAAATCCTGTCCTTTGCTTTCTTCCCCTTTGTTCCCTTATTTCCCTCACTTCCACTTTGCTCCTACGGCATTTTACTGCCGGATGTTTTGTGGGATTCTCCTCCTTCCCCCTCAAAGACGGTTCTAGTATGCCCCTCCCACTTATGGCTCGCCTGTTTGGTTACATCATTTCCGACGGGCACTTTGATCCCTCTTAGCATTGCTTGCTTTGGTCTTCCCCCTTTCCGGCTTGTTTTCCCCCTTTTTCCCGGTTTGCACAGTTCCTCTTCACCACCTTTCCCATCCCCCGTTTGGCCCTGTTTGACGATGGAGGTTTTTTTTCCAGATTCTTTTAGTTTTCTCAAAATCTTTCTGGGCCTTTTGGGTCTGGTATGTTTATTCGTTCCATAGCGTGTAGATGTAAATTAGCGCATCCTTGTCTTCATTCTTGGGCCGTCGTCTCCCCTGCTTTCTCCAATGGGTCACTCTGTTTATCCTATATCTTGGTTAGCCCCTTCCTTTGCTTTTCCAGTTTCTTTCCTTTTTTTTTCTTTTTGGGGTACCCTGTACCTTTTGCCCGGCATCCCCCCCTTCTAGAGGTTCGCACGGGAGAGTGGGAACTCTTCCCCTTCCCTTTAGACTCGTTTTTTCCGCTATCTCTGCCCTTCTTCTCCCCTTCTTACTCGGGACTCTCGAACTTGAGGGGATTTCTCTTAGCTTTCACCTGAGCTTTTTTTTTTTGCTTATCTTAAGTTACCTTTTACTCCCTTCGTCCCTTTTCCGTGTACTGTTCTTCCGTCTCCTGAAACTTCTGATGCTCTGGACGTGCTTCCTTCCTCCCTTCGCTCTTCCCCTGTTCAAGATAAGGACACATTCGTCCCGATTTTATGGTTGACGCTTTCCTCCCGGCGGGTACTCTTAACTGTTCTCTGATCTTGGAGATCGCAAATTCGTTGCCCCTCCCACGTCCGATCGGGAAGGCCCCGCGGACTCAGCCCCTCGTTCCTCTGGTTTGTTTTTTGTGTGTTTTTCTTCCCCCTCGCCTTCTTTCCCTTTTTTAAGTGCGACTTTCTCTCTCGCCCTTTGGATTGTTGTATACTCTCCCAAATTCGATCATGTTCCCCCTTGTTGTGTTTCAGGAAATGACTTTTTTTACCCCGGATTATTTCGCTCCCCCCGGTTTCTTTAGTCTCCGGCATTGTGTTCCGGTCCTTCTTATATCGGACCCTCCCACTCCCTTCCAATAAGTGGATTTCGCGTCCGCCCTTTTTTGGATCGTTTTCTTTTTTGAAAGAACGCTATGGGATGGCCTAGCTCCCAGCGATTCCTTTTCCCTACGCTGGTTGGGCACCCAATTTTGGTTCGCGCTGCTAAGTCTGGTTGAATCTTCTTCTGAGCTTTCTTTCGCAATCCCTCCCTTTTTTTTTTGCCTTCTTGGTATAGCAGCCTCGGTTGATTGATAGTTTCCTTTCACGAGTTTTCTTTCCTTCAACCCCATGGATTACGATCATCTGCGCCCCTTTCTTCTTCTTTTTAGTTTTTAAAAATCTTTCCTACTAGGACTTTGTGCCCCAGTCTGTTGCAGGTTTTACCGTCTTTTCACTAGTTATTGTCTTAGTTTTTTTCTAGGAATTGCTAGAATCTACTCTTACAGCTTGTCTTCCTTTTAAGCGGTGACTGTGATATCTCTCCTCTTTCCTTCAGACTTTGTTGTTTTTGAGATTCTCCCGTTACACCGAGTTTCCCCCTCCTTTCCGGTTTATTTTTTTCCTGGTGATTGATATTCCTTTTTTCCCTTCTGAAACATACCAACCACCACTGGATTGTCCGTGAGGCTGTCTCCGAGCAAACCCCCGCTCAAATACTTCAGCCAGTTCCAGCCCCCTTAAAAATCCCCTTAAGATAGAATTTCGCCCCGTTTTTTTTTTTTTTTTTTCTTTTTTTTGTTTGGGGTGTGGTTTTTTTTTTTTTGCTTTCTTTTCGTTTTGTGCTTTTTCTTTTTTTTGTTTGGTTTTTTTTTTTTTGTGTTTTTTTTTTGGTGTGTTTTTTTTTTGTCTTTTTTTTTTTTTTTTTTTTTTTTTTTTTGTTTTTTTTTTTGTTGGGTGGTTTTTTTTAGCAATTTTCTCCATTTTGTTTTTTTGATCCAAACATCTGGCCCCTCACCCGAGAATTTTCCCCAATGTCTCCCCTATCGAGACCAGCTAAGTCCGAGGTTTTTGCCTCCCTCTCGTTCCGTTTTGCCAATAGGACCATCTTTTTTATTTTCCGTTTTAACCCCCCAACGCTGGCATGCTTTCCGAGCGAATTAACCGCCCCAAGGTTTCTTATGTTGACTTCCGCCTCCCCTCCTTCTTATTTGAGTTATACCTCTCCTCCTTCATTTCTTCCCGCTATACATCACTCTCTTTTCTTCCCGTGACCTTTACCTCTACTGAATACAAGAAGCCTTCCTGAGGATCTAGCTTCCCTGGGCGGCAATCGTGCCAACTTTTCCCTTCCGGCGCCCCCCGCGGTGACACCATGGCCTTTTCTTATAGGCGTAGAGAACCCCCCCCCAGTTGGACAGTACAGCCGTTGAAAGCACCTCCCCAAGGGTCTTTTACACCTAATTTTAGGTAAAGCCCACCCCTAGACGCCTCCCTCCCACTCGTTCTTTTGGGGTCCTGTAAGGAGGCGAGAGGTATGCCGCATTTTCCTTAACTTCCGCTCGATCCCGATTCCAGAGTACCTACCTCATTTTTCCACCTTGCTCTTCGGCAGCGGTTCCTTGATGGGACCCCCCTTCACACTGCTTGACTTTCTTCGGCCCCCCCTGCCAGCCCCTCAATGGGTTCATTTCCCCCCGTGAATCATTCTTTTTTTTAGCTCCCCCAGTAGTCTCGACCTCTGGACCCCGGGGAGGTGCGAACTTCCAGCCATAGCCCGCGCTTCGTTGCATGCTCAAGAAACCCTCCATTTTTCCCCCCCTCCCCCTTTTATACCGCCTTCTCTCTTCGTATCGTTCGGACTATACTCTTTCTTGCAGGTCCAACAAAATTGAACATGCGCTTTTCTCCGGAGTCACCTCTCCTCCCTTCCCGAGCTCTTCTTACCGGGAGAGGCACCTTACACAGAAATGCTCATCCCTTCCTTGCCAGTGGCGTCCCCCCCTGACTAGGTCTTATCGCAATCGTCTTCGCGCTTTTGCCAGTTTTTCACTACCGGGCACCCGCCCCCTTCCCCATGACCGTTTCCTCCCCGACCTAGATTGCAACGTCGACGCTCTCCCCCAGTTTAGGAATATGTCCTCCCAATCCCGAAGCCCACACTCCACGGCCCCTTTTGCCAACCCTAAGAACCCCCACCCCTTTCCGCCAATACTTTACCAACACGATCGTTTTTCATTGCGTTTTGGACTGTTTGCCCGATACTGCATGGAAAAGTCCAAGGCTCGTGAACAGTGTAATTCAAGTTGTCCCTCTTTCAACCCCTTTTTTTGTGGCCCGCTCCATTGCTTTCCCTCTTCATTCTGCGGGGAGAGTCTTAATGCGCTTGGTTTCTTGTGTCTCACGCCTTTCCCAACCATCTCCCTTTTCAACTTTTTGAGGAGCATTGTTAGTGCCTCGGCCAGCAGGATTCTGCTTAGGGAATGGATCTTTTTTCCTGTTCGTCTCTTCTTTTTTTGAGCTAGTTTTCCCCCCTGCCCCTCACTCCCGAGTCGACGCCTCGCTCTTTTTGCCCAATTTTCGATGTCCAGGTTCCAATACCTGAGACTGATGAGTTAGTGACTCCCGTTCTTCCATTAAGCGGTCCTTTTTACTCCGTGGCTTCACCTGGCGTCTTTCTTTGGTCCTTTCTCTCAACTCCCCAGCAGTATCTTGGGCGCTTTTTTCCACCTCAGCGCACTTGTCCCCCTGAACTGTATATACCTTCCTCCCTCTTTTTTTAGGATCGTGCCCTCACCTTCCAATTAGATGGTGTTCTTTTTCTTTTTTTACGCCTGCGTCTGGTCCGAGTAGATTGCTTTTTTTTTTTCTCTCTTACAGCTTTCCCGGATCTGCAAATACTTTGGCCATCCTCATTCCGGCGGGACACACCCCTTCGTGACCCTTAGTATGTTTGCATCCGGGGCACCTCCTTTTGATGTTTAGACCGATTTTGCTTCTCTTTTTCCACTCCCCACCCCCCCTCCTCAAAATAGCGAAGATTACATGCCATCTGCAATCTTGACTCCTGGGGAGGTTGGCCCGATTTCATTACGGTATCCCGATGTGCCTTTGGGGAAGTTGCTTGGATGGTTTTATTGTAAGTCCTCTTCCTTAAAGGTTTTAAATTTTCCCCCATCTTATCTTTATCAGTGTCCTTGATTCCCCGCTTACGTTTCCCCCCTTTTTACTCTTTTATACTTTTATTTCCAATTCTCCTGCTGTTTGAACGTTATTCTCTTACGTCTCCCGCACCCCCCCAACTGAAAAGGACGTTTTTTTCCACTCTGCTGGGATTTTGCTTTTTGTGGAGCCAACTTCTTGGGTCTGTTGATTCTTATTCAACATTACACCGCTTTTGCCTTTTTCGAGGGACCTCCCTTGAGCATGCCCTTGTGCGCGGCTTTTTTGGTCGTTAAGACATCAAAATTGCGCCCCCGTCTTTTCTTCCTCCAATCTTTTTATAGATCCCTCTACAATTACTACTTTTTTTATGCTAGTGTGGACCCGCTCCTTGACGGGACGCTTGATGCAGGTTATAGTTCCATATTTTTGAGCTTGATGTGGCTGCTCCTCGTAGATATCCTTTCCCCTCCCTATTTCTTTTGACAAGGCTGGTCCTGTTGTCCTCTCACGTTTTTTGATTTATCTGAGCATGTCATTCCTTGCTTCCCCTCATTGGCTCCTCACTCTCCCTCCTGTTCGTTCCGTAAGGACGTTAACCATCCCAAGTGAATCTTTTCTTTTACCCACCGCTTGAAGATCGACTACTCCTCCGCTCCTTTTCTGTTCCCCTTCCTAACAAACTGCCTCTGAAAGATGGCTTGTTTCCTTTTGATTAATTGTTTTAGTCATATGCCTTTTTTTCTTTCTAGGAATTTCTTTGCCATGCAGGTGTCATCTTTCGTATAACCTTTGAGTGAATCACCCTCTTGTTTCGTTAAATTTTGTCTCTTATTCTTCCCTAGCCTTTTCTTTTCCGTTCTCGATTTGACTCTTCCCTGATTCCGAGGGGTATTTTTATACCAAGTAAAGAAATTGTTGCCTGTTGGACTTCATGGCTTTCCATGCCATGGGATCTTCTCTTCCCCCTCCCTTTTCATTACTACTCTAGTCCTTTGAATTCTGTGTCCTTCTTGGAATTCCCCCCTTTCGATCTTTGTGCTTGAGGACTCCGCCGATCGTTTCCCAGGGTTTTTTTCCCGTACGTTAATCCGACGTTATTCAGCGGCTTAGAAAGAGATCGAATTTTTTTTTTTTCGTTTTTTTTTCAGCCTTTGGTCTCCTGCCGGGCGATCGCTGAACCTGGAGTGTTCCCCCTATTTTGACTCCTCTGATCCCTCACCCAGCTTTCTTCTGTCTGGTTATCGATCGTGATTCCCTCCCCATGTGTTCTCTGATTCAAAGTCGTTTGAGGAAATGAATGACCTGATGTAGTTCCTCCTATACCTTTTAATTATTTTTTTTCTTCACATTACCTAATGGCCTCTTGGGTTGGGTCGTGTTGTTTGTGTCCCTCCGGGTTCTTCAAGTGTTTTGTTCGTCAAGTTCGCGTATCTCCCTCCGTCACGTATCGCCCCCCCTTTGTTTCCTTATTCCTTTTTACGTGCGATTCTTTTTTTTTTCCCGTTGTGTGTTGGTTTTCTTTATCGACTCTGAGGGATCTTAGTACAACCGCCCTGATTGTTTTGACTTCTATCTCCCGTCCCATTCCCAACCTTCAACTCCCTTTTTCCCCTTGAGGTAGACCTATCCCAACCGCTAATTCCGACCTTCATCTTTTCTCCCAGTTCAACCTTAAAAATATTCCGTAGTAAGTTCCATCCCCGTTTTGGCCCCATGGGCGGTGAGGCCTTCTACCCCCCCCCCCTTCTTTCCCTCACTTCCTACATGGAAGATACCCCGTTTTGTGAAGCAGCCTCGGTTTGGTTTTTCGCTAGATCGATACTCCCATAGTGAAACCTACACTGATCCTCCACACTTCCTTGTATCTCTTTACTGTTGGTCATTCGCCCCCCCCCTCTGAGCCTTCCCCAAGAACACGGAGTCTTATTCCGCATCCCTTCCTCTTTTCCTTTCATCGTCTTCTCTCCCGCTCTATGTAGATAATCGCATCCCAACGATGGCCTAATTTTTCACTTTTTTTTTTGCACCATAAGAGAAATACTTGCTTATTCTGGTCACTCCCGATCCTAATGGCGGAGCTTCCAGGCCCCAACTTCCCCTTTTTTTTCGTAGACGGTGACTGGTAAGAACCCCCCTGACGTCATTTTCCCCAAGTAGTCAGGGATACCGCCACGGGATCCTTCCCCCCCCTTACCTCGCTTTTTCATAACACGAGGGCGTCTTTGTTGAGTCGGCCGGCATCTCTCTTCTTCTGATTTCCCTCCCTTCACTTGTGCGCCGTCAACTGATTCAGTCTTCTCCCCCTCGTCACATTTTTTTCTGAGTGTTGAGAGGTCCCTAAGTCATTTTCCCAGGACAAAAGTTCACGGGCACGCAATCAAGCGTTACCCCTTCTGTCTTATTTAGCTAGGTTCTTTTTTTCCGAATTTCCAGCATTCGGTTCCGAACACGATTGACAGGCGAACCGGACCTTCACGTTCAACCCTTCCCCCCCCTTTCACTTTTCCCGTCGTACAGCGGCGCCCTGAAGTTTTTATAATCGCTTTTGAATCCTTCATAGGTTTTTTCTTCCATCCAGGCCCATTTGCTGATCTTTGAGCACCGAGGCCTTCGACTCAGAGTTACCTGATTTCCCTTTTCTACCAAACGAGCGTCTAAGTAAATTCCGCAGTCCTTCCACAACCCCCCCCGCTGCCAGCTTGCCTCCCCTCCGGAGTTTCCGACATCGTTACGCATTTTTCATTTTTGTGTACAGTGCCCTCCCGGGCCACCAGCAAGAAGGCCCTCCCACCCTGCCCTCGAGAATCGATGATCTACCCGACGTTTAGGTAATTTTCCTATTGCAATTCACTCCCCTTTCCCAAAGGTCCCTTTGGGTACTCACTCACCCATCCTTGTTACCCTTGTTCCCCCCCCTCCGCTTTCCCAGCGCCCCTCCCTTTTGCATCACGGGCCAAACCTCCCCCCTATATCAATCCCTCCTTAGATGCTGAATTTGTTATGCCTTTGTTTCTTTTTTCACCGTTTGAGAGCGTAATGTGAGCGATTCCATTATTAAGGATAGGTCTGATCCTCTACTCTCCTTTGTCTTTGTTAGGATGCTGTCCTCACTCCACTCCAATTTACAATTCTGGGTAGTGGCTAGTGGACCCCTCAGGCCAAACTCTCTTTCATACTGTTCTTTTTTTTCCCCCCGGGGAGGTGACATGACCCTCGATTGTTGCTCAGAGTCTTGTCATCGCAAAGACTAATTTGCGCTCGTGCGGGAGCTTGCCCCCAGTCTTTTCCATTTTTACTCAGACCTTTCGATAGGCAGTGGTTTCATTTCAGTCTCAAATTCTACTTTCACCGTTGGTGCGTATCTTTTTTAGTTCCCTCGTTACGCACCAGCGACTCTTCCCTAATGGCCTTTGAAAGCCCACATCCCCCGGAATGGCCGTTGCGCCCCACTATTTTTTTTTTTTCCTCGTTTTTTTTGTTGAGCTTCGCAAAACTCCAAGTCTGGTTATTTTTTCTTTTCCCCGAGGCACTGCTTGGCTGCGGCGGTTTTTCCTGCCCTTTCTCCCCTTCTTCGAATGAATTCAGAACTTGATTCGGCGGAGTGTGGCCAACCTTTATTGTAGTCTTAACCCTTTCATCAGGCTGTCCCATGCGCGCTTTTTGCTTTCGTTCTTGGCGGGGTAAAAACCTAGTCTTTTGAAAACAATTGATACCTCTTTCTGCATCGGAATTTTGGCGTTTTCACTCATTACCTGCTCCCTTATTTTGTAATTCTTCGCTTTCAGCCTCAGTAACCCCCTTCCATTCTGGCGCTCATCTCCGGCTATCTCTTAAATTTTACGGTTCCAAGGCTTGACGTAATGTTAAACTCAGTCTCTCGTGCTTTTTTTTTTCTCCCTTGCTCCATTTTCCTTTTTTTCCGTATGCCGTTCTGCACAGTTTCCTCAACCAATTTGAACCCAGAGATCGTTTTTCCCCCCTTTATGAGACGCTGGGCGTGCGGGCGACCCAATTTTGGTCGTTTCCACTGCTCTTTTTTTTTTTATTTCCGGACAATCTTTACTCTCCTATCTTGGTAGATTGCATCTATTTGGCAGGCATTTTTGTTTCTCTTTTTTTCGTAAGCCTTCCCAGTCAATTTTCGTTTGAATCTCATCTATCTTTTTTTCGCCGATATATCGGCTTTCTTGTCTCTCGCTTTTTCCCTAGCCCGCCTTTTCCCCTTGGATCTGACCTCTCTGTTCTTTTGTGCGCGGGTCTTTTTTTCTCCCCTCTTCTACTTCAAGCCCCACACCGTGTGCTCGCGGAGATCATTCCTGTCAGGTGGAGTTTTTAGATGGCAAATGAGCCTTTTTTCTTTATTTCTTCAGCACTACAGTCCGTTCCCCAGGTTTTCTGTTCCCCGGGAGCATTCCCCTAACACTTTTTGCTTGCCTGTTACTCTTCGCTTTTTTCTGGGTTATCAAAATTTCGTCGACGAGTTTTCCGCTATCTTTATGGACCCGATGATAAAGGCGCACGGCTTCTTTGATCGTGCGGAAACTTCCTTTTACATCCCTTTTTATTTCGCCGTTTACGGCCGGCTTTCGGCCACATCGCGCACGTCACACTGTTTTCGATTCTTTCTTTCTCCCTATTTGGCGGTGCTTCCCTTTTCTTGCTGCTTTCCCACCTTTTTGTTTCTCTATAATCACACGGCCCTTGGTGCCTTGCGCTTTTCTTTCATGACAGATTCTAGCATCTGGAAGCCCAAGAGACTCTTCTGCATGGATATGTGTCTTCCCTCTCCCTGTCTTTCCCCCACTTCCCGGCCATCGCTTTTTCTTGAGTGACTCCAACGAGGGAATCATTGCTCTGGACCAGAGTCCTCGGCATGGGATGGAAGTCTTCACCTCTCCCCTTTTTTTTCTGACTTCGCTCTCATTTCTTTGCCAATCCTGGTGATCGATTGCGACTTTTTTATGCATCTATTTTGCCTACTCCTTTCGCGCACCAGTCCCCTTTTTGGCTTTGTTAAGAATCGTGTATTTCCCTTTTTTTTATTGTTTTCTGAGTGCGGCAAGTCTTTGAATTATATTTTTTCTCCGTCCAGGATGTCCCGTTTCACTAAACTTATAGTTCTTTCTGTTTTTGTGGTCCTCTTTTCCAGTCCTCTGGCAGTAGGTTAAGAGGGTGGCTTTCTTTTTTCTAGCCGGGTTTCATTTTCCCTGTAGTTTAGTTCTCTTTGCCAGGTGTTATAGAAGGCACCTGATCGAGATCCCCTTTTTCCCGCGTGTTCAAACGTTTCTTGATCATCGCTCTTTTCCTCTCCCCTTTTAGAGAGTCCATTCCTTCCCGCGGGATCCTGAGCAGATGTTTTCTCTGTGATGATATCAGCGGCAACTGCCCGCTTAACACCAAATTATCTTTTTACAGTTTAGGCGGTAGATGATCAACCCGCATGCCCTTAATCTTTTTCGGAACCCTCTTTACCCGCCCCATGCCGTCTATTCGATCGACCTAAATCCATGGGAGGACATAAACTTGCCCCTCCCTCCTAGAACCCCCCCCCAATGGAAGATGCCCCTCAGTCCGGTCTATGGTGCGCTAGCGCGTCCAGAGGGAACCTAAAAATAAACTTGGCCTCCAAGCGATCCCCCCCCCTTCTTTTTCGACCAAGCCATCTCTCAATCCACCAAGGGCTCGCTCTCTTGATTTCTGCCCCCCCATGAATTTTCTTTAGTTTCCCTTCTCATCCCGACTAGTGCTAGTCCCCTCGTGCGATGGCCGCCTTTTTGCCAAGATCACATGCGCATCACCATCACTACCCTTCTAGCTTGTTTTTCCTCCTACCCCTCAGCCTTTCATTCGCCTAGGCGCAAACCACTTTATGCGTTCTGTCAACTGGTTATAGACCCCCCGCTCGTCTATCTTTTTTTGCAAAGCCCTCCTAACGTTTGCCCCCCGCCAGGTTTACCCCCAGTACTGACAACCCCCGTTCCTTGAAACCCTCGGTGGGATTTTCCGTCCCCCTTCATCCTCGCGGCGCGATTAAGACTTTTCTGAATTTATACTCCATTACTGTTTTGTTTCCAGTAGAGTGACGAGACGTGTGAGCGGGAACTCCCCAATGCTCCCTGAAATGTTCTTCAACCCCCTTTGAAACCCAGACGTACTGGCAATACACTTTCATTCGGTCTCTTTTCTCTTTTCAGTCGGTGCCCTTTTTCGACTGCGGGGGTGCTGAAAAAAGCCCCCCCAGCGAGACCATTTGATTCTAGAGACCCTGCCTTCCTTTCTAGCCCGCGGCGCGTTTTTTTTTCTTTTAGATTTCCTTCCTAGGGAACGCTTTCTTTTTGCAGGCTCACTCACTGCACCGCGCCCTGACAATCCGAGAGACCCCTCCTCTCATCTGCCGATTCCTGAGTTTCCCGGTCGCCCCCCATCGGAAGACAGCCGAGAATGTCTAGGTCCTGGGGCATCCCCCTCTATTTGAGTTCTCGTACTAGTGTCTTTTTTGAATGTCGTTCTCCAGCTGCCCTTAAAGGTCCCCCCTCAAAATTTGCTTCTCTCTGCCACGCTCCCCTTGTCCCCTTTTAAGATTTTCGGGACTTCTTCGCCCATTTCGCCTTTCCAAGCATGACCCTTTTGGTGCCCAACTCCCCTCCTTTTCCCTCCTTCCCCGTGGACCCCCACCTTTTTTTTTTTTTTAAGTTGCGGGAGTCTTTGCCCAGAACGGCATCGACCTCAGTTCAATGCCCCCCCCTTT
>Ga0179591_1333472_pt1 | contig 11292 bp, 10 predicted proteins | sample CZOMad2_1_08_16f_FD_182891 | JGI IMG/M metagenome (GOLD analysis project Ga0179591, IMG submission 182891) | Vadose zone soil fungal communities from Angelo Coast Range Reserve, California, USA - CZOMad2_1_08_16fungal (PacBio error correction) | ecosystem: Environmental > Terrestrial > Soil >... | reverse complement strand
CGCATATTACTGCGGTTTCGCTGACCACCCCCTTGTTCCCTCCCCGACCTTGAACACTACCTTTTGTTTGTTTCCCCCCCCCGTTAATATGCCCTCATCCTTTTCTCCCTCATGCCAATAAAGACGTGGATGACTTAGTGCCAGTTTGTGTGCAAGACCAAGTCGATTCACCCTGGGTATAGTCCGAGGTTTCAAGCCTGACTCTCCTTCGTCTCCCCCCAGTTTCTGAGACATATACCCCTTTCCACAAGGCTTTTTCCTTGTCCCTTAAATTTCCTGACGGGAAACTGTGCGCGCCCTGGAGTTTTTTCAGACGGACCAGGAATTTTTTTCGTGACGAGAATCCACGATGCCTGTCGAAGTTCCTTTATTTTCCTCTTCAATCTCGTACGGATAGTGACTGATTGCCTTCTTTTGTCGTCAAACCCCACCAAGGAATCATATCCCCCCCCTGTTATATAGTCCCATTTTTCGACTAAATAGTTTCTCTTTAAGACCCCAGTCTTCTTCCGTTCGCTCCCCCATAATTCATTCCGCCCAACAAGCGATGGATTCTTTGGTTGTGAATTTGAGTACTCAACCCCCCTCTCGTTATCAGGCGCTAATTTTGTTCGATTTACGAAAGTTTGGACCCCCCCCTCCATTTGGCTCTTTTCTCGGTTGCTTGATGTATTCTTGACACCCATGTTTTCCTCCCCTTTCCCACCTTCTGTCTGGCCACCTCGAGTCGATGGTAACATCGTTCTATAACCACTTTCCTTATATTCCTCTTTCTTGATCCCCTCCCTAACCCCCCCCGAACGTTACTGTTTCCTTCCTTGTCCTTTCTTTCCCTGATTGATCAGATAAGCAAAACCTTGAGTTCTTGGAATGTCTTTGGACCTCTCTCTCATTGTCCTTCCCCCAAAGACCAACCCGCCTAGGTTTTCAGTAACAAGTCCCCCCGCGTCCCGACCATTGTCTCTGGTCTATTTGAGGCTGCAACTGCCCCTTTAGTTTCCCTACTTTGTCTTCCCTAGTGGGCTTGTAGATGCTCCCCTTTTTCCCTCCAAACCTCAAGTAATGTTAGCCCCCACCCGCACCCCCCCCAAATGGTTTCTGCTCCGGGGTATTTGTTCACAACTTCTTCTTCCCTAGTCCTGTGAACCCTTTTTCACCCGCCGCCCCAACCCTTCAGTTCCATTTACGGGATCCTAAGAGACCCCATGATCCAGAACCTTTTCCTTCTTATATCATGAGGTGATTTTGAGTGTCCTTCCCCCTTACAATTTTTCTTCCTTCCGCATGAAGAGAACTTCTTCCCCTATATTACTTTGCGATCCACTCTTCGACATTCCCCCAACCTTGCACCCCCCCCCACCTTTAACCCATAACCAAATTTGTGTCTTTGGGCAACCCCGTACCTCCCTCATCGTAGTCAAGAAGATAATTCGCTGGAGCTATAGCCCCTTTAGCGTAAAAAATTCGGGACCTTTGAAATGTAACCGCTAAACTCACCTGACAGCCGACGACTTCTTTCTTCCAACGTCCGGGAGTGGGTGACTTCCAGGCCCGCAAGCCCTCCGTTCACCCTTCCCTGAGCCTGCCTAAATTTTTCGGTTCGGTTACCAGCGTGGCAAACTTTTTTTTTTTCTTCACTGCTCAATTTCTTTCAGAAGGAAGTATCAAGAAGTTTTTCCCCGTTTAGCCTTTTCGTTGCCAAAACCCATTACCGCTAAGTATTTTACTCATTGTTCTTTCTCCTACGTAAAACGTCCGCTTAACTTTCTTCCCGGTGAATTTACGAGAACGTTTGTGTTCCCAATTCAAGGATTAGATGTCCAAGATTTTTGTCGCAGACCGCTTCTTTTTTTAATTCCAAGTCAGGGGAGCGGAGGCGTTAAGTTTTTGTTTACTAATTTCTCCTTCCCAATGGCACTACTTATGATGCACCACTGGCGGTTCCATGCTCCGTTAACACTTTTCTTCAAAGTACCCCCTTGACCGCACTGAACAATTTAGAGGGTCTGGTCCCCTTATCTACTCCCTTGGTTCTCGTTTAAAGCTTGAGTGTAGAAGTAATTTTTTGAATTGAGCCCCCCCCCCTTAAGCGTTAGGCCGTCTCCACTGGCGATATAATGTTTCATGTCATTTTCCTCCCCTTTCCCAGTGTTTCTTCCAGCACCATGTACCCGAGGAATTCCTGGCGCAAACTTCTAATTTTTTTTCAATCCGTTATAGTTTAGCTTGACTCTTGATGTTCCTTGGAGTGTACGGTTTTTCAGTTTCCTCCTTCTCATCACCAACTGCGTGTAAGCCGCCCTTTCTTTACGATTTTTTTCCTTTTGCATTTTTTCGGATCCCGCTGCCGCTTCGTTTGCCCGTCCAACCCCCTTTTCCCCGCAAAACGTTCCGACATAATTTTCCCCCCTGACAATTTTGAATCCGCCCGTGCTGTGGACTTAAGATGCTTAGACCCGAACCCTCTTCTTGCAATGTGACAGGTGACGTGTAGGCTGATTACATGGTCCCCATGCCCCTATGGCCCAGAGTTAAAAAAAGTAGCCTGACGGGACCCCCTCTTGCCCAGCCATCATGAAAATTAAAAAACGCAGTTTTCTCGCCGACTCCTGTCCCCAAAAACCCCTTAGAAGTAGGTCTTCAAATTAAGTCCATCGCCGGTTTCTCTCGTGGACTAAGATCACACTCGTTCTCTTCCCGCGCGCAAAACAGCTGAGAGCTCCCACCACCAGAATCTTCTGCGGCCCGTCAAACCTCTGCTCCCCCGGGGCGTGATGAAGCTTACCATCTTTTCTCCTACACGACGAGGGACCAGTCTGCTGAGTCAGGATTTCTGAAAGCACTCATCCCCACTGAACCAATCCCCCCCGCACTTGCGTTTACCGCGAACGCTCCCCAGAGAACCGCTACAGAGCCCCCCCCGGTGGTCCTCAAGGAACGCTGAGCTGAAAAACCCCCTACCCCCCACCCCTCCCCACGCCCCCCTCCCCCCCCCCACTCCTCCACCGCCCCCCCCCCCCCCCCCCCCCCACCCCCCCCCGCCACAACCCCCCCCCCCCCCCCCCCCCCCCACACCACCCAAGCGACAGCAACGCCCCTCTCCCCCCCCCCGCCCACCGTCCGCACCCACCCCTCCCACATACCCCAATTGACCACCCACCCCCCACACCACCCCCCCCCCTCCCTCCCCGCCCCCTTCACCAATCGTAGCATCCTCAAGGAACAAGTCCCCTTCCCTGAGATGCTATTTTTCAAGGAGTAATCAGGCGATGCAGAAACCAGCCTCCAGCATGAACCCTTGCACTTCACAGGTGTGATTTGTTTACGACATGCTTCTTTAGGGTTCCCCCTGTTTCCCGTCCCAGAAGTGAAAGAAGAGCCTTCTCGTTCCCCGGTTTGATTCCCTTTCTATAGTAGTTTTTGATAGGTAGTTCTAATGATTTTTTTCCCCTCTAATTCGTGTTATTGAAGATTACAGTGTACCAGAACGCCCGTAGGATCGTTCCTTGAACGATCCTCTCGTCCCTACTCCCCCCAATCTATGTTGTATCCAGGTACATTTAAAACTCCCCCTCCCCCTCGTTCCAAGGAAAGCTTGCCGCTACCTTTCAATTGCAGTGACAACTTTTTCTTCCTCCCAGAAAGTTCCAAAGCCTCGCCATTGTGAAAAGTGAAACGTAGAAGTCCTTATTAGTCAGCTTCCCCCCTTCCCTTCGGTGCCCCTTTCCAATTCAGTTAAGGTAAGTGCCGCTGATCCTGCCCTTGCCTTTATGAAACTTAGTGCCGCCCCCTGTCACGTTTTTCGAAGACTTAGCTCCAGCAGCCACCCTCCTCTTTATGTTCATTGAAATACAAAGGAGAGCAGTCACCGCTTTCGTTCCAATTAACTTTCTTCTTTCTTTTGTACGATCCATGCGTGGAGATTATTTGCTCACCCTCTGGGAGTTATGTTGTTGAAGTCCCTGACCTTTTTTTTTTCTAAGGTATTGTTACCAAGAGTAAGAAATGCTTAAAGTCGTCAGTTCCATCCTTTCCTCTTCTTATCTTTCCTTCCTAATAAGTGTTTTTTTGAGTTATTACAGGCCTACCCCGTTTTTTCGCTTCAGGTCTCTTTTCTTCATCGTCGCTCACGGAGGTACAAAAGGAATGACGGTCCATCCCGGGTACTAACGGTCTCCCGGATTTAAGATTCCCCCCGCCACTTCATGAGCTACCCCCTCAGAAGAAGGTTCTTACCTCTTTTCCCCCCGGCGAGGGGACGTAACACAATGACTTCGTCCATCCGTTGGCGCAGTCGCGTTTAGAAAAAAGTCATTCAAACTTGCTCTTCACCTCCCCCTCCTCGGAATGTCTACCCTGCTCAAACGTACCTTCAAAGAGGACGCTATTTCACGGTCCAAGATTTGTTTTTCCTGCATTGAATAACTTTCCCTGAGCCCGTCGACGATTTCCTCGAATTATCCCTGGGGGCGCGCCCGAATTTTCTCTTTAATGGGGAGCGTCTCCCAAGCGTGTTTGCCACGCCTTGTGAATGCTGGTTTTACCGATTCCTTTCCTCCCCCCCCCCCTCTCCCCCCCCGTTGGCTGCGGGTCTGATTTTATATTTCTTTCCCCCCTGGCTCGAGGTTTCGGAAATAAGAGTTCCAACAGTATATTTCCCGACTGGTTTTTCAACCCGTCCCCTTACAGTATCGAACACTCATAGGAAACCACGCCGATCGGCCTTTCCTCACCTGCACACTACAGGCTCCGATTGAGTCATTTTGCCCTCTGATCTCTTGAACCCAATAAATATCCCTTCTAACCCCCTCTATCTGACAGCACGTTGGCCTGTTGCCTGCCGAGGAATGATTAAACTTTTTTTTTACCACCAGCCCCCTCTAACTAAGACTTCCAAGTGGTTACCCCCCTTACTCTTCCTAGATTTAGTTTGGGAGCCCCCCTTCCCAGCTGCCGGCAACCCACAACTTCGTCTATAACTTGACCCTTTCCTAACCCCCATTTTTATGGAATGCCTCCCCTTTTTTTACCCAGCGAGAGATTTGTGATCTGAGTCCTTCCCTTCCCCCCGTCCACTGGGACCGCACACTGCCCCCACCTTCCGGTACGCTTTCCAAGGGCTTTCAGGACTCACGCCGCGCAAACAACGAGGCTTTAAGGGTACCCTTACCCTGTTTGAATTTCGACAGGAGAAGGTTTTGTGGCCCAAGGCGTACTTGCGCTTTTCAGTTGCCCCTCAGATTCCTTCGGACGGACCCCCCCCGGGGTCTGATTGCTACTTGTTCAGCGGTCGTCTAATTTCCCCCCCTTCCCTAAACTTTTAAACCGTCACCAATGACTTCCTATTCTTTCCTCCGGTATTTAGAATGGCAAACATCGCCGTCAGGATCCATCAGGCCCCCCTTCAGTCCCGGTATTTCTTCCACCCCCCCTTTTTCTTTTTTTAGAACCCAATTTTCAACCTTTTTCCTGGCAGCACGACAGTCGCCTGATACCTGCCAACCTTCTTCCGGTGAAGCATCCAGAGGAGAGACGTTTTATTGGCTCCCTTCTTTGCCCGAACCCTGTGTACAATTCCCCCCCATGTTTCCCCCCCCATCCCCCATTTCCTGTACTCGCCGAACCGGATTTTCCCAGAGCCATTTGATCCCTTTTAACGGGCTTCTCTAAGCATGCTGCAGTGCCAGACCCCTGACCTTCTTTCCCCCCAAAAAAGCTTTCTCGACGGTCGACACTGCTGACTTTTTTTTTTTTTTTTTTTTTTTTTTTTTTTTTTTTTTTTTTTTTTTTTTTTTTTTTTTTTTGTTTTTTTTTTTTTTTTTTTTTTTTTTTTTTTTTTTTTTTTTTTTTGCACAATTCTGAAACCTGTTCTCCCTCAGATGAATTTACCCCAGGCTCAATCTCCCACTCTAAACGGCCCGTCTCTCATTTGGTTCAGTGTTCGGCGATTTTCTTGACACGTTTTTTTCTACCTTACATGGTTCTTCCCCCCTCGTTCCTCATAATATGGAGCGTCCAGTATCGACCTCCCCCCCGTCCGTAACCCACGACTTGAAGCCCCTGGACTTTTACTTACCCCTCTGGAGAACCCTCTTTCCCCCTTGTCACCTAAATTGTCCCGGGGACCAAACAAGTTCGGTAAGAACCTTCGTCCTCCCCTTTGACACGATAAGGTTTCCCCAAAACGAAACCAGATTCCCGGCCTGTCGGCGTTTTGTACACTTCTTTGACCCTGTGTAATCCCGTATTCCAGTTGAGTAAAGAACTTTATGGTTGCAATTTTTCACACTACGGGTCCCCCCCCCCCCCAAACCCTTGCAGAGTGAGCACTACGGTTGACATTGCTGCTGGCCCTTCCCTTCCCCTCCCGTGCCTTTTAAGCCCGGCAGTAGTCTTCCGACTGTGACCGGCGTTTTTTTGGTTTGGGCCGGACTTTCCCCCGTTCTTCCCTGGTAAATTGGTCGATCTCCCGCACCAAATATCTTATGCCTATCCCTGGCTTCCTTAGTTGTGCACAACCATCCCCCCACCTTCGGGTTGTATTGATTTTTGAAATTGTTATTCCAGCCTTTTTCTTACGCTGTATTTCCTTCTTTCGAGGCCAATACGATGTGTTAATGTGCTACCGTCACACCTCCCCTTCATGCTAATCCTCCCTTTCTTTTCCCTTATTCACTTGGCGTTAGGCGATTCCGTCACGGCCCCATTGGACTATTCCGTAAGCCAACCCCGTCTGGTCCCCGTACCCAAAGCTTTGAATTTGCTGCCCAAATGCCTCCTTTCGGTCTTTTTGTTTTACCGTGATAACTTCTACGGGACCCTTAACGAATTGGATCAGAAAAAACTGCTTCCCTTTCATCCGGTCAATTAGCGAAAGTTCTCATTGGGCGTTTCGGTTTCCTTTTTAGACGTCCGGCGTACCCTTAGGGGTGGATCATATCGATCTGTAAATCAATTTTCACCGGTGACTTATCATGATCTGATACTCAAACCCCCTAGCGATCACAGGACTGTAGATGGTTTCTTTAGACCTCAAGAAATCCTTCGTCGAGGGGGTTACCTTCTTTCTCCTTTTTTTTTTTTTTTTCAAGTCAAGTAAGACATGTGGACTTTTTTGAACTTTGTGGTTTTCCTTACTTCCCGTTTTTCTCCTTCCCCCCGCCAATAGCCCATGGTGTCGCCGTTTTCGTAAACTCGTTTTTGCCCCCTTCCCTTACCCAACCAGCTCTGTTGGCTATAATTTCAAATCCAACCCTTATCCCCTCTCTTTGAGGAACTTTTCTCTCCTGAATTACTGAAGGTTGCTTGATTGGCTTACTATATCCACTAGTCCCCCCACTTCCTCTCTTCCCCATTATGGATACCTCTTGGTTGAGTTTTTCTGATCCCACCACCCATCAATCTGTACGCTTCCCTGAGTCGACCATGTCCTATCGACAGCAGATTTATTCCTTTTCCCGTCCCCAAATTCCTTTTCCTGGCTTGAAAGAAACGCGTTCGCAATTCACCCAGAAGGAATGTCCGTAAATTCTTTTGTCTCTTTAGTTTGCTACGGACTGGACGGAGTCGAACCCTCTTTCCTTTGATTACGCCCCCGTACATATCGGCCACCTCCGACATTTGTGACAAAAAGGCCCCCGTCCCCAGGTCCCGGAGTACGGGCAATTTCTAGCCCTTCTGATCCTTCTCCCCTTGGAGACCCTTCCCCCCCAATTTTCTTTTTCAAGGTGGACGGCCTGACACCATGTTGTCAGCCAACCGCGACCAGATTTTCCCCCCCTTTCTCAATCCGTTGGTTTCTGACGAATATAGATGGTGTTGTGTCGCTACACACCTGCATTTCGTTCCCCCCTTTTAACCCCCCACCGGTTGCGGTTAACAAGTTAAGATGCCCGAAGTTCCCTCGCATTGCCCGCTACGAGCCACCTTGTAGTGAGAAGTTCGACGTGGTTTTTTTACGTAACTTACTTCCTTTCGTTTCCCATAAGGTTCTTAGTCAGTTTTTTGCGTCTCCTATTCGGGTGACCCGGACCCTTTTTCTCCACACAATATTGGGTACCTTCTTAAAGTAAGGGACACGGTGACTCTTCTTCTTTCGTTCAGCAGACCTTTAATTGGATTTCCCGATAAATCATGCTGTGATAGTAGTTTACTTCGTCAGGTTGTTCTTCGGCTTTCCTGAGAGCCACAATTCAAAAGAATACAATATCTAATGTTCTATCTTCCCATGGATTTTGACTCATCTTTCCCCCGGCTCAGCTTCCGTAGGTCTTAATTCCCAGATCCCCCCCATTATTCCTTTTCGAGTTTCTGAGTGTTTGAAGTGTTTGACCTCTCTTTCTATCAACACCAAAAAGAGCTTTTCTCCGTGCGCATATTGTATTGAGACACGCCAGTTCTTTTCCGAGTTGTGTTCTTTCTTTCCGAATCCGTTCCTCAGCAAACAAAAAATGTTGCGAAAATTTCCACAGTTGGTCCCTTTGAACCTTTCCCGCGTCCCCCCCGATGGTAACCCCATTTTTCCCCCCCCAATTCCGCTTTCGCCAACCCCCGACCTTTTCTATTCGTCGAAGTCAACCGTTGCGTTATGGATGGGTTTTGTGGGATTGCGCTCTCTCTTAATACCAATCCCCATCAGGTTTAAGCGTCTAAAGTGAACCTGCCGTCCTAATTTCTTTCATCGCTAGGTTGACGGAGGTATCACCTGACCACTTCCGTTCATCCTATTTCCCCTTCGTGGGATTCCTTCTGCTGAGCCTTCAGCAACTCAGCCCAGTCGAGCAACCCTTTTTTCCCCCCCTACCCCCTTTCGGTGCGGCTGCCAATACGGGGGGCGTAGGTTTCCCCCCTTCCTTACCTGTAAGCTTTTCCTCCTAGCACGCAATGAACGACCATATATCTGATTTGCGTGTGACTGCACCCTACAACTGGTGCATCGCATGACCCGACAAAACACCTTGATACCCTCTTCTTATCCCATAGAATATCCATATCAAATACATTTCACCACCCTTCACAAACCCCACCCCCCACTACTCCATTTCCTGTTACCTAGAGCTAACCCATTTAATAGGGGCGAGATCCCCCCTTGCTCTGACCAGTCCTTCCCGTTCACTGTCCGATCCCAACGCCGGACCTGCCTGACAGTAGTAAATTGCAGTGATTTGTCCGGTCCCTGGCAGTTCAATGTTCCCGTTTTGTCTACGACCCGCACTGCGCTAGTGTGGGGGAGTTCTGGATTGTGTCCACATTTTTTTAGTCCCCGTCTTCCGACTCATGGTAGTGCGATAATACGATACCCGAGGGAGTAAAGCCGTGTTTTTTCACACCCACCCCCCCCGTCCCCGACGCCCTTCTTTTACTTTGTCTCGGTTCCACCCACATGATGCCCCCCTTTGCCTTCATCCTTTGTGGTCCCCGTCCCTTTCGCGTTCTAGTCCCGGCCCCTGTTCCCACCTGGTTGAGGCCAGATTTAAAGCCGGTTTTCTTGTTTTCTGTGTTATTTTTTCGGACACTCCCATTCTTGAGCCTATTGCTTTTTTTGTCCCTCCAGCCTTCTAACCTTGTATTTCAAAGTACACTTATTGCCGCCTGAACCAAACTTTCGAGTTTGATGCCCTGATCTTTCCTTTTCGCTTTTATTTTCTGTTCCTCCGTAATTTTCGTCATTGCTCACATTTTCATCGTGACGGATGCCATTTAGCGTCTAGCCTGTGTTGGACACTTTTTTTTGTAAGTCGAGCTCCCCCCTCCTTCTTTCTTAGCTTAGTGTCATGTTACAAGCTCAGTTTCTATCCTTGACAGACTGGTATTGTCCTGCTGTAAGGTAGTGAATCCTGGGATGCCAAGCGGCAGAGTTTAGTCGCTTTTAAGATGGTTTTGCTTTGCATTAGCGGCTATTTGCAGACTGTCGTGCCTTCCCGTAAAAAATTTACCTGTTCCCCATCCCGTTTTTTCAGGACATTTCCATTTGGCATTGTCCATCCGTGAAAGTCTGTTATCTGAGTCCTTGCGACCAGCCCCTCTCTCACTTCCGGCACCGTGTGGACCTTGCCGTAGATCCGTGGTCCCCCTTTTTATAACCTTTTTTTCCAACTCCTCCCCCTCCGTCCCCGTTGCGTTGCCTGAAATCTTCTTTTTAACGTCACCGTTCCTCTCACAAAAGTCTCCCCGTTTTTTCGCCTTCCCCAGGTACGGTTGCCAACCCCTCCGCATTTGTGCCTTTTCGTTTCCACGGTGCCCGTCGCGTTTTGTAGTTCTTTCTCCCCCCTTTACTCTTATTTTTCCTTTGGATTGCGCTTTCCCATCATTCGAGCGCGTCTTGTCACACAACTTAGCCTCGATGTGGCACGCAGTCGCTTCCACTTCGTTTTTCCTTGGGCGAGCTGAGGCTGCCGTGGCTCCAGTGCACCCACTCGTAGGAGAAAGTTTTCCCCTTTCAACGTCTCGATTGGACGGAGGGGGTATTTTTTTTCGAACGAATATAAAACAATTGCCCCCATGCCCGGTGGACGTCGGTTTTGGCCTGTATATTTTATTGGGCTATTCTGACAGATGCGCGTGTCACATTTTAGTATTGTTGCAGGGATTCAACGTCGCCTTTCTTTTTGCCCGAGGGCGTAGTTTTCTAATGCTTGTTGACCGCGTTCTCGTCCGCTGTTGCCCTTACTTTTCTGTTCCCGAGCTTAATTGCCAGAGAACATCTCTTCCTCCATCCCATCGTTGTTTGGTATTATTGCGTTCCTTTGTCAGAGGGAAAAAAATTCACGGGGTCCCCAGGTCTGGACCGAGACGCCCAGTTACTGCATTCTACCCCATTTTTCCTTTTCTGCTTGAAAGCACTACAAGTAACTGCGGAAATCGTTTTAAACTCAAAGTACCGTCCGGATCCATCTGCGGTGGAAAGTCCATTCACTCCCCTTCCTTTTTCGCGTACCCAGGTGCGCCGAATTTCGGGGTACATGCATTAAGTTTTTGTTGCCGACTAAGTTGAATCGTTTTTTTTCGCAGTGCGATCCCGAGTGCACCTCGCAGCGTTTGAGGGAGGAATGGAAACCCAAATTCCCACCCTTGCCCAAAACAACAAACACCACAAAACCCAACAATCCAAAACCCCCCCCACAACACCCGTCCGTTACCGTTAGGAAGTTCACCAGTCTTGTATTTGTGGTCTCGCATTCGTGTAGGGTATGTCACATCAAAATTGATCTTTTTTTGGCCGTTTGTGGTGCGTGAAGGTCCTTTGTCTTTCCTCTGCCATCCCGTCTGAACCTTTCCCTAGAAATTTCTAGG
>Ga0179591_1321454_pt1 | contig 11293 bp, 7 predicted proteins | sample CZOMad2_1_08_16f_FD_182891 | JGI IMG/M metagenome (GOLD analysis project Ga0179591, IMG submission 182891) | Vadose zone soil fungal communities from Angelo Coast Range Reserve, California, USA - CZOMad2_1_08_16fungal (PacBio error correction) | ecosystem: Environmental > Terrestrial > Soil >... | reverse complement strand
TGTATTGTCTTATTTTCCATTTCGTCAGCCGGACTTTTTCCATCCCCTACCTCCATTCCCCCCCCCTCTGTGGCCTAGGTCGCTCTCCGTGTGACAGGCCTCCTCGACACGTGTGTGTTTTGGCGGTACCCGGTGATGGCGCATCCTCCCGCGCACTCCATCCGTACCGTTGTCCACTCTCGCGCATGTGTCCTGCTTTGCCTGCCCCCCCCCCCCATCTTCCAGCAAAGCGATGCGGGCGTTCCTATGGGCCTGGATGTCGGGTTCAGAGGCGTGCCCCGTGCGTCTCCAGAGGACCAATAAAGTCGCGTCGGCTCTTACCGAATACATCTGTTCCGGACCAGTTTTCTTGGAATTGGTCAATGTCGCTTATCAAGTGCGAAGCCGGCCGTTCTCTCTTTTTTTTTGCTGAGTGGCCCCCAGTGTTGAGACCGCCAAGTCGCGAGGATGAATGCCGTTAGACGCTTTGCTCTCGAGGAAGTGTGGTCTTTCTGGATGTGAATGCTTGTCTGGTTCCCGGACTGCTTTTCTCTCCCCCGCATCACGACAGCCTCCCCAGGGCCGGCTTACAGCAGAGCACTGTCTTGCGCCCCTGCAGACACTACCCCGTGTCCCCCACTCGGCAAACCTCGCCATGAGTAACAGTCCGGTTTAATATGGCATTTGACCCCCACCGTTTTTCTCTCTTTCTGCTCCTACCAACCGACTGGAAGCGCTCATTTTTCCCCGTGGGCATGCGGTTGAAATTCTAGCCAAGGTTTGTAAAGCAACTGTATAGATCCCTACCGTCCTGTTCGTACTCCCTCCTCACTCGGTGACAATTTTTTGCTTCTTGTGCTTGACCGATATCTGGCAGTACTGTACAGACCCTTCATATGAAATACTTTACTTTTTTCCATGACGAACCCGACCAGGAAGACGGGGAGCTCCCGGGACCTGTCGCGGGGACCCTTTCGTATACTTCCGAAAAGAATTTACCCATAGTTTAACGTTGATCCAGTACGTTTTTCTTTGCCTTCAATCTTAAGCGCCTGCTTTGATGGAGTAGGATTGGAAGTGTCGCCTTTCGTGAGTTGACTTCTTGTTTAGAGTACCGGATCTTTTTCTCTTGTTGTTAGGCCCGTCTTGCCACTACCGGGTACAAAGATGCGAAGCCACTCTCAGTCCTTACCGTTTGAACGAGGAACGCGGGTTTAAATTGCATGTTCCTGGTTATCGACCCAGAGGCATTTTCAAGCTGGGTTCGAAGTTTTCCCTCCTCCCTTCCGACGGCTACGTTCCGTCCATGTTTGATCCCTGTATCCCTCAAGGCACTCTGCCCCTCCGCTGTCGGAGTTGTTGTTTGTGAGTTTTTTCTCTAGTTGCTCGCAGCTACATCGGCCACCAGCGTCGCAATTTTCGAGGGTCATTGAGGTCCTTCCTTGACTCCAACACTTTTATTCGCTCGGAGCCCATACGACAGGTTCCATTTTCTTGCGATTTACTGCTGCTGTGTACGGCCAGCCTTCTCTCCCAGACATTCTCCCTTGTACATTTTATTCCCCCCCCCCCCCAGCCACGTTTTTTTAGTTGTGCATATGTATTATCCAGATGTAGTCTTGTGCCGTCCTTTCAGGGTCCCTCCATTTAGCGTCAACCAACGTTGACTCCACCACATCTGACGTGTTCGGTTCCAGGTTGTTCCAATGTTGATGAGAAAGCCCGCCATTGCGACGATCTTTGTCACCGCTCTCGCGGCTGACCACTACAATTGTGCTTGTAACCCGGAGGCTTTCCGGATTACGATACCACCCCGGCAATTTTTTTCCAGGTCCTGAGTCTCTTTTTTTTCCCCTCCTGAAATCTGTACTGCTTACATCGCCTCCAACGATGGCTCTTCGATAGTATTCAAGATCCCTTCCTAGAGAAGATGCATCGGTGTGTTTTTTTTTTTTTTTGACACGAGGAATTGACCTTCTTCCCTCCTTGTTCCTCTGCCAGTCGGGGTGAGTCTGGAAAGTTAACGGCCGGACCCTTTCTCCTTAGTTGAGATGCGCTGAGAGTGGTTGCTTCTTCACTGATGCCTGCCAAGACCACACGCAGCGTCATTGAAGTCTCTTATTCAAAGAAAGGTCTAACTGGTAGTAGGAGCACTGATCCTTTTAGTGAAAGATGACGCGCTCGGATCAGAAGGTATGGGCAGATTGTTTCCTCCTTTTTTTTTAATTTTGAGGTTTCCATGTTTCCACCCTTCATTTTGGAGTGAGTTGTTCTACGATCGTCGGCACGCGGTTCCACGCTCGGAAGTGGCTTGGTGCACCCATTCGCTTGTAGAGTTTTGGCGGCGACACCAACTCCTCCTCCCCCTCCCATATGAACGTTCCGGCACTGCCAGCTTGCTTTCCACGCTCGAGTGAATGCCGCCAGTTCGCCCCCAGAAGCCTTTCTTTTGGCTTGGACGCGTGTCTTTGCATCGTGGAGTTAAGGGTAGCCTTCGCATTTTCCCAACCATGGTGGCACGGCAATACTTTATGTGTACGCATTCTTCCGTTATTTAGAAGTTTAATCGTATCCCTGTTCTTTCTTTTCCTATTCCGTGTCCGTAGATTGGGTTCTCCTTTGGTCCTACGCTAATCGTTAAGACTTTCTCCCCCGCAAGTGTAGTTCACCTACTGTCGAAACGCTTCGCTTGAAGGATACATTTTAGTGAGGCGCCTTGACATTTAGTTAGAGGGAACGTTCCTTCTAACTTTGAATTTTGGTTGATTCCTCCATTGCTGCCGCCCTACCTCTTACCAATCGGCTCCCCAGCCCCCCCCCCGCTACCCACAAAGTACGTTAACATTCTTCCACCCGCTGATTTGTGTGTCTCGAGACTTTATTAACCCCTCAACCACACGCCCAGTGCGTTTCTGGTTTCTTCCTTCCCTTGTCGGTGTTTGTCTCGTGGTAATGCATACGTTTCTGGGCGCGGCCACCTTTGTTATGGTACTTGACCCCGGCGCTCGTTGTACTGTCCCACGCCGTCAACGGCTGTTCCCGGTGTCAGTACCCCCGTTGCTAACAAGATCCAGCCGTGCCAGGAGAGTTGTTCTTAGGTTGGCCGGTGGGTCTCGCGAATCTGCTCACCTCCAGGAGGGCGGTACGATCACCCCACCTTAATTCCCTTGTGGTACCCGGTCCCCCCTTCCAGACCCTTTGTTGACCTTTTGCTTCCTGGGTTGATCTTTGATAGGATGTCCCGTTCACCCTCCCGTCGGTTATCTGTATTTTTTTATGTGCTCAGGCCTCGATGTTGTCAGCGTACTGGTGGCCCCTTTACGCTCGCCTTAGTGAGGGCTATTTTGTTTGCTGTAGTCTCTGTCGGCAGGATGATATAAGCCACAAATGATGTCCCTTCTTTCCCCCTCTTGTCCTTGGCATTTGGTGGATTGCCACCCAACCACTTTTGTGCTGTTCCCTACTCCTGTCTCCGTGTCTGCCTATATTTTCTCTGTGGTCACAGGTCTTTCGCTTGATGCTATTGCCATTCTTTGTTTCCACCCTTCTCTTTTTCCTCCTCATCGCACGGCGCTGTTGCTTTGGGGCGTTTGAGTGGGAGTCCGCACTAGGCCCCTAGTCATCTTCAGAAATGTGAAGTACCGTTCCTCTGACGCCTTGGCCGTCGGCCTACCGGTGTTTGGACCTTTTTGTGGTTCTTCGAACACCTTTCTATTTACCTTACGCCTTACGCCGTTTCCTTTTTCTAGGCAGTTGCAGCCCCCCGCCCACTCCTTGATGGCCTTCCAAATCACGAGTACCGAGGACGTGTTTTTAGCTGACAGTTTACCGCCCGAGCGCGCTTCCCTGCTGGTCCCCGTGCTCCTACCTTTATCCGTTAACTGTTGGACGTTGAAGGCAGCTCGCCTTTTTTGTCCCCCACCTTTTTTCCTCCCTCGTCTTCAGTAATTGTTTAGTTTACCCACGACGCCTTTTTGTGGTGTCGTGGGTCGTATCTGTCGATGTATGTATCCACTTGCCCTTCTCCCCACCCTGAACAATCAGTTAAGTGTCCCTTTATGCTATTGTGTTCTTTTTTCTAGGTCGGCGGGACAGCCTGTTTACTGCGGCCCCCTTCCCGAGGATTGCCGTTATAAAGCGTGGAACCCGTCCTCAAGTCCCCTCCTTTCCCTCGGTTAATTTCGTTCGTATCGGGAGCCTACCTTCCCTGCAAACCCGTTTGGAAAGTCGCCTCAACACTAAGCCCCTCCCTTTTCCGAGTGCTCTAGATGATGTACCTGGTAAGTGCCTACGACCACCCGTTTCATATGAGCGCGGATAGGGCCCCCGCCTGCCCCCACTGTTCCGCTTCCGCTTGTCCTGTTTCTTCCTCCGTTTCTTCGATGTCCATCGTGGCCGATGCTCGGCCTTTGTCTAAATTTTCCTTTTAAGTTGTGACGGTATTTCATGCTGCATTGTTTTTTGCCGATTCTAGATCCCCCGGTTCTTGGCCCATTTTTCCGGCCCGCTTATCCGCACTTCTTCCTTATTATACTCTTTATCGTCGCCCTTTTGGTGCGTATTCGTGGGCACGGTGTGCCCCGTATATGAGTCGTTGTGAATGCTGGACACTTCCCGTTTGCCCTCTTTTTAAGATTGCTAACCCTAGCAGTGTTTTCCTGCACTGATTGAAATAGTGGCCCTCTCTCCTGATTCTTCCCCCCCGAGAAATTTGGCGAACTCACATACCGTTTCTATGCATCACTCCCCTCCCCGGTTCAGTGTGCTACCTAGGTTCTTTTTCTTCCTACCTGGTTAATGGCGAATAACGGGAAGTTCTTTTGCCCTTTTCCTTTGGCTTAGTGTCTGAGTGACTCCGTTGTTCACTCGATGTCTAGCGCCCCTCTGCCTGATGCAAGCATTTTTGTGCCCCTCTGTTTCAGCGGACGGAGGCTCATCTCGTTGGTCCGGGTGGTTCGCCGGTGTTCTAACGTGACTCGGGACGTGGCGCCTGCGTCTCCTACGCTGTTTTACTCGGGGTCTTTTTTGTTTAAGGACGTCCGCATGTGATGTAGCCTTGCGGCTTGACCTGATTTGAATGGGGCGGCTCCTGCTCACTTCTTTTTCTTCTTCGCGCGCGCTAGCGCGGACAGTTTTTCATGACGACTTGTCCCTTTTCTCCTATGTAACAGGAACCTGCCTGCGCATGTTTTGATCCCACTGTCGCTTTCCCCAATGGTGCGTTTTGCTTGTGGAATATGATTATCTTGGTACCCCTGACTCGTGTCCCCCCCCCGGGTTTAGAAGTTTTGCCTTCCCCCAAACCTTTTGATTTTCGGTTTTTTGCCCTTCGAGTTGGCTTCATTTTTTCCTCTCGTTTGCGACCACGGTATCAGCTCCCCCATCAAGCACCTACCACCCACCCACCGGCATCCATTAAGTCACGTGCGTTCCCGCCCCTCATTTTCCGGGGCTCGACGGTTAGTACCCTCTGCTTTTGTTTTTGTCACAGAACCGAGACGTTCTATCCTTCCTTCCTATCTTACGCCCGCTGTTTGGCGCCTATTTCCTCGAAATTACTCGTGGGTAGGTAAGTAGGTGGTTGTCACAGATGCACCCCTTACCCAGCTCCGGGGTTGCCCACTTCATGGTTTTTTGTTCTGACTTGCACTGCTACAACGTCTACCCCCTGTAGGACCAGTTCTCTTCCCGTGTTGGAGGTTCGCTTGGGTGCTCCTCCCCGTTTTTTGCCCCCGTGAGTCTGTTGTTGTCCTTGAAGGTTGAATTTCACTTAACGTTTTTTTGGTAGGCCGAATGTAATTCCGATTCGGAAATCTCGTTACCGACATCTCTTTGACCTCCTGGGAAATCTAGCTAAATGCAACTCGCTCACGATTTCGCCCTCCTTGGCGTGGTAAATTGTACGATCCGCACGTAGTAAAATTTTTAGCCTTGATTTGCGTTATTATTCTTGGTCACTCCTGTTTTTTCCCCCTCCCCCGCTGTAACTGTCAGGAATATATTGTCGCTGCATGTCCGTTCTTTCTTTCAGTAAATCAAGAGGTCCAGTTTCAGTCCCGGAGTTAGTCAACGGGTGTGTTGCTTAGTCCGGTCTGTATCGGTACTGCGGGTGACCTAATATTAGCAATTTTGACGGTCTTTCCCTGGAATAGCTCGTTTCTTTTATGTTAGGACCTTGTCCTTTTGACTATCAGCAGTTCCCCGGTCGCAATACCGTTTTTTTCTGTGAGTCCTCAGAGCATCAACCGTGTCGTACGAGGTTGTGTCGCTTTTTCAGACTGCGTCCCTTTCCACGCCAAAGCAGTTGATCCTGGATTAACCCCCCCCCCCCTTTCACGGGGGGCGCTTGAGGTACCTTTTCATGTGCCCGGTTTATGTGCATATCGGTGCTGATCCCCCCCGTTTAAGGTCGCCAGCTAATTTTCCCCCATGGTATGCCGCCGACAGGTCTCGCATCACCTTTAAGGTAACGTTTTGTCCGACTTGTCTGTCGTTGCGTTATCTATGCTCTCTCCGCTTCGGGGCGACCTTCTCGACCCATAAGTGCACTGACTAGCTGCCCCCGAGGCTAGGTCTTTCCCGTCAAGCTCCGTTTTTTTGTTTCTCCGCGTAACAATCCCGGTTCACCCCGCGAGTGCCATAGATAAAGCCCCGCTGTTTAATCTTTTTACCCATATGTCTCAGGTCACCCCCAGCAGGCCTTGATTTTTTCCTTCCTCGACCCCCCTAATCCCGGCCGCCTTTTTTCTTCCGTTATCGCCCTTCCTGCGTTTCGCCTCGAACTAACGTATCCCCCGGTCCTTTTCCCCCTAGGACGGGTCTTGGGGACCTTATTGTAACCCGTTTTTCATGCCACGTGTTTCCGTGTTGTCTCCTCCCGTCCTGACGAACTATAGTCCTCTGTATTTGGAAATGCGTCTGTCCCCTTGTTTTTTTCGGCCATTTGAATAGACCCTCTCCCTTCCTCCCTTGCGTCAATGGGTTGAATTCTCTGCCGCCCTATGTTCTAGAAACATAAAGGCCTATCCGGGCGAGAGCTCTGCGTCCTCTTCTGCACCAGTTCCCCGCCCGGAGCACCACGTCTGTCCAGCATATGTCTTTGTGATTGTTGTATGCGCGTAGGTCCTATTTGTAAAGCTCTTCTTTTCACCTATTGACACAGTTTTTTGTGACTAGCCATGCCATATTCCAGGACACGGTACCATTTATGGGTATTCCATAACGACTCTCGGTGATGTTCTCGGATGGCCCCCTCTTTCAAGTCCAAAACTTATCTAATGTACATGTCTTTTCGAACGCGTCATTCAAGCGCCTAGCGAGTATGTTCACCTTTTGGGTGTGTGCGAGATAAACCCGCCCAGCCCTGCGGTGTTTCCTTTGTTTTGGACTTTTTTTTTTTTGTGGCTATTTTTGGGGCCGCCCGTACAGATATACAGTGACCTTCAAGGGCTCATCACATTTCACTTACTGTCATGTCCCCGTTGCTTTCGCCCCTGTCTCTTCGTCGTGGCCCCCTGGTAAGTCATGACGGATCCAATGCCCGTTGAAACCGTTTTCCCTTTTACTTTTCCGTGCCATCATGCGTTGTCATTCCCGCTTTTCCGATTCCACCTTCTCCCTCTCTGTAATGTTTTCCAGGACCCTCCCTTTTTCCGTCGATCACTTTGTCACCAGTTTCACTTTTTCCTTTTTGCCTGTGTTCTCCAAAGCACCACTTCCTTCTGTCGTTTTCTCGATCTCCCTCCTTTTGACTATTTGGTTAGTCTTTTCTCGTCTTTCGGTGCGCGCCTCTAGCCCTTACCTTCAAGCTGTGCACAGTTGGCTCCGGTTGCCACTGTTTCCCATACTAACGTCGATCCTTTGCCCCCCTCTACTTTGTTATGTTGGTCCCGCTCCCCCTTTAAGCTCTTGTTTGCTGCGTCCTCTTGGCTAGGTGATCCTCCCATGATTTCCCCTTCTCCTTTACCTCTGACCTGAGACCGTTTCTGACTCTCGTCCTTCATTCCACTCCCCCCTCCGTACGCCCTTTCGGTCATGCGTGTACCCATCGTTGTCCCTGCCTGACTGAGTTGCGCCACCGTCATTGCTGCGGGACTGTTCTGTGACGATTGGCCACGATGATTTGCTTCAGGCCTCATGTTGCCATTCCGTACCGTTCGGTCTTTTCTCCCCGTTTGCCCCTTACCTTTAATGAGCTTACATTTCAATGAGACTCAGGATGGCGGCATGCAGATCCCAGACTTGCGTTCACACTTATAGTGGACTACCTTTCGGATTTTGTAGATCGCCGGGGACCAACAGATGTCCCCCCCCTTCTTTGTCCCCTGGAGCACAGGTCTCATTTTCTGCCTTGGTGCCAGACTCTGGGGAGGAACCCTTTAGCCTAGCTACCCCACCTAGGTTGGTAAGCTGCAGTGTTAACCGTTGCCCGTTTATGTACCCAACAGGTTAAATGTCCCTCATTGTTAGTCCGGCCCAATTTTCTGAAGCCTACATTTCGTGTTCTTTTTCTCCCCCTCAAGTGTTCTGCGCTGTTTGCGAGTGCTGGCGACTGCGTTTCCTGTCTGGTTCTTTATCTCGTCTTTGAACCGACAACACTGACAGATACCATTTCCTTTTTTGCGCGTATCTAATCTCCCCCCGCTCACATCGTCAAGCCCCCCGAGGCTCACCCGCAAGTGCCTCCCCCCTCCACTCCTGAAACTCTCTGGCGGAGGCCACCCAGGAAAGGTTTACTTCCACCCTCTTTTGGTGACTGTTTTACCGCCGTTTAGTTCTGTTTGTGTCTGTAAACCCTTTGGGTCTTGTTTTTAGGTCACGACTGATCTTATTGGTTCCTGTGTTCCCTGTTGGTTTCCCGATTTTTTCCTGTATGATGTGCCCAAGCTAAGCGGCGTGCTGTCAAAACCCCTTGGCCGACCTTCACACTGGTGTCCCTCGATTATGTAGGGTGTAGGTTTTCCGTTTTCGGGTTGAGAGAACCCCTTTTATACTTCCAGTAAGGCCCCAGAGAATTCGTGCCACACCGCTCGCTGTTTACCGTTTGACGTCACCTTTGGCTTAGTTTCTTCCCTCTCCAGTTGTCACTTTCACTCACCCGTCTCACGGTCTCGAACCGGTCGATGTGTACCCGCTGGCGATCTGGTTACTTGGTTGCGTCTGTTTATGCGCCGAGCCGTAGGGCGGGTGTCTCCCCCTTCTATTCCCCCCCTATTTTTTGACGTAGAGACTCAAGTTTGGCTGTCGCCTTTTTTTTGTTTTGGTTTTCCTTTTTTGGGTTTTTCTCCCACCTTCCCCCTCATGGATCTTCTGTCGTACCTTTGTTCTTCCTGTTCCTCACGTCTTCACTGTGCTGAGCTTTTTCTTTCATTTGCCTTTGCTTTTTTTGGTTGCTTTTTTCTCCCCCTTGCCCCATTTTCACCCCCCTCCCTGTTTACATTTTTCCTGGTTTTTCTGAATAGTTACCCCGCATTCCCATATATTTTACGTAATTTTCCGTCATTGTATTGTGTCGTTTTTCGTCCACTTCCCCTGTGACCACATTGGGTAGGAAGACCCCGGTTTTAGCTTGTTTTTGTTTTCCTCTTCTTCCCTTTCCTATTTGTTCCCTAGATTAGATCTTGCCCCCGACTCGCTTCAAGGATATCTGTTCAAGGAAGTTTTCCCTACCCTTGCGTCCACATTCCTTAATGACTATTGTCGACTGGACTACGTCGGTTCCTCCATACGTCGTTTTTTCTTCCATCCCCCCTTGCTTCGCTCCTCCGGTTCGAATGAGCCGTTTTCTTCCCACTTTTTTTCTCTTGTCCTCAATGGTTGCTAGTCATCATGATTTTAACGTCTTTTCCCCCCTAATTTTCTGTTTTCTTTCCTTCCCATTTTCTTTTCCTTTTTTCCTTCTCTCCTTTACCGCTTTCTTTTTCCCGGTTTTTGTGACACCTCATCACTTTTCACTTACCGGTCTTGCCTTTGCTAGATGCCGAGGTGGCGAGTCCCCCATCCGATCTCGGTCACGGGTAAGCGGCAACAGCATCTTGGCCTGCCAGAAGTAATACCCATCGGCCACCCTTCCCTACTACCTGGCGACGCAGGAGCCCACGATGGTTTGATCGGAGTTCATCTGTAGACCGTTAATGAGTCATCTCCCTCCAAATGCGTTGAGGGACCCTGATCGGATCCGCCTGGTCTCATCCTTTTAAAAGACATGATACACCCCCCCGGGAATGGTACAGAGAACCGTAGAGCAGTTGCTGCTGGGACCTCCTAACACCTCTACGCGTCAGTTTTCCCTGTAACCCGCTCCATTCGCTCTGTCGATTTTAACCGCCACCTGTGCCTGGTCCCCAGGAGAAGGCCCCATGTGCTTTACTGCATTGTCGGGGCATCGCAGAATGCCTTGACTCCATTTTCCTGGCCATCTGGTCTTCCATCTAGTTCCTATGATATCTAAAGAGGTCACTACATCACCGAGCAATTTCTCGGGGTACTTTTTCTCTGCTGTCGTTGCGCGGAGCCATAGGCTGACCAATGACACTTTCTGCGATGTAATGCTTAGCATTCATCCCCGGGCTTCCCCAAAGAGCTTTTTTGGATACCTACTGCTTGCTTCCCTCCTTGTGGCTAAGGCGTTTTTGTATCCTCTGTAGTCATAATGCTACTTCCTCCCCCGGCTGTCGACGTCCCCCTGATAGTGGCCCAAAGTAAATGCCCCAAGGTGCCGGCAACATCGACACAGAGGAAGGTTCTTCTGTTGCCCCTCTACGACTTGAAAAGCGAAGATAAAGAGGCCCTAATCAACGGGAGTGCCCCCAAAGAATCTGAAGATCCTTTTACCCTTTCGTCTTCGCCGACTTCGATCCGTTCCGAATCACCTTCCCAATTTCGTGGGTAGAGCCGGCACTTATACCCTCCCCGCCTGAGGGACATCCCCCCTTCTAATTGTCGTTTGAAGGGGTTCAGGATCTTGAAAATAGAGGGAGTTCCCGCGTCGCCGAGATTAGGCCCCCTACGGCCACCCGTCACTCCTTCGGCATAGCGGGAAGTTACCACACTCCCCACACGGGCGTGTTTTTGTTGATAGATGCTCCGATTCCCGTTGATTTGACTATCTGCCCTTCTCAACAGTATACTCCTGCCCGTCTTCTTTTCGCTGCTTTCGGTTACCTATTCTCGTCCACCCCCCTGTAGCCTTTAGATGAGGTTCCAGTCCCTCTGTTTACCATGCCGGCGTTTCTTTCTTTTACCCCAACTAACCTTTTTGTATCCTTTGTGGTATTGTTTTGAGGACAGGGAGCTGATCATGGACTAGGCTTTC
>Ga0179591_1302781_pt1 | contig 11293 bp, 12 predicted proteins | sample CZOMad2_1_08_16f_FD_182891 | JGI IMG/M metagenome (GOLD analysis project Ga0179591, IMG submission 182891) | Vadose zone soil fungal communities from Angelo Coast Range Reserve, California, USA - CZOMad2_1_08_16fungal (PacBio error correction) | ecosystem: Environmental > Terrestrial > Soil >... | reverse complement strand
TCTTCCTGAACAATAGACGGGCCCTTTTATTTTCTTCTTCAGACGCTGTTTTCCTTTTTTTCTCCTTTCTCCTCCCTCTTATTTCATCTAAAATCCCTTCAGACTTCCAACCCATACCTTTAGTCTTTTCGTACCCTAAGCTTTTTAAAGTCCTATTCCCATTTCCTCCTTCTGCTTCCCTATTAAGAAGGGTCACGGGTATCAAAGCCATGACTCCCTCTTTCCGGCTCTGCTGTGCAACATTTTGGAAAGGATTATTCCTCTGTCGGGCTCACCCCCACATTTAGTTAACGGGGTTTTTTTGGGGGGGGGTGTACTTTCCCCAAGAGGTGCTGTTGCTTCACTTGTACATCTTCCTAAGTTTTCCCAGATTCTTCCCCCAAAACCTTGTGACTTTTTTGCATCTTGCCAACAATGCTGAAATAAGCACGACTAATTCAACTTTTTTTTTTGCTATGCCTTCACTCCAAAATACAAGTCCTGACCTTCTCTCACCTTCCCCTTCCCTCCCAGCCTTCCACCCTTTCCCCTTCTTTATATCAACGACTCTCATTTGCCCCGATACCCCTAACCCCAAATGGCTCCTTGAAATTTAATCATTGATGTCAGGCCAAAAATTCCAAGAATCATGACATTATTGCTCCCCTGACACTTCCTTTTCCACCCCAGCTTTGCCACATCCCCCCAACAATCCCCACTAAAAATCCCCTCTCGGCCCCAAAAAATACCCACATGACCATAAAGCCTTTTAATCTTACATTCCCCTGCTGTTACCCAATGCTAACAAACAGCTCCCTCTTTTGACCCTCCCTCCCCCTCTCCCTTTACCCATTTCCGACCTCCTTTGGATCTTAGGTAAACTCCCCTTCTATCCTTATAAAGCTTTTGACCTTGAAAAGCTCTGTAGAACAACGCCTCCCCCCCCACTCTCCTGTAAGACAATGGCAGAACCCAGACCGGCCAATGTTTCCTTTTTTTTTTTTTCTTGTTTTTCTTTATCCTGTTTCTTTCAACTTACTTCCTTGTTACTTTTTTACTTCTTTTTGGTTTATCCACCCCCCAATTTCCCAAGGTAAAGATTACGACACCTTTTCTTCTTTACCAACCTCCCCCTTTTGTTGAAGATGATATCGTATCACTCTCTTTGCACCCCCCTTCATACCCCTCCACACTGATTTGTAAAATAAGCTCTGCACAAGTTTCTATTTCCCGTTTTCAGAATTCCCATTCCTTTTCCTCCTTTGAACACCCCCTGGCAGTGGTCGCGCGACTACACCCTTCCCCACCCCCAACCCCCCCCCCTTTCTGAAATTATCGTTTTTCGATGGCAGAACAGATGTGAAAAGAGCTGGTCTCTCTGGCACGAAGTTTCCTTTTCCTCTGCCCTGTACGCAAAACCTCTTAATTCAAACTGCGCCCTAGACCCCTTCCCTGTTGGACAATGGTGAAACCGTTGCCAACCCTTACTGCTTCAAGTTTTTTTTTAACTAACCAGTTCACAAGTCTTCTCATAACCTTCACACGAACGCACGAGATTTTCTGAAGGAAGGTCCCCTCTTTGTTTTTTTGACCCCCTTCTCCAACACCCCAGCGAGGGAACCCCGTTCAGGTCTGCCCCCGCCTTGATGTGCCTGCGGGATGAAGTGTACCCACCTCCCCCTTTCTCCCTCCCCCCATTCTACAATAAGGTAGATCAACAACCCTCTTCTTGCTCTTCCCCCCTCTCCTCATTCCGATTTTCTACTACTTAGGCCGTTATAGTGAAGCACCGACCACGGTCCCTGCGCAACTAATTACGTCCGGTTTTTTTGCTTAACCCTCCCACCTAGAACCATTTGGGATTCTTTCCTCCCGACTTCCAACTCTATCTGATATTCGATTTTTTTGCTTCTTAGAAATGCTCTGCTATCGGACCATCTTCAAGTAAGTCCATCACCCTTCGTGTATCCCCCCCCTTTTCCTTCTCATTCCCCCGGCTTTGTGTTTTGGCCGACCCAACACTATGCGGAGACTTTTGCTAATACGGCCGTCTCATGCCACCCACAATTCTGCATAGGATTAAACAGACTGGTGGGCAGCCCCCTCCCTTCGTTTCCAAGGTCCTCTTGCCCTCACATACGAGGCTTTGGACTTCCTATTACGGACCAAGTTTTATTGATTTAGCGTCTTTGGGTGTCTTTGTGTGGTCTTATGTTGCATGCTTTCCCTCCGGCGGTTTTCAATTATCTTCTCTGTGGAGTGGGTTCTTACCTGAATGATCGGAGCGTGTGAACTTCTCTTCTCCTAAACGGTAGCCACTGTTTATGTCAGAGTGATGATGCTCTGGTTTCTGTCCCCCTCTTTCAGGACTTCAAAGTTTGTTTGTCTTTTTTTATTCGAAGAACCCTGTTTCTTCCCCCCATTAACTAACTAGTCTCTCTGATGACTTTCCTAGTTTTCTTTCCTTTTCGCCTTATCTTTTTTTCAACTTTATGGGGTTGATAAAGGTGTCAGTAACTTTTTAATTTGGCTTATCCTTTTTTCCTTTCATGTCAATTGAACGGTTCCTATTGCCACAGCCTTCACCGTCCCTTTGTCCTTCAACTCTCACTTTGGATGGTTTTTAGTGCACCGAAAGGTTGTCCGGAAGTGCAATCGCAGACATGAAAGTGATTCCCCCTTCCGCGGGTTGCCGGAGGCACCGTCTATGAATATGCATGCGTGCCATATTTCCCCCCCTCCCTTTTCCAGTCGCAGTGCAATCGTGGGCCCCAACGTGCCCCAGGTACATAGTCACAGTGGTTGTGAGAGTTGCCCATAAGATGAATTTGTTTTGGCCTAGGCCACCAGTAATCGGTGTTTTGTCCATAGCCCCTATCCCTCCCCCTTTCTCCGGTCCCATTAGTTTCCTTCAATTAAAACCCCCTTATTGAAAGATATCAAAATACCAAGATTCATCCTTTTATGCCTTGCAACCATGCAGGCTGGTCTCTCTCCCCTTTGTTGTTGTTGCTAGATCCATCCTCCCCCGGGGAGTTGCAAGGAAACCTATATGAAATATGGTTGGGTCCTATATCCCCCCCCTTTTTTTTCCGGTGCCCTATAATAGACATGGTTATATTTCTTTCCCATTTTTTCAACCTGCGTCTTTTTCCCTCTTTCCCTAACCTTTCCGATTATGACTATTTGATTGGCCCAACCCCCCTAATTGCCCTCCATTGCACCCTTTTCTTCTCCCCGCAATTTTGCTGTTGATCTTTCCCCCTTCCTTTCCCATTTCCTTTCCTCCTCCTTCCCTGATCATGGACCCTAGTGTGGAAACCGCACTTGCATATTCATGTTTTTCCTATTTCCCGACCACTTTTTCCCTTTTCTATTTCCATTATATATTCCTATTTCACTGTCAGGGCCCCCTGTTTTCTCTTTCCCCCCCCCCTTTCACAGTAGCCCTTTCTGAGTGGAAAAAGGAACCTACCCCTTTTCATACTTTTGTTTGTTCATTGCAACCCCCTAAAAATTGTTGTCTCAAACAGTCTTTCTTCGTCCTCCCATGCAAAAAAATAACCCCCCGCAGTTTCATTTATTATTTTGTCTGAACCTTTTCTGGTACCCGCAATATCTGGCACAAAAGTTCCCTCCTTTTTTGCCGGACCTGTCTCCTGGTGTTGGAAACCCACCACCCCACCCTTCCCATCCTTCCTCATGGACCCTTTAATTTCTTTTTTTTTTTTTTTTCTTTTTTTTTCAACTTTTTTTATCCCAATCCCTCCCGGCCTTTCTCCCCAGCCTTTTGGATCATTCACAGCATCCCCCCCCCCACCCCCACAGCCCCCTTAGTTTAGAAAAACGTTGGGTCCCTTTTCATTTTTCTTTTTCTTCTTTCCCCCTTTTCCCCAGTGACCCGGAACGGTTTAAAACTCCGACTGCACGGGCTGGGGACCCTCTTTACTCCGAAACTCTGTCAGATTGGTTCACTTCTTGCACCTTTCCTTACGGTCCCTCTTTACTTCCCTTTCGGTGATCTGTGGACTATTTTTGTCGATCAAACACAGAATTGGCTCTTTTCCTCCCATTTTGCGGTACAAGGTCTAATTGAAAACCTTTCCCCTTTCCCCCCTCGTCTTCTCCTGTTAGATGTCCCCTTGAGAGCCCCTTTCTCAAGAATTCACCCCCCCCCCCCCCCCCCCTTCTCACATACTTCTTGAGGGTAGTTGATCGCGCAGATAAATTTTTTTGACCCCCTTATGGTCAAGGTTCCCCAGCAAAACCCTCAGGTTGGCGCTCAGGTCAAGTCAGTGGGTCTTCCTTTCCTGCGGAAGAGATTTGTAGTACCTCTTAGGCTGGGGACTCGCAGGTGTGGTGGTGTTAATATAATTAGATGGGGTTCCCCCTTTAATTGTTCTTAAATCATCTTTCTTTCTGTTTTCCATTTACCTCCCTGTTTTCCTTCACCTCCAATGTTTTTAAGTAGCCTGACTGGCGGGTCGACGGTTTTGGGGACTTCTCTCAACCGCGAGCCTCGCACAGGGTTCGTCTTCAGCTTGGAAATTTTGGTAATTCTTTCGACTCCCCCCCTTTTCTACTTCCTTTTTTCCTCTACTCTTTGGTCAAACGGTTCCCCCCCTTCCAGTAGGCAAAGTTTTTTTTGGTTACTTTCCTTCTTTTTCGCCGGACTCTCCGCCCCAAACTCAGTATCATATCTAGACCTCCTTCTTTTTTTCCCTTCCCCCCCGTCTTGGTGGTTAGATCGATTCTCAGGTTGTGTTTGTTTTTCTTTTGTGAGTTTTCCCCTGCAGTTTGCAGGTGTTCCACACTCTTTATCGCCCTTCTTTTTTTTTCCTTTTTTCTTCTCACCTCATTGCCCTCCGCCCAAAAGTGGCCTCGAGAAGAATGTTATGGTACGGTCGTAAAGCGAGGCGATTCCTTTCCCCCCCTCTTCTCCTCTTAGCTACCTTCTTTTCTCCCTTTTTTCTGCTCCTCCCACCCCCACCTTTTTTGTGTTTCGGGAATGATTACCTTACAGATATGGTTGGGTGATGAAAAAAAAGACAGTTTAAAAGGAAGAATTATATGGAAGATAAACATTTCCAATCAACCCCTCCCCCCCCTTCTGTTGCACCAAAACCACAATTTTGGGATATGTTTTGCATGCTCTTCCTCACCACGGTCTGTAGGGGATTGTTGAGTGTTGTTATAGTCTTCAGCCTTCTTTGGCTTTCCTCCAACTTAGTTTTTTCCCCCTCACTGGTTAACGACCCCCAGGTGTCTTAAAGTAGGTTCTTGGCTGTGCGTTGCAAGTTCTCTCGCGTGTGTTTAAGGTACAAAGTGCCTGTTTTACTTAGTGATTCTGTGGTTATTTTTTGTTTGTTTTTTTTTTTTTTTTTTTTTTTTTCCCCCCCCCCTTCCCCCGCTTTGGCAGTGTTTGCGTGTATTTTTTGGATGTGCTGCTGTTGAGTTGAGTGGTCCGGTGTTCCCTCCTTAAGGAAATTCTTTTATAGTAGTTTCCTCCTCAGTCTAGCTTCCCTTTACCTTTGGTTTTCAATCTGCCCCGTTTTTGTGTATGTTTTAAAAATGATGGGGCCTGAGGTGCTTGTTCCTGGTTGATCTTCTCCAAGATGGATCGGGTTATGTACTTTCTCTTGGTGTTTATATGACCTGTAGTTTTTTTTCTTCTTTTTTCTTTTTCTTTCTGACAGTCTCTTCCACCTCTTCGGAGGCTTTACGGGCTGTTTCTTTCTAGCTGTGTGTTGGTCCAGTTAGATTTTGACTTTTGTGACGGAACACTACTAATTCGACTATAATCCTCTGTTTTCTCCCCTTCTGTTAGCCCCCTTTTCTTCTACAGTTTTTTCGGTTCATCATCCTCCTCTGTATAAGAAGTAGTTGTGCTTTCTATGTAGATCAGGTTTGGATACCCCTTTTTTCCCCAGGTATCTCGTGCAGTCTTTTGAGTTACCATCTTGCTTTCTTTTTTTCCCTCTTGTCCCCCTTTCGCGTGCCTTCCTGTCTAGGACCCCTTGAGGGTGTGTGATTTTTGACGGTTGGAGGATTACTCTTCTTCTCACGGTTCTGCCTTCCCACGGCTTTCCTTAAGAGCCAATAGTAGTTTTTAGAGATTTACCCTCCCGGGTTTTTTTATCGTGACCCCGAGGACTTTTTGTAGAAATTTCGCAGGTCTAGCCCAGTTCTATAGGTCCCCCCTCCCGTCGCTTCCCCTCTGCAGTGCGAATAGCGGCAGCAAGCAATACAATCTGATTATCCGAAAAGGACAGCCTCTGATTTTTTTCTTTTGACAGGGGAATCCGAAGCGCGCTGAGAACAGCGCGGGGATCGTCGCGCTTTTGCTTCCCCCCCCTTTCGTGGGGCTTACGCTGAGGAACCAGGGTGTTGACAAGGATGAGTTTTGCCAGACCTGGTGGCGGACTGGCAAGCGAAAGTCAACACGGCGAGATCTGAACACAGTGTTTTTTCCCCCCCACCCCCCCCCCACCTTTTAACAAACCCACAAAAACCCCACAACACCAAACCCCACCACCCCCCCCCCCCCCACCTTCTCCCTTTCCCTAGAATATGAATAAATTTAACAACTACAAGTACTGCCCCCCCCTATCTATCCCAAAGTACCCTAAGCCACAAGTCCTCCCTTATCCTACCCTGTCAAAGCACTTTATGGCCCTTCCTTTACACCTCCCCACTTTCATTCCCCCGTCTCCCCGTTTTCAATAGGAAGCTTTGTCCCACAAGAATTATATTTAATTTCGGAACATCATCTGACTTCGGGGAATTCATCAACCCCCCCCCCAGCTTGTCCAACCCAATAACTCACGTGATTCCCCCCCACCACCCCCAATCACTTCCCATCCAGCTTTTTCAAAAGAGTCCCTGACACTTGTTCACCCGCTGCCCACTCCATCATGCTGCCACGCCCCTAGCCCCCCCCAGAATAGCCTTTGTCTTCCTTTAGGTCCCTTTCTTTCCCCTTCCCCAGCCTTCGGCCGCCTCTTAGAAAACAACACTGACCTCAGCCGAGGCCTATCTCTAAACAAGCGAAGCCCACTTGGTGTCTGGGTGAGTTCTTTCTGTTTACTCCATACATTCCGTCCCCTTTCCCTTTGTTTTTCCTTCCCCCCCCCAAATATCTTTCAAGGGAGAAGGAACTTACAAAGATTTTTCCGACCCCCCCAGGCATTCTTCTTATCTTTTAGCTGCCTTTCATCCACAGATTATCCTAAGCTACACGTCTCCCACCTACACCGGATTTATGTGTCCCCAAAGCAGTTTCTTGCAACTCCCATCGTGCTGCACATTTTTCACCACTTCCTTTTTTACCGAGTTGACCCCACACCTTGCCACTCTCCACTTTTTATGCGTTCCCCCCTTCCTCCCCTTACCAAACCCACCCCAACCATGGGATTCTTCTCGATGCGACCCCCTGAATTGTTCGGCTGGCTTCTTCTTTCTGCTCCTTCAAGTTTTTCTGTCATGCATCTGAAAGACAAACCCCACTTAAGTCCCCTTGACGCTTAGTGGCAGCCGTTTTTCGTTGTTTGCGTTGACCAAGGTTCCTTCACCAAATCTTATGAGGCCGTTTTACAAGCGCGAGCAATAACTTTCCCTTCCCCTCATTCTGCCGAATTGGCTTCAGTAGGTTACATTGCTTCCCCGTATCCCCCCTAATACCTAGTCCCCCCTCCCCCTTCTCCACTGCTCTTCACAACAGAGGGGCCTTGCCTTTTGAGTAAAACGACTAAATGCCGATACCACTACCTTCCATTAGTGTCACACGTTCGCCTCCCCCACAACCCCCGCGATTGGCAAGAAAACCATCTCCCTATGTTCCTCCTACCCCCAATCTAGGCAGGCGGCCCCCGCCCCCCCCCGACGCATTCTCGCAGAGTCGTTTTTTTCTTTCCCTCTCCCAATCAGACCGGGTATTGGATTTCTGCGATATCTTAGAAAATGAAGCTAGTGCTTCTCCCCTCGCTTTTTCGAGTTGTGGTAGGGGCAGGTGTCACCCCCCCCATTGGGAACCTTGCCCATGAATCCTTGATGTGCCAGTCTTCTCCTTTCCTATGTACTGACTCTGTGTCCCTACATATTAAACCTTCCAACGCTAGACAAACCCTCCCACAGGACTGGAAATGTGTACATAGGACGTACACATTACCTTTTGCCTCAACCCCAGAGAGGACCAGCTGTCCTCTTTTTTCTCCTCAGTCAGAATGGTCAGGTCCTGAGTCGCCCAACATTCACCTACTGATTGCCCGCATAATGGAGGTGGCCACCTGTTTTTTTTCATCTGCTGCTTAGGTGGGTTTTCTTGTGTTTTTTCTTAGTAGTTTGACTTGGGTCCTCCGGTTGACCAGTTTTTCTTTTCTTTGGATTGGAGTTGGGTCCCCGTTCCTCCCGCCTTTTTTTAACCTGCCTCCGCACTCTCTTACCCTCCTCCCCTGATTGCCGGTGCTGCAGGTGTTAAGTGTGGTGTGTTGATGTTCAAAGCGGTCCGTATCCCCCCCCCGGTTTTTTTTAAACTTTTTTCATTTTTCTTTGCGTTTACTACCAATGATTCAGAACACAGTAACTCCCCGATCCTCTTCTGCGTCACCTTTGTTTTTTGCGCATCCACTGTTGTACACAATTTTTTTTTTTACTATCCAGTCAGTACATTAACCCAGTGGGGCCTACAGTGTGTCCCAGTCTGCCTTGAAGTTGATAGGTCAATATGCCTTTTTTCCCCAGTGAATACTTGTGGACCTCCCCTCACCTGGTTATGGTTGACAATAGTCCAAAGAAAGTCTGGTCCCATGCCCCAATCCCCTTTTCATGGAACTGAAAGGGCTTTTTGGCAGTGCCCAGAGTCACGGTGTCCTTTGCCTTCGGACCTTGACACCATTGTGGCCCCAGTGCCACCCCTTTTCGCGGGTGCCGTGACAGGCAAAAGGTCATGATTTTTGAAATAGTGCACAGTATTTCCGGCTGCCCCTTCTTCCTCGTGTGGGCAACGATGAAAAGGATAACTCTGGAGAAGCTGTGAAATAGCACCTCCCTAATTTCTTCATGCAATAACCCCCCCCGCTGAATATATCCCCACAGTCCCCCCCTACCTTCCTCTTTTGCCTTTCCACATGCGGATGTATCTTTGAGGTCTCCTCCTCCTTTTGGTTGTGACGATCCCGTATCTTTTCTTTTTAAGACCAATATGTTGCATCTTTTTTGCTGTTTCATTATATTTCCCCCCCAGGTTGAATTTGACAGGGCCCCCCCATTTCCGACATGGTTTCCTTTACTGATGCTTTTAACGGCTCTTGGCACTTTTCCCTCTTCCCCCATCCCTGCATACTTCCCCTGGGGCCACCTACTGTTTTTCCCTATTCAATGCTTTTTTTCCACTGGTAACCTGCTTTTCCTATTCACCGCCTTTTCATATCATGTCCGACCCCCTTGCTCCTCTTGGCAACCTGCGGGTGTGGTGGGGGGGGGGGTTCCAAAGATTCAACATCCATTTTCCTTTCCTATGGCACTGCTCTTCCCAACTTTCGTCACTATTTCACTCTTTTATCCTTTTTTTTCTCACCTTTCACTGTCCTGGGACCTGATGGTAATCTTTCACTATCCCTCCAATTTTAGCCTTACTATTTACCCTGTTAACTCCAACTGCATCTGCTCCTTGTCCCCCCCCCCTCACCTTGTTGTATAACCAACCGATGTATCGAAGAAATTGACAAACCCCCCCATTACCCCCCTTATCTCTGTAATTTTCGTACTTTCAACTTTTAGTCGCAAATCTGTCCCAAGAGTCCCCAATCCCAACCGTTTTTGTGACGGACCTGCATCAAGGTTCAAATGAACCCCCACATTGCCCCAATCCCCTGCACTGTTTGGCTTAATCCAGGTTGTTTGCTTTACTCTTGATCTATCATTATTAAGGACCAATCCCCTCCCTCCCCTGCCTCCTTCCCTTGATCCCCCTCATGTCTTCAAATCCTCTCCAACAAGAAGATTAGTCTTCAAATGCTCCCCCACACGTTGTTTCCAACCCTCTTTTCGTACACCCAGTGACCTAGGTTTTATGTAGAGTGTGCAAAATAAGGACCTCTGCCCCACGACCCTTGAGTGCTTTGTGCCCACCTTTACCCCCTCTGTTTTTCCCGAACCATTCCTCTTTCATCTTTTTTTTTCTTCATCCGCATGGTTTTCCTCCCTTCCGGCCCCCCCCGATTTACATGCCGTATGCTTGTTTCCCAACTTTTTACTTCGGAATTGCAGATATTGTTGTCACCCTAAAATTGTCATTTCCAGATCTCCTTACAGGATTATCCTTCTCTATGTTACGCAAATTTTCCGCCCTCTAACCATCCGAAATCAATACTTGTTCCTTTCTCTCGTTTTTTGCATACCCAGGCAGGTCCCACTTCTGAATTTGGTAGTTTCCTCACAACACTCCTTGTCTACAGGTTGGATCTCCATTCCTTGGTCTTTACCGCTAGACTGCCTCGATTGTCGTCTCCCACGACCCCATGAGGATGCTGGATCAATAGCAGGTTTTTGTTCCTTTAGAATTTGATGGGTGCCAAGGTTACTTTGATTTCTACCTCATCAATCTCCAGTTTTTTCACTACCTCCCTGTTTCCGTGCCTTTGTTAGACACTCTCTTCTCAAAGGGGTGACTAGGATTATGCTTTTGGAGTCCTTGTCTACACTCCCCGTGTTCCCCCTTTATACTTTCTGCGATCATGCGTCACCTTTTCCTATCTTGACCTTTTGTACCGACTATCATCTTTTTTCTTTCTTCTTCCTGTTTTCCAACGGTCCCCCCCCGGTACAGTCCTGTGCACAGGGCTATGGACGGCTAAGCGGTTGCTGTCGGTAGTATATTCTGACCCCCTTCTCCTCCGAGGACACCAGCCGTTGTCCTACATTTTTTGCTAGTCCTGAATGCAGAACATTTTTTTTTTTTTTTTTTTTTGTTTTTCCGGTGGACTCTTGTCGCTTCATGAAGTTGTCCCTTTTTCTTTCAACACTCGGGCGCCCCCTTATGTTTTTCCTTGGTGGCACGATTCTCCCTTACCTTACCCCCAGTTGTCATGAAGACTGTATTTTACCTTCTTACGTTCTCTTTATACCATCTTAACTTCTTTTCCTCTAAACAGTTTTCAACCTTTTCGGTGGACTCCCCTGTGTCTCATAAGAATTGTAATGAACTTAGACCTTTTACCTCTTTCTGGTTTTTTTTAATTTTTAACCCAAAATTTCAACATGCCTTCCTCTTTGTTGCGATAAACAGAATCCAGCCCCTCCCGGTGAAACCCCCTGG
>Ga0179591_1359169_pt1 | contig 11294 bp, 10 predicted proteins | sample CZOMad2_1_08_16f_FD_182891 | JGI IMG/M metagenome (GOLD analysis project Ga0179591, IMG submission 182891) | Vadose zone soil fungal communities from Angelo Coast Range Reserve, California, USA - CZOMad2_1_08_16fungal (PacBio error correction) | ecosystem: Environmental > Terrestrial > Soil >... | reverse complement strand
TCCTTGTGATTAGTTGATCACGCGACAGCAGGGCGGTCCGTAACTCCCACCCGTCCCCAAGGACGGAACGTTCTCCCTCCCCCAAGCAGCGTGTAGTTGTCCTCCTCCCTTTTTCACAAATAGGAAACCCCCTTCCGACATCTTGATTCGAGGTCTTCCGTTCTTTTGGATCGTAGAGTAAAGAGGGTTCCCCCCGCGCGAAGCAGAGTTAAATCAGAAGTCCTTCTCCTCCCCTAGGGCTCGGTCGCTTTCATAGTGTGTCCTGTTTTCGTCGGACATTACGAGGGTTTTTTTCCCACGACAAACGGACTACCATTGGGTAGAGGCGCAGGTTCAGTCCTGGTTTCCAGGAGGGAAAGTCGTCCTCTTTTTCCTTAACTCCGGGTGGGGACTTATCGTTCTTCATGCCCCCACCCAGGACGTTAGCAGAAGAAGGGATGCTCCTTCCATTCAATATCTAGCTTTTCCTCTTTTTTGTGGAGAGATATTTGTCCCGGAAGTGCTCGCGATTAATGATTCACCACGGTCTTTGTTTTTGTTAGCGTTTTTGATAATCATTTCCCAGTAGTAGGCACTCGCGTCCGGCGTGCGACGGAAGTCCGCCCCCTCCAGATTGAAGTCTTAAGAAACGTCCTCCCCTGCTCCTAGAATTTTTTCATTGCTGGACGGTTTCGTTTGCCTAGTCTCATCATTGTCCTACCTGCGGTGGTTTCTGTGACCGACGGAGCGGACGTTCTAGGACCTTGGGAAATGTCTTCAACCTTTTGTGACCCTGTGGCGGATTTGAGGAATGGCCACCCTTCGATTGACCCATTAGACCCGAAATCCCTGAGTACGTTCAGCTTTTGTTCCGCCCGGGGGTCTCGGCTTCCCGGGGACGGTCCTGTGACCTTTTCTAGTCCATAGGAAATAAACGAACCCCTCTGATTTTTTTTGATTGCTCCCTTCCTTATTAAGGGGACCATTGTTTCATTTAGTACTTGCCGGTCGACGGTCGGGATGTTCTGAAACGAAAGATCACCTTCTGCTCTCAAGCAAGAAAGGCCCCATCTCGGCTTTCTGATAGTTAATAATGCTGTCCCCCCCTCTCGAGGTTTTTTTTTCCAGTTACGAGGTAGGTCTCGATTTTATTCACCAGTTACCTTCGCCCTTCTTCTGGTTTTTCTTGGACAAGTCTTGCCGTGTCATGGTTGCGGAGCAAGTTCCCTCTGTTCCCTTCCTTTCCGAACCTCCCATTGTTCCCCTCTCAGTACCTCCTGCCCTCCTCAGGCTTGTGCCACTGTCTGCTAGAAACGCTCGCGTGCGGCTGCCCCCAGCCAGGTCACCGTTTTGAAATCGGAGATTGGCTTCTTGTGGCAAAAACAAACAGCCTTCTGTCTCTTTTAGTAATAGCGTCCGGGATCCAAAGTATCCCTCTCCCCTACTCTTCCCCCCATTTTTCCCTCCTATCGTTCGGGACTCTTGGCGGCCTGCCGCTGGACGCGGTTTAGCTTCCCCGGCGTTTACTGGTAGGTGTTTTTTTCTTATCTCCCTCCGGAAATCCCCCCTCTCCCCTCTTCCACTGCGTCTTTCCTCCCTCAACGTGGTTCTCAGAATAGTTTCCCCTCCTCATTCCCCCTGCCGGGTAGACTGCAGTGCTGCCTTCGTGGGCGTCCTTTGTCTCCTCGATGGCTGGAGCGGATGGGTGTTCTTCTTCACTCAGTTGAAATGAGTCCTCGGGCTTTGCTGCTTTCTTAACTAGTCCTATGCTGGCTAGTCTCCCCCACCGGTGAGCCTCTCTTTTCCTCTCCCTTTTGGTGTGCACCGTTCACGGGGGCTATTCTGGACCTCTCGTCGACAAGCGAGCTTTTTTCTGGGGCCAGCCGCCCCCTCCAAGGCGCCCACTTCCTTCCAAACCGTCGTTCGTGCAGAACCGCCCTGGCATAGCCCTTTTAACTTGACCTGCGCGAGACTCCCTACAGTTCCCTGGCCAGTAATACAGTTTCCTTCCCAGCTCGGAAACAGATGATTAGCCCCCCTCGGCCTTTCTGGATCCTGTCCAGGACGGGGAGATCAGGCTTGTGACTCTTCCCCGGACCGCGCGGAATCTTTTCCCCACCCCCCAACGCCAGGTACATCCCTTCCCTTTTCCCGGGGCGAGTAGAAAAATGTTTTTCTCCTCTCTTGAAGACCAGTGCAGTCCCCCCTGATTTTTCATTCTTTCTATGGTCCTTCGGGCCGTACCCAGACTGTTTTATGAGGTCGAGCGATATACGTTGCCGTCCTGTTGTGCAACGGAGCCACAATTCCCTCTCTTTTTCACTTGCTGGTACCGAAAAGGTCGAAGATTTCCCCCCCTCCCCCCGGTCGAGTCCTTTTGTTTTTTTCCCTGCATAAGGACGTTTGACCCCTGCACTCGGACCAGGTTCAAAGTATTACTGTAGGAGGCAGGGAATTGCGGTGGATTCCTTTCCCTTTCTCACCCGGGAGACCCTCCCCCCTTTCCCTTGCAGATCTTTTCAACTAGTCCCGAATCGCCACCCTTCGGGCGCTTTTTACCATAGCACCCGCTCATCATACTAAGGTTGTGGACTTGTCCCTCTCTTTTTTCTGGCGGTAAAGAATTCTGTTCCTCGCTGTGCAAGTGAGGAGGTTATTGGGGGCAAAAACTGGGCCCCCCTGGGTGACGGTGGTAGTTTTCTTCTGGTGTGAGTTTCCTACCTCTTTTCGAGAATTATCCCGGCCTGTCAAGCAGTATCAGTCCGTCCCTCACCTTTCCCTGGAGAAGGAAGAAGCCCTACGCAGAGTAGGTGATGGAGTCCGCCCCCGTGAACTTCACCAGTGAAACGGTCCGCTCGCCTTTCATTGCCCTTTCTGTAGAATAGATTAACCTTCCCCTTTGGTTCAGCCGACTCCTCCCTCCGTGCACTGGAAAAGTCCTGTGTAGCTGTTTTCATAGACTTCTCTTCCTGGTATAGTGTAATCCGCAGGAGCACCGGCTCCAACCCCCTTCCAGAATGCACATCGTATTTCCGGCGTCAGCTTCCTCCCCTTTTCCCGGGCGGGACTGAGACTCTCCTTCCGAAGGCCACCTCGAAGAAGTCTCTTAGTTTCTCCCCTAAACACCCACAGACGTTAGCAGAAGACGCTTATTCCGCCCAATATCTCTACCCTCCCTTTTGTGTGAAGAGATTGTGTTCTCTTCTCCTGCTTATGCTAAGGGTCTTTATTAGAGGATCCAGATAAGTAAGGCGCTCTTCCCGGACCTTTGCGTGGCGTAGCCCTTCCCTTTCCCTTCTTGATGACTGAGTTCCCACGTAACTCGGACGGCTTCTCCCCCGTTGGGCATTGTCGGGTTGTTTCGTGGGTTTATTTTTTTGTTATACCCTAAATTCGGTGCCTTCCCACCCGATGACCTTTTGATTTTTCTGCGGCGATTCAGGGCCTGGGACATTTTTAAATCTCCCTCGCTGCCTCGGATGGAACTGATTGTGCTTCACAGTAAAACTCCCTTCCGTGGAGTAAGCCTATATTTTTCAGAGCTTCTTCGGCTGGTTTCCCCTGATTGTTTTTCCCGGCTCCACTAAATAACAGCTGATGTGGGCGCCTTCCTTATGGAATGGAGACAGGGAACTGGATTTCCCGCTGATGTTCTAGTGATGTTTTTTACCTTGAGACCCACATGTTCGCAACGCCACGCCCTGTTTTTTCAGCCGAACCCCATGGGAAAACCCCGCTAAACTTACTCTTCCTGCTAGTATTCCTCTGATTTCCCGTCGCTGCGCACCGAGGGAAAGCCCTGAGGCACATTATATGCCCCCTGTGTCATCATCGCCCGAGTTTTGGCGCGATGGAAGTTTTTTTCCTTAGAATGCGGTCCTCTCGTCTCAACAGAAAGTAAATTTCCCTATTCCTTGTAGAACTGTACTGTCCCCCCCCGTTTTTTCTGTCGTGGCTCTGCCACGCTGCCGTGCGGCTGATCCTGGCCCGGTCACAACTTTGTGAAATAAGTTTCCCATGTCCCTCTTCTAGTAGTCCCGAGACTATGGGTACCTCAAGTACCCTTTCCCGACCCATCGCACCAATCCCTTCCTTGCCTGGGCGGCCTGCCTTCTTTCAAGATTTTTAGACCGCGACCCCTGTGAATGACATGTTTTTTTTCTCGTCGAGTTACAGGAAATGTTTTATAAACGAGCTTATCCCAAGTACTTTCGTCTCCCTTCCATTACAGTGGCAGGACTCTTCTCTGAACTTTTCGGACCCCGATGTTACACCCGAAGAACGGCCACCATCTCCTCCAATTAGTGTCCTCATGTTTTAGAATAGGTAAAAGAGCGTGGCCATGTTATAGGTTCATCATTCAACCAAAACCCCTACCCTCAATCGCAACAACCTGGTGATGTCTCCCACCCATGGAGTGCTTTGTTTATCTTGTGCTGCCTGTATGCCAGGAAGAAGTTTTGCCTCTTATTCTCATTTTAATAATCTAGTTTTTTTTGGTATCCACGGATGTCGGAGAAGTCCCATCTAGTCCGGGACTTAGCACTCCCGCCCTTCCACCGAGTGAGACGACACCAGTCCAACTTTCCCATTCCCCACTTGGTAAATGAGAACCTATCTTTATTCTGGACCGAAGGACGAACGGACCTTTTACGGGACGTAGAACAAGCCGGAGGAAACGATCTTTGATTTTTATAATTTTTGGGGGGGGGGGGGGGGGGGGGGGGGGGGGGGGGGGGGGTGGGGGTGGGTTGTTGGGGGGGGGTTGGGTGTGGTTGGTTTTGGGTGGGGGGTGGGGGGGGGGGGGTTTTTTTAGTGGGGGTTGTGGGGGGGGGGGGGGGGGTGGGGGGTGTTGGGGGTTTTTTGTTTGGCGGGGTGGGGGGTGGTGGGTGGGGTTTTCTTTGGTGGGGGGGGTGGGGGGTTGGGGGGGTTGGTGGGTGTGGGGGGTAGGGGGGGGGGGGTGAGGGGGGGGAGGGGGTGGTGTCGTGTTGGGGGGGGGTGCGGCGTGCTTCTTTATTGGGGTATTGGTGGGGGCGGGGGGGGGGGGGTTGGGGTTGGGTGTCTCTTTTTTCGTGGGGTGGGGGGGGTTGGTGGGGGGAGGTGGGGTGGGGTGGGGGTGGTGATTTGGGGGGGATTGGCTTGGGGTGGGTGGGGGGGGGGGGGGGGGGGGGGGGGGTTTTTGGGGGGGGGTGGGGGTGGGGGGGGGGGGAAAAAACAAACCCCCCCCCCAAACTCAAAACAAAAAAAATAAAGAAAAAAAAACCCCAACATACCCAATTCGTTATTTATCTCTACTAAACAATAACCAAACCAACAAATATCTCAACATAAGCCCCACCACCTCACAAAACGCACCCCAAACAACCCCTATGGGGGGTTTGGGGTTTTTGAGGAGATCGCCTTGCCTGCGGGGATTGGATCATCTGGTGTCCCCTCCCACGTGCTCGGGAAAGAATCCCCCCCCACCCAGGTCCCCCTCACCATTTTTGTTGACCCGCGGGCGTAGTTTTTTTTTTTTTTCTCGGCCAGCGGCTTGCCCGCCCCCAGGCACCCTTTTCTCTTCTATGTGGAACATTGGAGACGTAGTGCTTTCTTATTCCTCTGATTCGCTCTTAAGATTCGGATTCTTTTGTGTTGCAAATAGCAACGGCATTCCCTTTTTTTAACGCACCAGGTATTCCATCCCTTCTCGGCTGGCCGCTAAGCAATCCCCTCACTGACTCCGCTCAAAAAGTCCTTTCGCCCTGATAGTCCGGGACTTGCGGTGCCGCAGGCAAGGTTTGATTCCTCCATGAATTCGGCAAAAACTCTTCCCTTCCCACCGCGGACGCTTTTTGATGCTTTCATAACCGCGCCCAGGAGTCTGGATTTGTCCCCGTTGCTTCCCCTTTCGGAGGAAGGACGAGAGCCTGTGCTTTTTTCCCACCTGTGTCGGCTGGGTAGCAGCATGGCGTTGCCAAATGGGGTGCTGATTGCATGTATCCCCCGGTCCCTCTAAGCCTGTACCTTTGTCAGTCCGTTGCTTCCCCAGGCAGGCAGCTCCCCTCCTTTGTAGTTTGATAGCCCTCCTCTTCCCACAAAAAAGGAAATTGACCCCATCCTTCTCGAGTGCGCGTTTGTTCCTGTTCGAATATTTCGCCCCGAGGGTAAGCAGCCGCCCTTTTTTTCCTTCTAATGACCTTCTTCCTGAGTATCGAAGTAAGATTAGGTTGGATAGGTCTGACTAAGTCCTTTCTGGCTTTTTCCCTGCCGACTACACGACACTCCGGCTTGCGACTTGTTTCATCTTTTTTTTTTTCCAGTTACTCTCCTTTCCTAATTAGATAGAATACCTCGTCCTGGGAACTATCGCCTTTCCAGTCGAATCTCTACAACCAGACTTTTCCTCCCTCCAATTCAATCTCTCTGTCCCTTCCCCCCCTTTTTTGGTGTTTTTGGTATATAATGGAACTTTCTCTTCACCAGTTGTGAGTGTAGAGGACCCGAAGTCTGGAGAGGTTCATGTCCCGACGTTAGAGGCCCTCCCAGCCGGGCTGAAAGATTCATCCTTCATGCAAGTAGACTCGAAAGGGGGTCGGTTTTGGAGCGGTTTGTCGTTTTGTTTTCGTCATTGCTAACTGGTTTCTGTCCAGTTCCTCCCGTCCTTTCAGGACGGCTGTACCATTATTTTTTACATGTGAAAGGGACCAAGGCCCTTACCGATTATGAACTCGGGGAAGTTCTTCGCCCCCTTTACGTCCCTTTAGTAGCCCTTCTTTTTTCCTTGTTTTGCCCGATGTGGTACAATAGTTTCCTTCCATAACAGCTGTTTTTCTTGTCGTCCTTTTTAAATTACGGTCTCGGCTGTTCTTTATCCTCCCCCTTTCCGGTTCTCCTGGAACATGCTCGCACCAAGTTTTCTTCCCCCCGCACCTCACTCTAAACTTGACGACCCACACTTTTCAACAGCTAAATTTTTTCTTCTCTTCTTCTTTGTGAAAGCCTCGTCATCGCTGGTCCAACCCATGTTCGCTGACGGCGCGGGGGTTTTGCCATCGTACCTTTTTTTTCCTTGATGGAAGAGGTTTTCTCGTCAGGAGTCTGCCCTTCCCCCCTTGACTCTTTCCCTTCCCTCCACCGTGCAAGTCCTGGCAATATCAGTGGTTAGTGTCTTTCGCGGCCAGTGTATGTAGTTTTTCGCTCCCCCTCCGACTTGCTTTTTGGTACAAGGTTTTTTTCCCCCCCCCTTTCGAGTTTTTCATTTGAAACCCACCCCTTCCGATAGCGCATTCTGCTCTCTGGTACCACCCTCCCGTTTTCCCAATCTCGCAAGCATCCTTTCGGGCCTTTCCTTGTTCAATGCTTCCCATAGAATCATTACTTGTCTTGAGTGTTTACTTGCGGTGATCCTTCCGCGCGTTCCGGCCTCGACCCCCCTGACATGATCTACACCTTCTTGGCCTTAGAAGTAAACTTTTTCTCTTGCTTCAGATATTTTCAGAAGGCCCTTTTGCTCGTTTTAGCGAAATGGTGCTTCCCCCCTTCGTGTCAGTCCTCTTTTGGTTCCCTTTTTCCCTTTTCGCTGGCCAGGGCGCGCGTGTCCTTGGGTGCCTTCCTTCCCCCTTTGTGTTGACAGGAGGTGTTTTCTTCCTGCTAATAGAAGAGCTTGGCTCTTTTACGGACCTTACAAGTTGCATCTTCCCTCGGTGTGTATCAGTAGTCCACCGTTTCCGGTTTTCGTCGTCAAGGCGGCTAGGGTACCAGCACGACCTTAGGCACTGTTTCAACCACATTCTTCTCTCAACAAAAGATGCTCCCTTTTCCCAGACTGGTCAAATGATCCCCCCTCGCTTCCTTCCCCTAATGAGCATCCAGCGGTTCCCCTTAAACGCTGCACATTATCCTTCCAATGTTGATCGATAGAAGGTTTTCCCCTCCGGGGTTCCCTCTATGGGGGCCCTCCCCCTTCCTGGAAATATCGAAACCCCACACAGCCCCCTTTCCAGAGTGGGCCCGCGGCGACCCCTGGCAGATCCTTCCACATGGACCCAGACCGGTCTCTTCTGTCTTATTTTGTACTCAATTTCCCCCTTCCGTAAGAGTCCGGTCGATCTCGAGGCGATCCCAGTGTGCTGCTTTTCAACGGCGCAAATCCGTGGCATTGGAAGGTCCCCAATGTCGCTGATACTCCCCCTCCCCCTGCTCGGTTTTTCTTCCGTCAACGGACCTTCCCCTTGACAGGGGACAGTTCCCTGAGAGGCCAGGACTTTCTGGTTTGTTCTCTTTGACGGCAAGCAGGGCCAGGGCTCCGCCAGAAGAGAGGAAAACTGCGTCCCCAACAGGTAGGCCGATGTACCCTTGATCACGCGCCTGGAGAGCCTGACCTTCCGGTGCCGTTCTTCCAAGAGGTTCGCCCTAGCAGCCTTTTTTCGTTTCCCTGTTGTCGGGCTTTTTGGATGCCCTGAACTTTGTCCCCCCTCGAAAGGGGTCGAGATAACAAGGACTTTTGACTTCTTCTCTAGTTCCTTACTCCCGGTCGCCCGTCTTTCCGCGCCGCCCTCACAGACTAGTTGGTGATTCGCCTCATATTTACCACATCTAACACAGTCCCACTTAAGATCTAAGAGCGCTCCTTCATTTCTTTTCTAGTCTACGTCACTTCCCCGAGGTTTTACAGCGCCAGTTTACGTTTCCCTTCCCCTTCCTACAGAGATGTTCTCCTAGGGCTTTCAGTTCCTTTTAACTGCAAGGAAAAGTTCCTCGTTTCAACCACACCCCGGCCAGCACCGCCACGGGGCGAGTTTTGGTTCCGATTTCCCGGTCCATCCCTTTCCCCTTTAACGTCGAGACCTTCCTTTCCGGTGGTCACTTGAGCTTACGTCTTTGAGAATCATAACCTCCCTCTTTAGCGGAACCCCTAGCGCCTTCCTACCCCCTTTCCGTTGTGTTTAGAGAGATTGAAGCTTTCTCCCCCTCGTTTTATTTTGTGCTAGATTCGTCTCATTCGGCTTGCTTCTTTTGTCAGTTGCGAGTTTTCAGTTTTTCCGGAGGTGAAGCCCACTGGTCGGCGGCCTCCTCCGGTGGGGCAGTATGGCCCTGGTCGCAGGTAAGGTGTAATGCATACATTGCTGATTTCACTTACCGATACACAGGCTTTCCCCCCCCTCCGCTTTACTCTGCTTGTACTTTAACTTTGCTGCGCGGGCGGGACCCTAGGGGTCTCTATTCGAGAAAGAATTGAGTTTTCTTCTGAATGGACTGGGTGCCGATTGCCATATCAACTCCACGATGCTGTGCTGGTCCTGCTGGCCAGGGGACGGGGTACTTTTCTTTCCCCTTTTCCATGCCCGCCGCGGTACTTCTTTCCCTGATCCACCCAGTCTACAAATCCCGCCCTTTCAGCCTGACCACTGGGCACAAGAATTCCTTCTGAGACGAAGTCGCTGGTACCCCCTCGCCAGTCGCGGTGCTCAACCTTTTATCATCGCCGGTGGCGCTGACTGTCCCTTCGGGTTTCGTCTTTTCCTGCTTGTCCCCTTCCCGTCCCTCGCCACCCATCTCTCCTGGTACGACTTTCCATGTTTTCGGGAAAGTGTATTTTCCGGCCCCGATAGCCGTTTCCTTAGGCTCAGACGCCGCGGGTTAACCCTTTTCCCGTCGCGATGTTGGCGCCGTTGCACGAATTCTGTCGTTAATAGCGCCGAGGGATTAAAATTTTCCCCTTGCCCGAGTCAAAAATAAGTTTGCTTCCTTTCGGGCTATGGAGGAATTGGCTTTTTTTTGGTCGCAATTCGACCTTTTCACCTTTTTTGTGGGGTTTCTTGAGCGTTCCGGATTTCGACCCAGCTCTGATACCTTTCCCCTTCTCGATGAAGTAACCGTGGCGGCTAGTGGTTTTATCCTTTTTCATGTTCCCCCCCTCTTTTTGATTTATGAGGCCCGGGAGATCTTCTGCACTTCCGTCTGCATTGGTCACGCTGTTTATTTGGTGGTGCTTTGTGGGCTCACGCGGGGTTTCTTTTTTGGTTGGTCGGATGGAAGTTTTCCTGGACGGCTGAAGCAACAAGTCCCTTCCCTTCTATACCTCCACCTTTTTTTGTGTTGAGATCTATCCCCCTGGTTCCAGTAGTCCAAGCGCGGATATTTAGCCTTCCAGCACGCCCGCAGGACCTTTCCACCCACAGGGTTGAGAAGCACCCGTTTCTCCGCGCCCGGTCTGCCCCCCGTCCCCTTTTCCATCCTCGAGAGGACGGCCCTCCTTGCACCTGGACATCTTACCGGGTCTCCACGGCCGGCGGAGGAACCCTTCCTGAGCCTCCTTTTCCCTTCCGTCGATCCAGTGTTCCAGGAAGGTTCTGTCTTTAGTTCGGGGTTCTCAAAAAGTGCCGGTCCCTCTTCTCCAACCTATTGCCCACGCCGATTGAACCGAGGGCACCCTTCTTCCCCCCATAGTCGCCCATCAGGACGAACGGAGGGATGCGAGATGTTTTCCTACAGTTTTCCTTAACGTTGTCTTCCCTCGAGCTCTCTCCTCACTATGGGGGAAACGTAGACTGATTTCACGTTTTCATCTTACCGCAAAGGTAGACTTCCTTTTTCCGCACGGCGAGCTTTTCAGTTTCCCTGAACCCAGGCCACCTTCCAGTACCCTGAGAGCAGGTGCTTCGGAGGACGGACTGTTTTTTTCTTTTTTTTTCCTGCAGACAGGAAAGTTTTCACCACAGAGTACGCAAGTCCCCCCACCCCTTTCGGCGGTGATCCCCAGGTTGAGCACCGCCCCCCCAGGATTTACCAGCGCCGGTAGCTTTCCCAGCAGGAGGGATCTCTTTTTGAGGGAGAGGGTTCTGTCGGGTGGGAGAGACCTTTCCTTGCTTTCCTTGTTCCTCAACTGTTTTGCTCTCCTTTTGATCCTCCGAGACCAGCAAGGACCGTCCGTCCCCTTTTTCTCTTTCTTTTGACAGCACAGAAGGACAACCCCCCCAGAGGTAGGTGATGGTTGAGCATATGTGGACCCCCCTCCCCATTTTCCCTGAAAAGATCCTCTCGTCGGATTTTTCGGTCGAATAGGTACGGGGTAGCCTTTGCAGCCAGTGATTACTCTGTCCCGGCCTGAAGCGCCTGGTACGACGAAGTGCTAGTAGCGGGATCGGTCCGGACACTTTTTTGCAGGCCGCCCCAGGACGGGCTTAGTACGACAAACTTTCCCTCCCTCCACCGGAGATTTAGCGTTTTGTCTGATTTCCGTAATAGGTCATGAGAATTCCCGTCCTCGACTGGCACTCTTGACGAATTCTCGCCCTTCTTCCGTATCCAAAGCCCAGAGAGCTCGCGAGGCG
>Ga0179591_1344614_pt1 | contig 11295 bp, 16 predicted proteins | sample CZOMad2_1_08_16f_FD_182891 | JGI IMG/M metagenome (GOLD analysis project Ga0179591, IMG submission 182891) | Vadose zone soil fungal communities from Angelo Coast Range Reserve, California, USA - CZOMad2_1_08_16fungal (PacBio error correction) | ecosystem: Environmental > Terrestrial > Soil >... | reverse complement strand
TGTCAGGTCCCCCTTTTTTCCTCTCCAATAACGGTTTTTTGGGCCCTCATGAAATTTTTTTTTTTTGTCCCCTTAAATTGGGGAGGGGCGGTCCTCCTTTTTCCTTTTTCTCTTTACGGGCTTGGGATTCCCTTTTTCCCTTTATTCCTTCTTTTAGTAATTGTATTGTTTTTTTCCGGGTAGAACAGGGTTGAGTGCACCCCATTCCTTTCCCCGTGGAGAGTACCTCGAGTCCCCTTCCCCTTTTGCCACGGGTTTCTTCTGTTCTTTTTTAGGCTTGGGACCTTCCACTTCCGTGGCGCGGAGATGTTTTTTCCTCCTTTCTCTTCGGGACCAGTCAATGTTGTCGTCCCTTCCTCCCCCAGACAATTCTTTTCCCCCCCTCCTGATGTTCGGGGATTTCCGTGGTCCTGGTTTTCCCTTCCCCCGTCTGAGCATCCCCTTTCCCTTAGTTCCGCGTTCTGGGGTTCGCCGCTTACCCCCGGGGCGGGGTTTCCTGTTCTCGGTGCCATAAAAGGCATTTTCCATTGTCCCCCCCCGTTTTTTTCTTTTTTTTTCTCGTCGACTTTTTTGTCGTCATCAATCTGGGCTCGGCGTCTTCTTTCGGTAGGCCGCTGCTGCCTTTCTTTACTAGTTTTCAACCCCCCCCCTCCCTCTTTTTTGTTTTCCATTGTAAAGGATTTTCTCTCTTGCGAGGTCCAGTCCCCCCCACCCTTTCTCCTTTTTTCCAGGTCGGCAGGCCTGGTCTGGGCTCCTGCGAATAAGCCCTTTTTTGGCCCAGGGCGAGGAACTTTCTTGCTGTATACGGACGTCGGGTCTCTTTTTTTTGCAGTTGCCGCGGCCCCTCCCTGATCGTTTCTCTAGTTCCTTCCCTAGTATCCCTTTTTCCTCCTGAGTTTGTTGTTTTGTCTACTTTTCCGGTGTGTGGCGAGCAGTATTAGATCTATTTCGCTTTTCTTTTCCCTTGACGCCGAACGCTTCCCGGGTCTTCCTTCTCACAGCAATTTCCCCTTTCCGGTTTGCTTCCCCTTAGGCCAGGTCGGTATTGCCGACCTTGGCTTCGGCCTTCTATCCCAGTCGACCTGGGGGGTTCTTCCCCTTTTCCCCCCCCTCCCGTGAAATGACCCGTTCCTTCGTTTTTGAGTGTCGGCTGTCTCCTTCCTCCCTGCTTACTTTGAACCGGGATGGGCTCCTTCCCCGGGATGCTATTCTTCTAATGAACCACCCTCTCCTGCTGACCACCCCCTGGGCCACTCTTTTGTTTCTTCTTCTCGGGCACCGAGACGTCTCCTCTTTTCCCTTCGAGCGTGAACCGACAACCGACGTTCCCCTCCCCTTTCACGGCATTCTCGCCTTTTCCGACGACCTTCTTAACCTGTTAACATCATGGTATCCCCCGTTTTACTTTAGGCGGGTTCCCCTCCCATTTCCTCGAACGAGGACATGATGAACCCACCATGCGACGGATTTTGGCGTCCCCCTTTCCGCTCGTAAATGTCTTAAACTTTTCCCCTCTCACCCATGAGTTCAGCTTCAACTTTCCCCCCCTCCCTTATGTGGGGCACCCCTTCCCTTTTCGTTTCCGTTACACAGTACTACATGTTTTTTTTTTTTTTTGGGGGGGGGCCCCGTTTGTCCTGAATCTCCCTTAAGCTCCCCTTTTTGAGGGCCCGCCACTGGCGTTTGGTTTTCCCCTTTTTTTTCCCTTGAGAGATTTTCCACCGGAGGTTTTTTTTTTCACAGGCCGAACAATTCCTTTCCCTACGTTTTCATCCGGGCGGTCCCTCCGTTTTTTTGCAGCGCACGACTTTTCTTCGCGGACCTTTTTTTCCGCGAAACTTCTTCTGGAGGTGGTCAGGTCTTCCTTTTCCTCTCCGAGAAGGGGTACTGCTCCTTGCCCCCACCGCGTGCGGTTTCTCTCCCTCTTACTTAAGACTTCTTTTGACTGGGGAGTACACTTTGGTTTCTGTTCGGCACCTTTCCCTTTTAGTCTCCCCCAGTAAACGTTTTTTTAAAACCCTTTTCCTTTCCCGGAGCTGCCCGTCTCCGTCCGGTCAGACCGCGGTCCTTTTTTGATGACGTTCTCCTGGGACCCCCCGGGCTTCTCCCTCTGACGAGCTCCCCTTTCGCGGGTGTAACGCCCTCCTACTCTTCCCATCTTTTGTGCATAGGACTTTGGCTCGGAGTTTTGGGTCTTTGCCCCATTTCGAAAGAGGACTTCCCTCCACCCTTTTTCTTGGAAGCGGGCCCGTTTTTTTTTTTTTTCTAAAAACCACGTAACGCCCCCTCCCCCCCTCGTTCTTCCTGAAGAGGGTGCTTTTCTTTTTCTAGACCGGCAGTGTTTTTTGTTTTTTGTATATTAGTCTTTCTTTTGAGAAATATCTTTGCCCGCTTAACGTCCCCCCATCCCGCATACGGACTTTGCTCCCCTAGGTTCTCTTTCCTGGCTAATTCCCTTCTCCCCCCTCTTTTTTTCGGTAGGCGCTGCTTGACACTGGTCAGTTGCGCTCTTTGGTTGTTTTTGCGTTGCGCTTCCCTCGAACTTTCCCACGACCCTTGCTTTTTTTTGCGCCGTTGCCTCTTGCGCAATTGTTCGGTCTTAATTCCTTCCCCCGAGAGTCACCGAGTTCTTTTCCTTTCTTTTTTTTTGAGACCGTGAGTTTCTTTCCCAACTCCCCTCCTTTGCGGGTCGGACCCTTTGGAGCCCATTCCCCTTAGAGTCCTTAGTATCCCCCTTTCATATCGACCTCCCCCCCCAGTTCCCCAGGATCCCCCACGTAGAGGGACACCCTTTTCTTCAAGACTTTTCCCCCCCTTTTTTTTTCGTCAATTTCCCAAGGGGGCGTCGTTGTCTCCCCTCCTGGGCGGGCGCTTTTCTGTTGATCGATTCGGTTCTGTTTTTGGGGTCTTGGAAGTTTACGCCGGAGGTTTTCCTTTCTGCGAAAATCTCTAGGTCCCCCTCGACGGCAGCCTTTCCTTTTCCCCCCCTCTCTCGTACGACAGCTTTTTGTCTCCTTTTCCCTTTTTTGGAAAAGCTGGAGTTTCCCCCCCCTCCTAGCGAAGACTTTCTACGACGCAGTTTCTCCCCCCTCGGGGAATCCCTTCTTTTTCCGTCAGCTACTAGGTAACCCCCCCCCCCCCTTAAGGGCGACCAAACGCCTCTTTTCTTGTTGGCCCACCCCTGAGACGATACGAGTCACCCTTGGTCGTAAATTTGACGATATTTTCCCCTGGACCGGTTCCTTTCTCCAACACTGGGGTCTCTTACCATTTTCCTTCGCGGCTTAGATCTTTTCCCCCCCCCCCCTCGTGATTGGGCCTTATCCTTCTCTGCCGGGGCCTCGTCTTTTTCCCTCGGACTATCCCCGACTTCCTGTTTCAAACTCGGGAGGTGGCCCCCTTTCCTTGCTTCCCCCCTGGGATTCTCTAGCTCTCCCGTGTCCTTCTAGTCCTGTACCCTTTTCCCCCCCGCCGATTCCCTCTACTTTTTTTTCCGAATTCAAACGACGAGGGCCTGGCATGCGCGTCTTCTGCTCCTCCTAGCCGGCGTTCCACTGTCTTCGTCTTTTTCTCCCTCAGGCTACTTTTTTTTCCGTCTGGTGTACTGGCTCGTTTTCTTCCGTTAGGCGTCGTGTTCGGTGTGCTTCTCTGGACTGTCCTCCTCAATAACGCTTAACGTTTTTCCCCCTTTCTCAGATAGAAGCGTTTTTTCTCCGTTCTTTGAGCGGTGTCCCTTCAAAAAGAGGGAAGATTTTTTTTTTTTCTTTGGATACCTCTTTATTGACCCCCTTTTTGGAGGGCCTGGAACCCTTCCCCGGGGAATGAAGATTTCCCTCTTTCTTTAGATGTGACCCCTCTCTGGATTTGTTGTTTCCTTTGGCTCCGCCTTCCTTCACACGTTCCTCTCTTGGTGTAGTGCTTCAGGCGCTTATTCGACTTGCCAACCTTGAAGTTCTCGACGTGCTTCCCCAGCCTTTCCGCGCCCCCCCTCTTCAGATAAGTATGTTTTCCCCCCCCTGGGGGAAGGTCTGCACAGTTCCTGGAGTCCTCTTTCCTTTCTGGCCGACAATTCATTCTTTCCCCTCATGAGAAGGGGGGGGTTGGGTTCTGCGAGTGAGGGTCGGCGAGACGAGCCGTGCGAACAGTACACTTGTCCGTTTCCCAGCCCTGGGCCTTCCGGGAACCCCCAACCCCGCAGGTTGACCTCGAGCAGTGGTAGAGGGCTCTCGTTTGGGATTTTTTTTGCCCCAGGGACGGTCTACTTTTCCATTTTCGAGATTTATTCCCCCACTTAGGCTTTTATTATTCCCCACTTCGAAGGAAAATTCCTTCCCTAATTTTACGGCCTCGACAAGAAAGCGAGATGAAATTCGTTTTGGTGGTCCCTCTTTCGTCGTGCCTTCTTTCCTGACCTTTGCCAAAGCTTGGTCGCGCCCGCCCCCCAGGCCTTCACCCCCGCAGTTCCAAAAGCGTTCCTGGTTACCCGTTTTTTTTCTTCCCAAACTGGAGAGTTTTTTCGGGCGTGCCCCGTTTCTTTCCGGCGGGAGCGTGGCCGTGAGCTCCTCAACCCTGAAGGCGATGAAGGGCCGTGTTAAAGGGCCGGTTCGCTCGAATCTGTCGCAGACTTTTCGAACGGCGCTGACTCTCCATCGGAACCGCCTTCTCCCCTCGGACTCCCCCTACCTTCCCAGGACAGGTCCCCCCCCTTTCGATTCGGGCTGTTCTGTTTAGAAACCTTTTTCCTGCCAAGTTCCCTTTCTTAGCTCAAGAGATGTCCCTTTACTTGCCAATGTTTGTTTGGACCGGTCAGGATTGTTCCTTGAAAGAATGCCCCCGTGGTGATCCCCTTCCTTTCGGGGGCACCTCCCCCTGTCTCTTTTCTTGGGAGCGGTCTTTTTTTTTGCATCCTTCCGCTTCAACCACTTGAGGTTCCTGCCTTTTCCGTCGGCCTTTGATTGGTCTGCCCCGGGTGTTTGACTTTCTTCTAAAAGGCGCGCTCCCCATCTCTTCGCTTTAGCGGGCTTTCCTGACCTTCACCCTTTCACGAACCACTTTTTTTGCACCTGGACCCTCCCCCCTTCGTCTCCCTTCCCTGCAGGGCTTGTTGCCGCCCGAAGTTTTGGTGTTCTTTTTTTTCTGCTCATCCAAGGGTCTTTTTTTTTGCCCTCGATTTCTACCTTGCTCTTCCCTCATGGCGACGGTCGTCGTCCGCTTTCCACCAGAAGTTTCTCGGCTTGATCCCCACTTTTGCACGGAACGTCTTCCCCTTTCTCCCCCAGCTGTTGTACGACCGTTCCCGATTCTTTTTGCCGTCGGCCCCCCAGTTTTCTTTTTTTTCCTATTGGGCTCCTTTGTCAGGTCGCCTGGAAATTGATACCCCTCCCCACCCCTTTTTTCGCTCAACAGACACCCTCCCGCTCGCAGCTTCCGTGGGCCCTTGAACCCCTCCCCCCCTTCCCGATTTTGGACCCTTTTGGGAAGGTCTTTCGGGACCTTTTCTTTTTTTTCCGATTTTTTGCTGCCTTTTGTCCCTTTTTTTTTTCCTTGGAGATCCATTTGTTTTCCCTTTTCCTTACCTTTTTTTTTGACGTTCCGATGCCCGCGTGATCCGAACCCCTCTGGCCCTTTTGTCGGACTTACGTCGGCTTTTCCCTCCCGGTTTTACCTCGCCCGTCCTCTGGTTATTTGGCAGTTTTTTCAACACTTTTTTTGTCTTAGAAAACAAGTGGCACGTTCTCTTCCGAAAGGGTCTTTTTCCCAGCGATTGGTTCTCCCACCGCCCCCTGCACACGCGGGTCCTTTCGACGGGAAAGATTGGCTCTTACCGGAACATTTTCCCTCCCGCCCTGTAGGCCTCTTTTTTCGAAGGAACTGTCCCCCTCCTCCTGCCGGAGTCAATGATTTTTTTTTTTCTCATGTTTTTCGATTCTTTGTTCGGGGCTATGTGGCCTTCTCCCACGGTAGGATTTATGCCTCCCCCCCAGAAGGGGCTTCCTTCCCTCAAAAAAACCCTCATAAGCCCCCCCCTTTGTGATTTTCCAGACCCGAAAAGGCGTATCCCCGTAAAACCTTTCGGAGCTTGTTTTTTGGGGCGCGGGCGGAGGGGGAGTGACGTTCTGCCTTCCAAGATAAAGTTTTTTCAAACCCCCCAGACGTGTTTCTTTTGAGGGTGTGGGGGTCCCCCCCACCTTCCTCGAGACTTTTTTTGGATAGTCTCATAGACCTTCCTTTCCGTTAGAAGGAACGCTTGGGTCGTTCTTTTTTCGAAGGCTCCTTCCCCGGCTTACTTTTTTTTTAGGGCCTTTCAAGACTCGGCTTTTTTCTGCCAAGAACAATGCGTTTTTTCCTTTCCCCCCTTTCGTACTTTGCCTCCTCGCCCTCCTCCTTTGTAGGAGTTTGATTGTCCCGGTTTTTTATAGCCCCTCTCCTCCTCCCTGGACCACCTTCCCCGCGACAGTTGTTTTTTTGACAGTCTTAGAAGCGGTTCCCTTCCCCCTCTCAGTGCCTCTGCTCTTCCCCCCCCCTTCTCGCTGACCGCCTCTTCAACCTCTTTTCCCACCGGTAGTCCGTTTTCCCCCCTGTCCGTTCCAATTTTGTTGTCCCTGTCTTTTATCTTCAATGAAAAGCCATTTCTTCCCCGCTTTTTTGCCTCGGTGCACCTTCTGTTATCTTTCCCGGGTCCTTTCGATCAGTCGTTGCTTTTTTTCCTTTCCTTGTCTTTTCCCGGCGCCAGTTTCCGTGAACAACACCCCAGTTTTTGCCAGTGATTTGAACTTTCGACTCGAGGTTTTTCTTCCACGGTTTCTGTTGGAGGAACCTCTTTCTGGGGAGGATGGGCGATCCCCCCCTTTTTGGGGGCGGCGGCTTTTTCGTCATCAGGTCCTCTTTCCCTCCACCCTTTTTCCCCCCAAATGTTGTCCCTTTTCCCCTTCCCCACTGGTCCCGCGAGTAGTTACGGTTTGTTCCTCCCCCTTTTTTTTTTTTTCTTCGTGGTTCTTTTCTTCCGGCTTTTTGAATGCCGTCGTTCCCGCTGTACGCGGTTAGTCCGGTTAGGGTCCCCCTCCGCGAAGGTAATGGGTAGTTTCCTTTTTTTCAGGAAGAGGCACTTCCTCCCTCCGTTTTGATTTTTCTCTGAAGCTGGGTGGTTAATCCTTCTTTTGCGTTAAAAATAGATTCTCTTCCTCTTCCCCCGTCGCTTTTCTCCCTTTGCTGGATCTTCCGTACTCTTTTTTTCCTTCCGAACACGACGTTCCTTTTTTTCCTGTCCACGGATGTAGTTTATTCTCCCTTTCCTTCCGCCACCAAGGTCGCCTTTTTTCTTCTCCCCGGTCGGATGTTTTCCCCTTTTCCCCTGAGATGACAGCATTATTTTCCGGGGACCAAGGCTGGAAGGAACTGCTTGCGTTCTTGCTGTAAAGCCGGCCGCCCCTTCTCTGTCGGTTTGGTCCTTTCTCCCGCACCAAACTCCCGCTGATAGGAATACTGATCTTTCCTTTTTCCTCTCTCTTTTCACCTCCTCTCCGTTTTTGTTTTTCGTTCTTTCCTCTCCTTTTTTGCAGTATTCGATACAGCGACCCTTTTCTTCTGCCCCCGTGGACGTCTTTTCCGGCTACAGCCATCCCCTTTCGCAGTCCCGCCTGGGCCTTTTTTTCCTTCTTTCTGAGAAGGTCGGTTTCTTGCCCCTTCCCCCTTTTTCCTTCTCACAAGGCGGGACTTTTTTGCCTTCTCGCATAACATGAAACCTCCCCCCTTGTTGTTTCGGCTGATGAGCCTTTCTTTCCTACTCAGCCAAGCTGGCTACACGCGCTATGTTGTTCCCCTTTTCTCTTTCTGGGACGGCCGACTGGTCCCCCTTTTCGGCTTTTTTTTCATCACCCCCCTTTTGGGAAGTGATCTTCTCGGTCTTTCTTCGAAGTACCGCTGACATTTCGTTCGTCCTTTTTCCTCGACGACGGAGGACAGGGCTTTCTCCTTTCCCCTTCTCCGACCTGGTTTTTTAGTGGACCCCCCCGCCCCCCCTCCGAAAATCCTCTTCTTTTTTCCCCCCCCCTTATAATTTGCGGAGGTTTGCTCCCCTTCTAGAAGAGGAAACTGATTTCCCTTTCCACAGCGACTTTTTGGCGGCGTTCCCCCCTTTCCAGAAAGAGATTCTTTTCCTCTTCCAACCCCCGTGAATTAAGAAAATAGTTTTGTCGTCGTTTTTTTTTTCTCCTTTTTTTTCACATTACTGTTGGGCCCCCCTTTTTCGCCGTTCAAAATTTTTCCCCAGTACGACCCCATCTAAGGGAATGATTTCCCCTTAAATATAACATATTGCCCCTCCTTCCAATGGAGGGGGCCTCGTTTTTTCATTCCTGAGATTTGCAATCCTTCCCCCCTTTCTCCTTTTCCCCGAGGGGAAGCGCCCCCTGTCTACCGTGTCAAAGGACAATTTCCCCTCCTCTTTGTGGGAGTCCTTTCCCTTGAATGGCGTCTTTTTCGAAGGTACTTTTTCACAATGAGAGTCCCTCCTTTTTTTTGCATGTAGGGAAGTTGTTCGCCCTCCCCCCCCCTTTTTTTTAAAGCGAATTTACCGCCTTTCTGGGGATCGGTCCCCTTTTTTCCTTTTGGACTGAAGTACCCCGACCCATGTCTGGGCTCACCGACGTTTTCCCTTCTTTTCAACGGACGGGGCCGCCCTCCCCGGAAGTTAGAGGCCTCCCCTTTCCGCCGACCGCGACCTTTTTCCGCGAAGGATGCGCCGTGCTCCTTCTGGCCGGCTCGACGTCCTAGCTTTTTTGTGGTCCCCTCCTCCAGGGTGTGATCGTTAACTGGAGCGTTTGTCGTTGCCCCGTCACGCCCGCCGCCCTTCTCCTCCCCCCGCGCGCTCCTCGGTTCTTTTTTTTTTTTGGGGATCAACCCGTAAGCTCTTCTCTTTAATGATCCTTCTTTGGACCCCTTTTTTTTTTTTCTTTTTTGATTTCGGGCCTTTCCCCCTTCTCCCCAGATAGCCTTCCCCAAATTCAGGCTCCTTTTTCGACTCGCAGGTCTCTTTCCGGCTATTTTGGCTCGCTGTCGTCGGTAGACGTCTAATTTTTTCTTTCCCCGGGTTTTTCCATTTTTTCCGTTTTTTCTTTGCGCCAGGACGTCGGCATCTAGAAACCCTTTTTCGGAGAGTTGCCCTTTTCGCGCCCTTTCGCATGCACTTTTTTTCACAGCACACCGAGCGTTTTTGCCCTCCTGGTTAGGCCGTCACGAAGTCCTCCCTCTGGCCCTTTTTTTTTCTTGAGGGGCCGCTTTTTCTCCCCAGGCGGATCTGCACTACCGTCGGCGACAATGATCTTTCCCCGAACCCCAAGCAATCACCCCCCCCCCCTTTTCTCCCCCCCCCCAATAGACTTTTCTTGGAACCCTTTTATACTAGACTTCCAGCCCCTTCACAGAAGGGACATTTTTTTTTTTCTTCTGGTGTCAACGTAAGCTGGGGCGAGTGCTTTTGCGGTGCTTCTTGCCGTTAGGGCGGTGGCGTACTTTTCTTGGGACCGAGGTCTCCAAAGATGTCTACCGGCACCCCTTCTTTTTCATGGACAGTCGTCTACCCTGTTCTGCGACACCGAGACGGTTGAGGGCCTCTTTCTCTTTTCCCCATCAAGGCCCGGCTTTGGTTTTTTCTGTTCATCATCCTTTTCTCGTGTAGGAAAATCCCTTTTTTCCTCTGTAGACTCCCCCTTTTTCCCCGAGGACCGGGATGCCTTTTTTCTCCACCGACTTCCTTTTGGCAACCCCGACGGGCGAAGCTCCCCTCCCCTGGCGGGTAGTCAGTTTTTCTTTGACCCATCGCTTTTTTTCCCTTTTTGAGGTCGACCTTTCGGGCTTCGTACATGTTTCGTCCCTCTTTTCTATCGCTTCCCAAGGGGGGTGTTCCCCCTTCGGATCCGACCGTTCCCGGGTTTTTCCTCTTTCTTTTCTTGTCCAGCGACCCCCCCCGCCTTCTAGATAAAAACTCAGGGCTTTCCACTCGCCTGATCCCTTGTTCTTTTTCGAAGGTGGCGGCCCTCTTCCCTTTTGCCACACTGCCTTTTTAAAGGCGACTTCAACGTTTTCGGCGGTGGCCGGGAGTCCCTCTCCCTCCTTTTTGCATCGCCGGCGGAACCTCCTGTTCTTCCTTTTTTTTCTTACGGCGGGTCGTTTTTTTTTCTTCGAGCGCCTTTTTTTGGTTTTTTCTTTGAGCAAGCAGGTTCCCCCTCCCCACTTCATTACCAGCTCCCTCCTTTTCTTTTTTTCGCGCTCGCCCGTGCCCCTTTGGGAAAATTTTTTTTTTTTGGCGCCACCCTCTTTTTTTGGATGGTGGCTAATCCCCTTTCTTTGCGGGCCGAGGTTTTTTTGGCAGGCAGTCTTCTTTTCCCCCTTCCTAGGGACCTTTTTGACCACCCTTTTTAGGGACGTAGCTTCCGTGCTGGCGGAGCCCCTCTTTCTTTTTTTTTTCGTGCTGTTCTCCTACGATTTTTTGTAAGCAGGGTTTCCCCTTTTTGCCGTGCTGCCCGACCCTTTTTTTTTGTTGCGGAACCGAGGACCCTGCTTTTAGCACTGTTTTCGGAACCCTTTTTTCTCCCTCTCCTCCTGGCGCTTCTTTTGACCCCCTTTTCTTTTCCCCTCTTTTTCTTTTTCCGTTTTTTTTGTTGTTGAGCTCGATGGTTCGGTCTTTCCGTATTTACGTTTTTGATTTTTTTTTCCGGGAGCTTTCGTCCCGGCCGAGTGGCTGTCTGCACCTTCCCTGCTTTCTTCTTCGGGGGCTTTTTTCTCCAGGGCCGGCTTTGATTTCAAGGCGCTTGGCAGGCTGGATAGTCCCCTTCAGCAGCACTTTTCCCAACCGCTTCCTAGTTTTTAGCCCCTCCCCCAGCCCACCCCCCCCCCTCTCCACTTTTTTTTTTTTTTAGTGGGGGGACAAAAAGCTCTCTTTTAAGGGCCGTCCCTCCCCTGCCCCCGGCACAAGTTTCGCGTCCTCCCCCATTCTTCTTCTTTCTTAGCAACCCAGCGGGGTTTCGTGTTGGTTTTTTTACGCCGAGCCCCCCTTCTGCCAGGGTTTGCACTGCGTCTTTTTTTTTTCCGGAGCCTTGCCCGAAAAAGGGGATCCCAAAAGCGTGTTGAAAATTTTTCTTTGATGGTTTGTACAGGGTTGCCGGGTTTTTTTTTCTTTTTCCGAAGCCACCCCGCACCCCTCCCCCCTGGCCTTTTTTTGGGCCTCCCCGAGCTCCCTCCTCCCCTGCCGGTTAAGAAGAGTTTTGTCCCTCATCTCTTAGAAGTAACCGGTCTTTT
>Ga0179591_1302894_pt1 | contig 11295 bp, 13 predicted proteins | sample CZOMad2_1_08_16f_FD_182891 | JGI IMG/M metagenome (GOLD analysis project Ga0179591, IMG submission 182891) | Vadose zone soil fungal communities from Angelo Coast Range Reserve, California, USA - CZOMad2_1_08_16fungal (PacBio error correction) | ecosystem: Environmental > Terrestrial > Soil >... | reverse complement strand
CATAGAAAAGACTGTGTTTCCGTCCTCCCTCCTTCCCGCGTAGCCCCCCTTCTCCTGTTTGCGCCGCTAAGAGGCAATTTCAACAATTTTTGCTCCTTTTTGCGTTTTTGAGGAAATGTTGAGGGCGTTTTCTTCCGTTTTGTATGCATCCAAAAACCCACGGCTTTTCCCCCTTGGTTTTTCTGTGGCTTTTTTTTTTACGGGTTGCGGGTAAGAAAACCAAAACCAAATTCTTCCGGTGTTTTCCACGTGTAGCCGATTCTTCCTGGAATTGACCCCGAACTCGCCCGTCGTTTTTTTGACCCCAGTGTTTTTTTTTCTTCTTTCCGCGGACCATCATCGAGATGGGCGAAGCCACTTTCCATCTCGAAACCCTAATATCATTTTTTCGCCAAGTACATTCTTTACCCACCAAATCCAGGGTCCAGGACTCGGACCACCCGTCTTTCCTGACACGCCAGGCCAGGTCAGGATTAGGATTCCTCTCCCCTTCCCAAATTTTCCACTTCATCATTTCTTTCTCAAGTTTGGGTTCGGATTCATATTTTTGTCCAAAGAAGACAATCCTTTCCCTTCGCTTCCTTGACTTAGCACATCACTGCATCGCTTTTCCCCACACCGCCTGAATTTTCTCTAATCTCATTTTAGGTATTCGAAAGTATCCCCCGAGTACTTGCAAAAAATTCTCTCGTGCCCGCCAAGGCCAACCACTGAAAAGAAGGGATTAGTGCTCTGTATCAGATTTTCCCTCTCTATTTTAGGGAGCTACCCTTTTTCACAACCCATCCTTGTTTGTTTCCCCTGTAAACCAGAAGCTCCCGTGACCTTCTTTAGATTCCCCCCCCCCTCTTACGCCTCATGTCGTGATATTTTTCACAATCTCCTCTTTATTGCAGCCCCCAGTAGTTAAGGCTGATTTTTCCCATGATCGCTCGATTCGGATGTCGGCCGCACATATTAGATTCCAGACGGAAGGAGCATCAGATTCCCCCACGAACCTTTTTTCATGGTGCGTCAGTTTTCGCCTTTTCAAGCCGTCTTTTTCTCTTCGCTTTTGTGACAGTTCCCATTCCTTCTCTCCCATACCCCACTGAATATGGGCCCCCAGTTCGCCCCCAGGAGTGCTCCCTTGCCCACCATTGATCTCTCTATCAACCTTTGTTTTTTTCCCCAATCTCTCTATTTTTTTCTTAAGGGTTTTGATTAAATAGCACCGACTTGAAGGCCCCCCTTTTCCAATTTTAGATCTCTCTTTGGACTTTCGGGCCCTTGTGGACCTAGATGACCCCTCCGTCTTCTCTTGAGCGAAGTTATTAAAGGGTCCCATTTTTCCCTCCCAACCCCAGCGCCTTACACGGCCTAAAGTTCCTCCGGTTGCCTCTTTTTCCCTTCCCTCCCAGGACCAAGATTCTTGACGGTCTCTTTTTCTCTTTTCCCACACTAATGGTGTTCATTCTCACCCAAGAGAGTACTCCTACCTGAGTTAATACCACATGGTTTTGAACACCCTCAGTTGAGTAAGCCCACCCGCCGATTTGCCCCCACGTCCTCTTCTCGTCTTTGGTATGTTTTTTCCCAACTGAGATGTTAAAAAGCCCCCTCACAAGTCTCTCTCTTTAGTCCCCTCGTGGTGGTTTAAACTTTATTTTTTCCCCCTGAGGAGTCCTTCATAGTAGAAGTTCGATTATTTTACGGTTATGCTTTCGGTACCTTTGACCTCGTGTGGTCCAGTCCCTAACCTGCCCATATGCCGCCTTTTTCCCACTTATCCAACTAAATTTAACTGCCTCCTTTTTATTTTAGGACCCTTTCCTCTTAGCAGGGGGTTCCCTTCGTAGTGAAGATCTTTTTTTTCGAAGCGGAAACACTCCCCTAGTCCGCGTTCTCGAGCGTCACTTGACGGCTCCTGCCTCCTCGTTTCACTCTTTTGGTAACCGTTATAGGTTACGGGTATAGGGCCTTCTGCCGTTAAAACCCGTAGTGAGGTTTCCCTGCCCGCGTCTATGGAGATCTCCCCCCCCCCCCCCTCTCAGGGATCGTTTCTCATTTGAGCTTTTTTTTTTTGATTAAAAGCCCCTCCCGCTCATCTTTTTTAGCCTTTTTTTTTTTTCAAACGCGGTTCCCCACATTTCAAACGTGTCTTTCTAGTTTTCCTTGACATATCACTTTTCAAACCCCCCAAGTTGATCCTCCCCCACCTCCTACTGAGATCCCCCTGCTCTGTGGCCAATGACCCTCCTTTCTTCTCCCGACCTTTCAAACATCTTATCTTTGTTTGCCACCCCCATCCTCCCTTAACATGATTTGGATTTAAAGCCCTTTGGCTTCCTTAGAGGAGATACCCCCCCCATGGTGGACTGGAACCCTTTGCCAGTCCTCCACCCTTGCCTCCCTTTTTAAAGGTTTCTTCCAGTCAAGACTCGTGTACGATCCTTTCTCCTCTCCACTTACTTTCTAGAAGTTTTGATGATAATTTTCTCTTCCACTTCTCATATCGTGAAATCGAAAGTGGCCGGTATCCCCCCTCTAACTGTCAAGTACCCGCCCACCCCCGGACAACTTCGTTTCCGTCAGTTGGTAAACTACTTATATTACGGCCGGCGTCTTTCCCACCTTCGGTCTTATTGGATCCCCCGACTTCCTTCTCCGTTCCCCCAAACTTAGGTTGATGTTTTTTGTTTGTCTCGGACTTTTTTTCATGCAATTCGTCTTTTTTTTGAGAGATGTATACGAAGGTTTTTATATCGCAGTCCTGGAACCATCATCTTTCTTGGACCCCCATCGGCAACCCCCTCTTCTTTCTGACATCATTTTTTTTACCTTTTAAGTCCTTATCCCCTCTTTTCTTTTGGCTTTTTTCTTTCGAAGGAAGCTGGTAACGCACACCTACAGACCCGTCAGCTTGTTGCATCTTTCTTCCTTTTTCGTGTTTCCTCCCCTTAGTTCAGTTCGAGCCTTCTCAGGGTCCCTACAGTTGAGCGCATGTTTCTATTCCCTCGTGGTTTCTGAAGCTCTTATGTCGTTTTAAGCTCTCTTCTGTCTTTGGAGACTTTTTGTCTTTATATTCGATAGTTTCCTCCCCCCTATTCAAAGCGGACCCGGTCTCGTCGTATTTCAACTTGCTGGGTTCCCCCCTTCTGTTTGCCTTCGGTCCCCCCGTTACCGTACAATATTCCCACCCTCCTCCACATCGGGTGCTCTTCCAGATCTTCAGTATCTTTTCTCTCTTCTTCCCCGATAAGTTCTTCATCTTATCCCCCTTAAATGTTCCAGATGTATTGCCAGAGAACTCCAATGGTTTTTTTTTTTCTCCGCCACCTTTCTCGGCCCCCCTTCGCCTCAAACGGTGTTTTTTCCCCCCAAAAGTGTCATCGTGGTCACTCACCCCCTCCCTTGTCACAAAACCAAAACTGTCGACTTTCTTGGAGCATTCCCGGACTGAATCCGGTGCTTGTTGGTGTAATAGAGGTAGGAAATCCACCCGTTTCCGGAGGACTTATTTTGGACCCTCTTCTGGTGTCTAACCCTCCGATATTAACCCCCATAACTTCCGTACCTTATGTTATTCTTGTCTTTCTTCCCCCTCACGGACCGACTCTCCCGCGATTTAACCCCCAACCTTCTCTCTTTTTCTTTTTCCTCCCCCCTTCTTTTTTTGTTTCTTCTTCTTGTAACATCCTGGGACGTTCCCCGCGTTCCTTTCGAGGACCCTTTCTTGAAGGCCGGTTCCATTTCCCTTATGTAAGGAAGTATCTCTCTTTTTCACAGGTGGTGTATTAGGGGATTTCTTCCCTTTAAGCAGGCAACGAAAATACTCCCCCCCTTTCAAATTTCTAATAATTAGCGTCTCCAACCATTCCCGAGGACCCCCGAGTTGGCCTTTTATCTTTTTTCTATTTTTCAGTCTCTTTTTTTCCCCACCCTGCTTTTTATCATGTGTTCTGCCCACCCCCTCTGTCTTTCCAGTGACCCCTTCTGAGAACTTTGTGCCTTCCTTGCGAATCGGTTTTTTTCTAGTTGATGAACACGATTCATGAAGTCTTTCCCCGAAAGTCCTCCCATCATCTTCCTGATTTCGGGGTTCTTCCCTCGGTTCCGTTCTTGGTTCCCTCCCCTGATGCTCTTTTTAAGTCAGTTCGCTTGTCCTAAAACGGATGTCCCCACCGGCATTCCATCCCCGTTAAACCGCTTTTTTACAGATCCCCTCCACGTTAGTGCATTTTTCTCCGAAATTTACCCGTCTCCCCCACCATCCCGAACCACCAGGCCTACACGGTCTTGCCACTTCCCCCCACCTCGACTCTTTTCTCATCTTCTCAAATAGATGATTTTTTGATTTCCAGTAAAGTCCCCCCCCCCCTTTTGCTCTTTTTCCTTCGATTGACACCCCTCGACCCTTTTTCAAGGAGAGGCCGGTCCCTTTCATTCCTCAACGATTTGAAGCTATTTTTTCCCCCTTCTTTTAACCTGTTACAATCCCTCCTTGACCAAATTTCTTTTCCATCTGATAAGTTGCCCCCCGCTTCCTGAACCTATTTTAGTTTCTTTTGACTATCCCCTCGAAGGGGCCGCCCGTTAAGTTGACCCTTGTTCTCTCTTGAAGCTCGCAGTTTTCCGACAGCACTGGGAAGCGATGCTTAAACACACCCCAGCTCACGGGCACCCCCTTCCCGCCGTTCCCATTTTCCTAAGGAAGACTCCTACAGCCCAAATGGGCTTTGCTTCTTCCGCCGTTTTCACTTGACGCGTGATGCCCAATCTTTCCCCCGGGTGGCTAAAAGGGAGGGCTTTACGAGTTTCCCCTTTGTAGTCCCCCCCCCTTTGCGTCTGCTCGGTGGATCTCGGGAGTTCTGAACTATTTATGGTCGCCTCTTACCTGCTCAAGTGCCACCCCTGGCGAGTATTCCAGGATTTTCTTCCAGACGATTATTCTTCTCTCCCCGTGAATACTGGAAACCAACCCGTTTCGAGGGGTTTTATTGCCGTCTTTCCTGCAGTGAAATTAGAGACACCCCCCGTTATTGTTATCCTCTACATTCTTTACTTTCCCGAATCCCCACGTTCGCTTTGTGGAAGTCCCACCAGTTCTCTCTGATTCCTTCCGAGGTCACCCCGATGTAGGGCTTTCCAACCTTTTTTGCTTCCCGGTTTTCTTCTCAGACAGGGCGGCTCTCCCCAGAGCTCGCTTCTTCTTTTTACTGTCCCCTAGATGTCGTTTTTCTGACGGTGCTCTTGCTGCGGAAGTTGTTGACCCCCTAGAAACACTGTTTCCCCTATCCCCAAACGCTGTTTTTTTTTTTCCTTTTAGAAGACCCCCATCTTTTTCTGCGTAAAAAAAACAATGTATTCTTTCCTCCTTATGCATTCGCTACCTTTCAAGCCTCCCCCTTTTCACGCGCATTCCCTTGAAGCTCTGAAATCCCCCCTGACCGCAATAACGTTTTTGGTAGTGCGGCACGGTTTCCCTGAGACCCCCGTGGTGTCCCTTTCCCACCCTCTTTTCACTTGATTCTTCTTTCGAGTCCTTGGCCACCGCCTTAAAAAGGAAGACCTCTTTCTAGTGTGTCGCCTTGAGTTAATATTGAGTGCTATCCAAGTGTCCAGGAAAATCCTCCCTCTCCCCTTGTGGTTTCTTTCTTCGCTAGAAGATTCCTTCGATTTTGGTGTGCCCGCATTCTTCTTAGGTATCTGCTAACCCCACTCTCCGATCACGTGACGCCCCTCTCAACGGCGCAGGAGCGCTAACATAAGTAGCACCGCCCTCTAGTCCTACTCTACTGTCACTCCTAGCTCGAGCTTAATGTTAAGAGAACCGTAAGCTTAGCCCCGATCCTCTCGAGTCCGTGCGTTGGATTCCTGAGCGTTCTTCTTGCCTCCTAAAAAGCTATTTTCCCTACGAGTGATAAGCCGTTGAGTCTAAGGTGGGCCGTTCTATCTCCTACCCAAATACGGATCATTGTGTAGATATCCTGGCACCTCTCTCTCCGAACGATCGTCCGCTCAAAAGAACGTATTGCCCATGGGACCTCTTGTGATGCCGGATCACTTCCTTCTTGTCGATTTTTCTTAACCCGTCCCACAATGCCCCTTTTTGGTATGTTGTTCGCTTTTTTGTTTTTGATTACTCCTGGGCAATTTCTTTTAGAAGGTCGTTCTATGTTTTACTTAGTGATAAAGTTTTTTCTTCGACCCAGGCCTTGGGCACTGTTAATGAGGTGCTCTGATCCGTCTTTCCCTTTGCGTACTTCTGGGTAACTTCTATACGATAAGTATAGCGGTAACTTGACCCTGGTCGATTTCTCCCTTTTATCAATTATCTTCACCCCCCACTGCGCTTCTTCTTTGTACCAAGAGAGAGCACCGGCCTTTCCTTTTCCCTGCGGGTTCTTTCCGGTATCTCTTCCAACACCCCCCTTCTCCCCACGTTCCAGGCGGTTTTTGATTACCACCTCGCCGTTGCGGAGTGATCCGATGGCTTCCCCCGGCGATCTCCTCGCTCTGGCTCTAGGACCTTAAAGCGGTTTCAAAGGGTTTTGGCTTTTATCTTTCTTTTCTTCCCCTCTTTCTCGCTGTCGTTTTTTTCTCTGGACCAGAGCTCTTCATTTTCCGGTAGTGATATAGTAGCACCGTCTCACCTTCGCGGCCTTCTTTCCCCCGCGCGAATCACACGCTGCTTTGGTTCCTTCCTGTTCGGATTTTTTTACTGAGTAATAGGTTTGTGGTGCTCCCCCTCAGAGATGCCCCGCCGTCACCCCTTTTTTTTTGTTTTTTTTTCCTTTTTCCCTATGAATTTTCTTCTCTCTAACGGGCTTTCTCTCTTTCGGAAGTTACGCTGATTTCCCTTCTGCTAGAGGCAGATTTTAGACATTTCATGTGGCCTGACCCATAGCTTTGGCTCCGTGGTTGATTCTACGCCTGCCGTAGTATTTCTTTGGACGGATCCTTTCATGTCGATCTAACTATGCGAGGCTTTTATTTCGAGAAAGATGGGAAGTGGTTCACCCAGTCTTTTTTTTTCATCGTTTATTTCTTCCCTTCTTTTCCGTCCCTGGACCTCCCTTCTTCTTTAATAGTTTATGCTTTTCGGAACCTGGGGGCGCAAATCGACCCTCCCTTAGTATCCTCTGACACCAATAGTGTAACCCTCCACTCTTTTTCTTTTTCCGATCCTCCCCCCCCCCGCCAACAACCAACCCCCTCCTCCCAGTTACTCATACGTAATTTACCCTTAATCTCTTCAATTCTTCCCACGCGCTGATTGATAATACTCTTTTCTCGGGGGTTTGAATGGTTCTGCCTAGCTCTTCAGTCTTTCTGTCCCATTTGTCTATCTTTCTCCTCCATCTCATTATGAGGTTGAAGGTTGGTATGCCTCCCCCACCAGTGCTGGAAGAGGCACTGCCTGACGTTTCTCTTTCCCCCTTCCTGGTAGTGACAGTAGGCTTTGGTCTTTTAAATCGCTATTGGGGCGGCCCACCGCCTTTCCCCTTGAAGCTGGATCGGACCACCCCTCCTCGTTAAGAAAGGAGAATATAATCCAGCCCAATTTTTTCCATGAAACTTATTTATCATCACTCCTTTGTCCAGTATCGATTCCCTTTTGACCCCCCCCCTGCGTCTTTAGACGCTTTTTTCTGTACCCCAGTCTCCGTCCGGTTCCCCCTTGTCTTGTGAAAATCTTTACACTCGTTGTTTTTCCTTTTTCCAGCAGTAACCCACCCATCTTCCCTGGTTCAGGAGCCCCTTCCTTGCCATTGGCTTTCTCAGCCCAACTTCTTTTTTTCTTTTTCCCCCTGTCTGTAAGCGAACTGGTGGGCCCTTTTCTATCCCTGACCCCTCCAGGATTCCTCCCTTGGCCGGTTTTTTTTTTTCTGTCGCAACCCCATGTTTAAGGGCCCCCTTTTCCGCTCTTTTCCAGAAACTTTTTTTTTCATCTTTCTTCCGAGCGGAGGTAAGGCCTCCTTTTCGTCCGCCGTGACAGAATCCCACAAACCCCCTTGTCCCATAGTCTCTTTTTTCTCTATGTCACCTCTATTCTTTGACACTGAGGTTTGCCTGCTTCAATACGGTGTTTTCCCCCGTCGTCGTACCCTCGAAGCGTGCCTCCCCGGTCCCGTAATCCACTGTCTCTTTCTTTTAAATTTTTGAAAGTTGCGAAGCCCCCCCCTCAGATTTCCTCCAAGGCAAGATGTTTTTCTGTAAATCTTGCAGAATGCCGCCGCTATTTAACTCCCCCTTTGTTCCCCGTCCTTTCTTTCTGTCAAGTCGCTCCCAATGCGGCGATTAATTTTCGCGCCCGTCACACTAATTCGATGTCCGTCCCCTTTTTTTTACAACAATTCGAACTCGATTCCGCGAGTCCCCCACTCATTTTCCTCTCATAGTGCCAACCCCCCTTCCAGAGTTTTGACTCTCTGAGTCCAAGCCACACTTGCCCGTCTCCCCTTTTCACTTTCCTGGACCCTTTTCTTTCCGATGCTCCCCCCCTGTTTTTTCGAGCCCTGTCCCTGTTGAGAACAGACGGCCTATACCTTTCATCTCCCCTGCTACTGGACGTTCCTTTGGTATCCTCGAGAACCCTGTCGATAGTCCCACTTCTCCTGATTCTCTCTCTTACGCCCTCTTTACCCGGCTGTTTCCTTTTCTGATCTTTTATTGAGAGGCCTAACCCGATTTTCGACCCGGATGTCTTTCCGAAACCCCCTTTCTCCCCTCCATTTTTCTTTCCATCCCTGCGGAAGTCTCCGAGTTATGCCGATTCCATGGACGGCTCCCGTTTTTTTTGCATAAAGCCCCATCCTTTCTTCACCTCTAACAGAGCACTCTGCCGATCTCTTAGTCATGAGGAAATTTGTCGTTTCACTTCGGCTCTCCTTATCGATCCGGTCCCGGCCCTAGTCTCTTCACTGCCTCTCTTCGCATTAGTGACTTTATCCCCCTGTGTCAGCACGATTCCATAGAGATTTTTCTTTTTCTGATGTTGCCCCGTCCCCCACCTCACACCCCCACCACCCGCTTAAGTCAGGTCTTTTATACAGCCCCTCTCCCAAATCACTATTTATAAAGGATGCAACTGACCGGTATTGCTTTTGAGACTTTTCTATTCCTTCCTGCACGTTCGTCTTCCTGCCCCCTTTTTCAACCAGCTTACCTTTGGACTATAGATTTTTTTCCGAGGAACTCAACCCCCCCCTCCGTCCCTTTAGACGCCCCATTGGTCCTCGGTGACCAGTACGACTGAAGCGTGTGGTAACTTATCTCTCCGATATTTTCACTTCCCGATCTCTTCGTTTTCTCCTTTGGAAATTGATCTACCTCTTTCTTTTTAGCACCGTATTCTCCCCTTCACTTTTTGTCGACCGAGCGTCGAGCTTTTTTCTCGTTTTTGTCTGAGCCTCTTTTCTTGTCAGACCCCTAATGTCAGGCAGTTGTCCCGTGTCGGAAAAACTATGTTAAGAATCACGGCTTTTCCCAATTGAATCCATTAAGCGGAGTTGTGTTTCTTTGTTTTAGTGTCTACCGCTCGTCTTACACAGGATAAACCCTCCCTTTCCCTTCGTTCGTACTTTCAGATGAGACTTTGCCTTGCTCCCGACCTAGCGCCACTCCTCCATTCGTTTTGTGACCCCCTCTATTGGTGAGGGAGGTCTCTTCTCCGGAGTCCGCTCTAAAAGTTAGTACGGAAAGTAGGTCCCGTGGTTATCTTCATAGTCTCCCTTCTTTATATCATGCGCTGTGACGTTCTTGACTTTCCGCCGGACTAACCTTCCTTAAGATCACGTTTTAAGATTTTTCTTTCGCCTGAATTTCTCCCCACCGCCTTCTTTCCCCAAACAGTTGACCCCCTTTGTTCTAGTTTTTAGGCCATGAAGTAGTATCACGGACAACAGGCCCCCCCCCGGTAGCCCCTTCGTAATTTTTTTTTTTTTTTCCTTTTTTGTTTCTTTTTCTTCTTCTTTCGTTTTGACGATCTGGGATTGGTTTTTCTTTGGAAAGAGTTATTACGCCTGACCCTTTCATGGCAACCTCATAAGGTTTTTTTGTGTTAAGGTTCCCCACCTTGGTTCCCCCCCGAACCGGTCTCTCTTTTTTCTTGGTTCGGGCCTCCAATAAATTGCCTTTCCTCACCTTTTTGAGTGCGCCCCACCCCCTTACTGACCGCCTTCGTTGAAAGGGGGTCGTTGAAGCGGCGTGGTATCCCCCACTCAATTCTTCACCATTTAGTCTCCTCTCCTGCGCCCCCCCCTCTTTTACACGGGAAAGGTTAAATTGTCCTCTCCCCACTTCCAAAGGGCCAAGGTAAGCGCTCCCCCCGGGCACCTTCTTGGGGGTTCCCCCCCTGAATGGTACCAGCCTTGCTATCATCCCCCTTGTCTCTTCCTTTTTTTCTTCCCAACCGGGCGTAGCATATTCTACCTAACAGAGGCGGGCTTGTCTGCTCCGTGAATGTGTTTTTCACTCCCTTTCCTTTTCTGCGCTCCTTTATCCTGACACTTTTCTTTCGTTTAATCGAACTTACCCTTATGACCCTTGCGGCAAAACACTTGCTCTTCCCTACTGGGGTCCCCTTTTGTCGCTGTCCTTTTATGGGGTCTCGGCTTTGGATTTTCCTATGAATGCCTCCTTCTTTGCATGTCACGGGCCTGGCCTCCCTTCTCGCAGAAGAGCACTTTTTTTTCTCTCAGCTTTTTTTCCCCTGCATCAGCGACCGTCTATGACGGTTTAGTTTGGCGTTGGTCATTTCGTTTGTCTGGTAAGTTCTTTTTTGGGACTTGATATTTTTTCTGATATTCTCGACATTCCCTTTCCCACCACTTTTTTTTTTTTCGGTCCTTAAATCTTCTTTTTCTTTTTTTTGCTAGTCTGTTTTGCCTTCGGTTTTACCCTTTCCCAGCTGTGATAGGAAAACCCTAGTCCACTCGTTTGTCTCCCCCCATCCCCGCTTAGTCTCTTCTGTCCTTCTTCCTTCCAGAATTTAATCAACCAAAGGCCTCTTTTCGAGCCCCGTTTTTTCTCCCCACGTCGTCTTGGGCGTTGTAAATGCCTTGCCAATTTTTTTACAATCCCCAGCCATACTCCCCCTCACCTGACGTAAAATTCCTGACTGACCCCAAGGAATTGTGTTGACCCTTGGTATTAGTTCTGTGGGGAACTTTTTTTGGGTTACAATACAGTTCCTCCTGATATATTGGTTCGCAGTGATTCCGTATCCCGCGTTCTTCCACAATTCCAGCATATACGTTCGTATAATCACTCCCTTACCCCCTGGACCTCTGTTCCGTACCCCATCTATGA
>Ga0179591_1374807_pt1 | contig 11296 bp, 9 predicted proteins | sample CZOMad2_1_08_16f_FD_182891 | JGI IMG/M metagenome (GOLD analysis project Ga0179591, IMG submission 182891) | Vadose zone soil fungal communities from Angelo Coast Range Reserve, California, USA - CZOMad2_1_08_16fungal (PacBio error correction) | ecosystem: Environmental > Terrestrial > Soil >... | reverse complement strand
AATTGAGAGTCCCCTCGGTTCTCCGAGGACACATCTAGATTCACGCTAAAGTCAGTTCCCGGAACCCTAAATCCGATTTTAGCTAGAGGATACATTAGCTACTCCTTTTAGTGATCGTTTTAACCCCCGTCCTTGGTCGATAGGTGAGATCGATCTTAGTTCCCCCCCAGAGACTGTCCAGACCCGGGGCACTTTTTTGGAAACCCCAACGCTCTGCCTTTTTTAAAGTAGCAGACCTTCTTGCATTGACCGTTTTCCTCGTTGGCGACCCTTTCTCCCTTACATTGTAGGCCCGTTTCGCACGGCATGACCAAGCATTTGGCCCGTTGCGTTTGTTCCCCCCATCGTCACAGAGGTATTTAATTTTGGTTTGTGTTGTGTTTTTTGTTGTTTTTTTTTTTTTGGTTGTTTTGGGTTTTGGTGTGTTTTTGTTTTTTTGTGTTTGTTTTTTTTTTTTTGTGTTTTTTGTTTTTTGGGTTTTTGATCGCGCGCCCGGCAGAATCTGCTTGATCGTCTAGAACTGTCCTTCCAGGTTTTTCCCCGTTGAGTGTTCGCGTCTTTTCTTTTGCGTTGTCTCTCTTTTGACCGCCGTGACTCGCTGTTTTTGACCCAAGTGAACTGACCTTTTTACGACTTCCTCGATCATGCTCAGCGAAAGTTGTGCTCTTCGTTTCCCTAGGAGAACAAACACCCCACACCCCCCCCCCCACCCCCAACCCCCCCACATCATGATTTCCTTCCTTGTAGAGAAACCCGCATCTTTCGCACCATAGACATAAAATCAATTTGCTCAGCCGAAAAGGTTTCCCCCCCCCCCCCCCCCCCCCCGTGGGTTCTTGAGGGTTCCCCCCCCCCCCCCCCCCCCCCCCCCGGTTGTTGTGTTCTCTCCCTCCCGTGTTCCTTTGCTTCTTTTGTTTGGGTTTTTTTGTGCTTTTCGGTGTCCCCCCCCCCGTTTGTTGTTTTCTTTACTTGTTGTTTTGTTTTTTTTTTTTTTTTTTTTTTTTTTGTTCTGCCTGCTTGTTTTTGTTGTTTTTTTTTTGGTGTTGTGTTTTTTTTTGTGTGTGTTTTTTTGTGTTTGTTCCCTTGTCCTTGACCCCTTCGGCAGAAGTTGACCAGTGACCTTAATTTTTTCAAGGAGGTTTTTTCGGTTTCGAGCGCTGTCTCCCGTTACCGCCCCAGGTGCGGGCGCTGCCAGTGGTGGTCCCCGCCAGTCCCCCCGCTTTGGGAAGCAGCGCTTTGAGGTCAGAGGAGACCCCCTGCACTTCCCTGTCCACTGTGCCCACCCCACCCCCATTCCTAGGACCTTCGAGGATCCTTTACCCCTTAGGATAGACAGCTCCTCGACTTAGGAAGATTTTTCCTTTCCCCCCGGACATAGTCACCTCCTTAGCCTTAAGGATCCCAGGTCGCGCTATGTTTCGCAAGAATCTCCGTTCTTTTTTCGTGATCGGGGTTGTCTCTCAGTTTTGTTTAAAGAGCCTTTTCATCTCACAAAAGGAACGGATGGAAGACCAGTCCTGTTGTCGATCGTAAGTTTCCCCCCAGTCCGAGGGAACGGAAGGTTTGACATGTCTAATTATTTTAGTTTAATATAGGACCCTTAGGAAGACTCTCTGAGAACTGTTTTGGATGGTGACCTTTTCTTACACTTCCCCCCCCACCCCCCCCATCTCCATACCCCCCCCCCCCAAACTAATTTTCCCCCTTAGAAAATTTTTATCACCCCGACGTCTTTGACTTTGTCTCCAATAGCCCCTTTTTTTGACCTCTGTGAGCAGGTTCCCAAACCAAAACAAACCCCCAAAACCCAACCACAAAATCTAACGTTTTTGATGAGATTTTTTCCCTCTTATCTGACGTTGAGGCCGTCCTCCCTCTTTGCATCCCCTCTTGTCCCGCCTCTGAGATCAACGTAGTCTTTTGAGCGCTCTTTTTGCGGCTGGACCTGCGAGCCATTCTTTTTCCATGAACGGGCCCCCTCCTGACTTCTTTTCGTGGCGGCTCTCGGCTTTTCGCACTCCTTCTTTCTTCACGTCACGCTGTAAGTTGTCCTGACAGTCCCCGAAGTCTGCACAAGCCTTGCGTTCGCCGAGCCCGCCAGGGCATTGACCCAGAACTTGCTGGGTCTTCAGCCTTCCCTTCAATCGTTTGTTTTCTTTCTTTGGACTCCGGAGCGTGACTGTACCGTTCAACGCAGTCTTGCCGCTCTCGCTATTTGCTTGAGGATTTTTTTTTTTTTTTTTTTTTTGGTGTAAGAGCGGGTTTGCTAGCAGGCCTTGAGAACAGACTACTTGTGGGGTTGCGACCAAAGCAAGCTTTTCCGTTTGACGGTGAATAATCTTTACAGCTGTGACAGAGTTTTTCATTAGAATGTGAGTCTCTGGTGCGTGTAGTAGTCCGATTCCCTCTTCCGCGCCCCATGAGCTAGTCGAAGGCGGGGTTGGGTCCTGAGACCCTTCCAAACTTTCCTTTTTCGGTGATGGTCCCTCTAAAAATTTTGGTTCCAGAATGCCGAGATAAGCCGAGGCTCGTTTGCGAGGTTTTTTTTTTGTTTCTTTCTTTTCTTGGGTGTTTTTTTGGGGGTGTGTTTTGGCTAGGAGCCCCAACATGCCCTTTTGAAGGTGATGAGATTGAGTTTTTTTTCCCAAGATGTTTTTTTCCGTCCCAGAGGCCTTTTTTTTTTTTTCTATAGTTTACCTACACAATATACGGTTTTGATTGTTGCAGAGTATCTGAGGAAACTGCAATCTGATTCTACCCCTCGAGAAGACCTATGACAAGAAAGCCGGAGACGATGAGTGTGTTCGTCTAGTCGAGCCCGGCTAATGAGAAGTCTCCGAGCTGACAGGAGAGTATGCAAGAGGATCCCCCTTCAGGGAAGTTTGTGTCTCACTCGCACCCTTCAGTAGCTTGTGCCGCTTGCCCCAACCCACGCTGCAATGTTCAGTGCAGGCCTATTTTCCCGACCGCCCCCTTTGATCCTGGAAAACTTGACTTCCGCTTTCGCTGCTTCCCCCCCCCCTCTTCGACAACCGCCCGACCCTTTTTTTTTCGAACCACCCCCGACGACGCCTTCTAAAGAATGGTTTTTCACTCACCGACAACGTCCCGCGAGCGCTTCCCCACTTTTTGGGTTCGCGTTGCGCCCCGGCAGGCCCAATTCCACTCCTGCCATCTAATACGAGAGGGAAGACCCCAGCCGACGCACCTACGGGCTAGGGTTTAGCATTCCCGATTTAAAGGAGTGGCAGACCCCAAAGCGGTTCAGGAAATCTTCTATTCCTAACCTCACTGGAATTACGCACACCCCAATCGTCAGTTTTCGTTCCATGTAGGATAGTACCGTTTATCTCCCATCCCAGGCTTTCAAGTGACCTCACTACAACCCTCATCTTTTTAGTTCTAGAAGCCAACCTTTGAGATCCTCATCTGACGCTAAATTAGAGAAGAAGGGAACTCCCCCTTTACTTCACGAAAGATTTCAGGAATCCCCGGCATCCCCTAACCCTTCCTCCTCCCGCCAGCGTCCGAGCCCCCATAAGAAAACTGCCGTGACAGGAAGGAAACTTCTGGAAAGCTTAATTATCCAGCCGAGTGCGGGGATTTCCGTTACGAACGGTATAGTGAGAGGAGGGACGCGTCGTTAGATTACCGCGAAAGCCCCCGGCTCCAAACCAAGTCATTTTTAGTGCGTCGTAACGAGTCGTGCACCCTTTTCGTTTCCCGCGAAAGCCCATTGACCAACATCGACCAAGCAAGAACTTTGTTTGTAACAAACCCCCCGACCGGACCAGCAAAGCAATGCCCATTTGTTTCTTCCCCCGTCCGCTTCCCCTCAATTCCCCCGAGCATTCCCGCACCTGCAACCCCACTTCATTTTTTTCTCGCGCTGGATCTTCCTTGATAGGTCGACACGCCCCGGCGAAGCCCTTTTCGACGTGATGTACTTTATGTCCCCCCACGGCCAAAAGCGCCGCTTTTTTTTTACTGACCTTGAATCCCCCTCACTTCCTAGAGCAGCTCTGAGCCTTAATTCCTTTCTTAGAGGACTGCGCCTCCACGAGGGACCCCATGCACTTGACTTCGATGTTTTATGTTTAAGTTCCTGAAATCTCAGTAGCACTCGAGGAGAACCTTTGACGACCCAAAACCCCCCCCCCCCCCAACCCCCCCCCCCCCCCCCCCCCCACACCCCCACCACCCACCCCCCCAACACCCCCCCCCCCCCACCCCCCCCCCCACCCCCCCCCCCCCCCCCCCCCCCCCAACACATACCCCAGTCTTCTTCGCGCCCCCTGATGTTGGACGGAAGATATCTGGAGGACTCAGTCCCTCTTCTCCAATCCACATCCTTTACAAAAGACTTGCGCAGGACCGCACCGATTTCCGAAAAGGTACTTGCCCGATCCCCAATCTCAGGATAATTAGACCCTATGGGCAGAAGAGGCCCCTTCCCTCCCCCCCATCCCAGGGGAGAACACTTGAGACTCCCTAAGGGCGACCCCGAGGACTTAGCGGCGACGCCCTCCAGCAGCTCTGGTGACCCTTCAGTGTTAACGGTTCCTCTAGGGGAAAGCTTATTGAAATCTTCGTAGCTTTAAAAGAACACAGAGAAAAATCAGTCAAAGAGCAATGATACTTTCGGAAAATCAAGGACCCCCAATTTTGGACAATGACTTTTTTCAAGCCCCGTGATCTTGTAAAGAGCTTTTTGTCCTCCACAGATGGGCCCTTTCGCCATGCGCCGGTCCGCAATGATTTTCCTCACACATTTCCCAGCGAACCCTTTGGGCGTTTGCGATCAAGCTTCAAGAAATTAGAAACTGCAGTCTAAGAAGTCCCTGAGAAGACCCAGACATCGTAAAGCGAAGTCGGCAAAAGACAGGCAACTCCCCTTCCCTGACCTTCAACTTGCCCATTAATGTGGAGCCGCCACGCCCCTGTGACCTCCAGAAAGAAATAGAAGACCACCTGCCAAGCGTCCCCACGTAGCAAATTGAAGGAGCCAGAACGGAAACACCAAACGTTTTTCAAGAAGCTTAAGTTCCCACCGCCGTCCTTGTTATGCTAAATTCGTCCTCCTGAGACTGAGACGCCTGAGAGTCCCCAGACCTCTTGAAAACAGCGACTGATATATAAGACGGCAGCGAGCGTCCCTGACCTCTGAACCCCGGCGCCTTCGAGATTCACAGTGCTGCTTTCTGCAGCGGAACGACAAGACCTCGAGTTATTGCAGGCCGGTTTACGATCTTCTCCGCTCGGAGAAAAAGTTTCCTAAGACCCCCATTGACTATCTCCCTCTGGAAGATATACTCGGTGTCACCTTCGAAGTTTTTGTTTGCCTTTTAAGAAGTGAAAGCAGTCTTCTACCACGTCACGACCTAAGGGGCCTCGCCGCTTGATACGTCCAAAGCGAGTACCTGATTTTTTTTTTTTTTTTCGAAATTTGAAAACCCCAACTTCTCTTTGTTCTGTTGAACACCATAATGAATGTAAAGATGATTCTAGTTTCCCTACTTAGTTAGCAGCCACTATGACCAATCCCTCCCTCACCGTTCTACCCGGTTTTGATTTACTCAACACCTGGCTCCCAGCGTTGGAGAATATATGACCTTAAAGAGAGGTCTCACAACCCTTGCGGGTTGATACTTGCCCCTCGGAGGAAAGGCGTCTTCGAGAAAGCGTTCAAGTTCCCTTCTTTCTGTTATGAGCGGTTTCGACATCCAGACCCCTCCGTCCTAACTGGCGGCGATTGCAAGAACCTCTTTTTTCGTTGACCGCCAAATCGGAAATTTAGTCCCCGATGGCTCTTCGCCCTGGCTGCTCTCCGGGTGGCGAGAAGGCTATCCCCTTCCTCTTCAGGCTGCTCTCTTAAGAGAAACGTTCTTTGGGATATCTGGGCGGTTTGCCCACTCCTCTGATGGTAACCACTACCTGTGTCCGATCTTGACTAGGAGCCTAGGTGAGCGCCAGTCGCTTCCCTGCCGCCTGAAAGACGGCTGCCTCCGCTTCCTGCTGGTTTATAAGAACATGCTCGATAAAGCTCAGAGATACCACCCAGCCCTTACGAACGCTCAACACAGGCGCTAGTCGGTCGGTCTTTTCGCCTTCGGATCTCTTTTCCGAGAAGAAGCTGTTTTTTGAGCCCGCCCTAATCGACATATAGCCCAGTGATCACCAAAGAAGGCAATAGCGAAGTGAGTGCCGAAGCGGAAGAACTTACACTGACTGGGATCGAAGAACGAGCGTGCGAAAACCCAACCCAAGCCCGGACCTTTCCCCCTGAGCTGCTTCTGACACCCCCTAAGGGTCCCGAACGCCACTTCAGATTCCGTCCGGAATGACCCGAGGAAGACTTTTCGCTCAGTTTTTTGTCCTTCTACCGAATAGTCCCGCACCAGAAAAAGATAACTGACGCATTTTGTTAAGATATGGCTTCATGTAGCCTGTTCTTCTCCAGCATTCCTTCCTCCGCATCTGACCGTCTCCCAGTTTTCCCGCAATGACCGGTTTTCCTATCCCTAGTGAAGCGACGTTTACTCCGATAATTGAAGCACAGAGAGCACACTCAGGGCGATATCTACTTATATTAAAAGAGGATCGGATAGAATGCCCTCCGGGGTTTTTTGAAGGGGTTTCTTTTTGGTTTTTTTGTTTTGGGTTTGTGTTTTTTTTTTTTTGTTTGTACCCTTCCAACTGGCTGCCCTAGCACCTGCCCCAGACTCCCTACCCCACCTTCTTTTTTCCGGTCTCCAGTCCCCAGAAGAAGTCCTTTCCCTGCCTTCTTGATATAGGCATGCGCGGCCTTTCCTTTCCCCACTGCTTTTTCCCTTCGTAGTCCGCGGTGCTCAAGTAGACTTTTTTACTCTCTTCTCACAACTGGCTGCTTGAGATTAGATACAACATTTAGGTCTCTAGAAGGCCGACTGTCAGGTTGTATTAGAATGTTGACAATTCTCCCAGGAGGGCCGACCTGGTCCCTTTCCCACCTGCCCGCGCGTTCCCTTCTTCTTGTGCCCTCTTCTGAAAAGATTGAATTCACGGTGAGCTTCTTTTCCTGCGGTTTCTCTTCCTAATCGAACTGCGAGCAATCGGTCGAGGAGAACATATAGTCGAAAGAGTTTGCTTTGAAGGAGAGCGATAATAATCTTTTTCTCCCACAGACGGTTTTTACTTCCCCCAACACCCCACCTGAAGATTCAGTAAGGAAGGTCCCCCGCCGGAATGAGAACAACTTTCGAGAGAAATCAGCACGGAGAGCTCATGTCTTTCCTCAGTCTGGCTTCCATGCGGCCTCTTCGTCCCTTCCAACTTTTTTTTTCCCTCTCTCTGTGCGCTGGATTCTGCGGATCTTTTAATCCGATCCGAAGCACGGTTGTCTTTTTGGGAGAGTGGCCTCAGGTATCCCTTTCCCCCCCCCATGACTACGACCTTCCCTCGGCTAAAGACGTCGACGACCATTGAGCCGTTTGATCGCCCCGATCATTCGATCTCTCATCAGGTTCTCAGACCTCGTGAAGGTTCTGCTCCGGCTCTTTGCTTTTCCAGCGGAAACGAATCGCCTCCTCAGAGATTAACTTACCTCCTTCAGCCGAGCCAGCCCCTACTCCTTGTCTACGCCGGGTGCCGAGCATTGCCGACTTTAGGAACCCCCCCCTGCGACCCAGCCGACCTGTTGTTTTACAACACCACCCCACCAACCAACCCCCCCACCCCCCCCCACAACCCCCCCCAACCCCCCACCCCCCCCCCCTCCCCCCCCCTGACAAAAGAGTCGCGTCATAGTCTGTACTACAGCTTACCCGCTCCAAAGACCAATGAATGACACCCTCCCCCGCATAAGAGATCCCTAATAAGTGTTGTCCGGTAAGCCGGAAGATTCTCCTCCCAGACCGTTCCTTTTTTTTAGCAAAGTGTAACGTCTACTTGCCCCCCCGCCGCCCGAGTCTGAAGTTCTCCTAGCCGTCCATGACTCACCCGTCTCTTAGAACATCTACAGAGACCACGATGTCCCTTCATGAAATACCACGCAGGTTAACACCTGTTGCTTTCCCACGACTCCCCGCGACTCTGTATCAGCACATATGAAAAATCAAAGGGAACGCCGTTTTCTCTTCCAAAATTCCAAAAGAGTTGTGCCACAAATTTTGTAAAGAATCTTCCCGGATTTAGTGTCCGCCCGTGACCATAAGGTAAGGAAAATGTAGAGAGAATGGAAAGTGAAGGAGAAAGACCCAACCACCGAGGAGACGACCGAGGGAGAGGGGCCACAAAACTGACCTAACTTTGGCGGAAAAATTTTCAGTCGAAACCACCCCCCCCCCCTTTCGTTTTTTCTCCCCCCAGGTGCTTTTTTACCCACCCTTGTGGTTTGGTGTTTTGTGGGGGGGTCCTCAAAAAAACTTGTGGTGTGCCCCCCACCGTGGGGGCAAAAAAAAGGGTTGTGGTGTTTTTTTTTTTTTTTTGGATTTTTTTTTTTTTTTTTTTTTTTTTTGATTGGAAACAAAAAACACGGGCCCAAAAGGAACGGGTGGAAATTGTGCCCAGTGTTGTTGTGTAACGTATTTTGTGTGGGCCCAAACGGGTGCCGTGTGGCCACCCACCCCCCCACTTGTTTTTTTTTGTGAAACGTACAAAAAGTTGTTTCTTTCTTTGAGACCAGGACAAACTGAGGGGCTTGAAGGGGATGACCCGAGAATCTGGTAAGACGCAGGACTAACTTGACTTTCTGCCTCCCTACTGAGTAAATGTAAAGACTAAATAGATTCTTTATAGCCCTGTAGCACTCTTATCGAGTTTAATCTCTCCCCGCCCCCCCGCCGAGCCTCTAGCTCGTCGCCGTAGCCCCTGTGTTGCTTCCGGAACGCCCCTGGGTAAACCTGCAGGAGCTGCAGGTCCGAGGTGTCCCCGTGCCCGTATTTTTTCCGTGGGCCCGTGCTGTCCGTTGTCGTTGGTGTTTTTTTTTTTTTTTTTTTTTTTGTGGTTTTGGTTTGGGTGGGTGTTCCCCTCATCCTGCGATTCAGCTGAGGCCGTCGCTAGTTTCTGTAGCCTTCGGTCCCTTCGACCATCCGCCCTTGCCTCTGCCTTACCCAGCTCTTTCAATGGGGCGACGTTTGCGGGCGTTTGAGTCCAGTCTCCCTCGGTTCTCGGCTTGTTGACACCGTTCAGAAGACCCCGTGAGTGGACCCTGGACAGACAACGGTGTTCCTATGACGGCGGGATTTTGTAGAAGATTTGTGCTCTATTTCGATGCGGGCATCCAAGAACCATTCCATGCCCTAGCGGCACCTGTCCATCGCGCTTTTTTGATTCAGGTGACGGCTCCCTGTTCCCTCCCGTGAGTGAAGGGCCGGAGCCTAGGCGAAGATTTCATTAGCTCTTCAGGGGCTGCCTTATGGTAGTACAGGTTCCACTCAGGATTGCGCTACTATTTTTTTTGGTTTGTGTGTGGTGAGCTTTTGTTTAGGACTAGAAGGGGCTTCTCCTCCCTGAGCCGGGATCACAGCCCCGTCATCCTTTGACAGTGTCCGTTTTTTTTTTTTTCAATATCGCAGGCTGAATGCGCCCATCTGGACTCTCTAACCCTGCTGACCAGGTAAGCAGGTATTTTCTTCAGAACTTTGTGATTACTACATATGGACTAGGTCCTTTTTCCCTCCCACGCACTGCTAGACTCTCCGTCGCGTAGAGCAGGTTTTCAGCTGCTTCGATCCCACTTGTCTGCGGCAGCACCTTTCCGCGCGAACATTTTTGTCTCGTTTGCGTTACGGTGAACAACAACCCCCACCAAAAAACCCAAAAGTGAGACATGCGCGAATGCTTTTTCGTTTCCCTGCGTGTTCGTCGGGACCCGCATAGAACTAGGCCTGAAGCCGAACTGCGAACTTTTGTCCCAAAGTTGCGCCTCGGCATCTTATCCTCATCCCCCCCTCAAAGTCCCCCCCTTTAACATTCCCCCTGCAATTGTTGTGCAACTCTCCCAGGCGGCGTTCCCAGTGAACAGTAGGCCACCCCTCCCCAACGTGGTGTTTTTCCCCCGCTGGACTTTTTTCCCATACACAATCATAATGCTTGCCGTCGGAAACTCACCTCCCTAAGCTTAGCCCGTATAATCCCTACGATGTCGAGAGTAGTTCTGTACCTCCCCGCAATGTGCCGGTCAGACATGTTGATTGAAGTCGCTATGACCCCGAATGCCCCTTGAGGTCCCTGCTGCGGCGTCCGACCCCCAGGCCTTGGAACTTAAGTTTTTGCGCCCTGACAACTTGGTCGAACTTAATCTCTTTCCAAAAAGTTGGAGTTTTTTTAAGCCCAATCCAAGTGTAGGGACCAAGTCAAGCCAGGATTGAGAACGACCGTTTTCAATAACGTTGGCTTAGTTGGAGTGAAGAGTTCAGCCTTTGATCCTGACAAGCACCAGCCCTCTTAAAGAGTCCTGAGTCTTTTGTTGAAAGGAGCAGATTTTTTCTTTTTTTTCCCTCTTTTTTTTCTAGTTGTGTTTTCTCTGTGATTTTTTTTCTTTTTTTATTTCTTTTTTTTTTTTTTTTTTTCTTTTTCCTTTTTTTTTTTGTTTTTTTTTTTTTTTTTTTTTTTTTTTTTTTTTTTTTTCCTTTTCTTTTTTCTTTTATTTTTTTTTTTTTTTTTTTCCTCTTTTTTTTTTTTTTTTTTTTTCTTTTTTTTTAGGGATATTGCTTGACGAATTTCTTTCTTTCGTTTCCACCCCCCCACGCCCACCCCCACACACCAACGGACAACTGATTAGTTTGTAAGCTGTGGCAGACTTTTTCTCATTTTTACCTGCACTTTGCAGGATCTTGTGCAGTCAAATATTTGAATTCGCAAAAATTCCAAGATCGACGCTTGATAGGAGTTTTTTCAGTCGCGATTTTTTGGCCGGGTGGTATCTGTAAAATTAATCAGTCAAAGGGACCTTTCCTAATCGTAGAACCCAGGGGAGGACAAGTGCGACGTCCCAAGAATCTTCGGGATGTAGTTTTTTTTTTTTTTTTTTTTTTTTTTTTTTTTTTTTTTTTTTCTCTTTCTTTTCTTTCTCTTTCTTTTCTTTTTTTTCTTTTTTTTTTTTTTTTTTTTTTTTTTTTTTTTTTTTTTTTTTTTTTTTTTTTTTTTTGGTTTTGTGTCTTTTTGTTTTGATCCCCCTGCGCTTTTTTCGAACGTCCACCCCCCCCGGACCAGCTGCCTGCCGTTTCCTCGTCTGTTATGTTGTCTCTCCCCTCATTTTTTTTTTTGCGAGGATGACACCGCGGCCTCGCACAGCGGCAGCCACGCGGAAAGCTCA
>Ga0179591_1331277_pt1 | contig 11296 bp, 10 predicted proteins | sample CZOMad2_1_08_16f_FD_182891 | JGI IMG/M metagenome (GOLD analysis project Ga0179591, IMG submission 182891) | Vadose zone soil fungal communities from Angelo Coast Range Reserve, California, USA - CZOMad2_1_08_16fungal (PacBio error correction) | ecosystem: Environmental > Terrestrial > Soil >... | reverse complement strand
TAGCCGACGACGGCTCGCGGAAGCAAGTGGCCTTTTTTCCTCCCCTGTCCGAAGGATCGAGTCAAAGTTAAGCGAAGAGGTGTTCTCGCAGTTGTTTCTGTAGAGTTGGTGCGGTTATAGAAACTTCTATCCTCACCTCGACTTAAGAGAGTGAGGCCTCCGGCGCCTTGTTTGGAACTTTATTTATCCTTTTTTGGTCCTGGCATTGCGTCCTTCGCCCTCTCGCTACTAGCTTTTTCTTCCTCCTAACTGAGATTTGTTAGATGCCCTTTACCCCAGGCATTTTTTTTTTTTTTTAGTTAGTTCCAATTACTCATATGCGTCGTGGCCGGATCAGAGTCATTCGTCCTCCTCGGTTCCCTAAGAGGGAAGGTTAAGCTCTCCTGCCCCTTTCCTTTTCTCTCCTTCAGAAGCCCGTAGCGCAGCAGCGCAGTATTCTCTCTTTTTCTATTAGCCAGATAGGACAAACATTGCTCTTCCTTGAGGAGGGGAGATAGCCTTCCCTTTCTCTTTTTCCGAATTTTAGTCTGCCTGAATTCAAAGTATTGCCCTTCCCGTATTCTTCCCTGCGCAAAGGGATGATCTAAGTAATCGTCCTTTTTTCTTCTTCCCTCTAGTTTGTATATGTAGGTGTCGGATTTTTTTTTTGGTGTCCCCCCCCCGCGGATTTCTCCTTCATAGAAGTGATAGCCCTTGTATCGAACCCTTCCCGTAGAGATGAGGAGAAGTCCAAGTTCTTTTTTTTTTCTTCAGATTCCCCTCACGTATTTTTTTGAATGTCATTTCTGCCTTATACGTTATGTCCGCCGCTTAATTATGCTTATATGAAGAGCAAGAGACGAGCCCTTGTCGCTGTCTGTTTCCCCTTTTTTCGCTCCCCTTATCCTGTGGTGATCTCCATGAAAGACCAGTTGATTTCCTTTTCTCGGCAATTACGTGAGCTGCGCCTCCTTTTATTCCCCTGCTTTAAATGGCTGACTCTCTTTCTCCTTCCCCCCTTGCTTGCATCCAGATTTTACATTCCTTGAGGTGTCGACGCCTCGTTTTTCCACACTACGCCACCGTTTCCGTCCTATTTCGCTTTTCAGTTTCCATTCTTTTCTTTCCTTCTTTCTTGGAGATCTTTGACCGGTTTTATGGGCGGATTGGAATGATTTTGACGGGCCCCTCTTTTCGTCTTCGAACGAGGGTAGCCGTCTCCTGCCAGAGAGTGCCCTCAACCGACAGGGTTTGCAGTATCGCTGTAGAGAGGGTTCTGAACTAGACCATTGGGGTGGCCTTCCCTCTTCCGCCGTTACCTTGACCTGTCGACGCTGTTTTACCCTCCGCGGGCGGAACAGGATTTCTCTTTGCGGCTGGATCATCCCCCCCCCCAATCTCCCCTTCCCCCTTCCCGCAGGCCTAGAGATTTCGGTGTTGTTAATTTTATGAGCGCTGTTCCTCGTGATACCATATATTCTCCTTCCTTTTTTTTTTTTCGCTCCTCCTCGTAACTATAATCTGAGCGAATTTCCCCCCCAAAGAACCCTTCGTGAATCCGGGCCTTCTCCTTCTCGTTGGTTCTTCCTCCCCCATCCCCACTATCTCATTGTCCGGTCCACCCCATCGCGGGACGAACTGGCCCCTCTGCAATGAGGACTCTTGGACTCACGAGTTATTCAGCGCAGCCGGCTACATACCTGAACGACGAACTAGACAACTGAACCCCCCCCTGATCAGGACTTCCGCAGATAGTCCGAGTTTTCTTAGGGCTTCTCCCCCTCCAGCGGCACCCCCGGAATCAGCCTCCCTGCCATTCCAGATTACAGCCTTCCCCCCCTGAATCCTCGTCAGAAATCTTTCTTTCCCAAATCTGTGTTTGCGGCCTAGTTTCCATTCGCCCCCTAAAACCGCGGTGTCGCGCTTATTGCTTCACCCGATGCACTTTCCCCGTTCTTCCGCGTTGTCCCCTCCATAAGTAGAAGAAGTTCTCCCTTCTTCTCGCTCCATTTTTCGCCTTCTTCCACATCTTCCATTACTAGTCCCGGGATCTCTGGCACCGCCATTTCATGAGTGATCGAAGCGGTCCCTTTTCCCTTTCTGTCATGTGCCGCAAGTGCCCCTCGGTATAATATGCAGAACGATCCGCTGGCCTTGGCAACACACCTCGCACGCTATCATCCTGGCAAGCGACCTTTTTTAAACCTCCTCCCTTTCTCTTCTAACGCCCCCATCTTTGACCAAGTGACAGTTTAACTATAGTCGTCACCCCTGGTAGAGACCCCCCTGGCCGAGTTCGACGCGCAATCAAGAAGCCTTTTCTCCACCCTCCTATTTCGCACTTCCCAATCGCTTCGTTGGCAAGACCCCTCCCTATTAGTAATTCATCCGAAATCGTGTACGTCCCTAAAGTCTCGCTCTCCCTTTTGGATTGCTACCCACCGGTTGGTATCCCTAGGACCTCCAAAAAATGAGTCGCCGCCCCCTCCCTCAAAAGATCCATTCTCCTTGTTTTTCACTCGTCCTCCGTCTGCTTCAGCTCTTATACCAACATTTTTTTCCGATCAAATGTTAACGCTGGGACTTCAGCAACCCTTCCCCAGGGCAGGTCTTTCATTCCTCCAAGTAAAGGCGCCTTCTTCTTTCTTCTCAGAGGGCAACACCACTGGATGTCTCGTCGCCCATCTTGTATGAAGAGTGGCAGGACGCAGACAGTCCCGAGACTTCGGATTCGTGAGAGCCGATCCTTCTCCCTTCAGCTCCTTTTTTTGGTTAGGAGGCCAATTCCCCTCGACCTTTCGCCCTAGACGTGAAGAATCCCCCTGTTTGACCCCCTTCCCTTACCAAGCTCCGCTCCCTACTCTTTCCCCACTCCCCTTCCCCCCACACCTTTCTATCTAGTAAAGGGAAGGAGAGGAGCCCCCCCTTCCCCCTCGACGGTTATGTGACACCTTCGTCTTTTGACTTCGGAAATTTCCTCTCTCCGGACTCGCTTTTGTCCTTACGTACGCAGATAACCATATTCCCCGATGAGGACGTTTAAGGGATACCCGATGCTCTTTTTGAAGTCTTGAACTGTTTCCCCGGTTCCCTTCGTTGAGTATTCCCTTCCTCCCTAGCTATTGCCACACGCAGGACCTTAGCAGAAATGCTTGCCTTGTCCGTCCTCTCTGTTTTGAATCCTCTTGGCCCAAGAGAACGTTATTTCTGGGAAAGGAATGATCCACCGGCACGCCTCTGGTCGGAATGACTAGAGAAGCCTTTTTTTTTTTCTATTTTTTTGGACTGTCTTTTTTAGCCAGTTCGTTCATTCCTAAGCACACTCCTCCACCCCCCTAGCAAGATCGATTACCCCCGATCCCCGTTTCCCTGCCCAGGGGCTGCCTGGGCAGATGCACATTTTTTCTTTTTCCCTGGGTTCTTATATTCCAGGCGTTACGCGGTTCACCGGGGTGTCGTCGCCTTCCACTCAGACCCCGATGTTCGCCGCTTAAGCTTTTTACTACCTCTCTTTTTTTTTTTTGAGCTGTATCCTTTCCCGGCAGCGGATCTCTTTCTTCTTTATCGAAGGGCTCGACGTTATTTCTCGTCCGGTGACCCGGTCGCTTTCACGACAATAGAAGCCTCCTGGAGCATCCCAACTGTTCCGCGCCGTTCCATCCCTGAGGGACCCAAGGCGGGCGCTCCCCTCCTCTTCTTGGTTATTCTGTGATGCTTTTTCCTCCCCCAATTGGGTCCTGCTGAGCAAGCGCGTTTTAAAGCCCTTCAGTCCGGAAGAAAAACGGTAATTCTCAGGGCCGCGGCCCTGTTTTCCGGTTAGTAGACCCATCTTCTTTCGTTACTCCTTTTCCTCTCGTTCCCATCTCTTCCTTTCGCACGAACGATGCAGTCTTTTTTTTTTTTTTTACTTCTCCGGTCTTTTTCCTGGATGAGCTTTCGGTTGACAGAAGAATTCCCCACTTCTTCCTTGTTTGACAGTTCCTTTTCTGACTTTCTCAAATCAGAGCAATCCCTCATCTCCAGAGGGTTGATGAGTTATACGGGTCCCTTCTCTTCGTCCCAGATCCCCAGCTCCTACAGGTCGGAGTGATTACCCCTATTTAGGAGTCGGCCCGGCGCGGATTACTTTTTTTCTGGCTGATAATTAAAGTTCGCAAATTGCTAGTGCGATAATATTGCTGTCGGCCTTCGCCTTTCCTCCTCCTCTCCGAAGCGTTTCTTTCTTTTTTTTATTTCAACCATCTTCAATTCGTTCCTCCGTCGTTGTCTTAGCCTCCCCCCTCTCCGAGAAAGATGGCTGACGATCGCGACTTCCGGGATCCATAGGGAGATCCCCTTCCTTCCCCCCTTACGATCCGCCCGCCGGTTACTTTATGAACCAGCTTTTAGTCAAACGCTTTTTGGTTTTTCTCTCTCACCGGTATTAAAAATCGCCTTTTCAGGCCACCAGAGGATTCCTTCCTTTTTCATCGCCTCGGGCTCTTCCCGACGCTTGGTTTAGATAATTCCAGTTTTTTTTGCATTCCTCCTTCGTGTCGCCGGTAGCGGCCCGTTCACGATTGTGAGAATGACGCTTTCGTAGCTTTTTTTTTTTTTCCCCCCGATCTCTTTTCTCTCCCCCGCCCCTGGTCTCATTGCTTTTCTCTTTTCGTTCCTTCGATCGGCATTTCTCGACCCGGCCGGTCCGTTCAGAATCCGTTCTTTTTTTTTTTCGACAACTTTCTTGCTTGGGTCGCCGTTTTTTCCTTCTTTTTAGCGTGGGGGAGCGGCCCCGTCGCGCAGGTCGGCTTGGGGCTTTTCCCTTGAATCCCTGATTTCGCATTACTCTCCAGCTTGTGCCCGATCAATCGTCGATAATTTTTTGTTTCCTCGTAGGAGCCCGGACTACCCGGTGACGATTTGGGGTGTCAGATTGTGTGACTTTCCCCCCCCTTAGCCATGCTGCACGTCCTGGCTGATCTCAGAAGACACTCTGCTCGGTGGCCTTTTCATTCCGACCCGGCGGTGTTTTAGTGTTCTCTCTTCTTAACGATGCATTACTCCCCTTTCTAGTATGCACATCTTTCCGATTGATATGAGCCTACGTGGATCCGGACCTTGTATGTAGTGATGAGGTTTTCTTCCCCCCGGAATTGATTCCCTTGCTATCATCTTGTTAAGAAGATCTACCCCGGACCCGAAATTGTCTCTGCAGACTGTGGGCAGTTCTAGTCGTCGTTCCTAGAGGAGAGTATAGTTTTTCCAATCCCAGAGGACTGTTTGATCTTTCCAATGAAAAGTTTTTCCTTTCCTTCTGTCAGATGTTTTAAAGCCTCGGCGGACCTTGTAGATTGGATTTCTCCTCCCCCATTTCGCATATCTGTTCGGCGGAACTTTCAGTTTAGGTTTCTTTGTTCCCTTTCGATTAGAAGTTTTAGCAGCCTGGCCCAATAATATAGACTTTCCTCCTCCTCCCTTTTTGTTTTTGAGAGCCTCCGTAGTGGACATAACCACCCCCGCCCTAAGATATCCTCCGGGTGCAGGATTGCAATGGGGGTCCTCCTCTCCACTTATCGGCTCCCCTCTTGGTCCTCGCTTCTTAAACCTTCCGAGACCCATCACTGTCCTCCTCCTTAGAAGAAGTGAGATCGGCTGAGAACCCCGCTTCCCCCTACACTTCCTCCAGACAATGCCCCACAAATCCGGAAGCAATTCGGGCGTCGTCCGGGATCTCGTCGTTCCCCCGCGGGACCTAACCTCAGATTCCCCGGCCCCCTCTCCTCCTCCGCCGTGACCGTCCTATTTTCCCCGGAGCTCAATGCCCAAGTACGAGAAATAGGAGGTGTCTTTCCCACGATGTCGTCTCGCTCCCCTGGTTTTCTTTCAAGGTCCCGACGGGATGAAGATGACATGAATTGGGGCCGGGCTTCCGCTACTTCGTCAAGACCCCCCTTATTGTTCGTCCCCCCCAGCTCCCCTTAGACGACACAATCATGTTCACCGTTACTCGGACGGGATACTCCATTTCATCGTATTCCTCAATATGAGGGCACGCCCCCCCTTCCTAATGTCGTCCAAGGGTCTCCTCGATCGATGCCTCCTGCGCCTTTACTGGACATACACTCGTCACGTTAAAGTGTCTGAACTGAGAACCTCACTCCCCTCCAGACTTGATGTTCCACCCCTCGTTCCAATTGCGAACCATCGTAGGACGGGTTTTTTCCCCCCTGGTACGATAATCGATGGCACATGACCCGGTCCCCCCAGAGACCGCGCATTCCTCCCCTTCCCCTCCTGAAATTTCTTCCCCCCCCGAAATTTCTACCTCGTATTTCTACTAACCCTTTCTTTCGGCCCCGTCCCTGCTGAACTCTTCCTTTCTGCTTTCAAAAAGATTTTTCCTTCCTGAGCTTCGCCTTTTTTCCTTGCCCCTAGATCGACCCTCCAATCTCTCGCCCATGTTCTGGATTCCTTTTCTCGACTATCCAACAAGACGTGGACCCCTCAAGAGCTGGCTCTCCGGCGCCCCCCTTTTCGGAAGTGCCTATCGGAAGCAGCAGGAACAGCTTTGACGTCCCTTCTTCCGCTTATTTCGCCGTTTATGTTGCTTTCATTATTTTTGCTTCCTTACTAACGAAATTTCCCTTCTCTTCCCCGCTGAAGCTCTTTCTGCGAGACTTGTGTCTCCAGGCCCGCGCGCTGATCTCGGAGCCGATTCTTCGATCCTTTAAAAAGCTTGCGTAGCAAGCATTCTTCAGTCATCCCCGGACAAGCTGGTAGACGCGCCGGCCGGCCCTTCGCTTTCTACCGTAGAGGGCTCCGGCCCGTTCGAGAACCGCGGGATCGAGAAGAGCGCCCCTCATTCCCCCATCTATTTCTACGGTCAGAGCTTCGAAGATTTGGGCTTCGGCCCTGACATGAGTTCCCCCGTGCGGCGGCGCATCTTGAGACTCCACGATCTCCCCCCCTCAGACACTCCCCCTCGCGTCCGAACTGCCTGCCACGAAGATGGACGCGTTTTCTTTTGTGGCAAAGATAGACCTCCTTCCTTGGTCGGGGCCCCGTGCCAAACATACGTGGCCGTCCCCTCTTTCCTCTCAAGTCTAAGTTCCGTCATCTGAAGGTCTTCCCCCAAACCCAGTATTACAATCCTTTCCCCCCCCCTTTTTGGGAATGTAGGGAAAGAATCCGACGAAAACCAGCGCCCGATCGGGAATTCCGATTGGTTTCTCCCCCCTTTTTGCCTGAGTTGAATTTGGTACCTCTCCATGGTTAGTTACTCCTGTCTGGGGTAACCTTGGTCGAATGAATGCACGTCGTAGAACGCCTCCCTTTTCCTCAATGTCTTGAAGAATCTCTCCCCCCCTCTTCCTCCGTGGTTTTTTTTAGTCTTCTTCAAGTTTCAGTTTCTTTTGTGGGAGAGAAGGCTGCGTTCAGGTTTGATCTCGACCCGAACGAGTACCGCTGAAGAAAATCGTTACTCCTCCCCTTCCTCTAACACTTTTCCTCGCCTAGCCCCCCTTCCTTTCCCCAACGGTTCGGATCCAATCGTCGTTTAGTTCTTTTTGTATGTTTCTTAGAAGACATTCCACCAGCCTTGTAAATTTAAGATTCATCTTCTCCCGGGAAGTTCCTTAAATTTTTCTGATCTTAAGGCCGATTCCAATTAGTGTCCTAGGTGAATCGCCCCTTTAAACTTGAAGAAGTAGACTGCACCGAGCAGCAGCGCGTCATCGGAGATTCTTTAAGAGCCGGTACTTGAGTTTCCGGTTGCCGCTTCCTCTTTTCATTCCCCCAGAATGGAGTATCCGCGCCGCCCGAACTGTGTTGTGGCCCCCCTTTTTTTCAAACCCCCTGATCGAGTTAGCCTTATACTTAGACGCGGTGTTTATAGAGTTAAAGGAGGATTCCTTCGTCGATCCCGCGGTTCTTACAGTCTTTGGCAAATTCGTTCTCTCCCCTTTTTCCCCCTAGCGTCGAACCTTAGTGTCCGGCTTTCATACTTTTCCAAACTTGGCTTTTTCCCCTACCTTTCTCATGGGAGGAATAGACTTCGACAATGAGTCCCGGGAATGCTCAGTCTATGGCCGCTGCACAACTTCTCCCTCTTCCCCCTAGTTGACGTTTAGTATTAACGACTAAGAGCCTGGTCTATCGACGACCGGCGGCGAAGATTTTTTTTCCCGAACTTTCCCTTTTTCCGTCTTCAGACTACCCGTTCCCAGGTGGTAGCGCTCCTCCCCTTTTCCATTCCGCTTCGGTGTTGCTAGACTGAGTCTTCTTCATGAGGCACCCATTCTAGGCTATGAAAGTTTAGATTTGCCCCGGGAGCGGGCGATCTGGAAGGACGTTCTCCTTCCCCGTTTTTTTTGCTTTTACGCGTTCTCCAGGGGGCCAACATCGTAGCTCCTTCACGTCCTTTTCAGTATTGATGTAGGGGCCAATCCGTTTAAGTTCGCAGCGGGCCTGCGAAAGTAGAGGGTCCGTTCCAATCCTCCTCCCTTTTGAGATAGGACCCCGTTATAGAGAATTTTCTCCCTAGACAGTCTTTCTGGTCTTCCTGTGGTTAGTACCGATATCCGTTTCGGCTTGAGGTCGTCACTAAGCTTTAGCGTGTTTTCTTTTTTTTTCCTTTCCAGGAGTCCTCTTTTTTGGCGGATTAGAACCTTCCTAGACGAGAGCGTCCTTCCCCGATTCGATAAATAGAGATGCCATTTCGGTGCTCGAGTGAGCCCCTAGTTTTCCCCTTTTCTTTTTCCGTTTTTTTCTTATCATATTGTCGATGAGCTAAAGATGACTTCTCCCCCCTTTCTTTGATGGGACCTGGACTCCCGGCCCCGGCAGCGTGAGCTTCAGCTGACCCCCCCCCCTTCCCCCCTTTTTTAGACGATTTTTCTATTCGAGTTTATACCATTCGCACCTTCCCCCCGAGTTAGAGGATGTCGTAAGACGAGTAGAGTTTCTCCGGGTCGCGAGGAACTTCTGCTTTAGGCCCCTGTACTTTGAGTTTGTCTCGGCTTCTTTTTCTCCATCGGGGACGACCGATCGCCGCGCGCAGTCAAGAATTTTTTCCCTCCCCCTTTTGGCATATTTTTAGTTGATTTGAGGAGATCCTGGGACCTTATAGCCTCATTAGGAGAATTTGCGGCCGAAGGCCTTTTTGACCCATTTCCCTTTCCGGCCACCAAGCTGTTTTTGACCACTGGGAAAAGGTCTCGCCTTTTTTTTTTAGATGAACTTGACTCATATGTCAATTTCCCCAAGGACTTCTTTTTTTCTTTTTTGGTTACCCCCTTTTTCTGATTCTGGAGCATCATTGACTTTCCCTTTATTTTTCTCCTCCTTTTCTTTTTTTGACAGATATGAGCTCGTTCTCTCTAAGCGTTCAACCCCGAAAAGCCTATCAGTGCCTCTTTCCTGGAAGATGATCGTTTATGGGGGCCCCAATCCTAGAAATCTTCCCTCTCCCTTCTTCCCAAAATCGGCCCGTCGCGAACTATCCCTCTCACGCCTTTCCCCCTTTTTCGACACTGCCCCACTACTTCGGCCTTCATCATTATAATAGAACTGCACAGACGACTCAGCTGACCCACTGCTCATTTTCCAAGTCTGGCGCCGCCCGCGGTGATAAGTCCCCGAGGTCCTCTGTTAAGAAGACCGGCAAAGGCCCGTCATCCCTTCATAACTCCTCAAATGACCCCGTTTTAGTTCTCCCTGGAGGATTTCAAGATACTACTTCCCCTACGCGCTCCTTGTTTCTCCCCCGGGTCTCCTGGTCTTCCTTACGCGGTCGATCTTCCTCCGCTCACCCCGCTCCCGCTGAAGTTTTTCCTCTTCCCTAGCTGCGGGCCGGACTTCGCGAGTCACAAAAGAAGATCACTTCGGAGGCAGCTCAGATCACCTCTTCCGAAGCACCCGTCTTTCGTCAATTCCCTCCCTCTTTCCCGGGTCCCGTACCCGCCTTTCATCGCGTGTGATTTTGACAACGACTCTCTTTCTTCCATTTTCCCTAAGGGACGGTTCTCTCTTCCGCATGCCCTTGCATCCTGTGCGCCTTCCCGCCATCACACCCCTCCACGAGAACGCGCCCTGGCCCCAAGGAAGAACTTGCCTTTTCTTTACACCACCGCCTTCCCGACGGCTTCACTCGCGAACTGTCGAAAACCTTTTTTCGTCTCTCTCTCTTTCCTGCGGAGGTCACTCCCCACCTCTGCCCGATCATCCCCTCCCCTCTTTTTCCCCCCCCGACCATTAATACCTTGGTCATTCCACTGAAAGTGACGGGCCATCAAGCCGCGTTCTCCACCTCTTTTTTGGAGGCAACACATGCCGGATCCCGTAACGGCCCACCCATCGCGCCCGTCTGCTCTATCTCCCCTACCTCCCTTAACAAAATGTGTGTCCCTCGCGTCTGGCTTACGCCGAGAGCCCACCTCCTTCGCTGACTCCTCCCGTCCTCTTGCTCTCCCCCCTTTAAGGGGTTGGTCTCTTGATTACGTACGGCGTTTTTTTTTGACCGGCGTCGCAGGGTCTCGTAGACTCATCCCTTCTCTGAGGCGGGTCCCCTCCCCTCTTTTTTTTTTTTGTCCGCTTCCCTATTAGTTGGTTCCTCTATCTTGGAGAAAGGACGTTTCTTCTCTTGTTAGGCGAAGGGTTCAGTGTTCTTAAGAGCGGCTTCTTCTCCTCCCTTTTGCGAGCGCGGAAATTTGCGCCTCCTTGGACTCCCAGGTCCTCCCCTCCCCTTCCCCGGAAGGGCGCCATCCTGCGAGGGGTTCTCTTTCCCAGCTTGAACTTTCCCTGCTCCTGGCCCTTCCGTAAACCTCGGCCCCGCTTTTTCCGGTTTTTTCGTTCGCTGTTTATGTAACCCCCGCAACCCATGGTTTCGTCCGCTCCCTTCCCCTTTCATTCAACTCTCCACTCGTAACCACTTAAGACATCATCCCTAAGGTCTCCCCTCAGGAGAGATGTGATGTCGTGGGCGCGCCGGACGGTTCCCTTTTCCTTGTCCCTCCCGGCGTGAACACCAGGTCCCGCCCTCGCCCTGGCACCCCCACCCTAAGCTCGACAGTCTTTTTTTTTCACTTTTAATGGCTGTTCCTGCTGCTCTTCCATGGAAGCAGATCCCCCCCTATGGGTCTCCTCATCAAGTTTCCCCGAAAACCTGAGACCGAGCGTTGGCTGATCCGTCTTTCCCCCTTTTTCACTCAGTTGTGTTTTCCCTGCGATGGGCTTGGAGTTTCTCCTCCCTGTATTTCTTAGTTTACTGTTAGCGGGTCACCCCTTGTCTGAGTTGAACGGTCTCGCCGCGCTATCAACTTTTCATGCTGTGTCTCCCAGA
>Ga0179591_1319105_pt1 | contig 11296 bp, 7 predicted proteins | sample CZOMad2_1_08_16f_FD_182891 | JGI IMG/M metagenome (GOLD analysis project Ga0179591, IMG submission 182891) | Vadose zone soil fungal communities from Angelo Coast Range Reserve, California, USA - CZOMad2_1_08_16fungal (PacBio error correction) | ecosystem: Environmental > Terrestrial > Soil >... | reverse complement strand
ACCTTCCTTCTTTTTTTCCCTTCCTGCCGTTTCTAATCCGCCTCGTACCTTTAGACGCATTTTGCTGACTTCCTAAACGCCTTTCCTGTCCTTTTCAAGAATATAGGAGTTTTTCACATCACCAAGGTCTCGGGCTTCGAGATCGTTGTAGTGGTTTTCCCTTGCGAGGTGAACAACCTGAGGGTACTCATTAGTGCCCCTTGGGCTTTCCTGTTGTTTCCCTCGTCCAAGTGGGGAGGCGGACTCTTTTTTCCCTTTTTATCTCCCGCTCGCGGGTGGATGTCGCCTTCACGACCTGACCCCCGCCGGTTCCCTGACGTCTTTCGTCAGCCCCCCACCCGGTCGTGCTTTCTTTGCGTTTCCAACTTCCTGTTTTCACCCTGTGAAAAACGCAGAAGTGCCTTATTAGTATTTTCAGGCCCTGTGTCCTTTCCCCCCGGGCTTTCGTAGCGAAAAGCTCCCTGACTTCATCTCCCCGCCATCCATTCGGTCTTGTGTTCCCCGTCGTCGACGATCTTTTTTTTTGTCCTCGATCCCCCTCCTTTTCGTCGTGCAACCGCCGGCTTGGTAGCCTGACCAGCACGAGAACACCCCCGCCTCCCCTCCCAAACCGCTCGCAAGCCGCCCTTGATCTGACGACTAAGTCCCTCATTGCCCAATGACCCTTTTTTAGAGTAGAGTTACATGATCCCGAGATAACTACCTCTGCCCCCTTTCTCCTGGCCCTGCGAGTTCCTTTTCCATAATTATTTTCTACCGTCTTTTCTGTTTCTTTTTTTTGTCCTCCGCCACTTCCTGATCTACTTTTCCACCCGATTGCCCTTTTGAACATTCCCTGTAGTGGCTAGTGACATGCCTTTTCCGTACTTTTTGAGTAGCCGACCCCAACCACTTGGCTCCCTTTTTAGATACGACTCCACACTTAGCTTTGTCACCCCATTACATCTGTTAGAATGTTAAGAACAACGTCCCCCCCCTTTTTTGCCTCAGTGCCTAACAGCTGGTGTACCCACCTTTCCCCCCCCCCCCCCCCCCCCCCCCTTACCCCCCCCCCCTCTGCTTGCTTTCCCCCCCTTTACGGTTGGTATTGTTGTGGTGCTAGATGCCTCTTACATTCGCCCCGGTGTGGACAAAGTGGTTGCTGTGTTCTCCTTCCCTCCTTTTTTCACCCGTCAGGGAACGTGACCTGGTCCCTCGACAACCTGGTTGTGCGATCGCACACAGTACACCCTTTTTGCTTTTTTTTCACTTGATTTTTTTGCCTCCACACTTTTTCCTTTTTTTCGGTGGTTGTGAGCAGTGGGACCGCTCCATTTTTATTTTTTTTCCCCGGTGGCCCCCCCCTTGCAGCAGAGTGTTGATTTTTTTTCCAGACTAGCACTACACCCCCATTCTCCCAACAGTCCCTTTTCTCAGTCCCCGTGAGACACCCATACATGTGTCCTGTCATGTGACGGGTTTTTTATGTGTTTAGACCTGAGGTTTTTTACGCCCCGACCACGACGCCTTGTGTTTATCACCCTCCCCACTGTATTCTAACTACTACAGCGGCATGCACCAGCTACCTGACATCTTTGACAGCCACCCCCCGAACTAATGAGAGTTCACACCCACTTCTCACCCTTTTCCCCGTTGTTTTCCCCCTTTCAACTAGGGTTGTTTGGGTATCTTTTTTTTTTTTTTTTTTTTTTTTTTTTTTGTTTTGGGTGGGGTGGGGGGTTCTGGTGCCGCCCTTTTTTTTTTTTTGACATGTTTGACCACTTGCCCGCCTTCGTTCCCCTCCATGAGTCGACTCCTCCCCTCCGCCCCACTGACCCCCTTTCGTTCAGGCGGAGTGACCCCCTCGCACATCCTCCTTCCCCACCCAGAGACCGCTCCCCCCCCGCACCCCCCCTATGTTCCTCTCGTCCCTTCGCTGAAATTTTGTTTCTGTCCCCAGCCGCCACACCTCCGTTTCCCCTCGGTCTTAATAGACCCACCACCCCCCCCTGTTCCTTTGCGCGTCAAGTTTTCCTGTACCTCGGTGCGCTCTGCGCGTCTTCTCTTCCTTTCCTTTTCAGCAGCTTATACCCCCCTCTTCCTTCCGTTCCTTTTGACATCCTCGTCATGGTGCACCAGGCCCGTTCTTGCGCGCTGTTATAACTCGTAGGTTGGACCCTCGGCCCGGATTTCCCTTCTGACTCCCCGTTCCTGAGTCCTACGAGGATGTGGGCCTTGAAGGACATCCCGCGAAGTTGGCGACCTGTTTTTCTTTTTTCGGAGACACGTATACCTCTCTCTCCCGCTTCCCCTTTACTGAACTTTCTGGCCCGCATGCCCGCGCTCAAGGACAAGCGATGTCCTCCTAAGTAAAAGAGCCCTATTCTTGACCCTCCCCTTTCCTGGTGACCTTGCGCCCTGACTATAGTCACGGTAGCCTCGCCCCTGTCGCCCCATCTTTTACTTTTCTGAGCGCGTATGTCGCTTACTGAACCCCCTTGAATCACGGAGCCCGTGGTTTTTCCTTTCTTCTTTGCTGCGTTTACTGGGCAACAAGCAGGGGTCATTCCGCACTTTTCTTTTTGTCCCCGTGCCGACAGCCCTTCGGACTGTAACCTTTTTTCTCTCCTTTCTGCTAGAGAGGTTGACAATTAGCGATGAGAGTCTTTCCTTTTCAAAAACCCAAGAAGGACCTTACCCTTTTTCCTAGTCCCCTGGGAAATCAAACTTTGAGAACGCCTCTCTCAGTCCTAGAACCCATGTTTTCATTTCCAGCCCCCAAAAGAGACCCGACTAAGCACCATGACCCCCCGCCTCCCCCCAGCGTGCGCAAGGCATCTCCCTGTCGACCTTTGGAATAGGTTTTTTTTCCACATGCTGTTTGCCTTTTCTTGAGCTGCCGCTGTGGTGTTGCGTTTCCCCCCTTTAGTTGAGGGTTCTCTGGGGTCTTTTGGTCTTGGTTATGGTACAATTTTTCGCTCCTGGAGTTTTGATGCGGCTACGCTGTTCTTTCGTTATTCTTTTCTTCGGAGGGAATGACACGGCTTTCCTTCCGGTAATAAGTGACGTTTCATCAGCCTTCGGGTTCCTTTTTTTTCGGTCGCCGCGGTCCGGGCTCTGGCGTATGGTGGCCCCATCTGCGTTCTTCTTTTTTTCTCGTTCCCATATTAATCGTGGGTTTTGTGTGCTGATCTCTCCCTGTCAAGCCGCCGCCCCACCCCCTCCCCGCCAGCATGCCCGTCCCCCAGCCCTTTTCAAAGCTCCCCACCCAGGATCCGTTGAATTTTTTACCCGCCGGCTTTCCCTTCCCGCCATCGCCGTCACTCCAGGCCCGAAGACATCCGGCCCCATCCCTCCCCTCTGCCCGGCCCCCCGAATAAAGTCACGAACCCTTCACCTCTTCCAAACTAACTTCATCTGCCGCCACCCACCTCCTGGCACCCCCCCGTCCCCGATAAAACAGTCATGTTACCAACTGCACTATTCCCAGTTAGAAGTGTCCATGACGGTGAAGTGTTTCCCCTTCCCTTGGGCCATTGTAGAGGGATTTGAGGGTCGCGTGAGCCTTTTCGGTTCACTCGGGCCCATGTTGCCCGCTCGGCTTCCTTTTGTCGAACTTCTCTCGGTCCTGGAGCGTTGTGCGGATGAAGGGGCCGTTCTTCGGTTGCGTCCCCTTCCACTCCGCCGCTAGGGCACCTGAGTTAATGCCCCTTCATTTTCTCCTCCCCACCCCGTACATTGCAGGTTCAGACTGGACACTGCCCCCCGTCGTGTGACACCGCGCCGTTGACACCCGGCTGGGTGATGGTGAAAAAGAAGAACTCTCCCCCCCTCCGTGTTATACAGGAAGAGCGCCAACCCTTTTCTCTTCCCCCTTACCAGACCTCGCCGTAAACGACCTCATGATCATTTCTCTCCTCCTGATTTAGGGGCTGCGGACGTTACCCCGTGTGGCCCCCCCAGTCCCCCTGGGGGTGTCCTAAGCTGTTATGGTGATTTCTCTTAGGTTGAGATCCGTTGGTGTGCTTCTTCTCCTTGACGATGCGCGCAGGACGTTGATACCCTGCGGCGTCGGCTTCCGGTCTGCTGTCCATGAAAGAACCGACAGTCACCACCAAGTCTTTATTTTCCGTCGCCAAAAGAAGTATTCTTTTACCGTGATCCGGCCCTTTCCGGGCCCCCAGTCCGTCGCTTTGCCAGCCTCTGGTATCCCCCCCGAAGTTCAAACTGCAGTTTGAAACCCCCTAGAGGATGTAAGAGTGAGTTACGGGGCCCCGGGAGGTCCCTTCTTCTTTGTGAGATCTTTGCCTGTTAACCGAGATTACCTTCCTGTTCCCGCCGGCGTGAATAGCTTCTGTCAGCCTGTCTTTGAGCGCCCCCCTCTCGGCCTGGGTTGCAAAGTCCCAGGGCCACTTTCTCTTAGAGTTGGGTCCTTTTGGTTCCTTGGACCTCTTCGGCCGTTTTCGATGCTTACCAAGAGGTCATATGGGACGGTGGCGCATATCTCCTCCATGGACGGCTTGGGCCGTGTGACTGAGAAATGCACCATGGGTTCGGTGGTTTGCTTGTTCCTTTGGACCTCTTGCCGGAATGTTAGCTTGTGCCGTCTGCCCCAAGTGTATTTTATCCCGTGATTTTCCGGTCTCTGACTACTCCACTACACACGCTTTTCGAAGTGACGCTTTCTTCCTTCTCAATCCCTTGTCTGAGAGGTTCGATGCCCACTTGTTCGCCCTTTACCCTTCAATAACGTCTCATAGTTTTTTTCTTCTTCCTCACCTACGTCTCGATTCCTCCATCGCCTCCTTTTTTCATCACTTGCAAAAGCCCTTTTTCGACTACCCGCGTTTTTTTTTCTGAGTCCCGAACGGTTGGCGTTATGGGCGTTTTCATGCCCCTTATTCTTCCAACCCCCCCTTTATGGGGTTGTCGGTCTTTCGTTTTCTCAAAGTTGGTTTCTGGGGAATCAAGCGCCTCCCCATCCTTGACCGCCCCACTGTACTTCACCTTCCTCTCGGGTTCTTCCAGTTTTTTGAGGCCTCCCCCGTCGTAAAGGTTCTCTTTGACTCTCCAGATCTAGGTCAGTGCCCTTGTTCCCCCCTTTGTTCCATAGGGGATTTCGCGGGGTTCTGTTATCTTTAATTGATGGTGACGAGTTCTCTCTCTTTGGATTTTCGAGAGTTTTTCCGTCTTTTCATTCCTTTTTTGTTTTCTTTTTCCCCCCTCTGGGCCAGCCGCCCTCTCCCTTTCTTACCCCGAAGAAGTAGGCCAAGTAGTCAAACTACGCGGCCTACCCGACCGTCCTTGTTGGTATTTCTTCTGAAGGTCAGTCTGTAGTAGAGGAACCGTAGAGGGCCCGCATACCCTCACCCAGGTAACCCTATTTGGAGCCCGTGTCCTTGACACGCCGTGGCAATGAGGATTTTCGCTTTGTGTTTTTCCCCCTACCACCCCTTCTAGTCTTGAGTCGCCCGAGCACACCCCTTACGACTGATCGATCACCTCTGTCCTGCTCTAACATCGGCGAACACCTTCCTCCCGGGAATTCATGATACCTTGTTATAAGGACGATCCCCACTACAACTTTTTAAATAAAGCCCCGTACCCCTCTTTTTAGTTTTTTGCACCTCCCAATCTGCTGGGTCCAAGGCCCAACCGTACCACTTTTTCAGTGTAAGCTCTCCCTTTTTTAAGAACTAGTCTAATCTTTACCGCCTCACATTATAAGAAAGACTCTACATTTCCAGCCATCGACCCGTAACGTGTCAACCCTTATATCCGGAGCCTACTTTGATCCTTCTTTTTCATGATTTGGACTCATATACCCAGTCCTCCCCCCCCATGACCTTCCCTCCTTTCGGAGGAGGGTTTATTTTTGTGAGGGTGCCTGATTTCAACAAGGGTATGTCGCTTTATCCCCCTAGTTCCGTCAACCCTCAATAATTGGATAGTTTCCAGTTGGCCCTACGTAACCCGCTACGAGATACTTGCCATCCTGTCTTGTCCAGCTGAGAAGAGCCCCTTTTTCTTCCCCGATGCCCTTTGGCGGCTGACGATCGTCGACGTAATAGGGCCAACCCTCCTGTGTGCTGTCTATGATGAGTCATGCCGTTTTTTTATTTCTGATTATGTTCCCAGTGGCATTCTATTTTCTGTAGCCCCTCAAATGTGGGCGACCCTTCCTGAGTTCCCTCTTCCCCTGTACTGTCGCGCTAGCCGAGAAGCTTGCTATCTCGCAGTCTACGTTGTTTTTTTTTTGGCCCGCCCTTTTCTACTCCTTTTTCCCGGATCCCCTGTCTGATCCGCATCCTCTTGATAACGTTTGCTTTCCAAAGGATCCCCAAACGACGGGAAGGGGACTGCGTGTCGGACACGGAGTGTCTAGGCTTCATTGTGCCCACCGGGCCCCCTGCAAAGGGCCTATTCGCTTCCCCGTCCTTCTCGGGTACGCCGAAGGGGACCCCCCCTGTTAGATATCGACCGGTCTCAAGGAGATCCTTACCCTATCCCGCTTCCTTTCTATCTCCCGTAGCTGGAAGAGCTGACCGAATTACCCTGCAGGGCCAGAGCAGTCGGGCTTAAGCTTTTTTTCTTCCTCATAATGACCCCTTTCCCCGTCCACTGTTGGTTACCAATAGTGTCGGTTCTCTTTCCCCTAGTCGTCATATGATTTCTCTCTCATTGAGGGCCCCCCACTGACTCGGTTGTCAAACCTTTCTTTGCAGGTTGGATCTCTGTCAGGTAGGCTCAAAGAAGTACACCTCCCCCTTGGTGGCGGTTTATTTGGTCTGAGCTGGGTTTCCCCTGTAAGAATTGTTCCTCTGTGAATTTCCTTAAATGACCCGTGGTGCCCCGTTTTCTGAAACTACCCGGAATCCTCCGACGACCCTGGTGTCTTGGGAGCCCCGTTTTTTTCCTTCGTCGCAACATGTTTACGAGGCCGTTTTTCCTTCCCCACCACGTGACCGCCTTTCACGGTAGCCCGTGGTGCTTACACGATTGAAGGTCCCCTGTCCGCACATGAAGTTTAGGCCTCTTTTTGTCCTCTACATGAAGTTCCTGCGCACCACGGGTCGACTGGATCACCCCCATCTGTAGTTGGAAAGTAGATAGTGACCCCCCCCCACCCGTCCTGTCCCGAGAATCTTGAGCCCCCTTAGAACGGTCCCGTCTTTGAAGTGACTGTGACCTATAAGCCAGGTGTCCCTGATCTCTGTCCTCTTTTCAAGTGGTTTTTTCTCATTTTACCGAGTTTAAAGTTGTTGTTGAGTTATCTTTTGTTTTTGTCGTACCCTGTGCACCTGCCAGCTCTCGTTGTGTAAGAACAACCGCTTCCACTTTTCTCTTTTGGTACTTCTTTTCACTTGCGAACTTTTGTTCCGCCTCCTTCTAAGGCGCCGGTGTCAGTTTGCACGATGGTAGGTTCAAACTGACGCCATCGCACTAACTCTTTATAAAGTTAGAACGAATCAATACGGTGAAGCCCCGTCCCCCTCTTTATTCGAGATTAGACTCTGACCCCAGATCCGTCCGGTTGTTATCCTCTTTCTTTTTACGCCTGGTCCCCTTCACCCCGTGAACAGCTGTTCAGTCACCGTGGGTTTCTTGTTCGCCCCCCTTTGCACCCCCCCCTCCCAGTTTCTGAAATCGAACAGGCGACCGCACCCCGTCCTTACACTGGCTCGTCGGCCGCTCCACGGGTCTTCTCCGTTAATGCACCCCCCTAGTCGAAGTACACCCAATCTCCCACCCCCCGGCTACATCAATAAAAAGTACCTGACCCCCTCCCCTCCACAGCACTGGTTATTTCTTCTTTCCCCGTCGGTTGCGTCCCTTAGATCCTACACCTTCCTCGTAGTGTGGTAACAACGATTGAGGGGTGCCCACATCAAGTGCTTTAGGAAAGACTTAACTTACTTACCGGATTCGCATCCTAACTGGGGTCCCCCCTTTGATTTTTTCGTCTAGTTTAGAGGTCGGCGCACTTCCATCATTCATGATCCCATCTTTTTCTTGTCCGTTGTTTCTTCTGAATCCCGACGCATCCTATCTGTTTTGTGGCTTTAAGCTCCCCTTTTGGAGAAATGTTGCGTAGTTATCCTCCCTTTTTTGGGTCTTTGTATGACGTGCTGCCCCCTCAGCTCACCTCCCTTATCCCTTGCCACTTTAGTAGTAATTTTCCAACAACTGTTTCCGTCCCAGGTGAGGTATTTGTCCCCCCCTCTTTCCCACCCCCTCATCGACCTGCCACTTTCCTTCCCTTCGTCTCTGCTTCCCGACCCCATGGATAGCCGAAGCTGAACGCCGCTTCGAAATACTCACTCTAGGCAGTAGCACCATAAGTTTCCCTCTCGTGTGCCCCCCCCTATGAGTTCCCCTCTAGGCAATTTCTTTTCACCCTACCCTGGGTACCAGGATACCCCGGACATACCCCCCTTTCCCACTTCCCCAGTTAGTTGAACATTAGGAGAGCTCTCTCCCTCCATCAATCCAGCGTTTAATCTCCAACCCCCGGATTGGTCACTTGGACGTGGAAGCGGTTTTGCTCTCTTGAGTGATATCACGTTCGCTCGGTTTTCTCTGGTTACTGTAACCCCTTTAGCGACCTAGTCTGTTGCCAGTACAAATTCGTTCCAGGGCAGGTCCTTTATGGTTTTCTTTCCCCGCTCCCAGCAGCCGCAGCTGGAAGTCCCGTCGTTTATTAAGCCATTCCAAAGGATCCCTTTCCCCCTTCCCATTGAACTCTGATCCTCTGAGACCTGCATTCTATGGTTTACACCCTTTCGTATTTATAATGTAGATATCGTTTCGTGCTGGACCTCCCTTCCTCAATTGACGCACTGTTTGGAGCCCTTGTCTTATCTGAAAGTCGATTTAAGTGTGGAAGGGTCACCCAAGCCCCGAGACTGGCGTGCCCCACAGCCCCGACTTAGTTTTCTTTTTGGCGCTGGTGGGTGTATACTCTCGTTCTTTACCCACCTTCTTAGGATGGAACTTTGGTTTCATGTTGTTAAAGATGTAGCTATGGACAAGAGTGGATAGTATGTCTAACGCAATGGGTTTGATGGCTGAACCCGCCCCCATCGGCGTTTAGTATTTGAAAACCATTTTTTCTTGGAAACCTCGGTCAAACGGCTTTTCCTTTAAGTGCGCTCCCCAGACACTCCTTTACCTGGTTATGTCGCGTTCCCCCCTGGCCGAATTTCCCTACGACGTCGACAGCCCCTCTCCCTTTGATTACCGACCTTCGTCCGTATTGCCCCCCCCTACGTATGACAGTTTTGCCGCGGTCGTATTCAATGGTGTTTGAAAGATTTTCTTCCGAAAATCCTAAAACATGGACTTCCGAGCACACCCGATCCGCCAGAATTAGTCGTTCCCCCTCAGCCCCCTCTTCCTTTAGCTTAAACGATAACCGCTTCCCCTCTCCCGTATTGTAGGTCATGATTTCGGCCCTTGTCTTCCTCTGAGCGAATACATCTTTTTTCCTGGTTTTTCTCCCACTACGGACGCCCCCTATTCGTTGCATGCTCTACCTTTTGATTCAAAGATTGTTTTTTTTTGTGCTTCCCCACGCCACCACCACTTGAGAACCTTCTCCTCTCCCCCAGCCAAACCTTTCCTACCGGGGGATCACTGACTTCTATATCTCCCCGTACACTGCCAGGTCCAGGAATCCGCTTGTAAGCTCTGCCGTTTTTCTCGGATCTTCCTTGATGGAGGTATCCGGATCTTAACTGTTGTGTAGAGTTCTACATCCTTTCTGTATTTCTTTGCAGAGCCCACGCTTGGAATTTACCCGCGGCAATTTCCTTTCTGGTAACTTCCAATCGTCGGTTCTTTCCTTACTGTCGATATTACCCTACTATCTGCCTCTTCTCATCCCATAACGTGAATCCAACTCGTCAACGCATGTCCCCTTCTCCCTGACGGCGCCCCCTTTGTGAGCAACTAAGCCTCCGTCCACTTTTTCTGCAGAGGTTACCCAGAGGCCACTGGCAGTGCACCTTTCGAGACGGTCCCCTTCCCTAAAAATGTTACTCCCGTAGAGCGGTCCGGTCCCTACACCGTTTTACCTTAACCGGACGTCCCTTTTTCCCACCCGGATCAAGCGTCACGAGTTCCCTGTACTTTATGAGTCCCGAGTATCTCTTAGAGGTTGCCATTTCCTTTACGAAGACGAGATCAATTCACTAGCCCTCCCTTGCTTTCACGCTCTGACCTGGCTGGCTCCCCGGCTTACTTGTGCACCCCTTACAGGATGACTAGATTTCGAGTTTTTTGGTTGCAGTAGCAGAGGTCTGCCCCCCTCGGACCTTGATTGATGGGGCCTCCCCCGTGTGCTCTGGCTCGGAATTCTAACCGTCTTTGTTGGCTTCCGTTTTTCGGACTTTTCATCCCCCCAGCGAGGCAGGGTTTTTGTTGTCCCCCCTCTGCCGCTACTCCCGACTCATCAACCTCCCCTTCCTCCTCTCCATGAGATCCATCATTCCTCATCTTTACCAAGATAGTGAAAAATTCTCTTCACCTCGCCCCGCGTGGAAACTACCCCGTTACTTTTTTTCCCCCCCCGCGAGTGCTCCTTTCTCCAGGTTAAGAATATGACCCTTCGGTCGTTTTTAATCCAACATGATACCTTAATTGATCTGGTACGGAGCTTTGCTTCTTTTCTTATGTCCCCCTTTTGCTTCATTATGCTTTCAGCGGGTCATTTTTTTCTGTTCTTCCCCATCCTACACCAGCCGGTGTTCTGACAGCAGTTTAACCGGGGCAGGCGTGCCGTCAAGGAATTGGGTGAGGTACTTCCTGAGTGCTGAGGAAAGTGCACCTTGCACATTAGGAGGATCCCCTTGTGCCGACCCCCTTCCAACGCCCGTCCCCCTGTCAGCAAAAGGGGCCCCGGCACTCCCCCTCCGTCTCCTTTCCTCCCAGGAATTCCCTTGCCGCACTCCCCGTTAACACCGTAATTTCTCTCTACACAAGGCCCTCCCCCCCCCAGCTTTCAAAGAAATTTGGACTCTCCTTTTTCTCCCCCTCTGTAAGGTGTTAACCTTTCTTTTTCTTTCTTTCTGTCTGGTGATTGCTGTGTTTCGTTTTCCCGAAGCTCGTCTTTCTGAGGGTTGGGAGGGGTGGCGTTGACTGGATGTTTTTCTTTCGGGCGGCGGATATTTTTGTTTTCGGCTGATTTTGGTGGCCTGGCCTTGAGATGTTTCACGTTTTGTTCAGGCCGCTTTTCCCTGAGGTTCTTCCCCTATAAGTCCTGGTGGTGAGGCGGGGTACTCCTTTGGTCTTTCTCTGGCTGGTTTTTGCGCGGAGG
>Ga0179591_1311084_pt1 | contig 11296 bp, 9 predicted proteins | sample CZOMad2_1_08_16f_FD_182891 | JGI IMG/M metagenome (GOLD analysis project Ga0179591, IMG submission 182891) | Vadose zone soil fungal communities from Angelo Coast Range Reserve, California, USA - CZOMad2_1_08_16fungal (PacBio error correction) | ecosystem: Environmental > Terrestrial > Soil >... | reverse complement strand
GCGCGTTTGCATCGTTCTTCCAATCGTTGAGAGACAGGAGCTAGTTCCGTTCTACCGGGTTTTCTCTTCGCCGCTTCCATTCCTCGAGAGCGCAGGCCGGTCAACGTGGTCGCTCTAGAAAAGGATTCCCGGTCTATTTCAAGATAATTTTCTCTTTCTAGTCCCCTGCCCTGCTTCCCCCGTCGCTCTTTGCGTTGTTTCCTCGTGCAGGTCAAGCCTTAGCGCGCGCCTCCAAGCCCGTTTCCCTCAGTTTCAAAAGATTCAGCACAGGTGTTTACACTCCTTTCCGCGAGCGCATTTCGTTTCCCCATTGCTTCGTTGAAGTTACCGTCCGCCAGGATCTCCCCCGCGCCTGAGTAGCAGGCCCTCATCTTTTCCTAAATAATCATCTGCTGACCCTCTTGCCCCCAGTTTTCTTTCTTTGGGATATTCCAGACCTTCCGCGCGCCCTGCGTCCGGGACCTGAGGAAGCGTCCTCAACTCCTTTTTTCTTCGGGCATCGTCGCTTGTTCGGGGCCACCTTAAGACTTCTTTTTCGTCCGCTCTCTCTTTCAGAGTCACCATTCATTTTAGTTTCTGCTCCCCCGTACACGGATATAACGAAGCTTTCCACCCTTTCTGATCATTGCCCCAGGATGAGCCCCTTGATCTCCAGAACAGTCCAGGCACTCCTACTGCCCTCTCGACTGCCCCCTGGAACGTCTCCCCCTTCCCGAAGCAGAGACATACCTTCGCTTGGGCGTAGTTTAGTCAATGTTTCCCCCCCGCAACCTTCAGTCCCCCCTAACGAATTTTTTCGTGTCAGGAGCCTCCGACAGTTCTCTGTAACTGTCCTTCCCCCACATAGCGACTCAGATATCGTACAAGCGGACGAGGGCGTACTATTTCTGCATTTTGTTCGAGCTCCAGGGATGGTTAGTTTGAATGGATCGATTTTCGAAGATTCTCATCTTTTTCTTGTCCCCCTCGTTTTTCATTCGTTCTACCCTTTTTTGATAAAAGGTAGTAGTAGCGCTTATCTAGTGAATAAAGGTTACCTTCCCAGATAGGTCTCCTTCCTTTTTTTCCTGATGCTCTTTGATGTGGTGAGGATGGTGCTCCTTGGGCGATAGTATGTAGTCACTTCAAGTAAGCCACTGATTCCCGCTCTCCCCCGATTTAACACTGCGTCTCCATGATACGTCGCACCATGCAGAGTTTATTAGGGCACCACGCAATTTTTCTGCCTCTTCGGATGGGCCCAAAACCGCTCCATCGCTGCTCCTCTCGCCAAAGTCCTATCCACCTCAGACAACCGGACGTAGACGATTAAGTGACGCCCCCATCTTGACTCAGTTTCATGATGAAAGAGGTGAGATTCCTCCGTCCGTACTTTCTACGGGACCCCCCCGGGTTTTATGAGCCCCTGCACCTTCTCCTGGTCTTGAAAACCCCCTATTTTCCCTCTCGTAAGTAGTAGTACTGCGCGCGCGTGACCCCATGTCCCTTTTTTATGCTGATGCTCTCTTCCTAATTCGGCCCTTCGAAGACCGCTTCATCTGGGAACTCCGCACGTTCGTCAGCCCTTGTAAAGTTGCGCTTCTAGATAAATATAGTGCTCTGCGGATCGGGCGCCTTTCCAACGTAGCCTTCCCTTCATTCCTTATACAGTATCCAGTTAAGAGCCTCCCCCCGCGCTCGGAAGTTTGAAGCTCGCGAATTTCCTGGACGTTCTCCAGTGCATCGGCACTTTCTGTACTATCGCTTTTCGCGCTATCCTGGGAGACAAGCACAACTTTCGTCCCGTCCACCACTAATTGATTTTCTAGTCTCCCTTTCTCTCTTTTATATAGTTGTTTTTTTTAGATCTATTCTCTCGGTTATTGGGCCGTCTTTTCTCCTTTTTTTTTATTTTCCATTCTGAGGAGATTTCGATACCTCTCAATGCTCACGCATTTCACTGGTAGGAAGAGCTGATTAGAGCTGTTTCCGTCTCTTTCTCCGAGGAAAGGTCTATGGAAGCTATCCTATATTGACTCTATATCCTTCAAGAGAGACTTCTCCTTTGCTCCTGTTCCAATATCAGAATAATCAGCCGGCCGATGCTCTGCTTCAAGTGAGTTCCTCTTTAGCTTAAACCCTCTCTGGAGGCTCTTTTCCCTCCCCTTCTCTACCTAAAGTTCTTCGGCGACAGTTCTCGAGTGGATTCCTGGAGGTTCTCCCTCCCTGGGCATTCACATCGAAAGGATGCCTTTGTCTCTGTGCCATAACCCGACGCGTTCCCGCTGTACGGACGGGTGAGCTCCTGCGCTCCTTAAGCGCCCCACCTCTATATGGGCTCTGCTGACATTCGACAGCTGGGCGTTTTTCAGATGCGGTTGTCTCTTCCTCTTTTGGTTCCAATAGTCTTTTGTCCCCCCAGCAGCACGCTAGCCGCGGTTCGTGGTATGATTCCCTTTGTTACTTGCCTTTGTGCTCCGGCGCTTGCGCCCTTCAGTAGTATTGTCCTCTGTTTGATCTCGCTTCCCCCCCAAGTCGAGCGCTGTCATCGAGTACCCCCCCTATTTTTTTTAGATAATCCCCCGACTGAAGACACGAGTCGTTGCACCAGACGACATACCTTTTCTCGTCGTTGAGAATGGATTCCCTGTCTTTAAGCTCGGTGCGTTTTTCTGGCGCCCCCTTTTTTAGCCCGAAGGAGCTCACGGTCGCGAGTTTCCCCTAGTGAGATCATACTGCTTCTCTTAGATTCACTACTACGAGCTATTAGCGCCCTCCACGCGAAGGCTTTTTTTCCCCGACCCCCTCTCTTTTTTTTTTGCCCATCTGAGCGGGGAGGTTGCGCACTCCTGTCGTCTCCTGACGACCCCATCACCCTTAGCGCACTCTTCTCGACTTTGTTCTTTGGACCAACTTAATTCCCCATTGGCCTCAGGAGGCGCTCCCTTTAGTTCATTTATCGTTTCCCCCCGCGCCTAGCTGGCAGGAAGTTTGGTCGTCGAATTCATTCCCCTTATTTATCTCCTCTCTGATCGCCAAAGCTGTTGATTATTTCGAGATGGGGCGTTCGCTCCTTTCAACTAGAGAATCAGTGTACTTGAACCCTCCCTATAGTTTTTTCTTTGTAGCTTTTCGTCGTGTTTTTTCGAGCTCCCTGTCGGTAAGATGTCCTCCTCTTATAGCTTCTCGCTTCTGCGAGCATTCTTTCGCCAGAAGAAGCTTTTCTCCGTTTGCGGATGCCGCCCAAGCTTTAGTTTTCAAGTCGACGGTCCCGGCAAACTGGTGCTGAGTTGATTCCCCAACTCTCAGCCCTCTGTTTTTTTTATCTTGATCGAACGATGCCGTCCTATTGCTGGACCACTGCTCGAGTGACGTTTTTTCCAGTCCTGTGTGACTCTGTTCCCCCCGTCGGACGTACTATCTTGCGGTTTTAGCTGCGTTTCTTATTCCTTCCGCTCACACCCCCCGAGGGCTTCCACGTTCCGCGTCAGTTGACGCTCTTTGAAGAACCTTTGGCGCGGACCCCAGTCCTGGAAGACCTGGGCTATCTGTTCCCCGCGAAACGAGCGGCGCTATTCACGGTAGATCTTTTTTTCCGGTCGGCCTGGCTGAAGCCCGAATGATTCTATGGCCGTACTAGGCCAAATTGCGTAATCGCCAATTCTCTCTTTTTTTACAGTTTGGTGTGAGGATCTTTTTTGGCTTTACCTTAGCTCTTTACCAGCGTTATAGCGACAACTGACATCTGAAATGCGGTCAGCAATGCTCATGACTACATGGTGCCCGCCCGGATCCTTCAGCGTGGAACATCTTATACCCGGCTTCACAGAGAAACCCTTTTTCTTCCCCTTTTCGATCGAGACTCGAAGAGGACCAGATAACCTGCACTTATTTCCTTCAAAACGTTTCCCTCCCCAGCTCTTTTAGCGGGGGTTTGGAAGTACACCTTGACTTTGCTCAATCATTGACCTTTCAGGCCAAACTCTTCGGAGTTACCCCTCAGAGTAACAGCACTCCGGAGGTAAACTTCCCCCATGCCCTCTCCGTAGAAACTGTACGCTTGGCTCAAGCCTCCCCCAAGAGGATAAGCCGTCTGGGCAATGGGTGTGCTGCGAGTTCGCGCACTCCCCTGTCCTGGACCTATTTCTTGCTCTCCCCCCTTGCCAACGCTTGGCGGATTCTAGGGCTCTCGCGCGCCAAATTCTCGTGCTTTCCGTCGTCCCTTTTAATCACAGATACGCTTGAGCGTGGTTGTGAGACCGCTTCTAAGCGTCTCTTGCCCCCCTGACCTGGCAGCTTTCCTCGTGCCCCCGAGGAATAGGGCTGCAAACAGCCGGTTCTATCTTCTTTGACCACCTGACGATACGGCTCTAACGCTCCACACCTTCCGATAAGCCGGCCTGTGCCTCCGCTTGCTGACATCTCCCAAGCAGAGTACAGCACTTCGAGATCCATTCCCGTTTTTCGCGGCTCTGCGGGCTCCCCCCTCCCACGATCAGAAATCCCCTCATCCGTGTAGATGATATACATTCCTGGCCTTTTCCAATAATTGGTTGCCCCCACCCTTGATCCCAGGAGCCCTCGCTTTCCCTCGCCCCAGTTTTTCTTAGTCTTGCTGTCGTGAGCTACCCGTTTTGCGGGCCCGCAAACACTCTGCTTGAACTCTGTTCCTTGATTTGCCCTGAAGATCTTTAATTGTCGAGTGGTCGTCGGCTAAAAACATGCCCTCTTCGTAGTATGTAATGTTCTCAGACGTGAGAAACGACTTCGGCCCCACCTCTCGGGCCCTTCTGGAGGATTTTTTTTTTTGACACATTTACTAGGCAGCCAACCCGCTCTAAGGTTCCCTTAAGCGATAGCGATTGTAATATTCTGATTTCTTTGTGTCGTTTGAATGCCTTCTTTTTTTCTCGATCGTAGTATTATTAGGATCGATCCCCTTAGTGCGCTTGGTCTCTTGTTATAAAGCTAATAGAATTTTGAAGCTTGAGAAACTCCTAACCTTCATGCGACCCCATACCCGTGGCGCAAGGTCCCCCCGTGGTCCCCCTATCGTTTGCGTGTGGTGTAAAGACCCCATGATGTCACCCCTAGCCTTTTTGAAGACTCACTATGCCCCCTTCAAGAAGTCAGTACACGGTCTTTTGCCTCCCCTTCTCTCCCCTTCTCAGGCTCCTGGACTCCCGTATCCGTCCCTTTCCGCGAGTCTGTCCGCGGTTTTTTCACTCCTCGCAACCGTCATGCTCTTTGTTCATCGCTTCGCTTTTTTCGCCGCCTCCAGGATCACTTTTTTTCGCTTCGAAACGTCTTTCCCTTTTAGGAGCTACTCCCGGTCGTCGATCTTTTCTGACTTTTTCCCCCTTCGATCTTCCCCAGCGGTCCAGCGCCATCCCGGCCTTCAGAGTCATTACCAGGCGCTCGAGCTACACTCCTCGGCGCTTCGATTCCCTCCTTCCCAGTCGCAGATTTCCCTAGGATTTCTACCCGCTGCCCCATCCGAGTCCAAACACTCTCCCCTTATTGCTTCTCCCTGAAACAATGCTTCTCTGAGGACCTGATTCACTTAGATAGCTTTCTCTCGGCTTTTTTTTTTTTTTCGCGTCTCCTGGGCTACACCACCCCTTTTCTTCATCGAGACGCAATCAAGAGATCTTTTTGGATTATATATCATTTTAATTCCTCTCCGTTGTTTTGAGAGTCTTCTTTGCTCGATAATCGGTTCGTGCCCCTTTCCTTTTAAATACTTTTTTGATAACGAGCCTCTCTCTCCGATCACAGCGCAGTATTCCCCGCCCTCCCCGTACGGAACTTCAGCGTCGCTTGCAGCATGGCTTCTACGTGGTTGAGTACTCGTTCTGGGTTTTTCGTACTGTCTGAAGTTTTTATTCTTTGATGTTACGTAGAGATCGAATCCACTCTAGCTGATCTCGAGTGACATCTATGTGAAGAAGACCTCACGATTGCTGCTTTTTCCTCGGTATTGAGATAAGACTATTGGGGCAGTCAGACAGTCCCAATAGTGGACTTCCCTGTTTTTTTTCTTGCTCTAGATTAGAATACTTTGCTCCTGGCACGGACCCCGGAGCACGGGCTTTTCCTTCCCCCGTTGCATTTCTCTCCTGTGATCCAGACTGCTAGAATCAGGTCGTCGATTAATTTTTGTCTCGACTTGCATCGGGTGTACGAGATTTGGCCTTCCCCTGACACGGTTGGTTCTTATTATTGCCTTGGCATGTTTGAGACTTTGTTTGTACCCCTCTCCCACGATATGGGAAACTTTTCGTTATTAAATTTAGAACGCTCTCACGCAGGAGTTCTTTTTTGATCCCTTTCCCTGACCTTCCCTGCCATTGTACCCTACGCTTTGAGCAAGCAGAGGTTTATATCTAGGTCCAACCAATTCGGACGGAATTAGATCCTTGACCACTTTACGGTCTCTCATCTCACCCCCGTCCCCTACGAGTCTCTCGCAGTCCACCACTCCCGTCCTTACCCTTCCGCGATTCTCCCGGACCTGGAGGACCTCTTTGGGTGCTCCCCTCGACGGACTCCCTGGTAGCACTATTTCTCCCGGATGGTCCTCTGATAGTGTTCCTAGATCTTGTCGGCCCGCGTCCCCCTTCCCCGCTTACTGATTAGTTTCTCCCGAGCACCATTTAGTGCTCTCTTCCCCTCCCCCGACCCTTTTAAGCAGTCGACGTGGAGTCAATTGTCCATGCGCCTGACGAACATCCCCGGCGGCTTACTGCGATGGAGTGTTTGCGTCAGTCCCACTTTTTCACTTAAGACGCATTTTACTCGGTGATCCTTCTCGTGAATGCTAGTTGCCGTCCCCTCCAGAGCCGCGTGCCCGGCTCTTCGAGATCCTCGTACTTGCTCTACGAGCTCTCCGACCAGCTGCTTCGAGGTGTTCCGCAGCCGTTTTCAGTAGGCCTATTTTTTACTTCCTATCCTTCTATCTCCGTCTGATTTGCTCCCCTTTGTAAGTCTACTTTTCCTCCCGCCGTCTCTCAGTTTCCGCTTTCCGCTCAGATGTATCCCCTTTCCGTGTTCTACGCCTTGCTCGACTTCCTCCTTGCTCCGCGCAGCCTGGCTCCTCTCCTGCTTTTGGAGATCGCCAGCGTTTCAGTTGGGTTGAGCGGGCCTTCCTTTAGGAAGTTCTCTTCGCCCCTCTCTTCATCCCGTGAGATCTGTCTTACTCACCTGCAGGGAATTTTTTTTTTGGCCACCGTATGCGAGGAGTGTACAGCACTCGGTTAAGACCTGAGGCCGAGAGCTTACTCACGCTTTTTAGATGAGGTGCCCCCCCTCGGATTTGTGCCCTGTCCCCGGAGAACAAGCCACGCCAGAGCGCGTCCGTTTGGTTTTTTGCATTTTCACTCGGAATTGATCATGTCCCTTCCCAGCCTACGGGGTAATCGACCTGCGAATAGGATTTTCAGTCCCCCACAAGGAACCTGGCTCTCCTACTATTGGTCAGGCGTCGAGGAACCGGTTTTCAGGAGGGAAGAGCGTTCCCTCCCCGATTTGTTACGAAGATACAGGCGTACTGCGCATCTCTCTTTTTAATACTCCATCCTTGTTGTGTTTCTCTGGTTTTTTTTTGTGACGGTTTTCGTCAAGAGGTCCTATCCCAGTTAGAGTCTCAGTTGCCCGGGTAAGGCCGCCGTCCCCCCTGTCCGCGATAGGCCCCTCTTCAGTTTTAAGTGGATCTTCTCTGGCCCAGTCTTCCAAATGTATTCTTTCGCATAAGACCGCATTTTCGAGCTCTGCCAGTTTACCACGTCCTTGATCTACTATTCTTTCCTGACCTCTGCAGTTAACTCCTTACAACACTCAGACATTCCAGGCACCCTGCGGAGTCCAGTTCCATAATTTTAAAGAGGAGAAGTCTCCCGAGCTGGCAGTTCCGCCCCCCCCTTTCTTAGTTCACCCCTGTTCTACTTAAGACCCATGGCTATCGCGCCCGGTGTCTGATAATGCCCGGCCTCCGCTTTTTTTCTCTCCTTTTTGCTCACCCTTTAGCCTCTTTTTCGTGCGATCGAAAATCTCCCCCTGATTTCTTTGAGCAAGCTTTCTCCGTAAGGACCCAGAGTTCGACCAGATACTTTGTAGGCCGCTTCCGTTTCAGACCCCTGTCCAACCACGAGTCGCGCTTCTCGAAGACGGAGTTGGGGGCCCCCTTAAAGATCCTTTACCAAGAGATAAAGTTTTCTAAAAGCAGCTCCTCCTCAAATTCTATTGCCCCCCCTGCCCTCGGACCCCCCCGACCGAGGCACTTATTAGTCTCTCCCTTGACTGAATAGGCTCTGGTTTGATCTGACGGCCACTTCCTCGAGCAGGAGCTTTCCGCTTGTGTTTCTGTAACCTTGGTGAAATGCCCGAATCCCTCTAAAGCCTCCTTTTGGTCTTTTTGTGGACTTCGGGGCATAACGGCGCATGAGCAAGTCCCCTATACCTACCCCCTTTAGTAGCCCCGCCCAGAGTTAAGATTTTTGTCGGGAGAATATCTCTTCCGTGCGTCGGCTCTTCTAACCCCAAGAATCTATTAGTACTGCCTCGATCCCGCCAGATGCTCCTCCCTAGCCTCAGCTCAGCCTCCTCCTTTTTCAGTCGAACGTTGGGTCTTTTTAACAGTAGTTACGTACTCCGTTAGCCGCCCAAATCTTGTTCTTGTAATCCCAAACGTTCCCCCGAGATGGAGTAGTCCTTGCCCTTCTGGTTCCGTTGCATGCGTCTCGTTTCTCGTCTGGATTATGATTTTCAGAAGGATGTTTTTCGGTCCTACCGCCAACCTTCGTCATCAGATTGGACATGCGCTCCTTTCCCCTCTCCCACCTCCCAGTGGCTTTCCAAGGATGTCGTCAAAAGTGGGGTACCCGGGTCATGTTCCCCCATTCCTGGGCTATTCGTGCGTTTGTTCCCAGAGACCGCTGGGTCCAGACCGCTGATGCTCCGCCCCCTCACTTCCCCCCCCGCACTGATGACGTTTCGGCACTGTTTTTTGCGTCAGCTTGTGCACAAGTCTCTCCCTTTGAGCTCCAGACGATTCCTTACTGGATCTGGTGTGTCGAGCTGTAGCACTGCGAGCAACTGAGAGTTTTCTTTTTTTTGTAAATGATGCTCGCGTCCTTTTTCGATACCCGTCTTCCTTTTGTCGTTCTCCCTCTTTTTCCGACCGTGACGCTCCTTGTGAGCGATTTCTCCTCGTTTTTCTTCTTACGAACCACCGCTTGCAATTTTGCTCTAGGTTGACTTTTCAAGGCCGTGATGTAAAGATCTTTCTTTCTCAATATGATGCCTCTCCCCCTGCAGCACGATAGAATCCCTTGAGCGCGCCTCGTTCTAAACGTACTTGCGCCCCCCGAAAGTCCTCCTTTGTTACCTTTAGCGGCACGAGTGCGTCATTCCTTCTGTATCGATTTTTTACCTCTCATTGTTCGCCAACCTCTCCCGTTCACTAAACCTCACTCCTTCTTTATTTACTTTTAATCTCTGTGGTTGAGATAGCTATCCGGTTGTTTAAGGCACTCGATGTCAGGGTGCTTGCTACCCCATTTTTCCACCCTAGAGATCTATAGATTGTACTCGACTAGTGTCCCCTTCTTCACTGTTTTCCGAGTCCTAGAAGAGCTTTATTACGTTAGTGAGTGGGGATGATTGTTTTCCCCCGTTAATTTAGACCAGGAATTTTTTACTTCGATTTCACTACTCACGAGAGATTTCTCTGTCTGTACATCTTCTTTGTTTAAGAGTTTTTTTAAGCTTAGCTTGAATGTGCCTCTGTCGCTTTTTTATTTCCTGACAGAGGAGGGCGATCTCTCACTGTGACCTGGCCTCAACGAGAGGAGAGGATTTCTCCTCTTCATGATGCATCGGGATTAGTTCGACCTCTCTTTTAATTTGACGAGGAAGTTTCAGTTTGAGTGCTCCTCCGCGTTCATTGCGCACGTAATCCTTGTTCTCGTCTGGCTCAAGGCCTGCACTCCCGTGCAAGTCTATTGGCTCTGCCAGGAAAGAGTTTTCCATCCTCTTGCCGGAGTGTCTATCGGTGCTGCGTCTTTTTCCTCTGGTAGCGTCTCTTGCCCATCTCCAACAGAAATCTGTTGGGGGCGATTGACCGGGCCCTAAATCCCTCTTTTTTTAGAGGAGCCGTGGCCCTCAAGTCGAGGGTCCCTTGCTGAAGCTTTCCTTAACCCTCTTAGAGCCTTTCTTTTTTTCTGACGGACACTGTTGTTCCCCAACGATCAGAATAACGAGAGATTACCCCTCCCACCCGCTCCATGTCCTTCCTTGACGCGGCGCTAGCTATTCACATTTTTTTTTTACCGAAGAGGTGAGATTAGACGGCTCTTTTTCCGCCTTATTTTTCGACAGTCTTGGTCGGAACGATTAGATCCGGATTAGATACCCCTACCTCCGATCGGGCTCTTTCCACCTTGCAGGATGTTCCTCGACCACCTTTTTTATTGACGACCGAGAGCGCTTGGTACGGACTTTCTTTCATCACTGTCTGCCCGACCCCCCGTCACCCCTCGAGGAACTCCTCTTTTTTTTCCTGTGAGTCCTTTGTCACATTCATTCCCCTTCTTTCTGCTTTATTCTACCTGATGCGTTCCCCTGATAAGGCCCTTCCGAGTCTAAGTATCGTTGAGACTTGGCCTGAAGTTGTTCTTAGCGCGTAAAGGCCATGGGGGTCTCGTGATGCGGGTGCGTTCGTAGCTTCGCTCGTAATACCTATCGACGATTTATGCTACTCTACATCTTTTTTTTTCATTCTTCCGTCGCTATATGCTTCGTCTTTTTTTTCCAGGCTTTTCACTTCTTTAAGCTGTATTCGATCGTACTCTAGCGCGACTTATCGATTGAGACCAGTAAGCCTTTAGCGAGTCTGATTGATGGCAATTGACACAGCGTCTTTGGTCCAGGGCGGAATTGCCGATTGTCATGATTGTAGACCTTGGGCCCCCTTCCCCATGTCCCCCCTGGCTCTTCTCCTATCGCTCTCAGACAGAAATGGTCCGTTCCCCCGGCGCGTCGTTACTTTTTTTTTTCCGCGTGACTTGCGTTACCGAGGGTCCCCCTGGCTCTTTCTTGTTCTTCAGATATCTGGGGTCCTGCCCGTAACCTAAGCGTAGAGTCCCGTGTCAGCTTTCCTTGGGAAGCTCTGACTTTTTTCTCGTACCAGAAACTCTTGAATGGAGATCTGCGAGTCCCCATTTAGTGGGTAGGCCCTCAATAAGGCCTGATATCGCCATGGATGACGCAGGTTCTTCCTCTTAGCGCATTCGCGCTCTGAGAACTCACCCCTCCACGC
>Ga0179591_1295197_pt1 | contig 11296 bp, 13 predicted proteins | sample CZOMad2_1_08_16f_FD_182891 | JGI IMG/M metagenome (GOLD analysis project Ga0179591, IMG submission 182891) | Vadose zone soil fungal communities from Angelo Coast Range Reserve, California, USA - CZOMad2_1_08_16fungal (PacBio error correction) | ecosystem: Environmental > Terrestrial > Soil >... | reverse complement strand
TGTATTAGGGGCACTTTTTTGCGATTTGGGCGATGAATTTTCAATTTCGTTCTGATCCTCCCACTTTTCTTCTTATACCTCGCTTTTCTGGAGATTTCGGTCTCAGCGTCTCTGTTTATAAGATAGGACTGCCCAGGGAGAGCTTTCCCAACATTCTGGCGTTGACAGATCATTCTTCCCGACTGGGCCCCCCCACGGCTGCAGGCGACTATTTTTTCGACCCCCCCTTTTTTTTCGGTTCGCATCAAGTTCTGTCCGTCCGTTGTTGCGGTGGGTTTGCGGGCGAGCACTCTTGAGGTCAGAGTTGTTGCGTTGACTTCTAGCTTCGAAAGCTGTCTCTCCGACTTCTGAGGTCGTTTTGAGGTTGTTGAGTATTTGTTTCGTAGAAGAGCAGTTGTTTGAGCACTCCGACGCCTTCTCTCCCCCAGGCAGGGGCTTGGTATAATTGCTTTTCATTTGCAACCCCGGTAAGCGAGTTTCTTCAGTTTTCCACTGCTTTACCTCCGGATCTCGTCGACGGGCTCAGACCTTCGTGCCTGGCCCGAGGAGTCGTTCGTTGGACCATTACGTTTTTGGAAGGAGAAGCGGGCCGCCGTTTCTCTTTTCTGATTTGATTGAGACACAGTCGTCGCGTTCAGTCTCCCTTTTTGTCATGCTCTGACCCCCCTTCCCTGCGATCTTCTTTGAATTGGATGTCCCCCGCAGCTGCTATTTTTTCGTCGGACGCCGGTGGGCTCTATTCGCAATTCAGCCGACATTCTCCGATGACGACAGTCGTATAGTATTTATGTCCGGTTCCCTTTCGTTTTACGCGATGCGCCAGGTAGTAGGATCCTCTTCGAGATCGAGCCCACGTCAGAGGAGGAGGAGTGCTAGTCCCCCGGTCAGTTGTCGAGGGCTACCTGTCTACTTTCTCCGAGGGTGCCCCCATTGTGTTTTTTTTTCTCAGATTTTTAAAGAAGTGCCTATTTAACGAGGCCTTAGTTTTGAGAGCCTGGCGCGTCTCCCTGAGGTTTGATGAGGCTGCACTCGCCTCTTTTCGCTCTATTTGTGCTGAAGGCATAGTGGTGCTTTTTATTGATAAAGGATTGGCTCTCGATTCGGTGCATGTCTTTATGTGAGAGGACACCATGATTTTCCGTAAGTAGATACGCACAGTCCTACTCCTCATTGCTCCCTCGGAGTGCACCTTTTCGTCTCATTTTTTGAAGGTCCCCGAGCAGAGGGCCGCGTAATCGGCAGGCGTAAACTGGGTCTTCCCCATTTGACTCGGTTGTGCCTTCCATGTTTTTCTTCGTTGAACGTTTTTTTTTGCAGGGTGGAGCCGAATTGGCAGCGCTCCTTTTCCCTTGGGTCCGCTGGTGCCCGTGGTTCTCTTTCTCCGTAACGCGCAGGGGGAGACCCTCTGTGTGGGCAATAGCTCGGAACAACACGCGTTTCCGCTGGCCGCTCAGCACCTTTCTTGTTGTTCACGAGGGCGCTCTCTCTTCTGGATCTCTGGCGCTCGTTCGTTGCGTTCGACTTTAGATCAGCAGACTGCGTCAACAAGATCCGCGTCAGGGCTTTCCCTTTTTCATGGGAAAGTCTGTCCACATTTTCCGGCTGGCCCTTCGAGCCGTTGCACGGCGGGATCGTTACAGACCCAACGGGGTTTCTTCCTTCCCGGTGGCCCGATATTAGTTCGCGGCCGTTTCCCTTTTTCGGCCCCCATAGATGCAGCGCTCTTCTGAGGGCACTCTCTGGTCCGTCCCCCATCGCATCCGCTTCCCTCGTTCTCGAAACGTAGTTCCCGAGAAGAGCGCGCCCTTTCTGTAAGGCTCGCGAGAAAGGGAGGCCCCTGTCCTTGAATTTTTCCGGGGGTAGCAGCGGGTGTGTCCTCCGCAAGCTTGAAGGCCCGGGTCATCTCGTTCAGGTCCCCTTCTAATTCCCTCCCCCTTATTATCTGCATGCGTCCTGTGTAATGAGAAGGTGTTCGTAGGATAGTTCTCTTTTTTACTCTGTGATGGGCAGAATTGTTTGCTGCACGGACATCTCGGCCCGACCGATCCTTCTGAGTCCTGCTTTTGCTGGAGGTGCCGTCCTGATTTTCCATAAAAGCCGTTTACGAATTGGTGAAACCGCGCGTTCGGACGGAGGGAGCGTATTTTGCGGATTCTCCATTTCCCCCTAGATGTGCCGAATTTTGCCGACTTGTTACAGGAGCGGTCGCAAACCGCCATCAGCCTGCAGCAATTGGTTCCCGTGACTTTTCATCTTCCCCTTAGCACGTTCCGCTTTTTTTTCGAGTCCAAGGGTGTTACTTCCCTGTATCACTCTTTGAGATGCGCTGCTGATTCCGTTGGTCGCCGGCGGCTGCTTGGTTTGTCGTCATGAGATCCTACCCTGGGCCCCCTTCCCAACAACTTTCCTTAGGCATTCCCGGGATACCCGGCGGCGCCGGTGTAGAAGCTGCTGGGCCAGCGTGAATGCCCACTTTTCGTCTGGCGTCCGGCGATGATTCGTCAGATTTTTTTAAAGACGTGAGCAATAGATCATGCAGGAGCTGAATTTCGAGAGGGAGATCGCGTTCCTTTTTGAGGTTCGTTCCAGCTCTATTTTGGCTCTGGACTCCCTTCCCTCTATTTTTGTCTTAGCTTTTAGTGGGAAGCTTTGTTTTTTTAGGCGCCGCGAATGCTCCTGCATTTCATCGACCTTTTTTACATTTTTTCTTGAGCCTGCTTGCGATGCTCTGGGCCGAGCTGTTTTTTGACTGGAATTAGTGCCTTGTAGACCTGGTTCGCCGAACTTCTTTATACTCCTCTAAATATGTTGAGACTTAGCTTAAGTATGTTCCGGTCCCCTCCGCGGTACAAGACAGTACTTGCTCCCTTTACCCATCCCAGATCACGTTTTCCATGTTCAGCGTAAGCACCGTCCCACGGTCTGAAGGCATGCATCGCTTGCGTAGGCGCTTCCCAGACCCCCCACGCAAACGATAAGAAGCCCAAGCCGACCTGATCACCGATCCCCTCCTCTTCCATCTCGAAAGACAACCCCTAACGGCGACAAGTGCGATAAAGTCCCTCTTTTTCAAGATCCGCCTCCTGCCTATTCTCTTATATCATATCTCTTTTTTTCCCGGACCCCGAGGCGCAAGATCTGGACGAACGCGCAAATCTTGGAAATATTCAGCTGGCCAAGGTACGCGTCTACCCGGCGCACCTTGCCTTGTTCTCGCCGGGATCTCTCCTCTCAAATAAGTTCCCGTCGTCCTAGTTAAATGGCACTCAGCCGGCCCATTTCCCCCACGATGAAGCATCTCATCCTCATGACTACGTGAATGGACGCTGTCACTCATCGCGGAAAACGCAATGAGGATGATTTGGAAGTCGGGACAAGGCCCCTGCGCGGTCTGATTTGTCCCCGGTGGCAGACCCAGATGTTCCGTCCCCCCTCTTCACTGTGGGCGATGTACGCAGGTCAGTTAAAAGATTCGACCGACAGGAAACTACTTTCTAGCCCTCAGCGACGGGCTTTGTTCACCAAGTCGATCCTGCGGCGTGAGATCTCACTTACCCCATGCCCCCTTCCGATCGGACCAGATCGCGTATTTAGGCATTCAAAAATAGAGTCAGTAAGAAGCGCGGCTGCCAATACAAACGTCGACGCGTCCTACTCTACCCCCCATGAGACCTGCCAGCGGTGTCATTCTGACCTTTTCCGGGCGTTGGTAGTGAACGTTCTTTGAGTTTTCTTAGCACGTCCCCTTGCATTCATTGCCAGAGCACCCCAACGAGAGGCGGCGTGGACCTGGCCCCCCCTCCCTTTTCGCCTCCCCTTTCTCGGCCTTGATGCGATTTCTCTTTTTCCCGCAATGCTCTTTTGGATAACCGGCGTCGACCGAGAGATTACATCCAGATTGAGAGGGCCGCCAGCGAGCGTGCCCCCTCCCACGACAGGCATCTATGGTTCCTTTCACCTTTTTCTTTTCTCTTGAATCCTCTTACGCGACCTTAAACTTCCAGCCTAACTAAAGAGTTCGTATCTATCCCTAATGTGAGACTCCGTACCTTTTCTCCTCCAGCAGGGATTTGCCGACGAGGAATTTCCACCTCAAAAAGATCCTATATTGCCGCAATTGCTATATAGTCAGACGCACCGTCCTTCTGCTCTGCGCGATCATCTCTTTCGATCGCCTCCCCTTTTTCCCAACTTTTTCCTCTGCTCGGGAACAGCCGGAAAGGGGTTGTCCCCTCATGCGATGTCCGAAAAAAGATGTCTCTGGCCTTTCTTTTTTCCTAATAATCGGCAATGAGCCTGCCCCCCCCCTGCCCCCTTTTCCAAGGCGCGTCTTTGTGTCTCAAAACCCTGCAACCAAAACGGTAGAGAGCCCCCACCCATGTCATGTCCCCTACGAGCGACACCTCCCCCAGCGGTTCCTTCTCCATCCACACGTTTTGCTGTTTTTTGGGCTCATGGAAGCATCACAGATCCCCCCCCCCCCCCCGCCGCCCCTTATGTTCAAGCAGTCCTCGCGCCATCGGTCTGTCCTTCGCTTTCTTAATCTTGTTACCTTTTATTCTGAGAGCCTCTGCCTCGCGAAGACCCCCCCCCCGTGCTATTACCACCAGCACCAACCCTTCATGCCTCCCCACTCTCCTTGCCTTCATACTTGCTCACCGCCCTGCGGCGTTTTTTTGACCTCTCTGCGCAACCTGTCTTTTTTGAGCGGGATCCCAGGCGGCGCGTGAAGAGTAGCCTTTTTGGAACATCGCCGTTTTTTTTGAATCCGGAATGCCCTATAACACTTCTCCTCCTTTTTTCCCTTTCCGCCCACGATTTCTTTCCCTCCGCCGGAATTGCTCGCTAGGGAGATCGGCTTTCAATTGCGACATCGATGATCTTTAAATTGCCGCTAGCCACCTCCGGATCTTCTCTGTCGTCCCCTCCCATTGAATGGATCTAGTCTCCCATCCGGGTATTTCCTGAAGTATGAAGCCTGGTGCAAATCCACCCAGACCCCCCCCCGACGCATAGTCTTCCCGGGGCTAAAAAGTTGCGCAGGTGCTGATAGTTCTCTCCCTTCACTTCCTTTGCCCCTCTTTTTTTTCGTCGCCTTCCTCCCCCTGTCGTGAAAAGAATAATAGTCGTGATTCGTACGGCTAGTTCTTCCCGTCGAAATTAAAGTATCATCTTAAAGCCTTCCCCCCCCCCTGAGGGAAAACTGGACCCTTTTCTTTGGGTTCCGTTACCATTATACCAAGGCCTGCCTGTTTTTTAAGGAGAAAGTGCAGAGGGTCCCTCCGACCCTTTCTTCTACGACTGAAACACCTCCTAGCATGCATGGAACGCAGCTTAACCCCGACGAACCAGCAGCTCGATGCCTGACTCTCCAAGCCGAGCCAACCAACCGCCCCCTGCTATACTCCCTTTCACACGCGATACCACCCCCCCCCCCACAAGAGACGACCTAAATTGATTGCGCGGTTTTCCCAACTCTAAAGGGGCAGCCGATTTCTGCTTGCAGTTGAGGCCGTGTGTTCATGGTCTGGAATGCTTTTTATCGCCCCTCCTTTTCTCGCTCGTACTGTCCTTTTTTTTTCCTCTTTGTTCTTACTAGACGTAGCGACTTCTTCCCGAACGTCCATACTCCGGACTTTTAAGTCCCGCCAAGTGGGGAGCCCAGCTACAATTCAAATTTTTTTTGAACACTTCGCGCTCTTCCAAGCCGATGTCTCCTCTATTTTTTCCCCCCTTTTTGAGAGATATGTTTAGTTTTTCAGCGTTATTTGAGATGGAAGTTTCATTTCTCGCCCTCCCACTTGGCGTTCTCAAGGTACTTGAGTATGGGGCGTAGATGGGTCTTCTTATCTTCTTCCAGATTTCGCGAGGGCCTGCCTCGGCCAGATTCCCTTCTTTTTTGACTCTCCGTTCCCCTTCCACGCTCCCTGGCAGCCTGAAGGCCTGACGTGAGGGCCGCACAATTTCTTGCGGCGGAGAGCATCATTTTTTCCATGCCTCGTTTGTCTTGTTCTTTTGTTATCGGGCGGAGCAGATTTATATTTTTCTTTTTTCCTTTAGGCCCAACAGGTTTCATCCTGAGCGCTGCTGAGGTCGCGTTTTGGAGGCGCGTTCATGCTCTTATTGGTTGAGGGCGTAGCGAGCAGTGTCGTCTATCCTCAGGGTTTCCTGCAGGGCCTTTCTTTTTTATATAAAGTTCCTTGCTCTCACGGTAGCGGAGTTTCACTTTGGCCCCTGATTTTGAAGGAGGGGATACGTGATTTCTCGACGAATACGAAGCCGTCGTCTTGGCACGGACGAGGATCTTTATTTGGCCAGCTTTTTTAGGCCTCGCGCACACTGGCCTCTTATTCAACTTCCCCTTGAGTCCACCTCCCTCTCGGCGACCAGATTTGATTCTGAGGACCCTTCCAATGTGTGATGCGGTAGGGAATTGGATGGCTTTTTTAGGCTGCATACTTGTTCTCCCGCTTCTTTTAGCCTATCCATCCTCCTCCCTTTGGAATATTGACTGGAACAGAAGACCTTATCGTTTGATTTTGTCAGAGGAGTTAGGAATGTGAATTTCTGCCTAAAGGTACTTCGCCGATCTTCTCTCAGCCGTCCCCTCGGGCGGTTGAGTCCTCTACCTTCCGTGTCGGCCGTGGACGAGGATCTTTTACCCTAGTCAGAAGTCTCAACCACCGACGATGTGATATCAATCGTGAACTCTTTCGAGGACCTTTTTTTTTTTTCCCCAGGGAGGCGCCGCCCATTTTTTCCTTTTTTATTTCTTTCCACAGCGCTTCCGGTGAGTTTACTAGGTATTGAAGAAGGGTATTTCGGCGGATTGAGTTCCCGGGCTTGAGTATGCATGTCGTCTGCCCTGTCCTTTTTGATTTCCGAGATCAATACGATTTGGCCGCTTTCTCCGCGAATCAGTCCTTTTCGTTCTCCATTGGAGGAAGGTCAGTGACAGATGGCTTTTCTATGGGGCGGGACTTCCTTCCGCCATTGCTCCCGTTTGTGATCGGCCTTAGACCACTCTTGGTGAGGAATGGCGTTCTTTGCGCAGTCCTGGGGTTCTTTGCTTTTCCCTGTTTGGGGAAGTTTTTTGCGACGCAATTGACGGTCTCCCTTCAAGGGTTTCCGCGTTTTGCGAGCCACTGGAGAAAAGCTAAGCCCGGGATCACCGAGTGTGGATGTAAATTCGCAGGCTGCCACCCGTTTCCTATTTGAGAAGGCAGCCCTTCAGGGAGGCGCTATTATAGAGAGGTTCTACGGCGCTGTCTTTGGAGGTCTAAGTAGTCAGATTTGTTCCCCCTCCTCTTCTAGGTGTGGCCTTTTTTCCGTGATTCTAGTAGAAGACCAAATTCACCCGCGCGGAACGCCTAGCCGGCGCACGTCGGTTTCGATGACCCCTTCCCCCCCACCTCTGGGAGACTAAATTACCGTTTCGCCTACTCACCTTTCCCCCGCGCGGTCCAACCTCTCGGCCTCTGGATGCCCCAGCGCGGGCAGGCTCTTCAAGCTCGCGAAGTCCCCTTTTATCGAGTGAAATATACCTCGCGAAACGCATTTTTTTTCTCTGAATGCCAGCGATCTGGCTCTCTCTTTTAGCCCTGGGTGAAGTTCGGGTGTTCTCCGCCTCGGGTGGGATTTCCAGAATGCTGAACCGTCAGGGGATAGCTGGCCAACCAAGTCAGTTCAAATACCCACTGCCCTCGCAATTCTCCCTGCCCCTGCAGTCTTTGAAGTTTCTCTGTAGCCTCGGGCTTAGATTTGATGCATCCTTCTTATGCACGGAAAGCTCTGGTGGAAATGCGAAACTCTTGGATAGAGCCGCTCGGGTGGTGGAGGTTTCCTGGGCCTCCCCGCTTCTCTTTTTTGGAAACAGCTCGTAGACGGAGGGAGAACTTAGTTTTGCGGCGTGCTCTTCCCTCCTGCCGCGGATCTCCCACTCCTCTTCTTGGCGCGGTCTAACTCCACATCAGACGTGAAATCGATGGCTTTCCTCTGTCCTCTAATTCCCCCCCTCGTGATGGCTTTTGCGTCACAACAAGCCCCTCATTCTTTGATATAAGTTCGGTCTCTTTTGGTGAGGGCAAGTGAAATCACTACCGGTTACCCCCTTTCCAACGTGAGGTAGCGACTTCGCTACCTTCCCCTTTCCTTTTGTTTCTGACGCATGTTACTTCCACCGTGCCTTATTTCAAGTCTTGCGAGCGGCGTCCCTTGGCGGTCCCGGTCTTTGAAACGGTAAGCCCTCATCCAAGGAGCCGAGGAGACTTGAGCATCGACTTGTCCCTTATGTTCTTTCGTGTGGCTGCTTCGAATCACCATGGTTGGCGCAGGGCCTCGCGAGTTCTTCTGTGGCTTAGCATTTGAAGAGCGCTCTGCCTTTTCTCCTTTACTAGACCAGGGCGAAGCTTTGCTATCGTTGTCCTGGGCGATTCTTATGGCCGCTTTTTTTTTGCTGATCGGACTTCTTTCCCCGTCGCTTTGTCGGAACTAAAATACTCCCACCAGTTGTTTGTTGAGAGATAGTTTCTAGACTCCGCGCAGTTTTCCGATACTTCCTCCAGACCCAAGCGACCCATCATCTCAAAGTTCCCCCCCTGCAGCCCACTCTATACAAGGTTAGTCTGTCCCAATGCAGGAGAAGGCAGTCCCTGAGAGAAAATCACCCCCCTTTCCAGATAAGCGACCCCCCCGAAGACAGCCGACCTGCGCCCATAACATCAGCTTCGAACTACCCATCATGAGAAATGCTTCTTCCCTTTAGAGGCTTCATTTCGCGCCTCCTTCTTGCTCTCCTCGTCTTTCACCTTCCTTGTTCCCCTCTACTCCCCGTCGCGGAACTCGTTGGAAGGTCAATCAATTCCGCTGGCCCAGGTCCCTCTTCAGGAGCTCCGGGTATGGGATGATCGGATTCACCCCCCCCCGTAGCTTTCCCGTCCTTCCATTTCGCGGCGAACCTCCGTATGGATCAGCACTTTGCAGACCTAATGTGGAAGAAGGGACCGCTTTGGTCTTTCCCCTCGTTCAAGTGCAATGCGGTATGCGCGGGACGCCCTGCTTTCCTTTTTGATGGTGGCGTTTTTTTTTTTTCTCTCTCCCCCCCTCGGCACCTTCTTGTTCCTTGACCCTCCCTCCCCTTTCCATGGAAACTTTTCCTTTAAATTACTTCACGTCGCGACGTTTCCCCCCCCAGTCGAGAAGCTGCGTACGATCGCACTGCACATCCCACTGCAACCTCTCCTTTACCCTATCCCCCGAATTAGTGGCATTTCCACATGCTATGCTTGTCAGCGAGGCTGCCCCCAAATGTAGAGACGTTACTCCCTGCGACATGAGCATGAAAAATTTCAAAGTGCAGGTCCTTATCTCTTCCAGGAGAAGTGGTTCTTTTCGCCCCCCTTGCCTTAATCATTGATGGACGCGCAACACCCGAGCTTTAGGCGAAACCCTTTTTTAAAAAATAACTAATGAATAACGTTGTTTCCCGTCTCGGCTACCGTCTAGACGTTTGGTGCGCCGAGTGGGTCTGTTTAACCGAGACTTCACTGAGCGGCGATGGAAAGTCCGCGAGGGGAAATCCTCCCTTTAAATCCCGATCCATTTCTCCTTTCCTTTAATGGGACGAGCCGGAATATTATTCTCCCGGTGTATCAGCAGACTCCCGTTGGGTTCTGTCCCTCATACCGCGCTGCGCCGGTTTTGCTCGTTATTCGCCTTTATTTTTTCTTCCTACTTCCCTTTTGCCGCAACAACCTGCTTTGCCTTAATCTGCTCTAATTCTCTCCTTTTAAGGGACGCGCTATCCCTCTTACTCGCGGAACCCTTTTGCCACATTTCTGTCGGATTCTTAAAGAGTCATGGAAACCGGGGGTGATTCTTGTTTTTCTTTCCAACCAGTTCCCCTTTCCTTTTTTTTTTTCCTAGGTCTCTCCCCAGCGCCTGCCCAAGCCATGAAAATGCGCCCCCAAACTGTCGCGCCCTGACCAAAAAAAACGGCCCAAGCCCGTTCCGTTTCTTGCGCCTTCGCGCCCTTCCCTTCCCCTCTTTCTCCTGCCTCCTTCCCCACTCGCCCCTCGCGATGGAAGAAGAAGCCACCCACTTCTATCCGCAATGCACTCCGTCCTCGTCTTTTTAGCCCTGTGGACGATGCTACATTCTCCTCGTCTTTGATTTTCATGACTCCTCTCCCTCTATGCATAAGACTCCTCCTAGCCTTACCTTTAAATCCCGAAGCAACCGATGCTTTATCCCCCTCTGGATCCCCGACAGGCTCGTTACGTTTCGACTCCCCCAACTTGCGGGACCCTCTCCCTTTCGTTCCCAAAAAGGGGGCCTGTGAAGGTTGCGATGGATGTTTCCCAAAGTTTCTGTGGTATACGTACGTTTACCCTTTTCTCCGCCGGTTGTCCCCCCCTGACGCAAAGGTCTATTAAACTCCCGCGCGGAATTGGCTCCTCTCTCCCGAGTCTTTAGGGTGGCCAAGACTCCAATGGTCAAGATCGAGGTTCTTTGCAACCTTACAGAAACCGGTTCTCTGTAGTAATCTCCTAGACGCGTGAATGTATGACGCTCAAGAACGGCGTCTAATTCCTCCGAATATGATGCCCTCACTTTTTTCGACCCTTCCGGATAACCACCCGACGACCCATCTATCGTAGTTGTTTCCTTAAATTATACTCCGGTATTGGAGGTCCTTTCCTCCGCAGTGGTCTTCCTCCCTGAGAGTTTGCGCAGCGTCGGACCGGGTCTGAACCGTCGTATCACGGTATATCCTTTCAATCCGGGCCACCTGATTGAAAATAAGGCTGTTTTAGGCCAATGCCACTCCCCAACCAATCCTCCCTTGCAGTGACCTTTCCCTTGAGTGCTCGGACCAATATTTTCTACCTAAAAAAGATACTTCATGAACGAGCACTTCCAAGGAACCTCAGCCGCTTCTACGATGCGTCACCCCCGACACTATCAAGACTATCGCCACCGCAAACTTCAAGAAGTCCCTCTCGCCGAACGCTACTACCCCCACAGCCACCGAGACGCCGAGGACTTGATGCCGCTGCAGAAAACTCCATAAAGGGTGCGCCTCATCGTCGGCTGCAGCGTCCCTTGACCCACTTCCTGCAATCTGCTTCGTCGCCCTCTGCCTCCCGTTTTTTCTCTCGTCATCCAGTCCTCTTCGATCGCCCTGAAGGCGTAGACCAGCTCCTTCTCCCCCTCCTCCGGGAGGTCCCGAAGTCCAAAGTGGGGATGCGCCTGAAATTTTCCCAAATTTACCATCGACGATATTCCAAGCCGACAG
>Ga0179591_1345853_pt1 | contig 11297 bp, 9 predicted proteins | sample CZOMad2_1_08_16f_FD_182891 | JGI IMG/M metagenome (GOLD analysis project Ga0179591, IMG submission 182891) | Vadose zone soil fungal communities from Angelo Coast Range Reserve, California, USA - CZOMad2_1_08_16fungal (PacBio error correction) | ecosystem: Environmental > Terrestrial > Soil >... | reverse complement strand
TTCCCCTCTGTCACTCAGGGGAGTACCTTTAGTATTGTGGCACGCTCAGATAGTGTCTAGGACGATGTTATCATATTGATGTCCCGGTTTCGCCTGCCATATCGTTTCTTTTATTCCCTGGAACGGCAAGGGTTAGGTAACCCTCCTAGTATTGTCTTGTTGTTTTCTGCGCTGTCGTAGTTTTCCCTTAATTTGAGCGAACGACATTTCTTGGCCCTTAGAATGCTCGTTCAATTGCTGCTCCTCGTGAGTGGTTCACAGATTTCCCCTACTACCCTGTGGCCTTATCGGATCCAACCAACGTAGCAGGAAGCTGACAACAATTACGCCAACGTTCTTCTTTTAGGTGAAGAGTACCTCCTTCTTCCCTCTCGCTTGACATCACGAGTCATACGAAGACCCGTAACACCTCATCCCCCCAAGACGTACCGCATGGCTAATCGCACCTTCCCCCCGATGGGAGGTGCAGCGTCCCGGCGTACCCCTCCCGTGGCGTTACAGGGTACCTGCACGAAGAAGGTTTTTTGCGGTTAGTACCTATGATTCACCAGTCCCCAAGCTGGTACGACGTCTTGTCGCCCATTTCGGTTTTGGTCCATACTACTGTTTAGCTTCCAACGGCGACTTGTCCTGTCCATTTTTGGCGGCCCCACTTTTCCTCCGCTTACCGTATCTTTTTATAGCGTTCTTTTTGAACCCCCCCCCCCTCTGTTGTGAAATACTTTATGCATAAGAGTCAGGTGAAGTTCGCTCGCCCCTAGTGTCCCCCTTTCCCAATTACGCGTTGAGGGATGCCCTCGTTGACGTCCGACGAATTCCCTTTCTGTACGTTACAAGCGCCACTCGAGGACACGCACGCGTTTATCAGAGGGGACCCCGCTTATCTCTCTTTTGCGAAATGGTAACCCTCCTGCCACCTAAAGGGATCTCTTCAGCTCGCGTCTTTCGCCAACGTCAATCGCAGACCCTCCACAAATAAAGAAAGTTTTCACTTTTCAACACATATTTTCCCACCCCTTGCCGGCTTTTTTAGGTTCACCCTGCCCATGGACCAGTGCCCTTAACCAATCGTCCGTCTCTTCGCTTCCCCGTCCAGGACACGATTTTTATACGCCCGTACTGACTCGCGGGAGACAATCCTGCTTTTTGGCGTGTTGGTTGCGGTTGATATCAGACGAGGGAGCGGAAACAATTAATAGTTGGTATGTGTCGTCCCGTCATGCCGACTTTTGGCGTCCGGTCCCCCACAAACCCTTCCTTTTCTCCCTCCTTACCCGTTCAAGGAGTTTACTATCTCATTCCCAGCCCTTCGCCCGCAAATCAACCACCTTCTTTTGCGGTCTTCGCCCTTCAGCACTCTTCCCGAAGCTCAAAACTTTTTTAGAGATTCTCTTTGACCCTCTGAGCACAACTCTCCTCTCCAGATGAAGAAAAAATACCCTCTTCCGGTCAGGATTTTATGTCGAGACTGAGCGCCCGGGCGATCGCTTTCCCATGCTGTGACCCCTTTGGTTTGTTCGGCTTTGTTCCGAGTTGTATACCGTGCGGACGATTCCAATCTTTCGCCTAAATTGCTAGTCCCCCTTTGTTTCTTTCGTTACCTTCGCATTTTATATGTACGCAGATCCGTCTTGATGGTGATTCCGTGCTCGTCCCTAGGGTTCTTGTCTCCTTATTTTCTTTCCTTTTTTGACATCGTACCACTGTACCATAGGTCCTGGGCATTAGAACGAGTGCAGCCCCGTTGTGGCATCTTGACGTCGCCAGCCTATTTCATCTCTCAAAGGCGCGACTGCGCATGCAGTCCTGCGAGTCAGATACTAGGTTGGAGACTCTGATTATAAGTTAATATATTCACATCAAACTTTACTCTTCTAGCTGCGTTGAGGTGTATCTGGACTCTTGAATACTAGTTGATGGTAATTCACACAGCCGTTAAAGAGTGGGCTCAAGGCGTGACCAAGCGTTAATTGATCGCCACGCCCCCCCGCCCCCCCCCGCCCCCCCTCCTCCTCGCAGCCCCCCCACCCACCGAAATTGCCCCCGCCCCCCAGCTCCGCCAATAATCCCCCCCCCCCAAATGGACCCGCCCCCCCCCCCCCCGCCGCCCCCCCCCCCCCCCCCTCCCACCCCCCCACGTCCCCCCTCCCCCCCTCCCCCCGCTTCCCCCCCCCTCCCCCCTCATCCCCCCTCTGCCCCCCTACGCCTGCTCCCCCCCCCGCCCCGCCCCCCCCGCAGCCCCCGGCATATCCTCACCCCCGGGGAAACCCCCTCCCGTGCCCCCGTGACCCCCGCCGACATGCAATCGCCCCCCCCCCCCCGTTGGTTGTGGTTTTCGGTTGGGATTTCACCCATGTCCGATGTGACACCCCGCCCCTCCCATCCCCGGACGACGCCACCGTCACCCCCCCCCACACAGCACCCCCCCCCCCCCCCCCACCCCCCCCCCCCCCGCCCCCCCCCCCCCCCCCCCCCCCCCCGCGCTCTCCGTCCCCACGAGTAACCTCCCCCCCAATCCCCCCCCCACCACATGGCCACCCCCCCCTCCCCCCCCGCCTTTTGCGCAGAAGCCCGCCCCCCCCCCCCCCCCCCCTGGCCCCCCCCCCCCCCTCACCCCCCACCTTGCACCCCACCGCAGGCCCCCGCCCCCCCTCCCAGTAACCACCAGCCCCACAGGCCCCCCCCCCCCCGCCCCATTATAGGCCCCCCCCCCCCCCACTCCCACCCCCCCCCCGCCCCCCCCCCCACCCCCCAGCCCCCCACCCCACCCCCCCCGCAACTCCCAGTCCCGGTGGACCCCCCCCCGCACCCCCCTGCCCCCCCCCCCCGCGACACCCCCGCTCACGCCCTCCCCGCCCCCACCCCCCCCCCCCACCCCCCCCCCCACCCCCCTCCGCACCCCCCTTTTCCATTCCACCACCCCCCCCCCCGTGAGCATCCCACGCCCCCCCCCCCACCCCCCGGAGCCCGGCCCTTACCCCTGGCGCACTGCCCCCATTGTTTGTAACCAGCGACACCGCTTTCCACCCCCACTACTCCCCACCTGTGGGTCCGGGCCGCGTGCAGACCCCCCACCCCGCACGCGCCCCCAACCACACCACCCCGCCCCCCAGCCCACCGCCAGACCGCCCCCCCCACCCAGCACTAGAACCCAGTGACGCACCCCCCCCCCCGACGCCCCTGCCCCCCCCCCCACCCCACCCCCTGTTTGTTGTGGGGGTGCTTTTTGTTGTTTTAGTGTGTGATCTGAGTTGGGGTTTGTTTGTGGTTAGTTGGGTTTTAGTAGGTGGGGTTATTTTGTTTTTTCTGTTTCTTTTTTTTTTTTGAGGTCGAGAGCCCTTTTATGGGAGTCTTATTTTCTTTTGATAGATTCTCCTTTCTTGGGCTCCCCCCTTTATCGTTTTCTTCTCTCTCTTGATCATGGAGTTGAGTGTGTTGTTTCTGTTCCTCTTTGTCTATTTCTTTGTTTCTCTTCTTTTTCTGTTTTTGTTTCTCCTTCGAGAGGGTATGTTGTGGTAGTTCGCTTCCCCCCTCCTTCTCCCGTCCGCGTGAGTTGAGGTGTGCTTCCTTTTTCTTTTGGTGTTTTCTTTTGTCATTTGTGGGTGGTTCTTTGGTTCTCTTTGTTTTGTTTTTTTTTCTCTTTATGGGCTCTCTTGTTCTTTCTCCACGCTTGAACCTGTCGGCCATTTGTTCTTCTCTTAACATGCTAATCTTCAGATTGACTTCACCCAAGACATAACAGAAGTTTCTCCTTGAATGAACTGGCGGTTTCTACTTTTTCGCGTCACCGCCTTTGTTGATCATGATTTTCACTTTCCAGAAGTCGATCCTCTTTGCCATCTTTCGGTCTGGAAAATATGAAGCCACCCCCCCCCTTCATTTGAATGCCATTTTTTTCTTGATTAGAGGATCCGCCCCCCCCCCCACTCGAAGATTCCAAGAATTTTGGAGTGCGATCTGGCGTCTGCTCGAGCCCCGAGATTTCCCCCGAGTCATTCCGTTTATTGCGCGCCTTCGATCTCATAGCCTTCCATAACCGAGTACCCGACTTCCTCAGTTAATGCTCTGCCTTTTTTCCATCCTTTTTCCTCCCTTCCTATAGGCATCAGAGCCGCCACAGACCCTGGTTAGCCCGTTTCTGGTCAAGAGAATTTCTACACGAGACCATGAGTAATCAGGTCGCCAACGCGTACAGCCCCCTCCATTTCTGAGCCATTTTTCGGAGCACCCCTGCCTTTTTCATGCGGCAGGTGCAAAAAACGCGTTCCTAAAGGACCTCATGCAATGTTTTATCACCGCGTTTCCCACTACGATTCGCACCAGTTTCTCGCCGGTTCCCTCTCCCATACCTCTGAACGAGGCTTCATTTCGGATGAATCGTCCTCTCGCGTTTTATGCCATCTTTCATCCTCATTTCCCCTTTCCCCAAATGTGTATCCAGAACGCCTTTCTTCATCGGCTCTTAGACCGCAAAATCTCGTGTTGACTTTTGATAGTTTCCTCCGACCTCACATTCACGTCCCGCTATCCGCATCGTGTTTTTTTTTAACTAAAGAGCGCCCTTTTTATCTTTAAGATACTCGCCCCTCCTGCCCTCCCCGCCAAGTAGGTAACTCTTCACTTCCCCCACACATCTGCTTGGCTCCCTTAGCCTCTCTTCCTTTATCCTCTACCTTTTCCTCCGTCAAGAGTGGGACGCTGGGCCCCCTCTGGTACGTCGGTTCCACTTGCCATCGTCCCAGAATCTACAAGAGGCGATTTCTTTTTCTTTTTTTCAAAGAGACAAGTTCTTTGTTGTTTCTTTTCTCTCTTATTTTTAATACACGCCGTGCCCCTCCTAGGGAGTTCTTCATTCCCACCAAGACCAGCCCGATTTCTTAGTTGATTTTTTTCATGCATTGACGCTCTGGTGTAGAATCGTAATCGAAGAATGAGTCTTTGTTTTCCTTTTTTCGCACCCTCCCTTTCGGCAGTTTCATACACTTTTTCACCTTAGTCCGGGGTTCCTACTCTTATGGAACACCTTTCACGACGGGGTTCCCCCAATAACTCTAATTTACAGCTCTCCTCCTATCTTCCATTTGTGGGGGTTGACTTCCGGGACTTCCTTTCCATTTCTTATGAAGTTAACTGTATACTTTCCCCCCAAACATCCGTGGTCGAACTCGAGTTGAAGAGATGTTTGAGGTTTTTCTCCTCTTTTCCTCCCAACGTACTTTCGTCCCAATTAGCCTTCTCCCCCCAGAACCCGAAACTTTTAGGTTTCTTCAATGCGTCGCCTTTAATGTCCTTTGTCTGATGTCGAGCGGGATACTCGTACTCTGCACCCCTCCCCTCCGCCCTTTGGCGCACATATGTGGAAAAGTTCCCCGGTTACGTTGTTTCTGGATCGCTTCTCTCTTTCAACCAACATGCAAGATTCGCCGCCGACGATCCTTTTCTCCCCCTCTACGCGGGTGATGTTTTTTGAATGGTTTAAAAGACCTACTTTTTGTGTGAAAGCCCTGAAAACAATTGCCTTTCCTCTACCACAACGTAGATGTCATTAAGCCCTAAGTGATGAACCTTTCTCTCCCCGATCCTTCCAATTAGGGGGGTAAACACCTCGGTGAACCGTTCATCTTATCTTTTCCTCCTCGGTTGGTCTCGAGGTCCGTTCCCCCCTCCATCTTTTGTACAAAATAAGTCTTTCAGATATGATAGACGACCGTTTCCCCCACTCATAGTTGCTGTTCGTCCTATATAAGTGGTGGTCTTCTAAATGGTGCATCCGGCAGAAGATTTTTTTTCCTCTTTTTCCAACGGCGCTTAAGGTCCTGCCTGGCCCCCTCCTCAAGTTGGGAGACAGAAACCTGCGGGAGGGCCCCACTCTCTAACGTGCCTATAGGCCCTAACCACCGAGCGGCCCTCCACTGGGCCACAAGCTTAAAATCCTTTTTCTTTTGCTTTCCCTTCGCCATCTCTCCAGCGTTTCCGCAGTCTCCAACCTAAGTCGAAAGACTTTCTCTTTTCCCCGATGGGAGTTTTAAGGGCCCCCTCCTTTTTTCCTTGAAGGAGCAAGACTTTTTCTCCCCCCTATACGTTCCTTTCCACCACTGCCCCGACTCGAGTTTCCATGTTACCTGTCTTCCTTCCCTTCCAGCGCAGGTTTAAGCGCCTTTTGATTCCCCCCGGTTCACAAAAATCTATCCCGCCCTCCTCTGAGTCTCTTTTTATCGTTTTCTCCCCCTTCTTGGAACCTTAGAGATGAATTTTTCCTTCGCCCCTTTTTCCCCCCCCCCTCAATTCGCACGGCCCTGAGCTGTAGAAAAACGTAGACCCGAGTCAGGTCTTCCCCCCCTTTTTTCCGCAGTCATCGCTGATGAATCGAGACCGCGATCTTTCTAGATTATCGCATGTATGGGTCTTGTATACACTCCGTCCGAAATTCTCTTGAGTTATGAGCGGAGGTATTGTCTAAACGTTCCCCCCCTTGCCTACACCCTCCCCAAAGAACGTTATACTTGTCTTTCTTTCCGCCTCTTTCTCTCTTTTCCTAAACCCCTTTATCGTTTTTCTTTATTTAGGTCACCCTTTCCCGATTTGCAAAGTTTCCCAATTTTTTTGCCCACGCAGATGTTGGGAAGTGTTCATTTCTGTTTTCTCCACCCGATTTATATGAAAATCATAATTGATTTCCGCCCCCTCTCTTGATCACTATTTCCTCTTCCTTCCCCCCCACGATGCGTAGCCGCTTAAGTTCACCTTCCTATAAAACTCCCGCTGGAAAAGTATTTGCTGCTGCAGACGCTTCCTTTTTTCACGATTTTTTTTTTTTTTTTTAGCACTGTTTTCATGTAGTCGTACTTCAGCCAAGTCCCTGAGGTCCCGATGCACTCCCTCAGACGGTCATTATAGTAGAGAAAGGAGCCACGGGGTTCTTTTGTGTTGCTGTTGTTTTTTTTTGGATTTGGTTTGTTCTTTGTTTTTTTTGGTGTGTTTTTCATGTTGGTTGTTTGTTTTTTTTTTGGTGGTTTTTTTTGTGTTTTTTTTTCTTTTTTTTTTTTTTTTTTTTTTGTGACGCTGGGACATTTTTTTTTTTTTTCTTTGTTACGGTCCTGGCTCCTTTGTCTGTGAGGCCTAATGACTTTTTCTTTTCTTCTCCATGCTGAAATTTACTCACTTTTTTGGCTTGACTCGTTTCTCCATGTCCTTTCGCTGTCGCGGAGACTTTTCTTTTTTCCGACTTCTCTGTAAAAGTATGGTCCCTGTCTCATTCTACGGCGTGCTTTATTGTCCTATGATTTGTGCCATTATCGCCCCGTTTTTCTTTTTCTTGGTGAAAGCCCCTTTTTTTTTTCTTCGCTCCTTTACTGCTTTTTTTTGAGTCCGTGGGAGGTCTCTTCCCTATTAGCAACCCCACACTTATGGCCTGTCGTTTGAAGGGGTTCTTCCCTCTCCCCTCCTCTTTTTCCCCTTCCCAAAAATAGACCAAGAGTTTTGCCCCCCCTTCCTTTTAAGAAATAGGATTTCAAACTTTTTTTCTTGATCGCTTCAAGTAAACCACTTCCCTCCGGACGTGCAGGCAAGGCGCGTTTGTATTCCGTTCTTCCTAATTTCCTCTTCGCCATGTTACGATCATTACCCACTGGCTTTTTTTCCCCGACCTGACCCCCTTCCCGATATCCTCCTCTTCACTCTTCGTGTGGCGCGCGTTCTCTTCTCGCGTCTTTTTGGTGGCTCGATTTGATGGTCCTTTTGTCCCCTCAGGGTTAGTTTTTGTTTCTCTCTTTATGTACTCTCCTTTCTTTTTTTTTTTGGTCGAGAGATGGCACCCCGCCAGCCACCTTCTTCTAAAAGGCAGGCGTCGCCTCTTTCCCATGAAGTTTTCGTCCCGTGGGACCCACCAGGCCTCCCCCCCAACGTTCCTTATTCCCTATATAGTGAGATTTATTCTCCCCTATGAAACAGTTTTCCCAGTTTTGGTCGTCAACTAGACTCTTTCCCTATGATCCATTTCCCTCCTCCCAATGTCGCCGTTGCTTTTCTCTCCCACTTTTATGTGTTCGCTCCTCTTTTTGTTGCCCAGTGAGGTGATCTAATCTAGGAGAGAGGTTTCTCACTCCCGTCGTTTGACAATTGTTTTCCCTCGAAGTTTCACATAGTCTGCGAGAATACCTCCAACAATGAACCAGATTACTGTGGGTTCAGGTTCGATTGCCTTTTTTTTTAGCCGTCCCCCACCTTTCCTCGCGTTTGTACCCCGCTTATGCCGTTCCGGCTCTCCCTCTGCTCCTAAACCTCCTTCCCTGCTTTTTGCCGAACCCCAATCAGCGGTCTAAATGAAGGGTCCGATTGAAAGAAGTTTTTTTTTTTCCTTCTCGCACATCCCCCCCACTCCCGATGCCGTTCTGCAGCCTTTATGACTTAGCTGAGTACCCTTTTGGAGAAGGACATGGTCCAGTCTCCTGACCATTTTCATTTTTCTCTGTTCGGACACTCTTTCTTAACTTGGAAACTGGTCCTTTAAGGACCCCTTCAACCAGCAGACAAAGTCCCTCCCCCCTCTCCCCCTTGCGGTTATCAATCCCCTGACCTTTAGGTGCCTTTCCTTTTTTCGTTGTGTGACTTTGCGAATGCCCCTGGTTTTTTTTTTTTGATTCCATTTCCGTCTTGTCATCGTCCTGGCCTTCAACTCCCTTTGAATTTTTTTTTTTGAATGATACAAAGTTCCTTTTTCACCCTCTTTTTGTCGTTTCGGAACTCGTGAAGCCTGATTTTTTCGTTACCCCATCATTCTTATTCATAGAAATCGTCGATGTTCTCAGTAATTCCAAGTTTGTGGCTCCCTCTCCCCGTTCTCGGTATCCCGGTTCTTTCTTTTCCTCCGATGGACGCGTGTTCGATTGACTATTTTTCTCCCCGAACTTCAAGCGTGCGTTCGTTGGCGCACCGTTCTTTGTTTCTGGCTGACTTTCTCCCTCCGCTTCACTTTTTCTGAGTCGGGGCAACAGAACCTTTTTTTTTGGTTTCATCTTTCTGCTTTGTCGCTGAGCTTGTTTTTCCTTTCCTCCGCCGTAAAGTGGTCGTGCCGGGTCGCGACAATCCCTCACTTTCCCGTGTCCATTTTTGCGCGATCTTTTTTTCTTTCCCCTGAACGATGGGCTTGAACAAGAACGTCTAACTTAACCTTTAGTCGATTATGGTCCGATTTTGTCGGTGGCAGTTCCCCCCTTTCCCCTTTACTGCCTTTTGTGAAGCAGCTTCACCTTAGTCCCTCCGTTTTTTCTTTTTTTTAGGGTCTCTTTGACCTTGTTCTTAATAGGTTCCCACCACACCTTGATGAAGTCCATTTTTTATCCTTGAAACCCGCCCCAGGGGAATTCATGAGTTCGAGGAGGATCTGTTTTTTTTCTTCGCGAAAGTTTTTCTTTTAAAATCGTGGACAAAGCTGCGTTTGCTGGAATGATTCGCACGGTAGTCGAGGTCCCATCTTACCCCCCCTCCTCTTCTCAGTTTGAGTGTTCCTTGGCGGCCTTTTCCGTTCGCAGACGTATTACTCAACACCTTCGGGTCCATGCCCACTGGCGGGCGAACTCCTACCTAGATTGATATCACGCAGTGATTTGCCCTTGCGTCTTCTACCCCCCCGATATGAGTGGGCCTTGCCCAGAATAGTGGAACATCGTTCACCCATCTCTCTCTTTCCTCCCTTTTTTCTCGAAGACCCGTTTTTTGGTCCAATATATGGGGAATGAGTGTTTGATAGAGAATGTTCAATCCCTTAGTGCGTTCGGCTTCCCTTCTATACTTTTGATCTTCCCGGCCCCCTTCCACTTTTGTGTTACACACGTAATGTTGAGGTTAAAGCTTCTGACGGCGATTCAGCCTGCGGCCTATCCGGTTTTTTTTCTATCTGAATTTGCCCTCTTGCTTGTTTCTGATTCACGCTGTATTGCGATCTGCCTTACCCCCCTTCGGCCTCGGCAGCTTTTCCCCTCGGTCAGCTAACTTCCGCCCGGCCGTCCCATAGACAAGCCCGCGCGCGATCCCCCCTTCAGTCCTCACGCTGATTCTCACTTCCCCTTTTGCGGTCTTTCTGCCTGTTTTCTTTTTCTGGCGAAAGACCGTTCTACCCTAACGAACAATCAACCCCTCTTGGGACCACTTATTTTTTTTGCCATGTACTTGAAGCTCTTTTCTTTTGCAGTCCTGGCCAGGTCCTTTACTTCCCCCAGCTCTTTCATCATGTTCATAGCGTCTTCCCTTCGTTTTTTCCTTTGCCCCCCTCCTCTAAATCCTCTTCCCAAATTTGGGTCCCAAAGAAACTTTTTTAGCCCTTCCTTTTTTTCTTTAGCGACGCCCGACGCACTTTCCCGGGCTTTCCTGACCGGGCGGCCTCATCATACTTTCACCCCGCGGATTCGCCTTGGACTGTGGCCTCTTAATCCCATCCCGTCCCTACTGTTGTCGGGACTGCTCGGATGCTGTCGAAACTTTTTCCCTCTACAGCCCATCACCAGAACGGTCATCTGACACTCTGCCTCCCGCTTGACGATTCAGGCCGAAACTTTTTCATTGACCCGCTACCCTCCTTTAATTCTTCTTCAGTCCCCCGGATACGCCTTCCTCGCCCCTTTCTTTAGCCTCACTCTTGCTTTTTTAATCTTGAGATGAACATCGGACGATTGCTATTTTCCTCCCTCCCGTGAGATGTGCCCTTTTCTTGGTAGGACTTTCGTTTTCTCTGAAGGTCCCCAAAAATGCGTCCTCCGGTCCCCCTTTCTTATACCGAAGTCCCCTAGTATAACCTCCAATTCAAAATTCTTTTTTTCTTGCTGCCCTGGCAGAGTGGATGACATCCCTCGAGAGACACAGCTTTCGATTTGACACGAGTATGTCCACAACGGCGAAGCGATTGACACCTCAACCAGCAGGCGGTTGGTTCAGGACTTTAGGTACTGCCGGGGCTATTCGACTTCCCCTGCTTTTCTTGATGGGTTTTAATTTTCCCTGGCTTCCGGGTTTTTTCTCGTTTTTGCTGCCCACCCCAAATTAAGCCTCGTTTCGTGCTTGACGTGTGAAAGGGTATTATGTGTTCGGTGACCCTCTGAGCTTTTCATACTGCCGCGATCCCTGTCTGCTTTTTGTAGAAATTGATCGGCAGAAGGGGATGCGACTCCTGCTCTCTCCTTTTGATTTGAGGATCGTACACTTTGGATCGTATCTTTTGTTCGTATCGCAAAGCTTGCCCTTCGTGTCCTCTTTTGAGAAGGCCTCGCTGATATGACCCTTAACGGCGCTCATCGGGACCTGTG
>Ga0179591_1324039_pt1 | contig 11298 bp, 14 predicted proteins | sample CZOMad2_1_08_16f_FD_182891 | JGI IMG/M metagenome (GOLD analysis project Ga0179591, IMG submission 182891) | Vadose zone soil fungal communities from Angelo Coast Range Reserve, California, USA - CZOMad2_1_08_16fungal (PacBio error correction) | ecosystem: Environmental > Terrestrial > Soil >... | reverse complement strand
GCGTTCACTGAGACCCCATCAGGTAGAGGGGCAGAGGGTTTATTTTGCTCGTAGAACCTCCCCCCCCCTCTACTTTTTTTTTCTCTAACTAGAGGACCAAACTGGAGAACTTGTTTTTTTTTCCCCCCCCCCGTGTTGGCACTTTCGCCACAAACCAGCCCACATGATCGCGGCGAAAGTTCGCCCCCCCGGCACAAAGACCAAGGCGTCGCCGTAGACACCCACATTTCCCACCCCTTTTTTCCCGCGGGTTGTGTTTTTTTTTTTTGGCTTGTGTTATGATGTACGACTGAAGAGCTCCCCCCGTACTGGTCATTCCCAACGCTTTCCTTTTTCAAATAGAAAATAGCTTGTAGCAGGAAAACCCCCCCTGGCCCCAAAACCCCCCAAGACGCTGTTAATCGTTCGGTGCCAGGCATTGGGACTTTGCCCCATGTCGCCTATCCGACACGGAGTGTCACTGTCCCCGTTTTTCCCAAATTGTTTTATTGTCGTCCTTGGGACAGAACCCCCTCTGGATCGCGCCCCCTTTAATAGTCGCGGAATTCTTCCCATCGCTTGTTCCCATGTAAATGGAGGAGGCCACTTTTCCTTTCCCTTGGGTCTGGCACTTTGTCCCCCCGGGAAACGTGGTTGTCCCGGCCGCTTTGTTGAATGGGCCTCCTCCCCTTGCCGGCAGTGCGTGTCGATTGTGGTGTTATTTGGACTTGCCAGTGTTCCTTCGGATGGGTTCCCCTTACCGGCCTCTTCCATGTTTATTGTGTTTTCGGCCTACAAAATGGATTGGGAACCCGTAGATTGACTTGCTGTTAGTCCTTCAGGGAGGTTCCCGCCCCGGTAAAAGGATTTTTCTGCTGCGTTTTCGTTGTCCACCTTTCGTCGGGGGGACCTTGCTGCCTTTATGTCTTCCTGGGGCCCAATCTCTGGGTTTTCCCCTTTGCCCAGCCAGCCTGTTAGCGTTATGGCATAGTCCGGGCGTTTTTTTTTTTTTTTTCGTTTTCCTCCCTTTCCTTTCTGCATTTTTTCTGGTTGCGCGACTTGTATCTGGTATGGCAAGGAGAGGCGTTTTGTTTTTTTTTTTCCCGCCCCCCCCCAGAAAAAATGTCATTCCCTTTTTTTCCCCCCTTTGTGTTGCAGTTTCTTTCAAGGCGAATGACCCCCCTTCAGTCGTCCTTCTGTAGCGGCGTTCTTTTCAGCGATCTCCGTCCCTTTTTTCCGCCGTTTGCTCGTACCCCCTTGTGGTTGTAGTATTTGTATTGATCTGAACGACCCTTTACGTGCCTTCCTTTTTTTCCCCTGCCCCTTTTTGTTTTTTGGATTCCCCTTCGCGGATGGGCCATGATAAAACCTGGCGCAAACGCGTGTTCTTTCCCCTTTCGTCTCCCGGCTTTGCCCGCCCATGGCCTCAGTGAAAATCTTTTTGACCCCCTCGTCGCTTTTCGCCATTTGCTTCGAGAAGACCCGGTTTGCAGCGCAGGGGCTACCTTTGCGATGGAAACCCCGACCCCCAACTCCTCCGATGGGGGGTTTTTTTGGGATCGATTTTCGCTCTTCCCCCCTCAGAGTCTGGATGTATTCTTTGCCCGTAAACCGTAATCCCCACGCCGTTTTGGACCTTTCCAACCTCTGTGGTGATTCGGGAAGGTGCGCGGTCCCGTCCTGTGTCCCGTACAATTCCCGGTGGGCCGCGCCACAATCCCTTTTAGCCATCAGTCAGGCCCCTCTTGGCGCCGCTGACAGGCCCAAGGAACGTGACAGACCATTTTTTTTTCCCTTTCAAGCTCCCCCCCTCCTGTGAAATTCTCCCACTGTCGGGCTGAGGAAAGGAAACACCCCTTGACAGTCCCCCAGATTGCAGATACCCCCCTTTCAAGGATCTCACGACGATTTTCGCGAGGCCTGTTCCACATGATTTTTTGCGGGCTTCCAGGAATTGCCATTTCCTCGTTGATAGTTTTTCATCGTCCCCCGTTTTCTTCGGTCCGATCTTGATTACCCACGGTTTTTCCTATGTCCATTTGCCGACCAGAGTCCTCTTGTTGAGCGTTTAAATAGCTGTCCCGAAACCCCGGACCCCCCCCGAATCTTCCCCTCCGAATACGACATGAATTCTAACTTTGTTCTTCAGGGTAGGAGTTTTCCCCAGATGACAGTTACAAACCAACCCGGATAATCAAGTTTCCCCCCCGCCTCCACGCCCCCCCCCCCCCTCGTATCGAGTCTCGCCCCTCGACCTTTCCTCACAGCACTTAGAGCTCCCCCGGCAAGAGGTTTATGCGATTGTTTCCCAAGCCTGTTCTTGATTGCCTTTCTTTCGCAAGAGTCTCTGTTCGAGTGTGTTAAAGTTTTGACCCACCGCTCAACCAGCTTCGATTTGCCGTCAACATGGACTTCCCCCCTTTTTGTTTTTTTTGCCACAAGACTTTTTGTTTTTTCGTCGTGCATGTACGGACCCCCAACCCCCCACTTTTCTTGATCTTTCAAGTTGGTCGCTTCTTGACTTTGGCGAGTTTTTTCTTTTTTGACCCTGGTTTTCCGATCTTCCCTTTGAAGGGAGGTTCTGCGCGTAAAAAGCGCATTTTTTTCGAGCCGTCTTTCTGCGGCCTCTGTGTCGAGGTCAAACCCTCCCCCCTTTTGGTGGTTTTCTTGCAAACCCTTGAACAGGATCCGGTATAGTGTTTTGCACCCCCCCCCTTTGAACCCAGCGTTTTTTTCCTTTGATTTTCCAGCCCTCTGGGACTCTGATACGTCCTTTTCCCGTCCCCGCGCGATATTTTTGGATGTCTAGGCCGCTCGCTTTTGAGTTGACGATCAGCGGCTTTTTTTCCTTTTGCCTTTTCCCAATTCCCTCCTCTCTCTCCGTTTGTTGTTTTTTCTTTTCCTCCCCCCCTGGCTCAACATCATGCCGGAAGGCGCTTCCCTCTGGTGACTCTTTTTCACCCTGCCTCGACGGTTGCCGACCCCTTTTTTTTGGGCATGCGTCTCGCAGATCTTTTCGTGCGCCACACGACTGGTCCTCGGGGCGCGTTGCAACTTCAAGTACAAGTTAGTGCGACCCCATTGACTTTTTTCCCCCCTTCTTGACGCTGAGTTTTAGCGCGGCTTTCTTTTTTTCTTTTTTGATTTTGGCCAATCTACACCTCCCTCCCCTTTTGAAAAGATCGGGAACCCCTCACCGTTTTCACCTACCACCAGGTTGCTTTCAAAAAATTTTTCCTTTTCCCTTTTTTTCCCCTCTTCCCAAGAAAAACCGTTTTTTTTTTTGCGTTTCCATGCCCCCCCCCCCCGTGCAACAAATCCAGTTGCGGTTTGCAGAACCTTCCCCCCCCTGTTGACGGTCCCCAATAGTCGTGTGTGTTGATCTTTTCACGGTAACACCTTTTCCTTCCTTTTTCAGCGGTTTCCTTCTGAACCCCCCTCCCCATGCGCTGGGCCGGGAAACTTTTTCATGTCAAAACTCTAGGTGATTCCTTCTTTCTTTCGCAGCTTCTCTAAGGGGTAATACGAGATGTCCCCTTCGCAGAGGGTCCGATTGATGACTCACTAGGAATGCTTGCTGCTCGACAAAGTTCTCGTGAAAACTTATTCCCCGTTTGTCGCTTTTGGATCTTTTCTTCCCCTTTTGCTTAGTGGGTTCAAAATCTCCTTGGGAGGCATGGAAACTCCGTAGTTCTAAGAGTTCGATCCCAGGTGAAGATCTGCCCCGCATCACACATATCTCTGCCAAAGGGCGGTTGTCCCCGGCAATCCTGGAAACGGCTTTAGCCTTCATCGTCCGTTTCCTTCTTTTCTCGTGTTAATGCTTGTTTCTTTCCGTGTTCGTTCCTAGCGGCGTGGTTTCTTACTGTTCGTGCCATGGCGGAGCGCGTGATGTTCTGCCACTTGTTCCTTTTGATGTCGCGCCACCCCTCCTTTGCCGATTCTCTTGCGGCTTTCCTTCAGCAGTCGGATTACGACGAACGCTTATAGATTCCCCTTCCTTCTTTTTTTCAGGCACCCCCCCCTCTTGTGCGATTTTCTTTTCAGGGCGCTTGTGTAAGGTTAAATTTTGCCCCTCATCACGTTTTGCTGGATTCGCCCCCCTTTAGTCATCTTCGGGAGTCGGGTTCATAGTTTTTCCTGGCTCGAACCGGTTTTGCTCAATTTTCCCGGAGGTACGACTTTTCATTTTCTTCTGCTTTTTTCGGGCGCCTGTTTTGCATGGGAGTATCAGTTCTGAACAGCGAGGAGTTTCAGCCTGTGAGACTTTCCCCCGCAGATGTTTCTTACACGCTTTTCCGTGGCCTTCCCCTTCCGACAAACATAGGCCCCACTACTTTTTCGTCGATCCCTGATTATAAAACCCTTTTCGGCGAGTTCCTTTCAGATCTCTTTGGGGCTACTTCTTTCCCCCCCCCCGGGAAGGTGAAATTGATCCCGCGTTTTTCTTTCTGAGCGACACCCCCCCCTTTTCCGTTTTCCCCCCCCCCGTGTTTCCACATTTTTTTTGCCCTCCGATAAGTCACCGCCCTATTCCCCAAGAAGGTGTCTCCCTCACTCTTTCTTTTTATTGTCTCTTAGGGCCCACCAGGATAAAGTCGAGTAGGCTCTTCCGCTCCTTTTTCCCCCCCGACCATTGAGAGCAGAACATGGGATGACTCCTGCGCCGTAAACTCGCAATGTATTCCCCTCTCTTGCCGTACCCAGACCCGTGGCAACGATTTTCTACGTGGCGTTTTACTAGTACCACGGATAAAACAGGTTGCGCAGATAGGGGCCTCCCCTTTTGGCGTTTCGCTGCATCCCATTTCTTAAGTTAGGCACCGTGGGGCAAGCAGAAGATCTCATTTCAACACGCACCGCTTTTTTCTCGGTTTTGCCCGAGGACAGCTTGACTAAACAGCATGGGGTCTATCTAGTTTTTTCCCCCAGGCCAGGTTCTCAATAATGGGCTCAACCCTTTCCTTCCTTCCCTGGGCCCCCAATCTTTTCTGACGCCGGCATTACCCCCTCCTTGCCACGGCTGTGGAAGTAACCTGCCTCCTCCAATCAACGCCACCTTCCTCCCACCCCACGTTTTCCTACATCCCTGGGCCACAGCAACGCCTTGGTCTCACAAGGACCGATATTCGGGCTTTGTGCAAGGCCTCCCGACGATTCAAGTTTTTTCGCGTCTTGCTCCAAGAGCATTGCCCCAGCTCCCCCGGCCCCAAAGCCGAAGTCCCCTTCATCTGTAGGCTAAGACCCGGTCGACGATGTCCCTCCTCCTCCGGAATGTTTGGACTTTTGTTTTTTTGCCCCTGCTCTTTGTCTTTCATAGTGATGGTCTACTGATTCGTGTCTCCCAGTCGTGGACTCCTCCTTACTTTCGTACCTTCCCTCCGCGCTACCGAGGCCTTTGGGATCCTAATGTTGTTTGTTCCCTTGCATACTGTTCTTGCACTCACTTTCTCTTCCCCTTTGTATGGGTTGTTGGCGGCTTTCAACCAAGTCTTTCTTTTATCCCTGCGTCTCAACCGGAACGTCTTTCTCGACGAAATAAGAGCTCGCTTCCCGGGATCTCCCCCAATGCCTTTTCATATATATCTTTTCCCCGTGGTTGTTGTTGTACCCGATGTCAGTAGGGCGTCACGCCCCGGGAGACCCCCCGGGGAGCTTCTTTTGAGTTAGCATCCCCCAAGCCTCGTTGAACTGTCTCACTCTTTTTTCAAATCTTGTGCTTCCCCGGGATGGGGGGGTTTTTTTTTGCACTCTCCTGTAGGGCCCCCCATCCCAAAAATTCTCTTCCATGTTGGGCGGCCCGGACCCCCTTCGTAGGTCGTTGCCACCCCAAAACTCCAAGATGGATTCTCTGATTTCCGCGGGTTTTTTTTTGTATCCGCTTTTCGTGGTTTGTTCTCTTTGACGAAAGGACTTTTTCCCAAGGCCTGGCTTTACCCCACGATCCCCCCAGACCACTCCCCCCGCCCCCCGAGTGATGGCACCCCCCAGCCCCCCTACGGCCTTTTAGTGTCGGTGTTTTTCTTCTTTCAGTTCTGAAAGACCCCCCATGTTCGTACGATACGACAGTCTCGTCTTTCCCTGTGTTATGATCTTTTTATTTTTTCTCGCACGATTTTCCCCGAAACGCCCGGAGATCGCTGCCCAATCGTCAGAGTTAGCTTCTGCAACCATCGGTCCACTTTGCTACATTCTCCCCCGAGACAAACTGGCTTTCTTTAGACGGCTGCCCCTGCCGCACCTTCTCCCCCGGGGTGTGTTTTTCGCTACAGGTTGGTTTTTTGATTGGCTTTCTTCTGCCTTTCCCCCCTCATCGAGTTTCAGATCTGGTATTTGGCGCGCGGCCAGGCTTCCTTTTTCTTGTTTTTAACTTTTGACGGCGTCCTCGTTGAGCAAGTTCTGTCGTGGCCCAAACCCCTTTTGTTGTGTACAACCCCCCTCTCGTAATTGACTCCCCCCTTTGTTAGTCCTGAAGGCCGTTGTTGGTAAAGCGTGTGACGGCGGCGTTTCGGCTGTTCAATTGCCCCTTTGATAGCAGTTGGTTGCTGCCCTTTTTTCTTTTTTTTTTTCTTTCTCCTGACTGCTGTTCTCTCCTTGGTCATTCCCACGACAGTTCCTTTTATGGCTGATCGCTCCAGCCAGTTCTTTTTTTTTTTTTAAGTGCCCCTTTCATGTCCGAGTTTTCCCCCCCCTGTTGGCCATCTGATCCCTCTTCTTTTGACGGTGTCGCCGAAAATGGCGTTCCTGGACAATATAGGACTTTTTCCCAAAGGACCCCCCCTTGGAAAAAAACTTGCCTTTTCAGCTGGTCGCTTCCCCGATGTTTTACGTAAGAGGAGGTTTCTTTTTTTTTTTTTGCCCCATAACGATTTTTATCTCCTCTCCCGGAAGGACCCCTTTGTGATTAGGCCCTGTTTTTTTTTGTATCCTTGATCGACGGTCCCTCCGGCCCCGATTGGTCGACCCAAATTGACAGCCCCCTTTTCCCTTTCCTGAGGTTTCTTTATCACTTCGATGGCCTCCCCCCGGAAGCAACTGTCTTTTAGAACGAATTTCCGACCTGAGACCCCTTCAGCCAATGTCCAGATTCCCTTCCCAAGTCGAAACCATCCGGGGATCCCCAACCATTGCTGGTCCCTCAAGACCTCCCAAAGAACCAAAAGTGTGCTTCCCCTTTCCACGCCCCGGGGCGCAGAACAAAAACTCGCGGTTGAAAGGTGTCCTGGCTCCTTCCCTTCCCTTGAGAGCCAGATCTTGCACGTAACCGTACTCCTCTCCTCCCACAGCCAGAGCTTTTTTTTTTTGGTGATTAACCCTAAGCGCACAAGAGGGTTTCCTTTCCCCTTTTTTGCGGCGTTCTTTTTCGTATTTTTTTTTCTTTTTCCAGGGCTTCAATGGGTTACTCAGGAAGATATTTCCCCCTCGTCGGACCCCTCTCTTTTTGCGACAAGCCAAGAAGAATCTCCCATTTTTTTTCGGACCCTTCCGGCCCGGCACGAAAAGGGTCAAGTGGGGGCTGCCGAACCTTGCCCTGGAAGAACATTCGGACCCACGAACCTCTTTCCACAAGCCCCCCCCGAAGGTTTCACCAACGGACCCCTTCGGCACAAGAAGATCTTTCTTTTTGCCCCCGCAGGTTCTTTTGCAGGGATTCCGCCACAAGTCTTCCCCCCCTTGCTCGATTGACTTTTCTTCTTTCGATTCGTTCCCTTTTTTATCGTCTCTCCCCCACGGGCGATTTTCCAGGCCGCCCCTTGGGTGTCGCTTCACGTTCCCCGAGGAACCCCTCCGAAAACTTGGGGGGGCAACAAAAAAAACCCCGCTTCTCCCCCGCCCTTCTCCGACAACGGTGCGGTCAAACTCTTTGTTCAAATTCGGGTCGGGGAGGCGGAAAGCTGTTTTTTTCTTTTCCCTGATCCACAATCACTGGTCTTTTTCAACGCACGCGGTTTTCCCCCCTCACCTCGCGGATTTACCCTTCGATCGAGTGGCCCCTTCTCCAACAGAGACCTGTCCCCCTGATATGGTTGGGGTGAGTTTTTCCTTTTTTTCCGAGCGCTGCAAGCGTGTGCTTTTTTCGTTTTATTTCAGTCGGGCCTCTCTTTTGTTTTCTCTCTTTTCGTACGGTACCGTTTATTTGACCCCCCCTCCCCAGCATTCCCACCCACGACATTTTTTGCACCTCCCCCAAGGAAGTTGTGCAACTTTTTGTCCGATGATGTGCTTTTTTCCCCCATCGCACCCCCTTCAAAGTCTTCCCTTGTTTAGCCCAATTTTTGGGATTTCCCGCGCTGTGAGGTTGACGTATTCTTTTTCCGTTCCCGATCTTTTACCGTGCCCCTTTCCGTTTTTTTTTGTGAGGCTTCCCCTTTTTCATTGGCCACATCGAGGCCCCTCCCCTTCCCTCCCCCGCGAACCCGGGCCGAGTGTCCGTTTCGCAAACATCCAACTGTGGTGTTTTTTCCCTTCCTTTTTTTTTTTTGTCCGCCGCGCCCTGCCCCCTTTTCCCAGGCGTGGGGAGACGATCGTGCCCCTATCGCGAACTCTGCTCCCCCCCCAGCCCTTGCCCACGAATTTTTTTTTCCGGTTTCCTGCTTCCTTCCCTCTGTAGTTGACTCTTGCGGAGTCGCGCCGTGCCTCATCTGTTTTTGGCTGCAGTAGATCCTCTTTTCCTCTCGTTGTCTTGTTGTTGAGGCCCCCCAAAAACAGATGCGGGCCCCCCTTTTTTTTCCGCCGCGGATCGTCACTACCGCTCCTTTCCCCCCCCTTTTTCATCCAGGCTCGGCGTGTAGGTCAACGTGGACCGAGCCGCCGATCTGGGCCTCCACTTTCCCTTTTCACGGTGTTTTCCCCTTCCCCCGGTTTTTCCCCGTTTTTTTTCCCACAACAACAGGTGATTTTTTTTCCCCCCCCTCTTTCCTGTCTGAAAAGTAGAACGCTTTGACGTCCCCCCCGATTGTGGTCCCTGCGCCGAACCTCCTCACCTCTTTTTTTGCCCTTTTTTTGGAAAGCTCTTGAATAAAAACACTTTTTCCCCCCCCCACAGCGCGCATCAACCTTTTACCGAACCCACTCTTTTTCCATGCCAGCCCAGCCAGTGGTGGTTTCTCTGTTTACGCCCCTACCATCGCACCACCCTTCGGTGCAGGAACCTTCCATGTTGACGGCTTTCTTTTTTCCAGTGATGTTGAAGGTTGTCAGCCCACGGCCCCCCCCTACGACGCCTTCTTTCTTTGGCGGTGATTCCCAAATTCAAGCCCAATGATTTTTTCCCCTTCTTTTTTGAAGGGGAAAAAAACAGACGTCCGGGCTTCACAGCCCAGCTTGTTCCCCGTTGTTCTTTTGAATAGATCGACAGGTCCTTTGGCACTCTTTCTGGTGGTTTTGGCTTGATGCTTTTCCCCTTCCTGTGTCCATAGGACTTTCTGCTAGACCCCCCGATCGTGCCTCCCGGGTTTCCCCTCTGATAGGCTTTTTTTTCGGCGCTCGGTTCACCTCCAACTCATGGTCGCTGGGCGGTTTTTCTGGCCCTTCAGACCCCTCGTTAGAGGACAGTTTTTTACGATCGACAAATTTTTCCCTAACGAGCAGTACAGGCGGTTTTTTCCTAAGCCCAATTCTGACGGGCTCTACTCCTTTTCTTTTGCTTTTGCGTGGACTTTTCTTCTTTTTTTTGCATGACGTTGTTAGTTACCGTTGTTTTATCCCCTCCTGGTTTTTTTTAGGCTTCGTTCAGTGCCTTTTTTTTTGCGAGTTCTTGTTTTTCTTGCTTTCCGTTTCCTTTCGCGCACAGCTGGTGCCCTCCGAGGGAGGACCCCTCTTGTGCCCGTTTTCCGGGGCGTCTGAAGGATGTTACGGCTCCCCCCGCCCCGCTATCCTCTCCCCGCCCCTCTCCTCCCCAAAAACCGCTGTGTGAGCTTTCAATCGCGTTTTGTTATTCCCTGTACGGTTCCCTTTTGGCCGCTCTCCGAATCTGATGGTCTCTCTGAGCATCGAAGGATGCCCCTCGGAGTTTGTCTTCCGCCGTTCGTTCTTCTTATCGGCCCCCCCTGTGAGGTCTTTGGTCAGATTGCTTTTCGTTCGGGCGGCAGGTTTCTGTGGCATGGGCGTATCTCTTTTTCCCCGTGCCTCCTCAGTACTTTTTTTTTTTTTTTTTGGACGACTCCTGTCGTGATCCCTCCCCGAACCGCCTTTTGCAAATTGGTCCCCTGCACGTTCTTTCGTCGCTCAATACGCTCCTTCCCCCCCCCCAAAAACCAGGTGAGTTCTGCGAGTCGTTCGGAGACATTTCAGATTTCTGACCTTCGGGCCCCCTGCCCGAATTCTTACGTAAGTAGACTCCTCTAAGTTGGATGCCTACGTTCTGGCAAATTTTGCCCGAGATTCTTTTTTCCTCCAGCTTCATACCCCTTTTTTCAACCGTTCCCTCCACCCTCTAGATCTGTTTCTGCCGGTTCAGTGTGGTTTTTGCCTAAGATACCCCCATTTCTTTCTGGCGCAGTCTCCGAATATTTCCACTTTTTGGACGATGCGCATCCTCCCCTTGACGGTCCACGGATAGGATGTCACCCTTTTTGAAACTTTTGAAGATTGCGTGGGCGTCCATTTGCGTGACGCGCTCGTGCCCTGGTCGTCACTTTCGAGTTCAAGGCCCCTTTTCGGACCCGAAATACTGTCTCAAAACCCGAAAGACACCCTTACTTTGCAGACGCCTCCATACCAGAGTCGCCCACCTTATGCCGGCACTGCCATTTCTTCTGCCAATCAAACGGCCCTTTTCGCCCCCCCTTTCTTCATTGAACGCCCTCCCGGCGAGGACCACCCCCTCAAAAAAGGACTTGTATTAGCCTGTTTCCTTAGCCGATGGTGCCCCCCCCTCGAAGCTTCCCTTTTTTTTTTCAGACTTCTCAGGTGCGGTCATTTCTTACATTCAGAATCTCACCTCCCAGACAACCCCCCCGTGAAAACTTCCTCGAATTTTACGTTCTTTCACTGCTGCCTTTACTCGGAGCCAGATTAACACGCCCTCTGTTCTCTGCTGTTAGGCATGCTCCTTTTTCGTGGCAGTTCTTATGATCGTGGTAAACTTCCCCGTCGTGGAGGCCTCTTTTTCATAAGAAACTATCACCCGCTTTCCCCCTTCGCGTTGTCCCCTCCTTTTGGTTTGTACCGCATACTACGCTTTTGTAAACCCCACAACTCACTCGATCTTGGACTGTTTAATTTCTTTTGTAGTTGCCCAGTTTTAAACGGAAGAGTGAATCAAAGAACTCCTTCTGAGAAGGTCGAGATAGAGTTCCCTTTATTTGGTATGAATAG
>Ga0179591_1251826_pt1 | contig 11298 bp, 11 predicted proteins | sample CZOMad2_1_08_16f_FD_182891 | JGI IMG/M metagenome (GOLD analysis project Ga0179591, IMG submission 182891) | Vadose zone soil fungal communities from Angelo Coast Range Reserve, California, USA - CZOMad2_1_08_16fungal (PacBio error correction) | ecosystem: Environmental > Terrestrial > Soil >... | reverse complement strand
CAAGCACGAGCCCACCCCCACCCCCCCCCACGCCCCCCCGAAGCGCCCACCCACACCCCCCCAGACCCACCACCCCCCCCACCCCCCACCCCACCCCCCCCACGCCGCCCCCCCCACCAACCCCCCGCAACCCCCGCCGCCAGAGCGGCGGGCCGCTGGCTGCTGTGAGCAAGAGTGGTCGTCACACGTCTCCCCCCACCCAAAACCATCCACACCCTGCGGCCACCAGAAGTTTCAGCACTCACCTTCTTGGAGAAAAGGGAACAGATACCCGCCGTTCATCCAAGTCCTGCCTCGGCCACAGGCCGCATGGAGAACCACCACCGCGTTAGCCAGGTGAAGCCACAAAAAGTCAGTGGCCAGGGTACCGCCACACAGAACAGTCCGCATGCGACCCCCCACCACCTGCGACCTGCGCCCCACCCCCCCCCCCCCGGGACACACACAGCACCCCGGCCCCAACCAGTAACGCACGCCCCACCCACCCGCCTAGACACACACCGGGCAACCCCCCCACCCCCACCACCCCCCCCAAAGCCGCTAGGAAAGTCGAGCCACCGGCTCCACCAGAGACCCAAACCCCTTGGAAGTTGACGACCAAGTTGGCCGAAATTTTTTGACCACCAATACGGGCCCCCCCGCATACACGGCAAGGCGCAATCCTTGCCGCTGCTACCAGCACCCGCCTTGTGGAAATATGTGCACGAATACGAAACATGCGGACGAAACACACACCCACCCACCAAACCCCAAACCCCACCAACCCACACACAACCCCCAAACACAACGACCCAACACACAAACCACCCCCCCGAACCAAACACACCAACACAAAACAACCAAGACCCCCACCAGAAATCCGCCGAAACCTGGGGAGAAGGAGTGTCGTGAGACCTGGGTGCAGACCCCCCACCTGCTCTACGCGCCCATAACTACTACGCCGAGTCCTGCCGAAACCAGCGGCACCTGCCCCCAGAACCGAAAAGTTTGCCAGGGATTGGCGCAGCGACCCCGCTGGTCGAACAGACGCAAGGACGAGTTGTTGCAACGACCGAAACTACTTCACACGTGGTCCTCTTCACTCTGCCCGATGGGACGATCGCCGCAATCGCCTTTTTTACTAACAAAACAGTCCGTCTATGAGAAGATGATGTTTCCGCGCCACCCGCCCGACACCCTGCCTCTACCCTGCCGCCCGATTCCCCGAGCGGCTGGGTTTAAAGGTTCCCCCCCCTCTCACCCCAGGATCGCGCCCGCCCCCGCAAAAAACATACCACCAGCGCACCCCTCATCTTACCGGCTACACTCCCCCACACCCAGCTTGCCGCGCAGACCCCCCCACCAACAGCCAATCCTGCCCATTTCACACCCCCCCAACACACCCCCATCCCTTGCAATGCCGCCTCCCGCCATGACCCCCCCCAACCCACCCCCTCAGCCCCACCCCGCCACGCCCCACCCCGGTAGCGACCCGGCCCCTCCTACCACCCGTACCCCCCCTTTATCCCCCGCGCCCCAGACCCCCGCGACGCCCACACAACAACACCCCGACACAACAGCCCCATCGGACACCTCGCCCAGACAGTACTACCCCTCAGACGATTCTCTCTCTGCCCCCAACCCCCCCGCCTGCACAGCTACCCCCCCTCCCACCCCCCCCTGTCCCTTCATGTCTCCCACCCAACCCTCCCCGTGCGCCTGCACCACCCCCCCACCCAACCCCTCCCGGTGATACCACCCCTTCCCCCTCTTTCCTATAAACCCCCCTCTCGCCCGACCCCCTTAATTTGTTTTGTTAAGCAGCCTGTTCGCCGATTTTGTTTGTGGAAATGTAGATGAAGGGCCTACGCTGCCGGAAAAACTGGATGAGGTTTTTGTCGGCGCACCTCCAATCATGCGCGATTGCGACTTGTTTTGCGATGCTTTTCCACCGCTACCTGGCGCCGGCGCGCGCACGCCTACGCAAAACGGAAAAATGGGGTGGTTATGCCAAGCCACCCTTTCGGGGCCCACGCAACCGGGTAATCGAGTATCTTGCACGCATACACGCTCAGCGCTGACACCATTCGAGTGGCTATTTCCAACCAACGGTTTATTTGCTGGCGCTCGAAAAGAACGGTCACGTTTCATTCGCCCTGAAGGAAAGATTTATCGCGATGGCCGGCAAGTACCAAGGAAGGACCAAGCAAAGGCAAAAAGGGAGGAAAACAGGCAAGGAAAAACGGAAAAAAAAAGGAGATGACGGGTTCCGAGAAAGAGTAAAGAAAGAAGGTTCATTAGAACCGCTTCCCACGGCAAACACGCATGGCGCTCCAAAACCACCAGGGATTTTCTCACGCATCCGCTTAATACGGACTTTCTCGCCAAACTGTCCACCGGGACGGCCCGCCAGGATTCCCCCGCCGAGATTGAGCTTTGCCGCCCCACGAAGACACTACTGGCTAACGCCTGCTCAGGTGCTGTTTGCCCAGCCCACTCAAGCGCCTCTGCCATCAGTTCCATCGCAGACACCATCCGGCAAGGAACGGCGCCCCTTTGTCCGCAGATGTGGCATCGAGGCCTTCTGGGCGCCTGCAATTGCCGCACCAAACCACGCTCTGGAAGATACATCAGGCAATCCCGATGATGTGGCCCACCAATCTCGACAGTATATTCCAGCGCATGGTTAATGTAATCGCTATTACTACTCATCAAGCCAAGGACGGACCATGGATTTTCATCATCGACGACAAAACCATACGTCTTTTTGGAAAGGGGGGGGGACCACCCCCCTCCACCCCCCACCCCCCCACCCCCCACACACCCCCCCACACACCCCGGCCACAAAACCCACCCCCACCACCCGGCCACCCGCCCCCAAGGGCACCCAACACACCCCCCCAAATCACCCCACCCACCCCACCCCACCCACGCACACACCCCCCCCACTCCGCACCTCACCCCAACGCCCCCCCCCAACGCCTCACCAACCTCTATGTCCTCACCCCACCAACAAGCCCCAGCCCTCCCACCCCAAGCCGAGCACACACCACCACCCCATGAAAACAACCAACCATCAGCACACCCCCCCCCCACCCCCCAAAACCCACCAACAAACAACCAAGTAAATCCAAAAGAGATCGTATGGGTATTGTTACGCGATCGCCGTGGCAGGGGGGGGAATAGTAAAAGGTTTCTTCAGCTGCGGCCGCGAGACGCTCGTGGGACGATGCGACTGCGGGAGCCGCCCCCCCAACGCCTGAACCTTGGAGCCCCACTGCTCACCAACCCGCGCCCCCAGCCCCTGCACGCAAAAGCCGACCCAGCCGTTGGCAGGCCCGCCCGGTTTTAACTGGCCCGGTTTGACGCCCGTCGACTCGCTTGCACGCCAACGCTCTGCACCCAGGTTGCGGTGACCTCTGGCGCGTGGTGGTTGAAGGGTTTTCCTATGGCGGGGGATTGGGGTGTAAAACGGGGATTGGTTTGGATTAGCTGAGTCCGCCAGAACACACCCCCCCACCCCGAGCGCCCCCCCCAGAGTTACCCCAACCAAACCACAGCCCTCGAGTGCTGCGGACCGCCACCCCTGCACCCGAACAACTAACAACTGATGCACCGCCGCGATTGCGCCATGCACTGAGCTGCCCACCCCACCGCCGCCAGCGCACCCGAGACTGCGAATGGGGCCATTCGGATTCATGAGGCTATCCCAGAAGCGTGGGGTGGCGGCAATTGCAAGGCGCGCCCAGAATGCCGTCGCCACAATGACGGACAAAGGGGCGCCGGTCCTGGCCGATGAGTGCGACGATGGAAATGATGGCAGGGCGCCGAGGGCTGAGGACAACAGCACACGAGCAGGCGGTAGACAGTAGTCGGCGGCAAGCTCAATCTGGCGGGCCCGGATGACAGTTGCGAGAAAGTGTAGTAGCGGGATGCGTTGAAATCCGGGTGGGGAGCGCTGCTGCAGAAACGACCGCCCGCCCGAACCACCCACCTCGAAACGCCCCCAGTTCAGCCGGAACCACCCACGGTCACCATTTCACTGCCGGGCCCACACACCTTGTCGACAGCCCAACATACAGCACGCAAGTAATACACCGTTCCCCACCCCCCCCCCCCCCGCGCCGACCAACCGGGCACCCACAAACCAAACCCCCCCCCCCCCCGTAGACACCCAGTCCACCTCCACACCCGCACCCGATCCCCAGCCAAGAACCCCACGATGTGGATTGCACCCACCATGACCACGACCACCACTCACGCACCTGGGTGTAGCGGCCAAGATTACTCGAATAACCGGGCGGGCCGCGAACGGGTGGATTGGCATAAACCACCATTACCGTTGCGTAGCGGCGCCAGGGTAAGCGGTGGCGGAAAAGCAGACGCATCGCGCAGGGATTGGAGGTCGCCGAAAAACTCCAGTTTGCCGCCGCGTAGGCCTATATCTAGCATTTCCACAAACAAACGGCGGAACAGGGCTGACTTAAACACACGCAAGGGCGAAGAAATCGGCGACACGCAGGCTCACCCGCCAACGCAACCGAACAAACCACCACACCCCACCACAAACCACACCACCCCTCCACCCGCACTTCCAACGACCACACCCGCCCCCGCGACCCACCAACCCCCCCACCAGCCCCCCCCCGGGAGAAACAAGGGCCGCCACAACTGGACAATCACCGCAGTGACCAGGTGGGGGTGGAAATGCAGAACCGCTCCTGTCCCCAACCTCCGCCCCCCCTGCCAACCCCCAACCCACCCGCACACCCCCAGCCCCCACACCCACCCCGACACAACCTCCCGCCCACCCGCCACAGGCGTCCCCCACACCACCCCACCAGCCCACACGCCCCCCTACACCCCAAAGAGGCGCCCCGATCCGACGCCCACAAACCCCCGGCCAACACCACCCAGAGACACCCGCTGAACCCGCACCCGCCCGGCCTAATGCCGCACGCCCCGCCTCGGCTGAGGAAAGAAGAGCAATCTCATAGACAGGACTGTTTCGTTATAAAGGGCGATTGCGGCGATCGCCGGCCAGAGAGTGAAAAGACCCACGTGGAAGTGTCGGTCGGCAACAAATCGGCCTTGCGCTGTTCGAGCCAGCGGGCGCGCGCCCAATCCCTGGCACTCGGGCAGTGCGGTTGCGGCAGGACCGGTAGTAGGTATTGCGGTGGGAGCAGTGTCGCACCATTTCCACGACACATCCCCAGTTCGGGCGTCCGGCAGGTTCGATGCGCGCATCAGGCGGTCGTGGTGCAGCGGCAACACGGAGTGCGCATGACAGGATAGGCAGGTATGGCCGTATTGTCGAAAGATGTCGGCCACTCCAGGGTTGGCGGCCCCGTGATCAATTCTAGGGCGATTAGTGGGCCGGCTGGCCAGGCCCTATAGAGTGGTCCAACGGACTGGAGGTAGACGGCCACGACTGTGGGGCGCACATGGAAGCGGAAACGCGTGTGGTCAAATAGCGGCTGTGGCCGAGCAGCGCAAACATTGGATATGAACGCGCGAGTGCATCTAGTCTCCGTTCTCCCAGAAAAAGGGGAGTGAATGAACCTGTGCCGACCGGGTGTGGACACGAGGGAACTCCACAGATCTCTATCCGAGAGCCCGCCGACTCGCGACGGGGCGCTGGCCAGGCCGGAGGTATTGCAGCGAAGCGGTATTCATATGGCGGCCCCCTTCTTCCGCCAACCGGGAAAGAGCCAATTACTACGCCGCCCGCGACCCACACGGACCTCTCCTCTCCACACGCCGGCTCTCTGGTCCGCCTACGCGGTTTGCTAATGCCGGCCGCGGAGCGCCAACCAGCCCCACAGCCGCAGACACACTTCCCGACACACGCCGCGCCGGCGACCGGAAGGCCGACGCAGAGACATCCCCCGCCACGAGCCACGCCACCCGCCCGAGGGGCGAGGAGAGCATCGCTCTAGCGAGGTACTTCTTGCCTTTTCTGCACCGTATTGCCGCGGCCAACACACACAAACAATGAGACGATCGCCACACCAGGATCCTCCAGAAGCTCGATACACCTCGCCAAGTGGTAGGGACACACTTCGGAGGAACTCGGCCAAACCCCGCACCCGCCCCCCACGCACCACCCCCACCACCCCGCGCCCGGTCCGTAAGCGGTCATCGGGCGGCCCCCCCCCCCCCCCCCCCACACCCCCCACCCCCCACCGGCCCGCCCAGACCAAGCAGCGCATCGCGTGCCAGCACCAACGCTCCCCGGAACACAACAAACTCCCCCCCCCGACCCAACCACCCCCCCCATCACACACCCAGCTGATCACGGCTGAGGACAGGGCGCTTACTGGGGCACGGGGGGGGCGTGGTTGTGGCGGGGTTGTGGTGATGGGGTCGCCCACCCCGCCGCACGCGCGGGGTTTTTAAAGGGGTTTTTTTCAGGTGCCAAGGCCGCTTCCAGGTGGGTTGTCAGAAGGAAAGAGAGGACCCCAAGAACCCAAAGCACCCACGGAATTTGGCCAACCTCAGCCAGACCCACCGCCCGCCGCAGCCTACGAACCTGCATGCACGGCCATAGGATCCTCTGCGGAGACCGCCCGCCACCGCTCACCGTTGATGCCGATAGTGGAGGATTCACGATGCGATAGGTGTGCGTGCGGGGTTATTTCGCTCCCCCTGCAAACCTTGGTGCTGTTGTGGGTTTGGCTGAGATGTGGTTGGGCCTGGACGTAGTTCTGATAAATCCCCTCCTCATTGTAGAAAATTCCTGGCCCCAGTCCCCCAGCGGCCCCCACCCTGTGACCGTGCTAGCCCACGCCGCCGTGGCACACGCGTCAGCTCCAGCATTTCACCCCCTGCCCGTCTCCCCTCCGCGCAGGCCCACGAGACAGAACCACGCACGCCCGCGCACCGAACTGACCCGCACACATGCCCCCCCATGAACACACCCCGCACCCTCGTCCCCCCTACGTCTACGAAGCCCCCACGACCCCCCCCACCCACCCCACAACACCGGAATTCTATATGCATGCACTGTGCGCACCCGCTCCCTGAATCTCGGGTATTTTGGTGTGCATTTGTCGTGATATAACCTTCACCCTCCCCCCCAAGAGTCGAGCTAGCCAATAGGAGTTTGGCAGGGTGTCTTCGCGCTAATCACAGGTTTCTAGTACTTGGGTTTTGCACCGGCGAGTCCCACCTATCGCCCACCGACCACGCCGCGCCCACCAACAACGCCCCCCCCCCCCGCCACCCCCCCGAAAACGGAAACACCCAGGGTAGCCGCGGATTGACCCACCCACCCCCGGTTTGAGCGGTTTGGTTAGGTTCTTACGTGTGTGGCCGCACTCACTGACGACGCGCCTCTTTGGTTTCGGCGCTGCCGGTTCCTCCCGCCGACACAAAAGCCCCCCCCACCCACCCACAGCCCAACCCGTTGGCCGACCCCCAGCCCGCACCACCCAAACAACCCACACACCCCCCGCCCCCCCCACACCCCGCCCCACACCCACCCCCACCCCACACCCCAACTCAGCGCCCCCCCCAAGCCCCACCCAGCCCCCCAGACACCGCACCCCGCCTAGCCACACGGCACAACCCCCACCCCACAAACCCACAACCCCCCACTCCCGCCGCTTCAGTACATGACGGGCCCCCACCCCAATACGGTCGTTCCTTCCGCTAACGTTCGCTGGAGGCCGGGGCCGGCGCAGGAAGGGGGGCGGGGGGGGAGGGGGGGGGGGGAGGGGGGGGGGGGGGTGGGGGAGGTTTGGAGTGGGGGGGTGGGGGAGTGGCGGAGGGGGGGTGGGGGGGCGATCTGGATTGGCGATTCCGAAACCAACCGCCAACGGCGCACCAACTGGTGGTTTTTTTTTTTTGACCCTGGCAGTACGTTGGAGGGTGCAGATCGAACCCCCCGCGCAGCAACGATGGCCACCGGGGCGCAGGATCGGAATGCACGCAAGGGGCGGGCGCCGGGTCATTTCTGCAATAGCGGCCCGAGCGTACCACCGTGGCGCGTATCCTTGAAACCCGAGGCCAACGCCCGAGATTCGGCACAACACACACACCAGGTGTGCCATCGAGGGTGCAATCATTCTAGTGGATGACCCAAGAGACCTGACCCCCGTGTCAGGGCAACCCACCCCACCACCACCCCCACACGCCGCCTTTCCCCCAGACGCACCCGTCACCCACCCATCGCGACAACGGCTGTGTCTCATTGGCCCCTATGGGCCCCACCGCGCCCCACGTCCCGGTCTCACCACCGGCGATTGTGCGTAATCGGGTGAGGCAACGGTTTGGGTCGCTGCGGAGACCGCATTACAAAGGACACCGGCCATCCCCGCCGCCAAAGGCCCTTCTTCGGCGCATGCGCAAACCACCCCGGGAGGGGAAGGGGGGGGAGGGGGGGGAGGGGGGGTGGAGGGAAGACAGTGTTCAAGGCTCTACTTGAGTTCGGACACGCAACGACCCTCCCTCTGTCACTGCCCCAGTCCTCTGACGGCCAGGCCACCGCCCAGCCATACCCCCGCAACCATTCCGCAGGACTGTGATCCCACGGTAACCGCCTACGCAAAAAGCTTGCCCCCACAGGGTAACCGAGGGCGAGGTAAGTGCGGTCAGACACGAGGCAAAAAAGGGGTTGGGGGGAAACACCCACAGGTTGAACAGTGACCGCACCGCACGCACCCCCGTCTCACAGAGGCCACAAAAAATCACGCGAAGGCAGGTGAGCCGTAGCGCGGGGACCGAGGAACACTACGCAGAACGGTCCGGGGCCGGGCGGAGCGGGGACGCGGCGGGGCAAGGGGCCCCTCGCGCAGTCGTTGTTCGGGCGGTCATGCGAAGTGGCGTGGTGGGATGGATCAGGGGTTGTTTGGCCGCCGCGCCCTGCGCCGCGGCCACTTCACGCCCAGGCATGGTGCTGCCAGAAGTACCCTAGATCAGAGGGTTCGTTCGTTGCTCTATATGGGCCTGGAGCTTTTTTTAACTACGCGCCTACCTCCGCGAACTCCGGCGAGGGGACTGGGGAATTGCCCACGCCTGCATGAGGTCGTGCCGCATGCGAACATGGCAGAGAATGGCGATGTCCTTTCGCACCGATCAGCAGATTGCATTCGGGGGGCACTTGGGGTTGACCAAAGAATCAAGACACCCCAGGCGTCGAGACGGAAGACTTATTTGAGAGGAAGGGAATAAAGCGGGTGAAGGTCGCGCGAGAGGGGTGTCGGCCGGGTCGGAGCGGGGTGGTGTGCTGTGTCTCCGACGAGGGCCCCCAAGCACGAAGCGCTCCACCGGCGGAATTACAAACCGCAGGCACGCAGGCCATCGGTTTGATGCCGGACAAGGCGACGGCAAGAGTTGAAGAGGGGACATGACAGGTGCGTACAGCAAAACAGGTAAACCAACAAAAAAACAAAAAAACCAACGAAAAAGCAAGAAAAAAACAAACCAAAAACACCCCACACCCCACCCACCCGCCACCACCCCGAATGGGGGGGTGTAGCTTGCGCGGTTCGGGTGGCGGGGGAAGACGCTCAGGGCAGGGGCCGCAGGGGGGGCACCCTGTCGACGGGCACCGCATCGTGTACAAATAGCTCCCGGGATTACCGGAGTAATCTCCCGCACCCCCTGGACACACGCGCAGACCCAGCCAACAGGCCACCCACACCAGAACGACACACCACCCGGACCGAGGGGAGGGGTTTGGCGATGAGGTGGGTGTCACTGTCGCGCGGCGCGGGCACACGCCAAGCCACAGATGCGGATCGGAAGCCGGTGACAACAACGTGGGTTGGGTCCGGAGGGGGGAGAGGAGGGGCGGGGAGGGGGGGAAGGGGTCAGTGGTCCAGGTGGTCGGGCTGCCAACATGAGACAGAGCGAGGCCGGGGGCCACACCGCGACCTCCACTCTTCCAGTAGCAGCGCAAACTCCAAACCCGCCGACGATACCCGAGCTTCGAAAACACAGGTTACCGGCCACACTGTTGAGGGAGGTGTGGTTCCAACCACAAACAGGCCCACCACAGCACACCAACCGAACACCCTCCACACCAAAGCCGCAAGGCCCCACGGCGCCCCCCCACCACCCCGTCCACGCGCATACCCCCGACGGCCTCAACCTGGCCCTTTACCCAACGTGCACCCACGACGCCACACCACGCAGGCCCGAGCAAAGAGGACAGACAGGGAACTCAGTGCTAACGCACGGTTTCCAGCGCGCCGAGCCAGTACCTGCTGACCGCCGGTGGGGTAGACGAGTATAATGATCCCGAGTCAGGCCACGGTAGTGTACGAGGCTTTCTACGCGGTTCCAGTGCACGCGGCTCGCGGCTCCGGCGTCCCACATGTCCCGACGACGAACAGCCTGAAAACTCGCGCCGCAGCCCAGTCGCCGAACGACGCGATAATCGCAACATAGCACCAGTCCCCTGTCGCCCAAGAGCCCACCCCGGACATGGGGGGGCGCGGGGGGGGTGGGGGGGGGTGGGGGGGGGGGGGGGGGGGGGGGGGGGGGGCCGGCAGGGTCGGTGGCGGATGAGGGGGTACAGGCTCCGTCACGCACCAGCGCCCCCACGCCCGCCAACAACGGTACCCCCCCTCGCAAAACTGAATGTGCCCTGAAAAGTTTCGCCGATCATGGTCCGCAAGTGCGTTCGTAGGAAAAAAGACTACCACGAAATAACACACCCGCACAGAACACGCAACGCACAACACCCGCACCCCATAGCAAACACCTCCAACCCCACGATCTCACAAACCAAAGGGATGCGCTTGCGTGGACAGTCGTTCGCTTTGGCCATCGCCACAACCCCCCAGCCCCCACACCCACGCCCCCAGGAACCACCACAACCCGCCACGACCCGAACCCGGCCTGTCCACTTCCTAGTGTCCGACCAAACCGCACCCGCGGTGCCGCGACCCCGGCACACCCCGCCCAACACCACCGCGCCACCCCCCAGCCCCGCCACCCGCTGTTCCTACAAAACCAGCAACACCCCAACCGGCCCGCCACGCCCCGACCCCCGGGCTGATCCCCAGCTGCGCCCTTCTATCGTAATCACGTGCACCCCCCAACCCACCCACCCAACACCCCGGCAAACACCAACGTCGTGCCGCTCACCGCCACCCCGGCAGATCGAACGCCGTTAGTTCCGCCAGCCCCCTGCCAAATCCGACCCTCCCCGCCCCCCGCAACACGCGGAACCCCCTCACACACACGGCAGACGACATTACCTCGCCCGTAACTCCTACACCAGGAAGACCAAAACAAAACACCCACACACCCCCCACAACACCAATCAACAAATAAACAACCACAGCCCGGCAACCGCCACAAAGACCA
>Ga0179591_1247144_pt1 | contig 11298 bp, 9 predicted proteins | sample CZOMad2_1_08_16f_FD_182891 | JGI IMG/M metagenome (GOLD analysis project Ga0179591, IMG submission 182891) | Vadose zone soil fungal communities from Angelo Coast Range Reserve, California, USA - CZOMad2_1_08_16fungal (PacBio error correction) | ecosystem: Environmental > Terrestrial > Soil >... | reverse complement strand
TCTACCCAGTAAGACTTGAACTCATACTTTTCCAGTCCTTTTTTTCAATCTGTTTGAGTTTCTTTTCACCCTTAGGACCCCCTTCAAGTCCCCACTCGGGAAACTTGCACTAGGTCCAGTGCATGGTCCTTCTCCCTTGCTCTTCAAGTATTGATTCACGGTACCCCCCCAGAGTCGCTGGCACCTTTGTCTTCCATTTTTCTCTCAAATTTTTGTTTTCTTTTTTTGAACCAGACAGTTGTGACAGGCATACTTACCCCACACGTTTCCCTTATACCCTTTATTGTTATCCCATACACTGACATTTTGTTTGCCATTTTGTTTGCTTGTTTTAAGGGCTTTACTGACCCAGTTTCATTTCCGAAAAATTACTTTGAGCTTCATTTCCCACTGGTGGAAGACGATATGGGAATCACCGGAAGTATTCTTTCCCCCATTCAGGACCCATCCTTTTTAAAAACTTCCCATTTCCAGTGCTAACGGTTTTTCCTACCCACGGACCCTTTTCTTCATTATTCCCTGGAACCGTTTCAACCCCCTTCCCAAAACCATCCCACCCCTTTCACTCACATCCCTCTGCCAGAGAATATATTACATAGCCCTTCAGTTTCGTTCAGGCAGACTCCTTCTGGCGCCAAGTACCATGGGTTTTTTTTTTTCGTGTTTCATCTGCTATTGGATGGCCCAATGATACCCGTGCCTCATTGACTGGGAAGAATAAGCGGTTTTTTTTTCCGACGAGGTGGTCCCTCCCTGTGCCCCCTTTTTCCCTTGGTTGTCTCATGTTTTGAGTTTTTTTTCATTCATTGAGGTAGCTCTAGTGCCTTGAGATCCAGTAGTTTTTTCATGAAGTCCCCGTTTGTTAATCTCTCTTCACTCTCATGGAGAATTTTTTCAAGTCTTCCAGTTGAGTCATCTGGCCTCTTCTGCCATTCACCTTTGGATTCCCCTCTTCCCATCCATGACAATATTCCTTGCTGCGTCTGTTACTTCCCCCTCTGACTCTCTTTTTTGGTGTACTGATGTATGCTCATTAGCCCCGTTTCCCTTTTATGATTTCACCTCAAGAGTCCAATTAATAGGATTTTCCATTTTTGGATCGGTTGTTACGAAGCACTTTTTCCCCTTTTGAACCATTTGCGGTTGCATTGGGACACCAAATCTTTCTCCCTTCTGAGCTTTTTGATTATCATGATGCAAAAGAGGATGCAGGGCTTCTTTTTTCTCTCAGATTGAACGATGGTATCATTGATGTCAATTCCAGTATTAACCCGCCAACCTCTTTTTTTCTATTTAATCCGGTGATTGAAATTTCATACTCCCCCCCTCTTACACCCCCTCAAACCTTTTCTTCCACATTCTGGTTATTTAACGGTGGAATTTTGCCACGCTTCCCCCCCCCGTTTTTGCACAGGGCAGGATTTATGGTTCCCATCCTGAAGAATGTGCCAAGTCCCTCCACGACATTTCCCAAATGGTTGACTTTTTGGTATTTGCTAGATTTCCTGCATGATCCTCTTTTCCAAGGTCACATGATCTGAAGGCTTTTATAGTCAGTGGCCCGTCGTTGTTCACCTGCCCTTTAATTGACACCCCCCCCCCCTTTTGCCTCCCCCCCCTTGCCAAACTACTGTCAGACAAATAAATCAGCTTTCTTTATATTTCATGGGTTAGATTCCCGAAGTTAGAGTGTTTCACTTTGTAAGTATTCCCAGCACGCCCAATGGTCTTCGTTATTTCAGATTTGTTCCAGTCAAATGTCTAATTGCGGATTTGACCTATCGTCCCTGCCCCCCCTTTAGTGATCGAATTGATTCCTGGCCACTTTCGTTTTCCCCTCCAAAATCGCCCATTATTGGAGTATCGTACCCGCCGCCTTTCCCCCTTTGAAATCATCCCCACAATCATTATTTTTAAGTCTTCCATTAATCACCTTTTTTAAAACATATTTTTTCTGCAATTTTCTTTGTCCTTTACGTCACACCATCAGATTATTTCATCCATTTTAAATAAAGGCATCTTCCGCTAGTGCATTCTGTTGGCCCACCCCTTTTCCCCCTATTGGATCCACTTTCTGTTTTTTATCAGCGACCACACTACTCCCCCCTCCCCAGCCGTTCTTTCTTACTTGTCTGAGCAGGGACCAAGCTGGACAAATGAAAACTACTCTGTTCTGCTGATTGTTTCCTTGCCTGTATTCTTTTCCGGCCCCCCCATATCTAATTTAACCCCCTACCCTGTTTGGACAGCTTCCCCCCACCCCCCGATAATTGCCCCTGAATCCAATGAGAGGTTGGTATTTGATGTTGTTGGAGCATAGGACTATTATGTCTCCTCATCCACTGATGATACAGTTTTCCTTGGACCATTCTACACCGAGTATTTTCAAGTCTCCTCCGGATCCTTTTTCTTTGTCATCTCAATTTTTATGATGTTTTGTAATCTTTCGTCCGGCTCTTTCTTGCCTAAGCACCCCTCTTTGATTGGAATAAACCTAATCGCCTCTTTTCTCCTCCCCATCTTTTTTTTGTTTCTTAGCGCTGGCCCCCAAAAACTTATTTGGGAGCCCCACCGATGCCGAGCCTCCCCCTTTTTGATGATCACCACCACCCCTTTCTAACCACATTTGGGTTACTTTTGACCCTAGAGAACTTGGGGTCTGGAAGGACCTCTCTTCCTTCTTTTGATTTTAGTAGACCTCTCATAAGTTGTCTTGATTGCAGCAAATAAGTCTTTTCCCCCCCCCCCTTTTTCCCTTCTCCCCCTCCCCACCCACCCTCTTATCCCTAGCTGGTTTTTTTGGCCCCCGCTGGCCTAACTTTCCTTTTTCTTGTTACTTTCATGGGTCATTATCCTTTCTTCCCCCTTTTTCCGCCCCACCCTCCACATAGTCCTTTTCTTTTTAGTCTACCCTTGTCTGGCTAGACTAGTCTTCCAATTTTGCCACATTTCCTGGATTTCCTTTTCTGCCTGCTACTTCCCTGTGGATTCCCCCACGTTTTTTTTTTCCACCTTAGTTGGGCCCCTCCCTTTTCCACTCTCCCTCCTTCCCTCTTAAATAATGACCTTTTTTCTCACTTATTTCTTCAGACAAAACTTTTTTTCTGACTCATATTTTTTTCACCGTGCTCTTGCCGGACTGAACCATACAGTGCTGTTTTTGATGCTTTTCCTGGACAGAGTTCGTTCCTTATCATAATGGTTGATTTTTTGATTGAAATCCAGACCCTTCCCATAATCAAATGTTTTAAGCAATAATTTTTTTCAGTTGAATCTATGTCCCATTCTACATCCAGAAGCTTGCTTAACAAAACTATGAATAAGTAGCCATTTTTTGGTGGCCCCCCAGTAATTTACAACTTTCCTGCTCACTTCTTCCATGTGCCCCCCTCCTACAATCTCTCTTTTTTTCCTAGTTAGTTTCCCCATTTTTTTTTGAATGAACGGGGTTTTCTTTTCCCTTTGCAAGTGATCCCTCTTTTCCACTGAATCCTCTCAACCCTCATTCAGCTTCATGTGAATGGTTCTATTCCCATTCTTCTCATCTAGCCCAAGACCCCCTTCACATCATTTTCCTTATTTCGTGCTTACATCTTCGGGTTTTGGTTTTAAACTCTTTCCTCCCTCCCCCTTTGGTCCCTGGCGGGCATCACCTTTGGAACCACCAGAATGGGGACCCTCCTCCGTTTTTCCCTTTTGTTTCTTTCTTTTGAGGAGTATGCCTTTTTTACGTATATCACCTCTAATGCCCTTTTTGACCCGGCCGGGTTGGGTTTCGGGTTGCTTTTGCCCTTCCTTCGATCTCTTTGTGTCTACACCTCTTCATTTGACACCCTCCCCCCGATCCCCCCACCCCTCCCCCTTTCCCCAATTCCTCCTTTTTCGTCCCATGGGTAAATCGGACTCCAGCTGAAGTGGACTCATTTCCCTTACCTGACCCAAGATTTTTTGATCCTCTCATCCCCCTTTTTCTTCATCTTTAAGTGCTTCGTAACCTTACCCTGACTCACCCAAATTTCTTCCTTACTGAGATGATGGCATCTGAATTGTAATGACCTTCCCTGTCTCAACTGCCCAGTCCCCCTAGTACTAGTACCATTCCCACTAAACGAGTTCCTTGTTTGCCATTACCACAGACGACTCCGAGATTTGAGGTATGGTGTGTTCTTCATGCCAATTTCCTTTCCTTAACCCATTCTTGCCAGACTCCCGGACTTCCCCCCCTGTAGTATTCTCGTCTCTTCCTCGGGATCTTAACCACCCTTTTGTTTGACGTCATGCACTTTTTATCAATGTAAGGCTCTTCCATACCTGTCACCCCATTCCCATCCCCCACATGAGCAATAATTCCCCCCTGTTGAAATCATATAGTGCCCCCCCTTTTCTTTTTCCAAAACCTCCCCCATTTCCTTAATTTCCCTACTCTCCAGTTTATATTTTCTCCCCCTCATAACTTGCCTCACTACCCATCTCACCTTGTCTTGTCCAGACGTTCTTAACCTCTTCATCGGCCTTCTTTCTAGACCTTCCTTTTCCTCTCTTTCATGTGAGTGTGAAATTTGGGTTGTTTTAAGGTTTCCCCCCCCCTTTTTCCCTTTTTTCTTTTTCAATTGCGTTTTTTTTTTGACCCCAATTTTGTCCTTTCCCCCCCACCTAGCACTGTGAAACCTCTTATTTTTTGGCAAGCCAGGTTGAGTCTATGTTGTAAATCTACTTTCCTTGATTCCCTTTCTTTTTTTCCTCTGCCCCCCCCTTTCAGTTATATTGAGACCAGGACTGTTACCGATGCCAATTGGGTCCCCTCGTACAGCCCTGCACCGTCTCTTTCGTTTTCTTCACGTTGCCCATGGTCAGTGGATGATCGGTCCCCCCTCCCCCACAACCCCTTTCTTATCTAACTTGGAACGTGGTGGGCCCCCTTCTTTTCCAAACCGTCTTTCATCAACCCCCCTTTGACTCTGTCCCACCCCCTTTTCTGTCATCCCCTCTTTCCCCTAAGTTGTTTGACTCTTTTGGTCCCTGGAAATGCTTTTGCCTGATCTGGTATCTGACCACTGCCTTGCCCCCTAGTGCATTTTTTCTAGTCTGTTTTTCTCTCCCCAGGGTCTTTACATGACAAACCTCTCCTCAGTTGAACCTCTCCCTTGTTTGAGGGCAAGCTCCCTTTCCTTGTGATCTCCATCTGTTTCTACCCCTTTGGTGTTTTTTTCTTCTCTATGCCCGTACCGATACCTTTTTCCCTCTTCAACTGACCGTCTTTCCCCCCCTTCTTCCCCCCTCTGTTTTTTTCTGTCTGTCATAGTTTGTCATGAGGACAGCCGACATAACTCTTTGGGCCCTCTTGCCCCCTCGCCCGTGGTTCTCTTCCCCCAATCTTTCAAAGCATTGTCTGCCATTGGTTCCCAAAACAGTGTTCTTTCTGCCAGATTGTATGTCCAGTTCCTGTGTGAATCGTCCTGTTTGCTTGTTTCTTGAATCCAGTTGGACAAGTACTTTTGCCCCACTATTTCCTTCTCCTTCTTTTTATACTCTCCCCCTCCCCTGGTCAATCAGAGTCAGCTGCTTGATGTTTACTAAGTTACAACTTTTTCATTTTTCTTTCACCCTACTCCTGGTTTTTGCGCCCCCCATGCTAACGGGTTTCCATTTTGTGTTTTTTTCCCCCGATGGGACCCATTCCTTCCTTCTCTTTACCAAATTAATCCACCTCTTAACAACAATGCCTCTTTCCATACATTGTTTTCCAGGTTTGGGCGCCAACTTTTTATCCACCTTTTGGATCTCCTTTCTTCTATCACCTGTGCAAACGGTGAAACCTCACACAACCTTCCCCCCCCCCCTTTTTCATTTCACCTTACATAGATCCGAGAATTATGAAAGAGTTCCGCTACGTTTTTGGGAAAGACGAGTTAGGTTTTGCCCCGCCCCGTTGCGGCTGTTGGTTCTTTCCCTGGCCCTGATTTTGAGTCTTGACACATGATCCACAGGTGCCTGAATTATGTTTCAATGGACTAATAAGAGATGGGTGTTTTTACAGTTTTTTTCCTTCTTTTCTTCCAAAATGTTCCTTGTTTATTACTCCCTTTTTGGAGGGTGACCTTTTTCCGGTATGTTTCGATCCCCCTTTACAGTTCTATCCACTTTTCCTGACGTCAAGGGTGTTAACTATACACTACCTAGAAGTTCTCCTCATTTCTTTCCAGTTTTTTCTCGTCATTGTCCCCCAGATTTTTTCTTACCCTTTCCTTTGGGTGTGGCCCATACCAGTCCACCATATCATTTTTGCGTTTTTGAATTTCACCCCTGCCATATTTAATTGAGTGAGATGTTGATTTCCTTTTTTCCCTCCTTTCCATTGTAGTCCAGTGCAGTGATTCTCCCCCTCCTATTTTTCCCCATCGGCTCTCCTGCGCTGTCCCTGGTTTTTTATGTGAACGAAGCCCTTCATATTACGCTTTTTCCCCTTTGGAGCGATGGTTGATACCCCCACAAATCTTTGATTAAATTTAGTGATTTTCCTCGCTCTGTCCCCCTTTCATCCACCTGCGCTTTTCCTTTGGCTTTTTGATCCGATTTTTTCCCTTCTCTGTTTATCAACAATTCTCTCCCTTCCTTACCGTCTCCCGACACCCCAGTTTGCGTGAGTAATGTCACCCTGTCTCTTTTTCCCTTTTTCTTCCCCTCTCCTTTTCCTCCCCTTCCCCCCCATCCCCCAAACTTATTCTGTCCACTTGGTTTTCCAAAGGTGAATGTCAACGCCTTTCAAAACGGTTCACGGGCAGTGCATTTCGGGTAAAATCCTGCCGAATGGTGAAGTCAAGGACCTTTCCATTTTCCTTCAATTTGTTCCTTGTCTTTTTATCTTCCCTCTTCTTCCTGGCTCCACCTTTGCCCCTTCCCCTTCTCCTGAGGCTTTGAGATCTCCATTTTCCCTGTGCCGTGAGCACTTGCCTTTGGCATTAACCACCCCTTTCCTTCAGACAAAATTTTTTTTTTTGAAAAACTCTGGCATCCACCTTCACTCGCGTTATCCTTTTGGCCCTGTGTGCTCTCAACCTGGTAAGATTTCAAATTTGTAACTATTCCGCCCGCCACATGGCTCTTGATGGATTCCTATTTTCCAGCAATAGGCTAAGTTCGGCTGGAATTCTCTTCCCTTCCCCAACTCTGCCTCGTCTTTTTTCTTTGGTCCAACTGTTTTACCCAAACACATCTACCCCTTATTGTTGATTATCTCCATCTCTTCCCATTTTGATACTCAAAACACCCCCCATCCTATGAGGGTTTCTCTCTCATCCCCCTTTTTTTACCCATAGAGATTTCCCCCTTCCCCCTTTTTGTCTCCTGTTTGCCATCTTGCAAGTCCCCTCCCCTGATTTATTTAACTCCTTCTAGGCCTTTCTTTGCCCAGGAGGTGGCCCCACTTTGGCCCACTCTTGTTCACTTTTCCTTGAAGTAGCAGGCCACTTTTCCAATTGTTGTGGATCCCTTTTGTGACCCCCCCCCCCCCTTATGGTACACTCCCCATGAAAAGTCCTTTGGTGCTTCTGGGTACATCCCCTGGCTGCGTATGGGAACCCCCATTGCCATTCGATACATTCCCCGACATATAGGCTTTCCCCCCCCCCCCCCCCTCTCCTTTTCCTTCCATCAATACTAGGGGATGATGTTTGAGTCGTGACAGAGTTTTTGTTCCTCAAGACCCTGATGATACTTAAATGCATTCCACAATATGGGCCGAGCTTTCTCCCTGTAACTTTTCTTCTTCTTCGTCCCCTTTCTTCTTTTTTTGGAGCCTCCCTTTGTAGCCTCTTTCTTTCTCTACTCAAATCTTGATGGTTCAAAACTCACTCTCTCTTCCTTCAGCAGAGAAGTGGGTGGGTGTTGAGCCGACCCGGCGCGCTGGTGTGTTGTGTCCAATGTACCTTTGTTTTTTGGTTTGTAGCCCCCCCCCCTCCTGCCGAGCCCACCTACACAGCACTTAATCACCACCACATAATAAATTGTCCTACCGGAACTTAGAGAAGATTCAGTTGTTTTTCTCCGGACCTCTCTGTTCCCCCCCAGATATTGTGATGCGTCTTCTCCCTTATCCTCCGTGTCTTTTCTTCAGCCCCCTAATCTCCTTTTCCTTCCCTCAACATTCATCCACTCTATTGGATGTTCTTACAGCAGTGGGTCGTGGGACACAGTGGCCCTATATGTTTGGTATTGGTATCCTAGGGGACCTTTTTTCCTCATGCAATTGTATTTTCACCATCAGGTCCCCAACACTACCACTCGTAAGTTTTTCATTGGTTCCCCCCATACATTGGTCATGGTTCTCTCAGATTCTCCACATTTACATCTGGGATAGTCGTTAGTGTGTCCTCTCTCTCCAAGTTGATCCTGATTTCCCCCCCTTGGTCACCCTGTTGCCCTAGCGGCCTATGCCTTGGTCTGTATGAACCTCTTATTCGTTACTTCACTATTTCCTTGTCGACAAACCTTTGCTGAAATCTTAAATATTTCCCCCTGTGATTAAGTGCCTTTTTTGTATAGACCCAAACCTGTTGGGGATTTTTTCCTGGACAAGAGGCGGTTCGCTTCTCCAAAATGGGTTCTTTTTGGTGACCATCCAGACACAGGTGACCCTAATCACATTCGAGACCCTTTTTTGACAGAAGATATGTCCATCCGAATTAGACTATTTGATGTGAACCACCCTGATACCTCCCTTTCTTTGGCGTGCTGGCTTCAGCATTACCCATTTTACTCCTCAATTCCAGGTATCTCCCATGTTACCCCCGTATAACAATCCCTATTTATTTCTGCAGTATTTCCCCCGTTGTTTTTGGAAGAGTGTGCTGTACTTCTTCCGATCCCCTCCGGTCCCCATGATCATCTCATCAGCTCATGTCCCTGTTCCTTGTCATCCCTGCAGATAGCATATAGCCACTCAACCCTCAACCTCATGTGTAGCAAATGTCCAGGGAGTGTTCCCTTTTCTTATGGCCCCCCCTCCCCGCCTGCCTGTAGGCAACATTTTGACTGCTTCATTAACCTTTTCCCTCCCCTCCTTTTTCCCTCCATCCTTGTTTTTATGGGATGGTCTTCTGGATTATGCAGATTGTCACACTCTATTCAACTTACACTCCAATTCCTTGGTGTCTTTTTGCTCTGGAATTCATTCGGCTTCTGGTGATCACCCCCGACCTTTCATATTATATTTCCCACACAAAAGCCCCCTGCCAATCAGCTTGAATCTCGATCTGTTTCCTTCTGTAAATTTAATCCCAGATTTATGATCCCCCTTTTCATCCCACACTTTGACTTTTTCAGGGCTTGTCAACATACAGATCACCCAAATTGCGATTTTATCATTTGAATTTTTACTTCCCTTTGTCCCACACTGGACAAAGGCCAGTTTTAACCTCTCACCCCCTCCTTACACCCTCGAGTTCCTTGTTGAACTTCACCAGACGCATCCATTCTTCTTGGCTTATGGTGTCCTTTGCCCCCGTTGCATTCAAAATTTTTTCAGATGTTCACTGCCCTGGCTCTCAAGTCTGTTCTCCGGCTAGTGGTCCTGTTGGCTCTTCACCTTTGCCGTCATGAATACTGTTGATCCTACTTAAGGGCTATTCTATACTTCCCCTGTCACCATTTCTCCCGCCCATCTCATACTGAAGTACCCCTACCCAGGGATTGACTCCTGCGGTTCACACACTAGACAGCTGTGCCCCTTTTGAAAACAACCGCCTCTTATTCTCACCCCACCCCATTTCCTCCTACTTATTGCAAGTTATCCCCCTTGTCATCCTTTTGCACATCCAGAACTGATTGAAGCCCTCAGACGGTTTGTCCACCTCCTCGAGCCCCGTCTATTCAGATAGGTTTCTTCTGCTTATTTTCTTTTGTCATTTGTCGTTTTTTATTTTTTTCCCGTCATGTCTAGGCTCTTCCTCTGGTATACCAAACTTTTTTTTGTCCACCCCCTCCCTTATGAAATGCTTCTTTTGCAAGAAGAAGTGAGGAGTTCTAATTTTGTTTTCCCCTTTTTGATTCCCTCTTCTTTGCCCCCAATTCTTCCCCTTTCACAATACACTTTCACCACCCACACCCCCCCACACATTGTCCCTTTCAGCGACACCCAGATTTTTTGTCATTTTAGGTTGTTTTTGTCATTTTAACCATATTCAGCACTCCTTCTCCTCCTCTATTTCCCCCCCTTGGTTTTCCAGTTCATCTTTTCAACTATCTTCTACCTGTTCTTTGGGCCACATTCTCTTTTCCCCAACTGTCTTAAATCCCTCACCCCCTGTTTCTCCCCTGAACCCCTCCAGCAAGCTCTATTGGTTTTTGTTTTGTCCCCCCTGGCCTCATTGCTTTTGAAAGCTCATGGTTTGACAATGCATGTGTGAAACCCGTTTCTTCTTTCGCTGTCTCAGTTGCCCTGACCGAACTCAAAAAAAGGTCCAGACAAGTTCCCAGGACTGTTTTGCTCTTTCCCCCCCTTCCTTCTTCTCCCTCTCTTCCCTTCCTCGTTTTGTTTTGTTGCTCTTCTCCTCAACGCTACTACCTATTACTTCACTTCCTCTGTTTGCTTTAGGTCAGTCCGTCCCCCTCTTTCCCCCATCAGTCATAACTGGGTTGCAACTTCCCATAGGGCCCCTTTGCATTTTTCCTCTCCCCTGCTCTTTCCCCTCCCTTTTTATTGCCGGACCCCCCAACCAGACTTTTTTTTTTTGGCACTGAGGTTATTATTCCTTGAATCGAACCAGGTTGTTCTGATGTCCCATTTTGGGACAGCCATTTCCCCCAAACGGCATAATTATTTTCCTATCCCCTTGACCCTTTGAAATCTCTTCGATAGCTGCTCCCCTTAGCGTCCCCTCCCTTCCCACTCTTTTGTCAACTTACTTGCGCATTTTTGATAACTGGAATTTCACCCTTTGGGGCCGTCTCCTCTGGGAATCCCTCATGATCTCCCCCCGTTAGTTATTAAAAGTTCTGTTCAACCAATCCATCCGTGCTCCAGGTTGGTCCGAAAATTGTGCAAACCCATTCTCCTCCCTTTTTTCCCCAGTGGCCCCTTTCAACAACCCCCCACCACAATTCCCACCTTCCCAACAGCGAAATCTCATTATAGAAGACCTCGATCGTTTAAGTGTCGTTTTGGATCATACAAGTGAGGATGTTTAGTTCAACGGCAAGTGAGTCTTGTCTGTTCAAATGATCCTGTGGCTGTCCTCTGATTGGAACTTTTGAAGAATAAGTCTTTTTTGTTTTTCCTGTTGTTGATGTGAACCTGTCCTT
>Ga0179591_1261392_pt1 | contig 11299 bp, 14 predicted proteins | sample CZOMad2_1_08_16f_FD_182891 | JGI IMG/M metagenome (GOLD analysis project Ga0179591, IMG submission 182891) | Vadose zone soil fungal communities from Angelo Coast Range Reserve, California, USA - CZOMad2_1_08_16fungal (PacBio error correction) | ecosystem: Environmental > Terrestrial > Soil >... | reverse complement strand
GCGGATCGTTGTCGACAGGGAAAAGAGGTCACTCGTTCCGTTCCCTGAATTTTCCTGCTCCCAAACAAAATTCATAATGAGTTAGATTTCCAAAATACGTCAGTTTTGACTTTAAAGTTCTTCCTTCTCTTTTGCTTTTTACTTCTGCTCGGGGAGCACGCACCTTTCTGCTTCCAGTCGGGTGATTGTCTACCCAACGCCCTACAATGGTTTTTTTTTTGCTTCCCTAACCTCCTTTTTCCTTCTTCTTTTTACAAATTTCGACTTCATGACGACACGGAGCAGAATCGTGTGTTTTTCTCTTTTTACAACCGGTAATATGCTCGCATTGAGCTTTTCTCCGAGTCCAGGGAAAGACGTGAAGTTTTTTTGTCGTAAAGCTGCAGACCCCACCCAATCGTTTTTTGGTGCACCCCGTACTGTCAGATACCTTTTTTTCTCTTTCTCCTTCTTTTCCCTTTCCTTTTCTGGTCGCGTACAGTCGCCTCCCCGTCAGCTAGCGCACAGCCGCCAAAATTCTCTTTCTTCTTGAGTTTAGTTCTAGCTCCCAAACTATCCTCCCCAGCGAGGGCCGCTCTTTTAAGTGCCATGGAACTTCTTCATAACTTCTTTTTTCCTTTCTTGTCCTTTAGGATAGCCTACGTGTTTTTCCCACCATCTCCCTTTTCTGGGACATTCTTCCCTGCCCCACTCTCTCTCGGTTCAATCTTCGCGTGTTCTTCCCTGTCGGCTGTGGTGTCAGATTTACCTTTTCTCCTTGACCGCCTTTCTTCTCTTTTTTTCGTGAATGCGCCGGCACCCGCCCTTCCCCCTGGTGGCCAATTTCTTTTTCTTCCCCCTCCCTTGATACAATTGAAACCGGCCGTGCGCTCCCTGGAAAAGCAACAGGACTATTTCCTTTCCTGTATGGACTTCCCTCCTTCCGCTTTCAAGGACTTTTTTCGTCCCCTTACTCCGACCCCTCCCCTTCTTCAAAGACCCTCAAAAAAAGTCCCCTGTCAACTCAGCCTTTTTTTCCCCGATCCCTTTTTTGGTCGAGCGTTCGGACTGGCCCTCACACATTCCCCCCCTCCTTTGTTGGTTGATGGCGGATTCATCCCCCCTCTGTCCTGTTCTTTCCAGTTGCAATCTATCTCTTCTTAATAAAACATAGTCGAGGTAACGCCCCTATTTTTGAACAGGAAAGACAGTCTCCCACAACCCCCTTTGGCAAACTGGCGTCAATACCCACCCTCCTCTCCTCACCCCCCAAACCACCCCTTTTTACCCCCTGAGTGAATCTGTCGACAGTGATTTTGCTCTCCCACCCTCCATGTTGACATCGGGTGATGGGGCTCAAGATCTGTACCCTCTCTTTCCTATCTTTTTGCAGAGTAAGTTCAAACGAGATCTCCTCCCCCCCCCTTCAGCTCCCTTTTGCAATTTTCGTCAAGCTCAATTCTCCCCTTCTTTCGACCCTGTCCATCCAAATTCATTAAATCCCCGGCATACTTCGCAATATTTATTCCAGCCCCCCATTTTCTAAGCTATAGGGTCATTTACCGCATCTAAACCCCGTCTCGCCTTGGCGACCGTTAGGGTCATTTACCCCATTAGCAACATCATTTGCCCCCCCCCGCACCCTCCGCTCCTCATTCCTCCAACATGTGTGTAGCCGACCAGTGTCCCCCCTCCCTCCCTTCCTCCCCCCCATCTCGCATCTTTCCGTACAGGGCTTTCTCCCCCCATCCACGCCTGAATGACGACTCCATTCTCCCTTTACTCTCGGATTTTTCCTACTCAGACGGTTTTCAGCCAGTCGCAACTTCTCCGCCTTTTTTTTCGCCTGTGCTCTTCCCACCGTACACCTGTTGTCTGAGATCTCTTGAAAAGCCAGCCTTCGCACAGCTTTGAGGATATCTCTCTTCCCCTTTCCCCGACCTTTTTTTTGAGCTTCAGAACGCTGTGCTCAGGCTGGTAAAGACTCTTCTCCCCTGACAACCTGCTGTTTCCCTTTCTCGACCACGATATTTGAAGGCTTGTCCGTTGTTATTCCCTCTTTATCTTCACTTAAGATAGCCTGGTCGACTCCTCTTTCCCCTCCTGGTCATAGTTTTGGGGAGGCAAACCTTGATTACTGTCGCGACTTTTTTTCCACTCCGGTAGAGCAATATTTCCTTTCCCCCCACTTTTTTTTCACCCCTTTCGGCCATGAGGGGATTTTGCTGATTTGAGGATTCTGAGGGTTCTCTTGCCTTCCCCTTCTAACAACCCCTATACCCCTTAGCCGGAACCGCCCTTCTTTTTTCTCCTCCTCCTTTCTTTTTAAATGGAAATCCATGCGAAGGTCAGTCTCTGTCCTTTCTTCTTTGGCCAAGTGCCATCCGGTTGAGAGGCTGGAAGTTTAAATTGTTTCCTTGAGCTTAGTCTCTTTGCTGCTTCGTACCGGTTCTTGTGAATCTTGCAACACGTTCTTTTCGCTTATTGGCCCTCTTCTTCTTTGTCCTCCCCCTTCCCCGATGGCGCATGGCTTGGCTCGTTCTCCTTCTTTCGGCCTCATCCCTCCTCCCTAAGGGTAGATTAGAGGTTTGATTTCTTTCTCCGGTGGTTTCTTTTTCAACTGACAGTTGGCCTTTGTTCGTTCTCATTCTCATGGCTGGAGTCTTTCATCTACTTGTTTTTATCGGTTATCCGGATCTATTTCCGGCGAAAAATTGAGAGTTTTTTTCCTTCCCCCATCCGACTCCCTCCACACTCAAGTTTTTTTCTGCCCCAATTCCTGCCTTGTGACCCGATCAATGGCTTAGTGGAGGCCCTTGAAAGTGTAGATTGCCTTTTCTTTTTTCTGTTTTTCCTGATTGTATTGCACGAACAATGTCGTGTTCCTTTTTCCTTTCTTGACCGGCCAAAGTGCCTCCACATCAGGTTTTTTGTATGTCCACCCTTCCTTGAAATAGCTAGTGCTTGCTTTTCATGGTGATCTCTCTTCCCCCCTTTTTTTCATTGTTCTTCGCTCGCTTGCCCCCCCTTAAAAAGTTGTCCTTTTCAGTTCTGTTTTCCTCCTTCCGTCTTAGCGGCCGCCGCCGAGCCGGCAGGCTGGCTGCGGAGTTTTCATTCTTCAAACCCTTACCCATTTGAGCTACGACCATTACCAGAGACGACCTTTTCCCCGCTTAGGCCCCCATTTTTCCCTAAGTAAAAGAATGCGTGGGGTCAATAACGTAGGCTAGCATCTTCTTCCCTCCCCTCACTTCTTCATTAAATGTTGACAGGTTCATTTTTTTCTGTCGAGATCTCGGTTTCGGGTGACGTTTTGGGAGCTTTCCACACACTCTCCTCTTCCTCGATAGGTTTGCGTTTGCGCTAGCGGCTTTTCTCGTTCCTGAGACTTCCCGGCCATTCCGTAGGACCTTCCCCCTTTTGCACTAAACTTTTTCCCTCTTCTTTTCCGCACCGGCAGTGGTCAACGTGAAGATCCCCTTTCCCTCCCCAAAGTCTTTTTGATTCCTCGGTTTGGTCCACCACCCTTTTCCTGCATGAGTAGCATAGGTTTTTAGTTTCCCCCTTTTCCTTGTCGGCAGTCCGTTGCCGGAAGCGACATTTGGAACGCATTTTTTTTTCTTTCCTTGCTCTCCCCCCCCAACCCTTCGCGGGTTATCCCCTTCCCACTCGCTGAAGAAGATGTGGTCATGCTCAAAGCCGTGCTGAGTCTCCCCTGTGAAGTGCGACGCAGGCCCAATCGCACTGGAACGTCCAACCCTGGACTTATTTTTTCTTCTAGCCCCCCCTCGTATTTTTTTATTTGCGTTTGCGCAGGCCCCCATTTTTTAGATTGTCCTGAGCAAATTTTTCCTTTCTTTTTATTCCCTCCCTTCCTTTTTTTTGGAGAGAGGCACCGGATGTTGTTGCGCAAGATCGGCAATCCAGTCATTGATTTCTTCCCTCCCTCCCCCTCCCCCCATTAATAATATTTAGCCTACCACCCAACCCAGTCAGTTTTGACGTTCGTTTCTTCTCTTTTTTGTTGACCTGGTAGAACGTAGAGAGAGTCGTCTTTGTGATTTTTTCCGGAACCCCTTTCCCCCCCTTATGGGTGATTGTCTACCAACGGAAGCCCCATGTTTTCTCTCTTCCCTTTTTGAACCGTCAGTCTTTTTGGTTTTTCCCGTAGATTAATTTAAACGACCGGACTAGACTACGTTTCGCAATGTCCGTTTCAAAACTCCCACTATTCATGAGATTTTCAGGGTTGGACCCCATGCCTGACTCGGCAAGTATTGGGTATTGTTCCCCCTTTCTCACCATTCTTTTGTGCTTGGCCCAAGCCCCGGAACTTTTTTTTGGAACCGTTGGTTAGTAGGAAGTAATTTCCGGCTGGCCGGTACTTTTCGCATTACTCTCTCTCTTTTCTGAAAGACGCCAAAACGATCTATCCTCCTCGGCGTCTTCTTTCCTTCCCTATCCCCCAATTTAACAGACATTTCCCCCCCGAGAGTTCTCAGTTAGTAATTGCTGGCAGTCATTTTCATCAAATGGCGTTTGCTGTCTTGCTGCGGAGAGCCACGTTCATCCCCCCTCTAACCGGCTGGCTTGCCCCGACCTAAATCTATCTGTTTCCAAACAGGAAGTAGAGGGTTAAGGCGCTGGAGGTTTCCTCCCCTCCGGTTCAGCCATCCTTCCGGTCGCGGAGGACCGACTTCTTTCTTCACCATCCTTTTCCTTTTGGCACCTTGCTCTCTCGCAACGTTTACAAATGCACGGCTTCGCAGCCCTCCCTCCCCTAACCCGGCCTCTCCTTTTGCCGTATGACTACGGCCCCCTTCTTCCTTGATTTATTTCAACTCCCTACCGCCGTTATGGTTCAACAATCACCATCTGCAACGGCCCATTCTACTCCGAACTTTACGGACTCCGAAGTGGAGGCGGTCTGAGAGCTTACTTTCCCCTCCCCTACACCTTTCTTTTCTTTGGATTGATGCCGGTTTAGTACGAACTCGCGTCCCTCTTTTTCTTCCCGTGAATCGAGAGACGGCCCTTCGATCAAAAAACCTGTCGAGGAAACCTGGGTCCATTCTGCCCGTTGATCACCACGGTCCAAAATGGATTTCAAGCCCACCCGGCGCCCTCCCCCCCCACCATCTAAAAGTAAACTGAGTATCGGCGAAGATTTCTCTCCCCCCCAATCCATGCGCCATATGGTTCTTTTGAGGTCCCTCTACGGGCCACTTCCCTCAGAAAGATTTTTGGTGAACTTTCGCAAGATTTCCTCGAGACGTAGAACAAAGAGAATCCCCCCCCTTCCCCTTGGGAATTTCGTCCTTGCTTCCTACTATCGGCCCTTCCTTACTTGGAACAAAGCCTGTCCCGGACTGGCTCTTCACTTTTCTTTCGTTCCCTTCCCAATTCGGCTTCCCCTAGTCCTTTCCCCGTCTATAAAACTAGATGATCTTGCGACAGTTTTATCAGGGCCCAAGTAAAACCTTCCCACCCCCCCCCCGCCAACCTCCTCCTTTCGCCTCGCGGGTACTCAAAACCTTTTTCGTTTCCCCCTCTTTTCTGTCCCGTCCTTTTACCTTTTCCGACTAATCAAGGATTGCTCCCCCACGCAACGCCCTTATTAGTTTCCTTTCCTTCGCCTGACAATCTGGAAGATCCGTACGGCATCACTATGAACTTTCCTCTCTCTTTTTCGATCATGTTTTGCCCCTCTGGTTTTTTTCGGAGATCGAGGAAAAGCCTCTGCGCACGCCGGATCTCCTCCTCCCCTCCGCTTTTTGTTTTTGTCTGAGATCCGAAACGCTTTTCTTCTTTGTTTCCCCCTCCCGATCCCTCGAAGAAACAGTATGTTCAAGTTGCCACGTCGAGACCTTTTTTTTTTTCTTTGCTTCAGTATTCATTTCCCTCTCTCGTTCCTGGCGCGCTTCCTTTCTCCGGTTTTCTGGCTTGCTTGTTTTTTGTTTCCTACTTTCTTACGGTAGCTGAAGGCGTTCGGTTGCCGCCCTCTTTCCCCCTTTCACACGTTTGAGGACCCGTTCTTCCCTCCCCCAACTTTATTATTTTTTTCTGGTTGTTCTTTCGTAGGATAGGGAATTGACCTGATACCCCTCTCCCGGAAAGACAATCTCTTTAGGCGTCAGGTCCTCCCCAGATTAGTTTTTTCTTACTGATGAATTTTTGTGCAGGTCATCAAAGGATTCGGTCCATTTTCCCCTTGTCTTCTTTGATTTTCCCGTGCATCAGGTCTAGCTTTATCCTTACTCCCTTTCCACAAGGAGATGGAGTCTGCTGTTTTTTTTTCTAGTTCGTTCCCTGGCCGCGTTTTCGGAATTATTCCCCCAAGCGTTTGTCCCCGAGCGATGGGCAACGCTTGACGACCCCTATGCAGCATGTTATTTGTTTTATAACATGTTTTTTACCTTCCAGTCGTGTAAGTTTTTATAGGTGTTTTGGTGTGATCTTTTTTCCCTTTGGTGTATTTTGACCCTTGGTCATTTTCTATGAATTTTGTTGGTCCACCCGGACATTTCCTCGAATCTTTTTCTCTCGTCAATCCGGCGTACGATCCTTTGGACTCCTTCCGGCTTTTTCTAGAAAGATCCCAGCTACCACCCGTGTCTTTTCTTCATCGTTAGAAAAGAAGCCTTTTCTTCTGTTTACAATGAATTTTTTTTTTTCTTTCTCTCAGCTTTATGTGGATGTTGGACGAGGGCTTGAACATAAACAATGTTTTGGCGGTAGGGATGGAGGGAAATCGGCAGGTTCCTCCCTTCTCCTTTTCGTACATACTTTCCGAATAGGCTAGCATTCCTGGGTTCGGCGCTTTTTCCGGGTGCATTTGATGCTTTTTTCCATTGTCCTTACATCTGTTTAAGCCTTTCGCCCCCGCCGCGAACTCCCTTCTTATGGATCGACAGGATGTCCTCTGACCCACAAAAGTACTAGAATAGATACTACCAGCGGACCAGTGCCGGTTTTTTTTAAAATCCTGCTTGATTACAAAGCTGTCTATTCATGTCTCTTTTTTTTTCCCCTTCAATCGGATATTCCCCGTTGAGGCCCATGGGCAGGAACCGCATTGAAACTGACTGCATGTTTTTGGCCAATCCCTTTCCCCGCTGAACCCCCTCCTTTTTCTTTCTCTTTCCCTGGGAAAGCGTCCCAAATCTCCGATTCTATTAGACACGGTTGTTCTTGTTTCTCTAGAGGTTGATCGCGTCGTTTGATTGTACATTTCTTCTTCCCTCCCCTTCATTAGAAAAATCCTCCCCCCCTTCGAAGGTAAGGTTGACAAAGCATCAGTTGTCATCCTGTCTTTTCACCCAGAACTCCCCCCCCCTACTTTCACCCGCTGTTTAAGATGGTCACAAGCATGAGATGAATTTCTGCCCCTTAGATGGACATTCTCCCCCTGAGTCGGCATGTCCGTTTGTGCCAAGAGTTTCACCGCCCCCCTTCCTTTTCCTTTTAATTCCCCCTGAAAACCCACCCCCCATTTGCCGTAGGGGGGTAGCCCATCACATCGAGGCGATTTGTTATCCCCTTTTTCTTGCGGGCTCTTCGTCTTCCCGGCACACTATCATGTCAAACTCCGCCGACTTAGTTTTTTTAGTCCTCTCCCCTCCCCTTACTTATTTTTTCTTTCCCCTTTGCGGAGGAACACCCCTTCCTGATTCTTGTCCTTGCCCCCAACTTCTCTTCCCTCCTAAGTGGTTGTTGTTTGATCTGACTCTTCCTTTTGTTGGGCTCAATTCCAATCGGCATTCCTGACCTCAACGCCAACTCACATTTTCCTTCTTTCTAACCCAAGGCAAGTTTTGACTTGAAAGTTTCATCTAGGTGCGTTCACTGCCGAAGCCTTTTTTATCATGAAAAAAATTTTCCCCCCCCCCGCGATGGGTGATTGTTCCCCACTTTTTTTGTGTTCTCTTCCCTTCCAAGTCCTTCCTGATGGTCCCCTTTCCCCCCCCCTTTTCGTTGCTGGAAAGAAACTTACTGCAGACTCGCAGTTTCAGGGTACTTCCCTCTTTCTATCAGTGAGCTTTCCCCCCCTTTTTTCACCCCATGAGGACCATCTGGTCGTTCTGTGTTTTCCCTTCTTTTTTGACCCAAATTCCCCTTTTTTTGGTTTTCCAATTAAGAGTCTCCCACGTTTTTTCCGGAATCATTCCTTTCGTTCCTTTACCTTCTCCCCTAGCTCGAACGCTCTCTACCAGAGCCAAACCGTATCTATCTCCAGTTTTTTCTTGGGTCTTGAAGCTCCCAAGTTCAAAGTATACCCATTTCACCCCCCCTCTTCTGCTCGTCCTAGTCATTTTTTTCCATGGAGGTTGTTGTCCATGCCTGCGGATCGCCTATTCTCACCCCCCCTACGAAAGTATTTTCCTGTTTTTTAACAAGATGTACTAGTCTCTCAATTCCCTGTGGTTCCCCCTTCAGGATTAGGCTGTTGTTGGCCCTAACCCCCTCCTGAGACAGCCTCCTTCCTGCGGTCGGCCGCTGCTCATCTTTCACCCGACCCCCCCCTTTCGTCCATGGGCGCGTTACCGCCAAACCCGACCACCCGTCGCTTTCATTACCCCAGCCCCCGGCCGCCTATTCTTGTATGGTGTATTTCCTTTGGACGCTTTTCCCCTAACGCCAACGCCCCTGTTCTTTTTTTTCCCCTCTCAACCCCCCCTCCTTTCCCCCTTTCCCTTTCCCTTCGTGCCTCGAAGCAGGTAGTCTTTGGGTTGATTCCCAAAGCATGGTAGTTTTGATCTGTAGTTTTATCCGAAATCGCCGTCCTGCTTTTCCAGTTGTAGAGAGCCGGCCTCTACCCCACACCCACCCATCGAGGAAACCTCGACTGGGAACCTCCCATGAAGCCTAAAACCCCTTCCCCCAACTTTCCTTACTCAAGCTTCCTAACCTCAACCCCTCTCCTTCCTCTTGCGTGAATGGGCTCCTTATTGATGATTCTCTCACACTCCGATGGGAAGGGTGGCGGCACATTCTATCGCCCGCCTCGTTCCCTCTTCCGACGCGGTTGTGGGGGCCCGAGAGGGCACCCATCGACTCCGTTTTTTCCATTTGGGCCCTTTCGTCCCATTACGCGCGCTTCAGTGATTCCCGTTTTCATCCCCTGAATACTTTTTTACCTTCGACATCTTATTAATGGCCCCTGGATTTTTTTTTTTTTTTTTTGTTTTTTTTTTTTTTTTTTTCTCGAAGACTATTGTACTTTACAGCCTACCAAAGATCTTGATTGGTCGACCTAGTTTTATCCGTTTTAGTAAATATCTCCCCCAAAATCAGCACCTTTCCCCTATTTTTTTTTCTACCGGTTCTAAAGTTGCTTCCTTACTTTGCTCGCCGACCTTCCACGCTTCTCTCCCGTCATTATTTCCCCCAAGTCCCTTTCCCTCCTGATCGCCGCCCTCCTTACGATCTGCTCTGCAGCCTATTCCCCTCTAGAAAGACCGCTTTCTCGTCTTTTTTCCCCACTTTATTTTGGCGTCGATCGCGTCTTGACCCACTACGGATTCCGACAGCGTTGGATCTCTTTAATAAAGTTTGTTGTTAGCTATACCGCTTGGCAGGAGGATGGTAACTGATTCTATTCCCTCCCCCCCCCAAACATCTTCCCTCGACCGATCGCGACGCGTCAGTTCTGTGCTGCCATTTTAGTTCGACAGATCGCTTTGGCGATTTGAATCCGTCGGTTTGTGGGGTTTCATCCATCCCCTTGATACGGTCGCGATTTTGGTCGGCGACATCGTTGACCGCCGAAAAAACACAGTTGGTTTTCCCCCCCTTTATCCTTTCGGATTGTCTGTTTGCTTCTTTGTCTTCTTGGATTATTTCCTGTTTTCCTGGATAAAACTACTCGCCCAGATCATTTTATATCGGATTCCCCGATATTTTTCCCTAAGAATTCTACTTCCATTCTTTTTCCACCTGTGCGAAACCTCCATCCCGCTCTTTTATTTGATGTCACACGTGTCATTCCGGCGAGCGTATCCTTGCCGTCACTTGACACAATGGCAGGATTCCTCTTTTTCATCTCCTGAGGAATTCTTTTTTTTTTCATTTTCAAACGCTGAGCTGCTGATATTTTCACGCATATATAGGAATCAACCCTTTCCCCCCTCCTTTCGAGATGTATTTTTATCTTACTCAGCACTACCCGCTTCACTCAGATTTCCTTTTTAGGGTTTGTTTTTTGAGATTTAGCTCTTTTGTGGTTATTTCCCCCTTGCTTGTGGGATTATTCGGTTTTACCTTTCTGGAATTGTCGAATAGGGTTTGTCGGGGGAAGCCGGACGACTCGGGACCTTTCCCTCCGGCCTTCTTCTCCCTTTACTATTCAAGATCAAGGAAACCAAGCGACGGGACGCCCCTTCTCCCCCACCACCGGAGTGAACCGGACCCCACGGAACCCGACCCCTAGCAAGAAGACCGTGCTTCAGGCCACCATGACATCACGGCCCAAGTCTTGTCGTTAGCTCTTATATTTCCGCCTTTGCGATTTTAGGTTGAGATTGTCTTAACCCCGCCACCATTGTTTTTTTTCGGGACTGAATAACTTTGACACTTAAATTTCCCTTTAAAGTGTGTTAGTCAATAGGTTGCTAGGATACTGTTTTTTTTCCCGTTAATCGCGGTTTCCTGCCATGGACCTGTGCAGGTTTTTCTTTTTTTCGGGTTTCCGTCTGTCCTTCCGTTTCCCATGCTGTTACTCCTGCCCTCCTTGCGACCCGCCCGCGAAAGAAGCCCGGCAAGTTCGCTGACTACGTTTCCCATTCCCTTTTTGAAACAGTCATTTCCGCATGCCTTCCTCTTTTCCTCCCCTTTTCCTCCTCTGTCCTTGGTTTTCTTTGGCTTTTTTTTTGGTTAGACCTTTTTTATACTGATGCCGCGGCCCATGTCTCTGTACAAGTGTCTCATTTTGGTGTCCCCCCCCCTCCCCTTCACCTCGCTCGCACTAGCTGCCCTCAAGTCATCCCGTGATTGACTAGTCATTCCCCCCTTTTGAAACTCGATCTTCAGCCTTCCCCCTCTGTAACTTGGATTACCGAACATTGTCAAATGAACATGGGACCATGACGCTTCGATTTCGTTCTCTCTGTGATAAGTTTAACGTGGGAGGGGTTTTTTACCCCCAAACAGACCACTCGTAGGAGTATAGGTTTGGGTCCCTTTTTCGATGAATCCTGGAGGGGTAATGACACTAGACCGTCAAGTCCCTTACGTAGCCACATGGTCTCCACCGTTTATCGACGTTTCACCGGGTTACCCCAATACTTGGAAGTGGATCCCCCCTCAGCTTTGACAACAGAAC
>Ga0179591_1292165_pt1 | contig 11300 bp, 12 predicted proteins | sample CZOMad2_1_08_16f_FD_182891 | JGI IMG/M metagenome (GOLD analysis project Ga0179591, IMG submission 182891) | Vadose zone soil fungal communities from Angelo Coast Range Reserve, California, USA - CZOMad2_1_08_16fungal (PacBio error correction) | ecosystem: Environmental > Terrestrial > Soil >... | reverse complement strand
CCCGGCAACCCCCTAAACTTCAGCACACGCTTTAATCTTCGTCGCGATGAAGGCTTGGGAAGGTTTTTTTTCATCTTTTATATAGTTTCCCCTTGCCTTCTTGTAGATTCACCCGTCCATTGGACGGTAATCTTTTTTCTCGCTTATCTGCTTTTTTCGTGTCCCTCCGCGAGCGTCAGGCCCTCTCAAGTCGGGTCCTACTACTGCTGGCCAAACCGGTTCTGCCAAAACCCCTGGCCTTCCATACGGCCAAAGTTCGCCATGGTGATACCCCCCCGAGTCAAGCCCTCCCCCAGCTTTTTGAAGATTTCTGGCAGAGATCCCGTTCCCTCTCTAGAAGTAGTCAGTCTTCCTCTTTCTCACGGTGAGATTCTGACAGAAGGGTTCCTCAGGATTTTCCTGAGTCCTTTCTTGAAGAGCCTGCCTTCATCGAGAAACGGACTTTTCGTTTCTTTGACAAGATTCAATTCCTGCCGTCTGTTATTCGGCGGCAATAGTTTTGTAGAGGTGGGGATGTTGTAGTTGGCGTCACAGAGGACCTTTCGAGCTCTCCCCTTTACGTCGTTCGGGTGTTGTGCTACGATGGGTTCCCTGTATGTCCGCATAGTTCCTCTTAGGTGGCTGTCGTTAAAGCCTGGTACTCTTGTCATGGGATCCCACAAGGTCCCCCTAGCAACTGGTCATCACACTCTGTTCCCCCCCCTAACCCGTCTTTAGTGTTAGCCGCACTGATCGGTAGTTTTTTCTCGACAGCTTTTTGAGTTAACCTCTCCGATCTTGGGGCGGGCCCCCCCTGGCCTCAACGTCCTTCCCTTGAGGTCCGAACTCGTCTGAGGAGAGAAGGTTTTCCTCTCCCTACGGTCCAGAGATGCTTTTTTCCTTTTTGGCCCCTTGGACCCTCCCTCTTCTTGAGGCTCGTGTTTTTTACTCGGCAAGTTCCTCTCTCGCAGAGGGCCCGTGAGGCCCGCCCCCTTCGGACGCGTAATCAAGGAGCATTTTCCGACCAAGATCTAATAACATCTAAGCGAAAAGTTTTTTCCTCTTTCAAGTCCCCATCATTTCCCTCGTTTCTCCTGCAGCTCCCGGTTCAGCGCATGGACCTGACCTGATCGATTAGTCGAGTCCTCCTCCTTTCCCCTTTCCGCCCAATGATAAGTGGTATTCTTTGTTGTTTTTTTTTTTCCATTTTGCGGCCGTTCCTTTTGGATGCGACTTTTTCCGGAGCTCTGATAAGGAAGCGAATTCATCAAGTTCCCTCACATGATTGTGACACTTGACCTTTTTTTTTCCCGCAGAACCACTGAGATTCTTTCTTTTTTTGTGGGTCCTTTTTCTTTCCCCTTTCTTAAGCCCTTTTTGGGCCATCTTGGGTCTTCTTCCTCCTTCCCCTTGAAGACCTTCCCTTTCTCTTTTTACTAGCATGAGTTTGCGCTCTAGGTAAAAGTAAGATTACTGAGAATTCTCAGCGCGTTCCTCAGATACGGAAGACCCCCCTCTTCCGGGACTCCCTATTCAACCTGTACCTCTTTTCGGAGATTCTTTTTCCCCCCCCCCGGAACAAGTCGTGGGTTCACCTGAGAGGTTACATAAATTCTCTCCCCCCGATGATGTCGCATACGGTTCAGGACTCCTACCTTGCGTTCCTCCCTGCGGTGTCACCCTTTTTATGATAAAAAGGGTTTGAAGGTGTGTTGATGCGGGGATCCGGTGTGAGCCCTTCCCTTATTACATTACCCCCCGCCCACCCTTTGGAAATCAGCCCTTTTATGAGTCGAGGTATATACCCGCCTTCATTGCTTTTGCCGACCGAACCTGTTATCCCAGTGACAAACCCCTACATCGCTCTTCCCCTAAAAGAAATATCTGGTAAAGGCATACAGGTTCTCCCCCCCTTTCTGCAAGAAGGTCTCCGATGTAATTCCTTTTGATATCCCCTTAAGACTTTCTCCTTCATCCCGTTCCCGTTTGTAAAGGAGTCCCAACGGTTAACGCCCCTTGGCTTGATCGGACTTCTTTGATAAGCTACTTCTTCCTTATTAACGTCCCCAGGAATTCTTTTTGGAAAACTTTGATAAAATATTTCAACCTGGATGTTTTTTTGGACTCCCTCTCAAAATTTTTGATTTCTGTGAAGAGACTGCGGTTTACTCTTCCCGTGTTCGATTTCCCTGACCCTTTTTCCTCTGACCCTTTTCGAATGAATTTCTTGAGATCCAGGATAGCCCCCGGTGGAGAAGAAATCCACCCAGGCAACCCATCAGTGTTTACATCTTCCCTAGCTTTCAAGTCTTGCGATTAAGGTCCAAGATAATCTTTTCTAGTAAATCTTTTCAGTCCCCCCTCTACCGCAACCTACCCTTGAACTTTTGGAGGACTACTTCAAGGTGTCTTTTTTTTTTTTTTTCCAGGTATTTCCTAACTCCGACCTTGTTTTCGAGATATACCACCCCCCCGACACTCCGGACTTTTGAGCATCCCCACAGCAGGTCCGGTAAAGTTATTGAGAAATGTTCCGGTCTTAACGATGCCGCGAAGGTATTTCTCCTTCTTTTAAGGCGCACTTCAAAAGAGACGGCCCCCCCCGGGTCCTCCGAATTCTCGAGGTCATCCGTACTTGTCGTGCTGGATGGTTTCCATGTGATACGTCCCCTTGTCTGAAGATCCTCCGAAGGTCCATTGATCCATGCTGTTGTTCCTGGGGACCCAACTGCTTGGAAATTTCTCTGCCACATTCTACATGCAACTTTTTATCATATATCTGAAAGCACCGTCCGGGGATTTTGGTTCAGAGGTGTTCTCCACTTCCTTTGTGGAACCCCCTTCCCAAGGAACTGGCCTAAAGAAGGGTCCACTCCCTCGCATCTCCCGGTTTATATTCTCCCGAAGTTAACCAGTCATAGTAAGGGGACCTAGCCTTCAATCGAGGTTCCCTTTCTTTCCGAGGCTCTCTTCGGAAGAGAATATTCCTGAAGGCCACTACCTGGTTCTAGGTTGAAGAGCCAGTGATTCCCCCGGTTATCCATTGAGGGACTCCCTCGTGTGTTTTGTTTTCCTTGTTTTTCAGAGGACCAGCGCCTTTCCATAAGAATGACGGCCCGGTCTCTTGATATTTTTTCTCCGCTGTTCCCTTTCTTCTTTTCCGCCTTCGGTTGGGCAATAGTTCACGCATGGTACTTATGTGAGTTTTTCCCCCATTCCCCCGAGCCAATTCCAAATTTTTGATCATTGGTGTGTTGATAGCACTGTCTTTTTGGTGTTAGCAGCACTGATCTGAGTGCTTTCCCCAGTATGAAGACCTTTTCATTTACGGGACCCCAGTTTTAAACCCCCTCCTCTTTTTGGGCCCCCATAAAAGCACCTTCCTTGGGTAAGGGTCTTTTTTCTCTCGTAGGACCTTTCTCCCGGTGGTCCCCCTGAGCCTTTCTTTGTAGTATGGATCTTCCCCTCCATCATTTTCTTTTTGACTTCGGCAAGTTCCCAAGTATGTTTCAAGAAGGCACGGAGGTCGTCAACCAGGTTCGACTTTTTCCTCTCATATCTAACTCCTACACAGACCTTTTCGTCCTGCCTCGATCACCCCAAGGTCAGGTAACCATAATGTTCCTAGACCTTCCTTGCCGGAGCTCGGTCTTTTCCCCCTTCTCTTATTCTTTTCGTCTTCATCCCCCAAGTTTCCCAACATCTCCCTTTTCTCCTACATCTTTTAGAGAAGATACATGATCTTTCGGCCGTCTGCTTCCTTGGAATCGTGACTCCCTTCCTTCCTTGGCCAGGTCCCCTCTCCCCTTCGTCTTCCTGTTGGATTTCTTAACATGATGGTTTCCCTAGGGAAGCGAACCACCTGTTGGCTTATTTCCCAAGTCATGGGAGTCGATCTGGGTAGGATTCTCCTTGATTGGAACGTAAAGTACCTTCCCTTTCACGGGCTTTTCGTCCTTCTTGTCCTTGAATCCCTTTGATCCGGCGTTCTGCGACCCTCCTCTTTTTCCAAGTCCGCCTTATTTCCCCCAGTAGCCGTACTTCCTTCCCCCCCTGCTGTTGGTGCCAGGTTGCCCGGATGCGTCGTTGATGCCCGGAGCTGATGGGCCCTCCCCCGCCCCTTCTTGTGTTTTACCTTTTCTTCAATCCCTCTTCTTTCATACGGGCACCGCACCAGTGCGGCTAACACAGCACCCTCCCTTCCCCCCCCATTGTTCGATCCTTTTGTCCCCGTTTTATCACATTTTGTTTCCCTCTTTCCCCAGGGTTTGGCTCCTGACAGAGTACCAGGTAGGTATTTTACATGGCCCGAACTCAGATTCCCTCCGACAACTTTCTTTTTTTCTGTCTCTTAATTTCCACCTTTCATGGATTTCCTCAAGGCTGGTGAAGGCCCCCAAAAAAGGACAAAAGGCCACCCTTCTTCTCCTCAAGAAGCTAGACGGCTTTTTTCATTCCAACCCCCACGCATTTTCCTGGACTGAAAGTTTTCGATTTTCGAGAGAATGAGAGTTTTCCCTCACCAGGAGGCGGTAAAGCTCTTTTTTTTCCCTTAACTTATTTCTTCCCTTCCTTAGGCTCCTTATAGGGATCAGATGTTCTCCGGAGGTAGTAAAAGGATGAGTCCTCCTTTCCTGTGTCCAAAAAAGAGATTTTTCCCACCTGGATCTTTTTTTCCTCTAGTCCATAAGCCATGGTGTGCAGATTCTGGAAAGCTTGAAAGAAAAGTAATTTCCCCCCTGGGTCTGCCTGACTTTCGCAAGCAAGGTTTCTTTTCCAAACTTCCACCTTTTACCCCAGACCATGAAATCGGTGTAGATATGAAGTTGTAAAGGAACCCCCAACACCCTCCTTCTCTTCAACCTTCAATCTCCTAATTCCCTCGACTCCCCATTGGAAGAGGTTTGTTTTAGAAGAAGAAGTTTGTGAATTGTTTTGTGGCTAATACTTTTTTTGAGTCACCAAAATGCCTCCCTGGCGGAGACTCCCCCCAAAAAGAGGGAAAACCCCTTTTTCCCTGTGGACTCTTCTTGCAGACGATTTCGGGAAGAGGAATTTTTCCTTTTTTGTTTTCCGGTCCATTTCGAAAATAGCCTGCAGCAGCTCTTTTTTCCCCCTAGTGCTTATAATAGGGATGATCCGCTGTTTGGTAGTCCTGCTTCCTCTCCTTTTCTTCCATTCTCCATATCCCCGTACTTTTTTTTCCATGATGGCAACCCCCTTGGCGTTCACTTTCTCCCAAGAAACTTTCTTTGGCCGCGCATTGAGATCGACAGTCAACCGGGCGCTTGTGTTTTCCCCCCCCCTCCAGGACCTGGGACTCAAGCCGGTGCCACGTGCCGAAGAGAATTTTCTTCCTCTATGGCAGGCCGAATCCCGAGTTTTCCGTCTAGAGGGATTTCGTTCATACGTTTCTTCTAACGCGCGGAAGGTCTTGAAGAGACTGAATGTCCCTTTTTCGAAAGGTTCTCCGAGCGTATCTTTCATTCAAAACTTCCATTCGGTGACCTTTTGAATCGGAGATTGTCTAGGGTGGTTTCGTCACCTTCTTTTTCCCCTTCGGTCGCTCCCCTTTTTTTTTTCGGATTTCCCTCCTAAGAGGGGGAAATAACTTTCTGTCAGCATCATCTCTGATTCTTTGTGAGTAGTTTTTTCCTTGAGCCCCCTCTGGACGAGTCGAAACCCCCCCTTTCTCAACACATTCACAGCAGGTGTCTTTCTTCAACTGTCGGTATTGTTTGTTAGGCCGAACCTGGCTAGGAGTGTTTCAAGTATGCCCCTTGGCATCCTTTTTTTGGAACACTTTTTAACACACTACTTTTCGGCCAGCTACAGAAAAGCGCATACCCTCCTTCCTTTTTCCGGGACTCTCGTTTCTTCCCCGGAAGCAGTTCCCCCCCTTACGCTGATTTTTGAGGACTGGCCATTTTTGACTTGGACCCGTCGAGTTTCCCCTACATTGCGAGGTTTGCAAGCTACCTGCCCTTTCTTTATTGCCGATTCCCTCCCGAAGGAACAAGGTTTACTCGGAGAAGAAAAGCTAAGACCCCCCTTTTCTTCCCTGTTACGAGACCTCTTGGTTCCTTCTCGTCTTTATGAACCCTTGTACGTTCGCGTCCGTGGCCCCCTGAGCTCGGTTCAGGGATGTCCTGCGCCAAGGGAAAAATTTTTTTTCCTTACTCCCTCCCTTCTCCCCTGATCGGTCTCTCCTTGTTTGTTGTGATTCTCTCTTGCGGCCGTAATGTTTGCTTTTGGTTTTTTTTTTTACGAAGCGAGCTCATCGAAGTACCTTTCTTTTTTCAAGGACGGACTGCTCACTTTGATTTCTTTCTTTTCTTAAGTTCTTAGACCCCAAGTTGCTTCTTTTGGTCGATATTGGGTCGTTTTTTTCTCTGCTCCTTGATGACCGGAATCTTTCCTGGGTGAACTCCCCCTTGAACCCCTTCTTTCCTCCTCCTCCGGTTTTAGGTTCACCCTAAGTTTCCTGAGCCATCATCCAGATAAGGAACGATGCACCACCTGCTCGCAGGCGCAGTCAGACTGATTCCCCCTCAGTGATTTTGTCGTTTCTTCTTGATTTTCCCCCACATAGGAAATCATTCTTTCACGCCTGGCGAAGAGGTTAAATCTCCCCCTCTCCCGATGCTCTCCAGCCCCCCCCCTCCCCTTCCCACCCTCTTTCGATCCCCCCATGAGGTGTTTAAGGAAACTCATTGGTGAGTGACCCCCTGTGAGCCCCCTGTGGTGCACATTTTTAAACGCCTCCGTTTTCTCTGAACAGGAGGCTTCCCTCCGCCCCCGGGTCCCCAGCGTCGAGGTCCCGCTCCGAAGTCGGCAGCCCCTCCTTTCCTTTTACCAAGTAATCCCCCCCCCCGCGACCTCTTTTTTTTTCCCTTTTTTGATCCACAGACCCCTTTTTGTCACGGCCTCGGTCGAATTCGGTTCCCTCACCAACCCTGAATCCTTTTTCCGCTCTGGGGCCCGTCCACCCTTTTCCCGGAGGAGGCCAACCGGTCACTCATCGGCTTTGATGACTTCTTTCCCGTTTTTCTTCGTACCCCTTTCGTAAGGTCCCCTTGCCAACCCCTCTCGTTTTTTTTTCCTGCGTGTCAACCCGGAGTCACGTAGGTTTCTACCTGCTTCGGCCAGATTGCGACCTTTCCCCCATGTTGTGTCAGCGACCGGGCCTGGCACCGTTTTCTGGCTTTGACGCGTTTCTCGTTTATCATTTTGGTGGCGATGCCCCTGAACACACGGCAATGATTCAGCGAGAAAAAGCCCCCGCCCTATTTCTCTTCCCACCCCCCTTTTCCAAAGATCTCTCTAGTAACAAGTGCCCTGAGAAGGAAAGTGTTCCCCGACGAATTCCCTCGGTTTTTTCTCCGCCTGAGTAGTGATTTTGCCCTTTCTTTAAGAGAATGACAGTTTTTGAGAGAGATGAACTAACCCCCGCCAATTTGTCACTGGTTCTCGTAGGGAGGGACACTGAGCCCTCTTCCATGTGAAGGGGTTAGTCCGTGAAGTATTCTCCTCTCCCTAAAAGGAATCTTTGAGGTAATTCTTTTCCGTGCTGGCCTTCTCTCCCCCCCTTTCTCTCGGTGCGTCTTCCTCTCCCCCCTTCACAAGTAAGGGTCGTTCACGAACATGAGGACCCTGTCCCCCGCTGCACCGCCCCCAACTGTCCCCTCTCCCCGAGCCCGTGATTTTTCCCACCCTCGGTGTCCCCCGAGCTCACCGGACATGTTTAGACGGTGAAGACGCATTTCTCCTTCTCCTGAGCTGAGTTTTCCCTTTTTTTCCATTTCCTCTACTACACCTTTTTTCCCGTTCTCTGGACACGAAGAAGGTCTCTTCCGATCCGGCTTTCCCTTACTGCACTCCACCCTGACCTGTGAGGCAATTCTTCGACCGAGGTCTCCAGGCCTGACGTCTCATCTTATAGTCTATTTTCGCGTTGAGGAGTTGGGGTTTTTTTTTCGTAACGAGGGCCCTTTCGTGCGGAGGTTTTCCGCATTCGTTTCCCGATGACTCTTTTCTTCGGGAGGATGTAAGACTCTTTGCTTCGGTGTCTCCCTGGTAATTCCGACCCCCCCACACTTTTCCCAGAGTTTGCCCCGCCCCTGCTCACTTTTTTCCTGGTTAAGAGTTCAGGTGTTTATTGATCCCCCCGGCCCAATGATCCCCCCCTTCTTTTCCTTTGACCCCCTCTTCCCCTACCTTTTTCAGGTCCCTTGTAACACCCCTTCGTGCTTTTGGGAGGGTCCATTCTTGACACGAGCTTCCCCTCCTAAGGGTCCTTTTCCGGTCAACTTGTTAGTCCCCTTTTCTCGACCTCTGCTTCTTTCGGAAGCGGAATTGGAAATAGTTTCTTTCCTTAAGGCGAGGACGAAGGTCTTCTTCCTGCGGACCTCCCCCCTCGACCTCCTGTCCCTTCTCATTTTTTTTTCCCTTTCCCCCTCAGATACGCCCTTCTACGAGACAAAGATTGGTTAGATTCCTAGAGAACGGTTCCCATAATGTTCCTCCTTCATTTCTCCACTTCCCTTCGTTTAGGGAGATTCCTCCGTTTTTCGATAGGAATTCTTAGATTCTCCTCTAGGAAGAAAAATGATTCTATCTCTATATTTTCGTTGTTGTCTTTTCTCTCCCCCTTTCCGATCTTTCCTTGATCAGTTCCTCTCTCCTTCTTCATTCCCTGCGTTTTCCCTCAACCCTTCTTTTTTCTTCTAAGAGAAGGGACACCTCCCCTCGAGGAACCATGATGGTGCCCCTGTTCCCCTTGCCTCCCCAACACACCCCCCCCCCCCCCCCCCCCTTTGTGTTGTGGGGTTGTTTTGCTCCTTGTTCTTTGTTCTTTTTTTTTTTTTTTTTTTTGTTGTTTTGGTTTTGGTGTGTGTTTTGTTGGTTTTTCCTCCTTTTTTTTTTCTTTATAGTAGTAATGGGATTCTCTGGGCGGGAGATTTTACCTTTTCTGAAAAAGGTGTCGCTCTATACTTGACTTTCGTTTCTCCATTTTGATTGCTATTTCCCTCCCAGTAACTTTGATTCTTTCTTTTTCCTCGATACGGACAGATGTCCCACCCCTCTGGACCGGACGGTAAGACGAGTTTCCCTTAAACAATGATGCGCTTTTCCCTCTTCCCCCCCCCCCCCCGGCTAAGTTTTCCCCACTCGGACGTCGAGGTTCCCCCCTTTTCCCCCTGCAACGATGAAGTCTATAGGGGAACGAAATATCCCTTTTCTAAAACCGTCTCACGACCTTCGCCCCCCCTTGGAAAGGCTGTGTGATTTTCTTCTTGAGAATATTGAATCCTTTTAGCAAGGGTTGGTCTCCCTGGAAAAGGCCCCTCCAACTCCCCCATTTCACCGTCTCACCCTTTCGGTTCCACCCGCTCCTTGAGTACATCCAGATACGACGTCTGTTCTTCCCTCCGACAGAACTTTCCGCCAACTTGACCCCAAATTCCCAGGCCTCTTTTTAAAAGCCCTCTTTAAGGAAATAGGTACTTCCTCGGCAGCAAGACGTTCCCCCTCATCGGACGTTTCTTTTTCCCCCTCCCTTCGCTACTCCTATGCCCCCCTTCCCCCTGCCCCGAGAGAAGTAACCGGTTTACCTCCCCTTAGGACCCCCCCCTTCTTCTGGTTGAACTTTTGTAGTTAACTCTCTTCTTCCCCCCATGGCCTTGAGAATCCCCCCCCCTTTTCAACCATCGCGTGTAAAATAGGTCCCTTTCTCCCGGAGGTGGCCCCTTCAATCTTTGTGTCTGGAATCTCTAAGGGTGGATTTAGTTGAAAGAACCATTTGGAAGATTATGGACTTCTGGCGGTAGGCCCTGCCTCCCTTGGAGTAGACCCACCCCCTTCACAGATTCGAGAGAAAAACCCCCTCTCCTGCACGTTCCTGAGAATGCCCATTCCCCGTCCAACGATAAGACCCGGATTGAATCGGCCTTTCATTTACATTTTTTCTGCCCCTTTTAGAAGGGGTAGTGCATGCGGCATATATATAGGGTTAATCCCTCCTTTTTTTTTTCGAGAGATGCCACCAACTTCCTCACCTTTTCCCCCAGCTAACCCACCTTTTTTCCCGTTAGTCTTCTCAGGGACGGCAGTCCTTTGTGCCGGGGGCTATCCTTCGTTTCCCCTGACGGGTCCTTCTCTACCCCAACCCTCCCTCGCTTGGACTAGTTCACGGTATATGATGATTTTCTTCTCCGGGAAGTTTTCGGGGATTTTTGGATGCCCTTGAATCATTCTCCCAGTATCCTACTTTTTCTAGGGGAGGCGGACCCCGTAAACTGCTGGCCACTTTTTCCCACCATGAGACCCTTCAAAGTTTTTCCATATCCCCTTTTCTATTAAGAGCTTGGGGTGAAACCTCTTTCGAGATGGTGGCAACGCCCTGGGGAATAAAAGAAGGTTGACTCATGCCGAGAAAGATTCCTCAGCTATTCGACCCGCCCCCTAAGCTCGCTTTGAGTTCTCCTCTTTTCAGAAAAGGGTTCACCTTATTTCCTGAGGCCCTTCCTGATAGATGCGACTCCGAACTTTCGGGTGAGGACTTTCAGAAAGAGGACCTTCGTACGGCGAGTGCATCTCCCTTCTGGAATCTTCTCGGGTTTTTCTTCTTGGGTTTTTTTTTTAAGTTCCATCCTTAGTTCTTCTTCTCCCCCAGAATGAGGAGCGGGGCTTTCTAGGATTACCTCACCTTTGCGTGTACTTTTCTTTTTTTTTCTTTCGTTCACTCTTTCAGTGCGAACACCTGGATCACCGACGGCAGAGGAGACTTCTCAAAATTTTTTCTTCCGGTCAAAGCACGTTTTTCTTTTATTTATGTGCGTTCTTCTCGGTATTTCGGTGCCCCCCTGAGAAAGACATAGGTTTTTGCATTGAGGGAAAATCTCTTTTCCCCCCCCACGAATTTTTTTTTCCCTTTGCCCCTCCCTCCTTTCGTCCCCGGCAAGGCACACTTTTTGTTCCTCCTCCTCGAGCCGGAGAGAAGGTTTTTCGTCCGTATCGAGAAGACGCTTGCGTCCCTTAATTGGACCGTCGCCCTTCCTCGGCCCCTCTCTTTCAAGGTCTTTCCTTTCCTCCAGTTAAAGGATTCAGAGCGAGAAGCCCTCCCTTGATTTTCCCTTTCTTCCCGGGTTTCATCCCTCTTCAAAGGTGCATTTTTCCATGAAGCCGCAACTTTTTCCTCTCCCTTCGGAAGGGGGACACCCTTCAAGGTCACAATCAATGTTCAGTTTCCCTTTTCTCCTTGCTGCACTCTCATGTCCATTTATTTTTCGCCAACGAGCTAACATGTTTTTTTTCCCTTT
>Ga0179591_1342008_pt1 | contig 11301 bp, 13 predicted proteins | sample CZOMad2_1_08_16f_FD_182891 | JGI IMG/M metagenome (GOLD analysis project Ga0179591, IMG submission 182891) | Vadose zone soil fungal communities from Angelo Coast Range Reserve, California, USA - CZOMad2_1_08_16fungal (PacBio error correction) | ecosystem: Environmental > Terrestrial > Soil >... | reverse complement strand
TTCTGAACAAACAAACACGAGACCCCACCCCCCCTCCGACGGAAGTAGGCACCCCCCAAAACTTTTTTTTTTTTTTTTTGCGAAACATTCGATACTGGGCGAAATCCCTCTTATGCATTTGTGTCATTTACTTGAACGGTTTTCCCCACCCACTGCTGTAACTCTTGTGGCCATTTCCTTCAAAACATGTCAACCGGCTTGGCAGGCACCCAATTAGTTCCTTTGTTGGGTTTCCTCGGCCCAGCTCATGGTGACCTATTAAGATAATTCATTTCCCAATTCGACACCCTCGCTGTTTCCTCTCGTACAGTTACTCCCAGAAAATACCTGGCGTTGACTTTATGATTCCAGTCCATACCCCTTACATTAGGTCATTTTTTCATGTCCGAGCGCTCAAAACTGTGGACCTTTTTTTTTTTATTTTTCAACGCTTCCATAAGAAGCTTCCTCCCTTTTCACCCGTCGACCCAGTTGTTTCGTTTCTTTGTGTTTTTCGAGGCCCGGTGTGTGTTTCTTTTTTGGTGTTTTTTTTACACTTTGTGAGGTGCCTTGCCCAAACACCGCCACTGGCAAACACTAAAACCCACTTTTTTTTGCTGTTGCCACCCCCGCGTGCACTGCGACCCCCTGTTTTTACCCCAGCACTTACTTTCGTGCTGGTGTCCCCCACCAGCAGTCTGTTGTTACCTCTTGCATCGGGCGTTTTTCTTTTTCCAAACTTTCCTTTTTTTTATCCTTCTTCTATGTCTTACCCCAGGAACCTTTTCAAAGTTCCACCCTTACGGCGACCCTTTGTTTTTTTAAACCAGAATATGTGTTACATTTTTTCTGGCCCGGACGACAAGTCTCCACTCTTTGCCCGCCAGAAATTTCACATCACCTTTTCGGTGCCTTGAGACCCTGTGACCCCGGCAGAATGTCTGGCTTGGGAAGTGGGACTCAAGCTGTGAGGCGTTTTCCTGTGTGGTCCCACTCACCCAATGAACGACGCACCTTATCGGTCCAGCAACCATGCCTGATACTTGCCTTTTTCCCCCCCACCATGACCCCTCCCCCCCTACTTTAGTTTTTTCTTCCACCGGGTCTTGGTGGAATTCTACTTGCCAGGACGTCTCTGCAAACTTTTTCTGTCCATCTGGTGGCCCCTCTTAAACTATACCCCCCCTTTGATTGTGTCAAACTTGAGTGGGTCCCCCGCACACTGGCAGTCCCATAAATTTTTTTTCTTTTTTTTCAGTTCGAATGGAAAACGAGCATACCGAAGGCTTTTATTTCAACCCTGATGGAATGTTATCTTTTCCAGGCAATTTGACTGATTCATATTGTTTTTTTGGCCGCCCGACCCTGCCCAAAAGGAGGTTTCCTTTTTTTTCATTGATTTTAGCTACCATCAATTTACGTTTGCTTGTGTCCTTCAGATGTGGCGTCCATTCTTCCACCTTTCCCTGGCCCCCTTTTGAACTGAGAGCCGGTTTTTTGTGGTTTCCGCCCCGATGGTTCCCGTTCATTTTTCACTTTGGAGGTTTTCCCTCGCTGCTTAGCGACTAGCCTTTTTAAATGTGGTTGTTCCCTTTGTCCGCGGTTTCGTTAAAATTTTTTTACCTACCCCACTGTCCCTTCTGGTCCCGTGACGATGTTCCCGCATGTGTTTTTGAACGTTTGTTTTTTGAAGGCAGTAGTTGCTGACTTTTTGTCTCCCTAGATTTCCTCTCTCACCCAAGCTCAATCTTCCGCTGTTCTTTTTCATGTTTTCTTTGGTTTTTCCTTCGACTTAATCATTTCAACTCCTTTCCTTTTGTTGTTTAGAGATTACCATTTTTTTCAAGTCGATTTCACCCCATAGTTTTTCCTTGTCCTCCTCTCTCGAGATGACATCGTTTTGGAAAACTTTTTTCCCCTAGTTTGATTAAATCGGAAGTCCTCGTGTTCTCGTTCAAGGGACCCCCCCCCCCCTCCGGGTGCTTTTGATTTTACCCCACTTCGGGCTTTTCAGCATTTCCGCGTGGCCCAATACCCCCCGCCCGCTTTCCTTCCCGATTCGCTCCGAGGTTTAACCCCTCCAGCTTTTTTGCGTGCCCCCTTCCCTGCAAGTTCTGGACAAACCAAGGAGTCTACATTTTTTTCACCCCCGTGTTCCAAGACCCCCCCACGATGGTTAATCGCTCAACTTAACCCATCCCCCCCGATTGTGTTTCCTTTTAAATGTCTCCCCTTTTTTCCCCCCCATTTTGGAGTTCTTTTTTCTGTTTATTTCTATCCAACCCCAATCTGACTTGTCCCCCTGCGCGTGATGCAATGGATGCCCCCTTTCCTCAGACGACTCGGTAGTTCTTTCTGTCCCCTTTCTACCGACCACCCCGGGTGGCATGCTTTTGCATGGTGCTTCCCCTGTCGCAATGTTTCCTGACATCCCTGGTCTCTGTCACATCGAGCGCCACAGGTGTCGTTGTGTTTTCCACTGTCTGGGCAAACGGTAGTTCTTTATCAAAAGCAGTTGAAGCGTTTGGCGGTTGTATGCAGATGATTTGCATTGTGCTGGAAGTTCCCTCTTGGTCCCTTTTCGGGCTTTTTGTATCCCAGACCCCCTTTGTCCCCCCAAAGCGCGCCTACTTATTTGTACACTACCCTGTTTCTACCATTGTGTTACTGTTCCCGGTTTCCAATAGAGTTTGTCTTTTGCTTTTCCTCGGTTCCCCCAACCAACCCACCTCACCCCACCAAAGAAGTTTTCTCCGTCACGCGAAATGGATTGGTAACCTGTGTTCTTGGTTCGACTTAAAGGGGAGGGTTTTTCGGGAATGGTGCGGAGGACTACTCTGGAACAACTTTTACATCTTCAAATTCCCCACTTTGTGCTGCCGCTTTTTTCGTATGCCCTCCACGAATAGCTTTCCTTGCTGCCCCCCCCCCCCCCTGCACTACACTGGGCCTTTACCACGGGTGGTTCCGGTACTTCGTTTGCATGCAATGCGGTGTTTCTGTGTTTTTGCCGTGGGTAGTTTTGCAGAAATGCCCCTTTCTAGCGCAAAACCTCCCATCCTGACAGTCCCCCTTGTGTTTGCCTGTTTTTTTCGGCCTTACCTGACCGTTCCAAAAAGCCACACGAACACCAAACTCGGCTTGCCGGCTTTTGTTTACTCCCACGGAGAATCTGTGCGGGGTAGGTAGATGGAGGGTAAGTGAGTCAGTAGGGTGTTAGCCAGACTACCCCCAGAGTAGTAAGCGTTTTTTACTTGTTCACTGAATCACAAAACCCGGTCCCCCCCCCCATTTTCGTTTGAGTGTTCAGTACAGTCCACTAGTCGTTGGCTTTTTGGATTAATTGTCCCCCTTTCTTATGTGCTCCCCCCCGCTGGAACCTCCTTTGGGTATTGTCGGGGGTGTTTTCTTCCTCTTGAGCTTTTTTGCAAATGGGGTTTGACGCATGTTCTAAACACTCGCAAGTGAATTTGTCGTGTCAAACCTTGCTACCCATGATGTTCCGCCCACAGCGCTTGGTTTTGTCCCAAAATTTTAATCCGATGCTACATCTTCCTTTTGCTTGACCGAAGTTCGGCGCTTTTCTTTGCGATTTTCCTTCCGGTTTTGGGTTGTTCCGCTGGGTTTTTTTTTCCAGGTTCCTTCCGTTGTTGACCGTGTTGTTTTCGCGTTTACCCCCAGGTGTTTTTGTGTCCCCCCTTTCCCGCAAGTCATCCGGGGTCCCATTTTTTTTTTGTTTTCCTTTGCTTGTAAACCTTTCATGCACCCCGTTTTGCGAGGCCCTGGTCTGGGGTTTGTTTTCAGACTCCTCCCCCGGCCGCGTCCCCCCCCCTTTTTTTGCCAATTTTGTTCAGCTGTAATACAAGTTCCGTTCCCTTTCTCTTGTTTGTTATCGTCTCTGCAGCCGTCCAGGTGAATTTACTAAGGGTAGGCGTTTCTTTTCCCCCCGGTTTTTATTTTTTTTTCTCGACTGTCGCGGTTTGACGGTTTTTTCCACAGTTGAGAGTTTCCCTCAGGTGGTTGTTTTTGCTTGTTTTTGCGTGATTTTTCCCCATTCCCCTTCGTACTCTGAGTTTTCTCAAAGGTCACTGGCACAAAACTCCGGACAGCACTCCCCCCCCCGTTTTTTTCAGTTGGCCCCTGGCCCCGTCCCTTGTGCTTCGCCTTTTTTCGGGCTTTTTGCAGTCCGCGAACGCAATCCGTGCAAACTCCTTCCACCTTTTGCTGAAAGCCTGGTCCTAAGACTTACTTTTCGTTTTTTGAATTGTTTTGACCAATAATTGTTGAGCTTGTTAGCCCCCTCTTGAGGTGTCCCTTTTCCCCCCAATCCCCCCCCCCCTTTATTTTTATTGGGATTCTTCTTTTCGATGCCTATTAACTAGACGGGTTTCAATTCTCACGTTGTCTCTACTTATTGCCACAAGATTTGAATTTTCTTTCAAATTCTGGTGCTGTTTTTTGCCCCCCATATTTGTATGTTTAACTTTTTCAAATTGTGCTTTTTCCTATCGAGCTTCCCCCCCTCCGCTTTTTTGACTTGTTAATCAGGCTGTTTTTTTCCCGGAATTTTATTTGTACAAACTAGTTCTTTTTTTGGTTGCATTTTTTGAGTGGTCTATTTGTCTTTTGGCCCGCTACTTTTTTAGGCTAATACTTTGCGTCAGAGGAAGATAGCCTTTTTGACACTGTACTTTTCTATTCTTTCCGTCCTCAGACATTTTTTTTTTGTTGCATCGGATCGTCATCGGTACTCCCCTGGGCCTTTCCCCGCCGGACTTTCACCCTTGTTGGATTAGATCCCCCCCCACCTACTGTTTCATTATCCGGGCACCTCGCCACCCCCTGGCTCTATTTTTTTTCATTACCCTGCGACCCAACTATAGCCCCATGACCCAGGCAATTGGCGAGGCCCTGGCCCCCGGTGGAAGCTCATGACAACCCATTTTTTTAACCGTGACCCCCCACACACGACACAATATTTTCTGAAAAGGATTTTACACTGACCCCCCAAATTTTCTATCTTGGCTGCACCAATAGACATGTACCGGGAAACATTCCCTGTTAAATCGTACCTCTTTTCCCCAAAGCCCCAACCCAAGTCTCCACCCGCTTCTCTCCCAGAATTTTGGGGCTGCGAAAACCGCACTTTTTTTTTATACTGCTTTCCTTCAACATCCCAAATAACTTCCTATAAATGTCTTAATGTCCCCCCCCCGCGTTAGGAACCAAAAATTGTATTTAGGTCATATCGGGGCTTTTAGGAGTGACCTTGAGCTCTACCGGCCCGCCCATGAGCTGTGGGTGGTTAGAGTCTACGCCCAGGAAGTTTTTTTACCCACCCCTTCGGTTTTCTTTCTCCATTTTTGCTTAATTAAACCAGGGCTCGACTTTTTTCCATTTTTTCCTCCTTACCCTCCCCCCCAATGGTTTTTTTTGAAACGAGGTCCAAAACCCCCCGCCCAAAAGCTACCCCCGCCATCCCCCCAACAAGCCCCACCGGGCCCGCCAACTCCACAAAAAGCTGGGCTCAATGCTCCCCCATCCGACAGTTCAGAAAGCCCCCCCCTCTTGGAAAACCAGAGGTGGATTCCCAGAAGTGAACACCACCACTGACTCCGGCCGAGTCTACCCTTTTTTGGTTCAGCCAGTCCCCCCCACTTCAGGCACCCCCTGCGTGAGCGGATTTTTTTTTTAACAAGATAAAGTGATTAATTGATTGGCTTTCTCCGGTTCCCAACCCGTTGCCATCGTTTGCTGAGGCCGGTCCCCCCCTCGGTTCTTTTCCACAGCCGACCCTCCCTCGGCCCCCCTCTTTCCGGCATCCAACTGCAGGTCATCACCAACCTTTTTTTTTGCATTCTTTGTGGGCCAGGACTTTCTCCAATACCAAAGGGTAGTGTTTTGTTACGTGGTTTTTGGAAAAACGCCCGACTGTTCTCTACGACAACTCCCCGACCACCCACCCCCCCAGTCGACCCCACCTAGACCGCCTCAATAGACAGAACAAGGGACACCCAAATAAACCCGCCTTGTACCAGGCCATCCCATTGGGGCCCACCTGGTTTCGCGACTGGTCTCCCCCCAGAGGCTAGTGCAAAATGTGCCCCCCCCCGATAGTACCAGTTCATTGTTTCCTCTGTGTTAACGGGCACAGGGTGACCCCCGAGATGCGGTACTATTAGGTGGGCTGTGTTAGCAGCCAACCTCAGTGATCGTGGTTTCTCGGTCACCCGTCATTTTCCCAATAAGCTCAAAATATTGAACCAAAACAATCGCCTCTTTCTGGTTTTTCGGCAACATTCCATGCCCAATTTATCTCTTTGAAAGGTATAGAGTCCTTTTCAAGACCATAGCAGTACCCCCATGGCATTCCTAGGACTACATAACAACCCTGCCGAAGCTTTGTTGTCGTTCCTTACTCCGCTGCAGAAACTGCCACTCCGTTTTCTTTGTGTGTTTGGAGACCCGGAGTACGTCGGGGGCACTCTTAATGGGTGAGTTGTTCGCGCACCACGTGACCTTTCCAACTTTTTTACGCTCAAAACCTGCCCATCACCCCTCCCACACCATTATCGAAACCCCCAATCTTTTTCAACAACCAGGAAACCCACTCCCGACCGAGGATGTGAAAGTACCCTTATTGCTGGCGGGAACCCCCCTGCACAACCCTACCCTTTGTTAGTCCTCCCTCCTTCTTTTAATTCTTCTCGGTGGTATTCAAAAAAATGTTTTTTTTTATTTTTCAATTGTCCCGTTTATTCCCCAGTGTTTTGCACTTTTCGACGCTACTGCTAAACTTTGTGAAAACATGCGTTGGCCCTCGTGGCTCAGGTATCCCCCAAAGTGAGGTGGCCGCGTAAATCCAGCAAATGCTTCCTTTTTTTCGTCAAGCCACCCTTTTTGAACGATCTGTGGTGTTTCTTTCCCAGTGGTTTAATGAGCTTGCCCCCCTAACACACCGCAAAGTCGTCGGCTGCGCCGTCTGTCGGCCTGGCACACCAGCCCCAAGGCCTGGCCCCACTTCTCTTCGCTCCTCAACCCGCCCCATGCTCGTCAATCCCCTCCCCCCCGCAAACACTCTGACCAGGTTGAGCCGCCCTTGTGCCAGGGTTGCCCCACGTCATGTGGGGATCGTGTGCAACAAATTTTCTTTTGACCCTCCATTTCATTTTTTCAAGATGGTAACACATGTTTGTTTTTCCCTCAGGAATGGGCTTTTTTCTGCCCTGGCCCCATGGCCGGTGTCCCTTTTTCCCCTTTTTTTCCGTTAGTTGGAGAAAAACTACACCCCCCTAGAAAATTGCCAAGTTTATTCCCCCCTGGTTTCGTCTTTTTTATGAACCCGGCAGTATGTCTCCTTTCATTGATCGCATTGGTTTTGGTTGAAAAATTCCCTTTTCCCCCCACCTCCGAATTTTTTATCCAGGGTGACAAACACCCCCAATCCGTTCGGGTTTTCGTCGACCCTGGGGGCTGCATTACCCCGTCCCCCCTTGCAGTTTTGTCTGAGAAAGTTTTTTTCGTTTCGGTTTTTCACGGCTTCCCCCCCCATTTTTGGGATGCTGGGTTACTTCCCCCCCCCCTGCGCGCCCGCTTCTTTGTTTAACAGTTCTTGGTTGTGTTTATTATTTGTCTCCGTTCAATCCCGACAGTTGCCTTTCCCTCCCTTTTGGGAATTGATGGGTCCCTCCCCTTTGTGAACTTTACTGATGGCCTCGAGTGTCCCCCCCTTTTTTCGCCAACACGCCAATTTTCTTTTTCTCGAGTAGTCTTTTTTCCCCCTCTTGTTAATCGGACACTTAATCTCCCCTTTTTCCCCCTTCCCTCCGTTTTTTGACTGAATTACTTGATCCGTCTTCTCACTTCCCCCCTTCAGAAGATTGCCTCCTTTTTCTTTTTCCCCCCTCGAGTTGATACCCTTCGGCTCGTCTGCGTTTATTTGCCATCAATGCCACCCTTGACTGAGTTCCCTCCTGTGTCGGGATGTACGCAAGCTCACACCCCCCCGCCTTATGTACCAGTCGCTCTGCTCCGTGTGTCTGGGTACCCCATCCCAGTTCCACTTTTTATTCGCCTCCTTTTGTCTCGGCCCAAACCCGGGACCGTTCTCTTTTCACCCCACCAATTAAAAGATGCGTCCTTTTGACCCAGGACACTAACACCAACTACAAGGCTTGTACCGAATGCCCTTCTCAACACTCCGGGGTACATCCACAAGGACCCCCCCAAACCTTCCCCACCAAACCCACCATAAACACCCGCCAATCAAACACTCAATTTACACGCAACCCCTCCTCCCCCCGAACTAAACAAATCACCCCACTTACCCAGACACAAACGACTACCACACACCCTAAGCATACTTAACGTCTGGGGGGTGGGGGCCGGCAGGGTCGGAGCTTCTGAGGCTGTCGGGGAGGGTGGGGTGAGATGAGGGGGGGGGGGGGGTTGTGGGGTGGTGGGGGGGGGGGGGGGGGGGGGCGGGGGCCGGGGGTGGGGGGTGGGTGGGGGGGGGGGGGGGGCCAAGATTTCTTTGAACGTTCACCCAGTACCCAACCGAGCTGTGTTTCCTTTGAGTTCCATGATTCTCCAAACTTTTGGGCAGTGGGTTTGAGGATTCTTTTTCCCACGAACCCCCCCAATCTTTATCATATTGCCATGCCATTGTGCAACCTTTTTCCCTCAGCAGACTTAATTCCCTTTGCTATTTCCCTTTTGCCGTTTTCCCCCTACCCCACTTCAAATGGGGAGATGCCCTTTTTGGGTGGCTCTGTCCCCCACCCGTTCTGTACAAGCCTTTGGGTTTTCCTCTTAGTTGCCCCTATGAAAAGTTTTCATGTCCTTGAACATGCCCCCTGGCCCTGGTTCGTTGCACTCTTTTCCCCCCCCCCCCAGTTTTCAGCGTTTTGCCGTGTCAATTTGGGCAGCCATTGTTATGTTTTTTTCTGTTAGATCTGTCCCCCGTTTTTTCTGCTTTGTCTTTCCCCCCCCGGAGGGTTTTGCTTTAGCGCAGATTCTTAGACGCCTGCACCTTCTTAAAGCTCCGTCTTTCGGTAGCACAGGCCTCCCCATGTTTCTTTTTTCCGGTGCCGAGACCCCAAAAAGACCTTGCTTTCTTTCCGACATTGTCACCTTCTGAAATGTTAGGTCCGTGTCTAGCAGTTTCAACCTGTCAAGCTGTGTCGTGCTCCCACCCTTGCTTACAACCCCCCATACACTCAACCCATCCCCAATTTTGTGAATCCGTCGACGCTTTCAAGAGGGAGGAAAAAAGAAAAGCGCGGCAAAGGGAGGTTTCATCCCACCCCTTCCTACTGAGCTAACCCCCCGGTGCTATCCTGTAAGGTTACGGCAGTTCCCCCTTTTCTTTTGCCTGTGCCCATGTTTTGTTAGGGGTTTTGGACCCAAGGTTCAGTTTTTTTTCTTGGCCCTGCCATACCCCGTAATGTCTATTCAGTGCCCGAAAAAGTTTTGCCCCCAATGTCCAACACTTTTTTTCCTGTTTTTTTGCTTCTCGTTCCTGCCCTGCCCACCCCAAACAACGTGGGCCTTTGTTGGTCGTAGGGGGCACGTCCTAGTTCGCCCGGGTGTTTTTTTCCCCATACTCGTGCGGATAACCCTTTAAGAACGCTCTTGTTAGTCAGGCCATAACCTTTTTTTATGGTGCGTCGGCCCTTCGCTCCGGAAACCGATATCCGATTTTCCCTGAGATTCTTTTTCCCCCCCATGCGTTGCCCCTTCTGATAACACACACCCTCAACATGTCATTTTTTGGTTTTTTGTGTATTGCCATTCACTTGTTCTTAAATCGTGTTTTGAGTTTCAGAACACAGATGTTAGGACACCCCCTTTGTTTGCCCCTGGTCTTTCTTAGGTAGACCGGCTTTCTTTTTGCTTCAAGTCGTTGCCCGCTAGTTTTCTACTTTTTCCAATTGGCTGACGAGTTTTTTTTTTTCAGTCTTGGATGGGTATTCCGATCTAACACCAGGTTTCGGGCCCCACTCTTATAAATGCCAAAACGTTGACTGTGTTTGTTGAGAACCTGTCAACCAACCTCTTCCTTTTTGTGATTTGGCCTTTCCCCGGATAGGTGCTTTCTATGATGGGGGTTTTTCCCCTTTTGAGTTTTTCATTCCGTGGACAGGGGGCTATGGAAGGATGGTCTTTAGACCTCGACCCCCATCCGCATCCTTTTGCCACTTTTTTTTTCGCTGTAACCTCAAAGTAACTCTCGCTTTTGAGTTTCTCCCTTTTCAGGCCGGCTTCCTTCGCTGAAAAGCGTTATCCGGTTTCTGTTTTCTCTTCTGCTTTAGGTCCCCCGCCCCCCCACCCGCTTTCCGTTTCGGCGTTCCCTCCACGTCTGTAGATGACCACGTAGGGCGCCCACACACAGCATTCCGGGCGGGCCCACATCACCCCACTACCACCCAGTCCATCTCCCTACCACATCCGCGTCCCCTCTCTCATTCTCCTCCCCCCCCTCCACCCTCTCTCCCCTGATCGTTTGCTGGTTTGTCCTGCCAAGTTTAGAGAAAGCACCTGAACCAAGGTTTCGTGTGATGTGGTCGTACTTTTTAAGCCCGAGATCTTCAGTTCTTTTTTTTGCCGGTTCTTAAGGAAAAACGGTTTTGCCTCTTTCCAGTCCTTCACCCGGTTCCTTTTTGTTCCCTGTTAAGTCGAGGCCTCTTTGGACGGCGTAACCGGTTTCGTTGGTCCCGTTTTTTTTTTTGGGAGCCGTACGAGGTCCGCCCTTTTATCCCTTTTTTTTTTTTCCCACGTGGTCGCAGACATACTCCACCGTTGGTTAGACCTTTTTCTTTTTTTTCTTTTTTTCGCCCCAAAAGGGATGCGCCGCTTTGCTTTCAATCCCCCTCCCCCCAAGGGACAAAACCAAGGTGGAGGTTGGTTTTAGTTGCCGCTATTTTGGGTCGTCTCTGCCTGATCTTTTTCCCCAACAGAAAGGGTTAGATCCCCGTTTTCTTTATTTCCTTTGTCTATTGAGCGACCCCACGCCAAGATTGACATGAAGATGGGTTGACGTTTAATTGTTTTTGAGGGGAAGGTCAGTTTAACTGGTCTACCCCCCACCTTTCCTGGTTTACCAATTTTTCCCCATTTTTCAATTCCCCCCTAGCATCTTTGTGTCCCTCTTTTTTTGTTGCCGTGATTCTTTGGGAGCCTATTGTTGTTGTTCCGTTTTCTCTTTCATGTTTTTTTGGTTTTTTTTTCTTTTGTCAATTCTTTGTCACCTTTGTCTTTTCCGTTGGTAATATGACGCCCTTTTTTATTTGTTCGCATACTTTTCTTTTTTGATGCCCTGGC